>Ga0247819_10001426_pt1 | contig 12934 bp, 6 predicted proteins | sample 13C_Xylose_Day6_FD_193428 | JGI IMG/M metagenome (GOLD analysis project Ga0247819, IMG submission 193428) | Soil microbial communities from agricultural site in Penn Yan, New York, United States - 13C_Xylose_Day6 | ecosystem: Environmental > Terrestrial > Soil > Agricultural land | place: USA... | reverse complement strand
GTCTTCACGACCGGATCGGAGCCCTGCGCGAGCGCCGGGGTCAGCGCGAAACGGCGCCCGGCGAGATCGGCGACGACCTGTGTGGTGGCTTCCGGAGACGCATTGAAGACCACGAGGGCGCCTTCGAGCTCGGGATCGACGTTCTTGCCCAGCAGGTCGTCGATCACCATGACGATCACGCCGGGGTCGGCATCCGCTCCGCCGTTCGGGAATGAGACCTTCTGCTCGATGAGGTCCGCGGAGCCCAGGCGCAGCAGGTCGACCTCGGAGCGCACCCGCAGCATGTCGAGCGCGGTCGCCTCGGCCGAAGCCATGTCGGATGCCGCCGGCTTGAGCGCCGGGTTCGACAGGAGCGGTGCCATGATCGGCCATTTCGCGCCGTTGTCGGCCTCCATCGGCAGCCCGGAGCCGAACGTGGACTCCTGACCCGTCCAGTCGATGCGGTTGAACCAGTCGCCGGAGTTGTAGCTGTTGCGGTCGAGCGACTTCGAGCGCAGGAGCTCGGTGCCGGCGTGCCAGAACGACACGGACTGCGACAGCGCGACCGTCGAGAGCGACAGCGTGTTCATGCGCACGCGATCGGCCATCGAGGTGCCGACCGGCAGCTTGAGGATCGACAGGTCGTACAGCGTCTCGTTGTCGTGGGCGTCGACGTAGTTGATCACCTCGTCGGGCTGATCGGCGTAGCCGGCCGGCGACCCGTTGTAATCGATCTCGTCGCCGCGCTTGACCGTGCCGTCCGAGGCTTCGAACTCGTAGTCGCGGAGGTTGCCCGCGAGGCCGAGCTTGACCAGGTCGGTCTGCTGACCCAGCGTGCGGTCTGCGGGATCGACCGCCGAGCCGTTCGGGTCGGTGCCGAGCCCCGTGCCGAAGCCCTGCTCGAACGTCGACGAGGCGTCGACCGGGCTGCCGCCGTGCACGCCGTCGCGCAGCCGGTCGTTGAAGGTTCCGATGCCTGTTCCGCCGAGCTGGCCCTGTGTGGCCTGCTCGAACAGGGCGTCGTTCGCGACCTCGCCGAAGTTCCAGCCCTCGCCGTAGAGGTACACCGCCTTGCCGTCGATGCCGTCCTTCTTCAGGGTGAGCTCATCGAGCGCGTCGCGGACCGCGAGCAGGTTGTCCTTCGAGTGGTGTCCCATCAGATCGAAACGGAAGCCGTCGACCTTGTAGTCGCGGGCCCACATGACCACAGAGTCCACCATGAGCTTCTCAGCGGCGGCGTGCTCGGTCGCCACGTTCTGGCAGCACGTCGAGGTCTCGACACCGCCGGCAGTGTTGAGGCGCTGGTAGTAGCCGGGCACGACCTGGTCGAGCACCGAGCGCTCGCCCTGGCCGGACTCGGCGGTGTGGTTGAACACCTCGTCGAGCACGACCTGCAGACCGGTCTTGTGCAGCGCGCCGACCATCGATCGGAACTCCGCCACGCGCGCGCCGCCGTTCGGCTCCACCGCATACGAGCCCTCGGGTGCGAAGAAGTGGAACGGGTCGTAGCCCCAGTTGAAGCCGTCGGCGTCGCGGATCCCGTTGATGCACGCCTGCTGCTCGGGCGACGCCGGACCGAACGACGCGAGGTCGCACGGCGGCACGGCCTGAGCGGCGCGGTTCTCCTCGATCGTCGCGATGTCGAACGACGGCAGCAGGTGCACCGTGTTCATCCCGGCATCAGCGAGCTGAGCGAGCTGCGTCATGCCCGCGCTGTCGGGGTGGGTGAACGCCTTGTACGTGCCGCGCTCGTTCTCGGGCACCGTCTCGTCGGTGATCGAGAAGTCGCGGATGTGCAGCTCATAGATCGTCCGGTCGACCGGCTGGTCGATCGTGGGAGACTTCGTCTTCTCCCATGCCTTCGGCGTGTGCGCCTTGTCGCCCAGGTCGATCGCGACCGAACGCTCCGAGTTCGGCGTGAGCGCGACCGAGTAGGGGTCGGTCACCGCGTTCGTCTCGATCGCACCCGTGGTGGGCGCGTAGACCACGACCTCCCAGAGGTACTCGTCACCCTTGAGCGCGCTCTTGCCCGCGACGGACCATGTTCCGGATGCCGCATCCCATGTCGCCTCGTGGCGCTGGGCATCGCCGGTGGCACCGGCATCCCACGTCAGCAGCGTCGCCGACTGGGCGGTGGGCGCCCACAGGCGGAAGGTCGGCTTGCTGCCCTTGAAGGACACGCCGAGCTTCACGCCGTCGAGCGCGTCGGCGTACAGGTCGTCGAGCACGCCCGGGATCTGCACGCCGGTGAATCCGGTGAGAACGCCCGCGGCGTTGCGCTGGGCGACGGCGAGCTGGCCCTTCACGAGGGTGGCGGGATCCTGACCCTCGACGCGGAGGGCGATGTACGACGAGAGCGCCGGGAAGGTCTCCTTCTGCGCGTCGGTCAGTCCGCCGTCGATCACGGTCAGGTCGATCGGGTCACCGCCGGTGACCTCGCCATCGGCCGCGGCGAGCGAGGCGTCCGCGGAGGCGTAGAGCTGCCATGTGGCACCCGCGGCTGTCGAGCCCAGGTCGGCCGGCCAGGCGATCGTGTCGGCGTCGATCCAGTGCGCGCGGAGCTCTCCCGTGCCCGCGAGGGGCGGATTGCTGGTCTGCACCGTGAGGATGTGCGTCTCGATGTCGTACAAGAAGGCGACGATCTCGCCCGCGGTGGCGGTGAAGGCGATGTCGCCGCCACCCGGCGCGCCGCCGACGCCGTAGTTCTCATCCCAGCTGAGGCCATGGGTCACCTTGACCGCGTACGACCCGGTGGGCAGGTCATCGGTCGTGAACTGGAAGACGCCGTCGGCGTTGCGGTCGAACATCATCGCGGCCAGGCACGAGGGTGCCCAGTCACCGGCGCAGCCGAGCTCGCTCTGGAACGAGCCCGCAAGTGTGACGATCGGGCCGTCGGCGGTCGTGCGGATGTTCTTGGTCCGGGGGTCGAAGTAGAACGTGATCTCCCCGCCCGCGTGCGTGAGTGGGATGTCGCCGCCGCCCTGCACTCCCCCGGCGCCGTAGTTCTCGTCCCAGCTCTTCTCGGTCGCAATCTTGAACATGTACGACCCCGCCGCGAGGTTCTCGAGCTTCAGGCGCCAGATGCCGTCGACCTTCTCCATCTGCACGTTCGCGCAATCGGGCTGCCAGTCGCCGGGGCAGCCGGCCTCGCTGTTGAAGCTGCCCGGAACGCTGACGTACTCGTAATCGGTGGTCTCCTGCGGCTCGGGCTCGACCGGCGACTCCGGCTCCTCGGGCTCGTCGGGAACGGTGGTGACGCCGTTGCCCACGGAGGCGTACGTGGATGCCGCGGACCGCGTGCCGGCGGCATCCGTCGACACGGCGCGGTACTCGACAAGCGTTCCCGCAGCGAGCGGGGCGACGTCGTGGAAGACGCGGGGCGTCGTGTCTTCGGCGGTCCCGAGCGGGGTCCACTCGTCGTCACCGACGACGCGCCACGCGAAGCTCGTCTCTGCCCACGCATCCGGGATGTCGGCACTCACGGGCGCGAGCCCGGTCAGTGCCGCGCCGGCTGCCGGCGCGGCGATCGACAGCGCCCCGGCCTCGGCAGGCGCGGTGACCTGGCTGTCGGCGGTGAACACCACGGATGACAGGGCGGGCACCGTAAGCGAGGCGACACCGGCCGCGTCGGTTGTGAACGCCTGCCCACCGCCGTAGAGCGGGGTGAACGCGGCATCCGTCGTCAGCGTCGGGACGGAGACCGTCCTGTCGGTCGTCGCACTGTTCGTCGCGACGAGGTACTCGATCTTCTCGTCGCGGTCGACACGGCTGAACGCGTACACGCCGGCGCCGTCGTCGGCGTAGCGCTCGATCTGCGCACCGCTCTCGAGAGCCGGGTGGGTCTCGCGCAGCTCGGCGAGCCCGGCGATGTGCTGGTAGAGCGGCGCGTCCGTGCCGAAGCGGTCGACGCTGCCCAGCTGCTCCCCCGTCACGAGCGGCTGGTTCGCGTACTCGGCCGTCTGCGTTGCGAACATGCTCTGACGTGCGTCCTTGTCACCGCCGGTTCCGGCGAAGCCCTGCTCGTCGCCGTAATAGACGACCGGCTGACCGCGCGTCAGGTACATCAGCTCGTGGGCGAGCTCATCGCGCTGGAGTGCGTCCGTACCGGCGAGGAAGTATCCGATGCGGCCCATGTCGTGGTTGCCGAGGAAGGTCGGCAGCGCGGTGGCCGACGAGTCGGGGGTCGTGTACATGTCGTCGCCGGCGAAGAGGGACTGCAGCTGCGCGGCCGACCCACCCTTCGCATACGAGGTGGTGTTCGACTGGAACGTGAAGTCGAGCACCGAGTTCATGTCGGTCTTGCGCACGTAGGGCGAGAGCTTTGCCGGGTCGGCGTCGTAGACCTCGCCGAACATGAAGAAGTCGGGCTTGCCGGCCGCGTGCGCGTAGTCGAGCACCTCGGTCGACCACTTCTCCCAGAACTCGAAGTTGACGTGCTTCGCCGTATCGATGCGGAACCCGTCGATTCCGAGGTCGACCCAGTCCTGGTACACGTCCACGAAGCCGTCCACGACGGTGGGGTGCTCGGTCATCAGGTCGTCGAGGCCGACGAAGTCGCCGAGGGTGACCGATTCGCCTGCCCAGGTCGAGTCGCCGCGGTTGTGATAGAGCGTCGGGTCGTTCAGCCACGCCGGCACCTTGAGGTCGGCATCCGCGTCGGTGACGACCGGGGTGTACGGGAAACTCGTCGCGGCATCCAGCGCGGGGAAGGTGTCTGTGCCCGCGTAATCGGCGGGATCGAAAGCGACGCCGTCGGCATCGAGGTAGGGGCTGGTCGCCTGATCGATGTAGGAGTACTGATTCTCTGCGTAGTCGATCACGTCGGCCGTGTGGTTCGTGATGATGTCGAAGTACACCTTGATGCCGCGGGCGTGCGCATCGGCGATCAGCGCCTCGAGCTCGGCGTTGGTGCCGAGGTGCGGGTCGATCTGCGTGAAGTCTGTGATCCAGTAGCCGTGGTAGCCCGCGCTCGCGTTCTCGCCCTCGCCCTGGACGGGGCGGTTCTTGAAGCTCGGCGTCAGCCAGATCGCGCTCGTTCCGAGACCCTCGATGTAGTCGAGCTGCGAGCGCAGGCCGGCGAGGTCACCGCCCTGGTAGAAGCCCTTGTCGGTCGGGTCGAGGCCCGTCGTGAGCCGGTCGCCGGTGAGACCCCCCGTGTCATTCGAGGTGTCGCCGTTGGCGAATCGGTCGGTCATCACGAAGTAGAACTGCTCCGCGCTGCCCGGCTGTCGGACCGGGGCAGCCACAAGCGCGTCGTCTTCGGCCGTGTAGTCACCGGCGAGCGATGTCGCCTCGAGGCCGACCCGCTTGGTGTTGTCATCGAAGACGAACCTCAGCGTCGCGGGCCCGGCGATCGTCAGCGGGATGTCGTCGCCGCCGCCGTTCAGCCCGTACGACTCGTCCCAGGCGTTGTTCACCGCCACCTTGTAGTCGAACGAGCCGGCCGGCACCTCGAACTCGGCGGCGTACACGCCTTCGGTGTCGGTCGAGACCAGCGCGGTCTGCGGGCAGTCCGGCTTCCAGTCGTCGACGCACCCGAGCTCGTTCTGCAGACTGCCGACGAGCGTGAAGGTGCGTTCGGCGGCCGAGGCTGGCGCGGCGGCGAGCGCCGGAACGGCGATGCTGCCCGCGAGCACCAGGGCTGCGGAGACGAGGCTGGCGATGACGCGGCGTGCGCGTGCGTGGGTCGACTTCGACACTGAATGCTCCCGGGGGGTGGAGAGGCACGGCAACGTGCCCGGCGCGATTCAGTGACGCTAACAGGTGGTTCACAGGATTGCAAGCGCTTACATTTTGAGGATGCACTCACCGATGCAAGCGCTTGCAGTCGGCGCGCCCGTTCACGACGGTTGGATCGGACCATTGCTCGCTATGCTCGGAACTCGACTGACGGCATGGGGGTATCGCGGTGGACAATGACTATTCGGGTTGGGCCGCAGGGTTCGGTATCGTCGGGATCCTGATCGGGATCGCCTTGTACCTGGGGGTTCTCGCGCTCACCCTGTGGGTGTTCTACGTGATCATCCGAACGGCAGTGAAGAACGGAATCCTGAAGGCGGACGAGGAGCGCGTACGCCGCCAATACCCGATGAGGTGACGGCTGCCCGTCGGAACGCAGCCTCGGCTCATCGAGGTCGGCCCGTCAGAGCAGCTCAGGACTCCGACGGCTCCATCGGCAGCTCGAGCCCGTAGTTCCAGGACAGGATGGCCGGCTGCTCGCGGTAGAAGCTCAGCACCGAGACGGATCCGGCATCCAGCGTGATCTGAGCGCCGAAACGCGGCGCCATCCGCAGGAACACCGCCGTCAGAATGCGCAGGAAGTGGCCGTGCGCGACCAGGGCCACGTCTCCCTCCACCATCGCGGGGAGCACCCGGGTGAGCACGCGCGATGCGCGCGCGGCGACCTCTTCCACCGTCTCGCCGGGCGTCTCGCCACGGATGACACCGTGCGTGAACGCGCTCCAGTTGTAGCCGAGCTCTGCACGGATGTCGCGTGTCGTGCGCCCTTCGTATCCGCCGTAGTCCCATTCGACCAGGAGTGGGTCGACCAGGGCATGAAGGCCCGCCAGTTCAGCGGTGTGTCGCGCGCGCTGCAGCGGCGAGGTCAGAACGAGCGAGAAGTCGTAGTCCGCGACCAGCCGGCCGGCGCCACGCGCGAGGTCTTCTCCATGGGGCGTGAGGGGGATGTCGGTGAGGCCGGTGTGGCGGCCGATCTTCGACCATTCCGTCTCTCCGTGCCTCACCAGAATGAGCTTGCCCTGCGGATTGTCCGGGGCGGGGCGGTCGGGGAGCGGATCATCTGCAGGCACACCGCAACCGTAGTGTCGACTTTCCGCTCGCGCGTCATCTCCGAGCGAATCAGGGCAATGTCGGAGGAGGTTAGTATCTTTGTTCTATGACCAGAGCAGTCGATCTCCTCCCCAAGGAGGTCGACGCCGTGCTGTCGATCTGGTCGGGTACGGACGCCGGGTCTCTCAGTGACAGCGATCTGATCGCGGTGCACGAAAGGTACTGCCGGATGCGGCGGATGCTCGACGCGGACCAGACGGCGTTGGCGGCGGAGATCGCCCGTCGGTCCCGCCCGGAGCTCGGGTCGGAGGGGTTGGCGAAGACGCAGGGTTTCCGCAATCCGACGGCGTTGATCGCCGCGACCGCAGGCACGTCCACGGGGGATGCCGCGCGCCTGGTGAAGGTCGGAGAAGCGACCGCCCCGCGACAGCTGCTCTCCGGCGAGAAGGCACCCGCCCGGCACCCGCATGTCGCCGCAGCGCTGGCGGCGGCGTTGCTGACGGAGCGGGCCGCGGGGGCGATCATCGCCCTGCTGGACCGGGTCGCATTCCGCGCCTCACCTGAGGCTCTCGATGTGGCCGAACGCACCCTGGTCGAGCAGGCACCCGGGCTGACCATGGACCAGCTGAACCGTGTCCTGATACGGGCAGAAGCGTGGCTGGACCCCGACGGGGTCGCACCCCGCGAAGCCGAGAAGCGCGAGTTGGAGCAGCTGAGCATGCGGGAGGTCGACGGCATGTTCGAGTTCACCGGCCGGCTCACCCCCGAACACGGTGCGCCGCTGAAGACCGCCATCGAAGCCCTGGTATCTGACGAGATGCGAGCCACACGCGACGCCCAGCGGGACCGGACCACCGACCCCGATCTGCCGCGGCGGTCGGTGGTTCAGATGCAGGCCGACGCGCTCGTGCGGCTCTGCGAACACGCCCTCGGCTGCTCGCAGACAGATCTACCGTTACATGGGGTGACCGTGGTGGTGCGGATCGCCCACGACGACCTCGTCAACGGGACCGGGTTCGCCACGATCGACGGCGTCACCGCCCCGGTATCGGTCTCCACCGCCCGGCGGATGGCCGCAGGTGGCGGTGTCATCTCCGGCGTCCTCGGCGGAGACACCCAGATCCTCGACTGGGGACGCACGAAACGCCTCTTCACCCCCACCCAACGACTGGCGCTCGTCGAACGGGACGGCGGATGTGCGATGTGCGGGGCGGCACCCGGCCACACCAAGGTGCACCACATCAGATGGTGGGCACGGGATGCCGGACCCACAGACCTGGACAACGGAGTCCTGCTCTGCGAGTCCTGTCACCACCGCATCCACGACAACCAATGGGACATCCGCATCGAAGGCGTTGGGACCAAAGCGAGAGTCTGGTTCATCCCACCGCCGCACGTCGACCCCACCCAAACCCCCAGACTCGGCGGACGAGCCCGCTACGACTACGCCGCCTGAAAACGCACGACGGGCGCGCCGCCCGACAACCAGGCCAGTTCTCGGGCCTTAGAGGCGCTCGATGATCGTCGCGTTCGCCATGCCGCCGCCCTCGCACATCGTCTGCAGTCCATACCGTCCGCCGGTCGCCTCGAGCGTGGCGAGCAGGGTACCGAGCAGTCGGGTGCCGGACGAACCCAGCGCGTGCCCGAGTGCGATCGCGCCGCCCCATGCGTTGAGCTTGTCGGGGTCGGCGCGCAGGTCGTGCGCCCACGCGAGCGGCACCGGCGCGAAGGCCTCGTTCACCTCGTACGCGTCGAGGTCGCCGATTGTCAGGCCGCTGCGCTCGAGGATGCGCCGCGTTGCCGGGATGGGCCCCGTGAGCATGAACAGCGGGTCGTCCCCGACGACCGCGAACGAGACGAAACGCGCCCGTGGGGTCAACCCCAGCTCCATGGCCTTCTCCTCGCTCATGATCAGCGTGGCCGAGGCGCCGTCGGTGAGCGGCGAGGAGTTGCCGGGGGTGATCCGCCAGTTCAGGTCCGGAAACCGGGCCGCCAGCTCGTCGGTGCGGAACGACGGGTTCAGACCGCCGAGCCCCCCGATCGAGGTGCCGGCGCGCACGGTCTCGTCCGTGGTCACCGTCGCATCACCGACCGGGACCGCGAGCAGCTGCGAGTCGAACAGGCCGCGGGATGCCGCATCCGCCGCCCGCCGGTGGGACTCGGCCGAGTAGGCATCCAGCACCTCGCGCGACAGACGCCACTTCTGGGCGATGAGCTCGGCCGAGACGCCCTGGTTCACGAGGCCGTCGGGGTAGCGCTGGTCGAGCAGCGGGGACCGCGAACCGCCCGCGCGGGACGATCCGAGCGGCACCCTGCTCATCGATTCGACCCCGCCCGCGATCACGATGTCGTACGCACCGGCGATCACGCCCTGCGCGGCGAAGTGGGCGGCCTGCTGGCTCGATCCGCACTGCCGGTCGATCGTCGTCGCCGGCACCGACTCATCGAAGCCCGCCGCGAGCACCGCCTGCCGCGCGATGTTCATCGCCTGGTCGCCGACCTGGCTGACGCACCCGAGCAGCACGTCGTCGATCTGACGAGACTCGAGCCCGCTGCGCTCGAGCACGGCCTGCAGCACTCCGGCCGCGAGGTCGACCGGGTGGATGCCCGAGAGGGCGCCTCCGGGCTTCCCACGGCCCGATGGGGTGCGGACGACGTCGACGATGACGGCGGTGCGAGGCATGGGTCAGCCCTCCGTGGACTCCGCCGGACGGTCGACCGTGGCCGCGGCATCCGGCACATAGCCCTCGATGTGGCGCTCATCGGGTCCGTTGTAGGCCGAGAGCGGGCGGATGAGGGCGTTGGATGCCGCCTGCTCCATGATGTGCGCCGTCCAGCCCGTGATCCGCGCCGCGACGAACAGCGGCGTGAAGGTCAGCGTGTCGAAGCCCATCAGGTTGTAGGCGGGCCCGGACGGATAGTCCAGGTTCGGGTAGATGCCCTTGCGCGAGACGAACTCCGACTCGAGGGTGTCGTACAGCGCCGCGAGGTCTCTGGCGCTGTCGCCCTCGGCCGAATAGTGCTCGACCAGGGTGTCGAGCGCGGCCTTCATGGTCGGTACGCGCGAGTCGCCGTGCTTGTAAACCCGGTGACCGAAGCCCATGATCTTGCGCTTCTCGGCGAGCGCGGTGTCGAGCCAGGGTCCGACGTTCTCGGCCGAGCCGATCTCGTCGAAGATGTGCATGACCGCCTCGTTGGCGCCGCCGTGCAGCGGCCCCTTGAGCGCGCCGATCGCGCCGACGACGGCGGAGTAGAGGTCGGCCATCGTGCTCGTGATGACGCGCGCGGTGAAGGTCGACGCGTTGAACGAGTGCTCGGCGTACAGGATCATCGAGACGTTGAAGGCGTGCGCGACGACCGGGTCGGGCACGTCGCCGAAGGTCATCCAGAGGAAGTTCTGCGCGTAGTCGAGGTCATCGCGCGGGTCGACGATGCCGAGGCCATGGCGACGGCGCTGGTCGTACGCGACCATCGCCGGAAGCTTCGCGAACAGGTGACGCGACTTCACGAGGTCCGATTCCCGCGAGTTGTCGTACGCCGCCGGATCCGATGCGCCGATCAGCGACACCGCGGTGCGCAGCACGTCCATCGGGTGCGCGTCCAGCGGGACCAGGTCGATCGCCTGCCGGACGTTGTCGTCGAGTGTGCGGTTCGCACGCTCCTCGGCCACGAGCGCGGTGAGCTCGTCTTCGGTCGGCAGCTCGCCGTACCAGAGCAGGTAGGCGACGGCCTCGAACGGCTGCGTCGCGGCCAGCTCCTGCACCGGGTAGCCGCGGTAGAGAAGGCTGTTGGTCTCGGGGTTGACCTTGGAGACCGCGGTGTAGTCGACCGTGACCCCCGCGAGGCCCTTCTTGATCTCGATGTCTGTCATGTCTCTTCTTCCTGAGGAGGTTCAGCGGGCGATCTGGAAGTTGAACACCGAAGTGTCGAAGTGGTTGTAGTCCTCGTAGTCGATCAGGTCGTACAGGTCGGCGCGGTGCTGCATCTCGCCGAGCTTGGATGTGAGATGACCCTCGTCGATCAGCGTATCCAGCGCACGGCCCGACGCACCCATCGCGATGCGAAGGAGCGACACCGGCCAGATGACCATGTTCACCCCGACATCGCGGAGCTGGTCGACTGAGAACAGGTCGCTCTTGCCGAACTCGGTCATGTTGGCCAGGATCGGCACGTCGATCGCCGCACGCACTGCCGCGAACTCCTCGAGCGAGCGCATCGCCTCGGGGAAGATCGCATCGGCTCCCGCATCCACCAGCGCCTTCGCCCGGTCGACCGCGGCGTCGAGGCCCTCGATCGCACGGATGTCGGTGCGCGCCATGATCAGGAAGTTCGCGTCTCTGCGCGCGTCGACCGCCGCGCGGATGCGCTTGATCGCTGTGTCATCGTCGACGACCGCCTTGCCGTCGAGGTGCCCGCAGCGCTTCGGGTTGATCTGATCCTCGATGTGCGTGCCGGAAAGGCCCGCGTCCTCCAGCGTCTGGATCGTGCGCGCGACGTTCATCGGCTCGCCGAAGCCGGTGTCGGCGTCGATGATCGCGGGCAGCTCGGTCATCCGCGCGATCTGCTGACCGCGGCCCGCCACCTCGGTGAGGGTCGTGAGTCCGATGTCGGGCAGCCCCAGGTCGGCAGCGAGCACGGCGCCCGAGATGTAGACGCCCTCGAAGCCCTTCTTCTCGATGAGCTTCGCGCTCAGCGGGTTGAAGGCGCCCGGGAACCTCAGCAGCTCACCCGAGGCGAGCCGCTCGCGCAACAGCCGGCGCTTCTCGGCGGCAGGCGTCTGTGCGTACAGCATCAGAACAGCCCCTTCGGGGCGGGCGCTCCGGCGAGCACACCGTGCGCGGCGACGATCGTCAGCTCGCCGACCTCGGCGGCCGTCAGTTCGGGCAGACGCTGGGCGAGGTCGAGGAACCGCTCGATCTCCTCCGGCGCGAGCACGGGCTCGGCGAGGATCCGGAACTTGCGGATGTAGTCCTCGCGCGCGAACGGACGGGCGCCCAGCGGGTGCGCGTCGGCCACGGCGATCTCGTCGACGATCTCGGTGCCGTCCGTGAAGCGGATGACCACCCGGCCGCCGAAGGCCTTCTCGTTCGGGTCGTCGGAGTGGTACCGGCGCGTCCACTCGTCGTCCTCGGCGGTCGTGACCTTGTGCCAGAGTGCCACCGTGTCTTCGCGGCCGGCACGCTCGGGAGCATACGAGTCGACGTGATGCCACGAGCCGTCCTGAAGAGCGACCGTGAAGATGAACGGGATCGAGTGGTCGAGCGTCTCGCGGGATGCCGTGGGGTCGTACTTCTGCGGGTCGTTCGCGCCGGAGCCGATCACGTAGTGCGTGTGGTGGCTCGTGTGCAGGACGATCGACTCGATGTTCTGCGGGTCGAAGCCGTCGGGGTGCTCGTTGTGCAGCTTGCGGGCCAGGTCGATCCAGGCCTGCGCCTGATATTCGGCCGAGTGCTCCTTGGTGTACGAATCGAGGATGCCGCGCTTGGCCTCGCCGTCGGCCGGGAGCGGCACCTCGTACGAGGCGTCGGGGCCGTCCAGCAGCCACGCGATCACGCCGTCTTCGCCTTCGTAGATCGGCGACGGGCTGGTCTCGCCGCGCATCGCGCGGTCGACCGCTTCGACGGCCATCTTGCCGGCGAACGCCGGGGCGTGCGCCTTCCAGGTCGAGATCTCGCCCTTGCGGGACTGACGGGTCGCGGTCGTGGTGTGCAGGGCCTGCCCCACGGCCTGGTAGATGGTCTCTACATCGAGACCGAGCAGGGTGCCGATGCCGGCCGCGGCCGACGGACCGAGGTGGGCGACGTGGTCGATCTTGTGCTTGTGCAGCGAGATCGCGCGCACCAGGTCGATCTGGATCTCGTATCCGGTCGCGATGCCGCGCACGAGCGCCCGGCCGTCCGAGCCGACGTGCTGGGCGACCGCCACGATCGGCGGGATGTTGTCGCCCGGGTGCGAGTACTCGGCCGCCAGGAACGTGTCGTGGTAGTCGAGTTCGCGCACGGCGACGCCGTTGGCCCACGCGGCCCATTCGGGGCTCGTGCGCCGATCGATCGTGCAGCCGAACACGGTCGAACCCTTTCCGCTGACCGAGACGGCGTGGTCGAGCGCCTGCTGGCGGGCGGCGCTGACGGGCGCACGGGTGAGGGATGCCGCTGCCACGGCGGCG
>Ga0247819_10001424_pt1 | contig 12950 bp, 10 predicted proteins | sample 13C_Xylose_Day6_FD_193428 | JGI IMG/M metagenome (GOLD analysis project Ga0247819, IMG submission 193428) | Soil microbial communities from agricultural site in Penn Yan, New York, United States - 13C_Xylose_Day6 | ecosystem: Environmental > Terrestrial > Soil > Agricultural land | place: USA... | reverse complement strand
AAGCGGTGACCTATGTGGCGCTGCCGATCATCACCCTGACCCTGGTGGAGTTCGGCGCCATAGCGCGGATGGCGCGGGCCAGCACCATCGAAGTGCTGCGCCTGGAGTACATCGCCCATGCACGGGCCAAGGGATTGTCGGAGGGGGCGGTGCTGTGGAAACACGCGCTGCGCAACGCCTTTGCTCCCACTTGGACCTTGATTGGCCTGATTCTCGGCAATTTGCTCGGTGGCATTGCAGTGCTGGAAACCGTGTTCACCTTGCCCGGTATTGGCCGTTTGATGGTCGATGCGATCTTTTCCCGTGACTACCCGGTGCTACAGGGTTGCCTGTTGCTGGTCACCTGCATCTACGTGTTGGTCAACCTGTTGGTGGATCTGTTGTATCCGCTGTTCGATCCGAGGGTGAAGCTATGAACCTCAAGACTCCTGCCGTGCCGACAGGGCTGGGTACCCAGCCTCGACGTGCCTGGCGTTACCCGCCGTTGAATGCGTTGATCGGCGGCAGCTTGCTTGCGGCACTGGTATTGCTGGCGTTGCTCGGCGTGGTGTGGACACCTTATGACCCGCTCAAGCTCGACCTGTTGTCGCGCCTGCAAGCGCCAAATGCTCTGCACTGGCTGGGCACCGACGAATTCGGCCGTGACGTGTTCAGTCGATTGATCATTGGTGCACGCACCAGCCTGTGGATCAGCCTGCTCTCGGTGAGCGTGGCGGTTATCTGCGGCACGGTAATCGGTATGCTCGCCGGTTACCTGCGCGGCTGGACCGACCGCGTGCTGATGATGCTCAACGATGCTCTGCTGGCGTTTCCGGGCATTCTCATGGCCCTGGGCATCATGGCAATCGTTGGTGCCAGCCAGTACGGCATCGTGCTTGCCCTGGGCATTGCCTATACCCCGTCCGTCGTACGGGTAGTGCGCGGCAGTGTGCTGTCGTTGCGTGAGCTGGAGTTCATCGAAGCGTCTCGGGTGATCGGCAACTCTGAGCTGTACACCATGTTTCGCCATATCACCCCCAACTGTCTGGCGCCGCTGTGTGTGCTGGGCACCAGCATGTTCGGCTGGGCGCTGCTCTCGGAGAGTGCACTGAGCTTCCTTGGCCTGGGCGTTCCGCCGCCAGCTGCGACCTGGGGCAGCATGCTCTCGGCGAGCCGCACCTACATCTCGACGGCGCCGTGGCTGGGGATCTTCCCGGGCATTTTTATCAGCCTGACGTTGCTGGCCATCAATCTGTTCGGCGATGCCTTGCGTGATCGTCTCGACCCGCGCATGAGGAAATGAACATGAGCGTTCCAGTGCCATTACTGGCTGTTGAAAATCTACAGATTCGCGTCGGTGCGGACGGTCCGCTGGCCGTCGATGATTTCAGCTTCACCATGGCCCCTGGCGAGATCGTCGCGCTGGTTGGCGAATCGGGCAGCGGCAAGACCATGGCCGCACGCGCTGCCATTGGCTTGCTGCCGGCACCGATGCAGGTGTGTGGTGGACGCATCACCTTCCAGGGTGAACCGCTGGACAGCAGCAATGCCAAGGCGATGCGTCAAGTGCGCGGTGCGCGGATCGGCATGGTGTTCCAGGAGCCAATGGTCTCGCTCAACCCTGCGCTGACCATTGGCCGGCAGATGAGCGAAGCGCTCGCACTGCATACCACGCTGGATGCGGCGACGATCCGCGAGCGCTGCAGTGCCATGCTGCAACGCATCGGTATCAAGGATGCCGAGAAATGCCTGGGGTCCTACCCGCATCAGTTCTCCGGCGGCATGCGCCAACGCATCATGCTGGCCTCGGTGATGTTGCTGCGCCCGGCGCTGCTGATCGCTGACGAGCCAACCACGGCGCTCGATTGCCTGGCACAACTGGACGTGATCGAGTTGATGCTGGAGCTGACGCGCGAGCAGGGTACGGCGATCTTGTTCATCAGCCACGACCTGTCGCTGGTGGCGCGTTATGCCCACAAGGTGGTGGTGATGCGTGCAGGCAAGGCGGTGGAGCAGGGCCGTATCGAAGACATCCTGTTCGCACCGAAGGCCGACTACACCCGGCAGTTGCTTGAAGCGCTGCCACGGCGCGGCGAGCTGGTGCCATTGCCGGCCGCCGACAACGCGTTGTTGCAGGTCCGGGAGGTGTGCATCGAACACCCGGGGCCGCGCAGTTTCTGGGGGCGTAGCGTACCCAAGCGCGTCGTGCATTCGGTGAACCTGAGCATCGCACCGGGCGAGACCCTGGCCTTGGTCGGTGGCAGCGGTTCGGGCAAAACCACCCTCGGGCGTGCAGTGGTCGGATTGGTCACGCCATGTGCCGGGGCCATCCTGTTCCAGGGCGTGGATATCCTCAAGGCCGCCAACCGCGCGCACCGCCTGCAATGCCAGATGATTTTCCAGGACCCGTACTCTTCCCTCGATCCACGCATGACCGTCGGCCAGATCATTGCCGAGCCGCTGCGCCATGAGCCGGGGCTGACGGCCGCACAAAAACGCCAGCGGGTCACCGAGACCCTGGCTGACGTCGGCTTGTCCGAGCAGTTCCGTGAGCGCTTTGCCCATCAACTCTCCGGGGGCCAGCGCCAGCGCGTGGCGATTGCCCGGGCACTGGTCAGGCGGCCCAAGCTGGTGATTGCCGACGAGCCGATTTCGGCGTTGGACATGACCATTCAAAAGCAGATTCTCGAGTTGTTCGAGCGTTTGCAAGGCCAGTACGGCTTCGCCTGCCTGTTCATCTCCCACGACCTGTCGGCCGTGGAGCGCATCGCTCATCGCGTGGCGGTGATGAACCAGGGCGAAGTGGTTGAAATGGGACCGCGCGACACCATTTTCGACGCCCCGCAGCATCCCTATACCCGCCGGCTGCTCGCAGCCGCCAGCCCCTTGGAGAAACGTGCGGATGGCAGTTACCGCCTCCGTGCCAGTGTGATCTAGGTACTGCTGCACCCCCAGGCATGTCTTGCAATCCAGACCTTCGTCAATCGGTGATCGGCGAAGCGGGCGAAGCCATGGCCGAAGAAAACAAAAACAACCCCACTCAACCTGTCTGCCAGGAACCTACACATGAGTAACCGCATCAACAACGTTTTCACCCGTGCCAGCGTCATGGGCGTCGGATTCATGCCCTTGTTTGCCCAGGCTGACTTTGTCGCCGACAGCAAAGCCTCGCTTGAATTGAAGAACTATTACTTCAACCGCGACTACCGCGAGTCCAGCGGACAGAACAAGCGCGCCGAGTGGGCGCAGGGGTTCATTCTCAATCTCCAATCGGGCTTTACCGACGGCACGCTGGGTTTTGGCCTGGACGCGGTCGGCATGCTGGGCGTGAAGCTCGACTCGAGCCCGGACAACTCTGGCACCGGGCTGCTGGCGCGCTCGAGCGTGGCCGAGCCAGGCTCTCCCAGCTATGCACGCCGTGCCCATGACAATTACTCCAAACTCGGCATCACCGGTAAGGCGCGTATGGGCCAAAGCGAGCTGCGTGTGGGCTACATGGTGCCGGACCTGCCCACCCTGCAACCAAACCTCAGTCGTCTGTTCCCGCAGAGTTTCAGTGGCACAGCGCTCACCTCCAGGGACATCGACAAACTGACCCTGACCTTGGGTCAACTGGACCAGGTCAAGCAGCGTGACTCGACCCACTACGAGGACATGGGCCTTACCAGCCAGTACGGTGCCTACAAAAGCAGCGCCAAAAGTGATGAGTTCCGCTACGCCGGCGGTGAGTACAAGCTCACGCCAACCACGGTCGTCACCTATCAGTACGCGCAACTGGAAAGCCTCTACCAACAGCACTACCTGGGTTTGAAAAACAGCTTCAAGTGGGGCCCCGGTACGTTCAAGACCGACATCCGTTACTTCAACGCCAGTGAAGACGCTGCGGCCCTGGCCGGCAAAGTGGATAACCGTGCGTTGAGTACCCGTATCGGCTACAGCCTTTATGGTCACAACCTCAGCGGCGGTTACCAGGAACAGTACGGCTCGACGCCGTTCACCTACGTGGACGGCACCAACACCTACCTGTTCACCGAGTACCAACTGGCCAACTTCTCCCAGACCGGCGAGCGCGTATGGCATGCCCGCTACGACTATGACTTCGCCTCGCTGGGCCTGCCGGGCCTACTGTTCTCGACTCGTTACGCCAAGGGCGACAACGCCGAGGTCATCGGATTCAAGGGCGAAGGGCGCGAGTGGGAGCGCGATTTCAGCCTCGGCTACGTGGTGCAAAGCGGCACGTTCAAGGATGTGTCTCTGCGTTGGCAGAACGCCAGCGCCACCAGCAACTTCACCCGTGACACCAACGAAAACCGAGTGATCCTGGGTTACACCGTGGCGCTCTGGTAGCAGTAACGGCGTGCAACAGGGTCAGCCTGTTGTGCGCCAAGGCAGTGCAAATGAGGGGATAGATCAGATGACGAGTTTGCCGTTGAGGCGGGCGCTGCCCAGCCAACAACGCGTATCGGCGCGTGGCGTGAGTGATTTCATTGGTGCGGTGAACGCTGCGGGCCTGGAGTTGCACAGTTTCATGCTGTACCGCGACGGTGCGGTGGTGGCCGAAGCGTTTTGGGCGCCTTATCGTGCCGAACGGTTGCATGTTCAGCATTCGGTCACCAAAAGCTGGGTGTCCATGGCCATCGGGCTGTTGGTGGATGATGGCGTGCTGTCGCTGGACGCCAAAGTGGTGGACTTTTTCACCGCCGATTGCCCGGCCGTTATCAGCGAAAACCTGGCAGCCATGACCGTGCGCGATTTACTGACCATGCGCACCGGTCATCGTCAGGGCATTTCCGGCGGGGCCTGGCGTGGGCGCAGTGAAAGCTGGGTCAAGCTGTTCCTCGATGAACCGGTTGAAGATCCACCAGGGCAGCAGTTTATCTACAGCAGCGCCTCGAGTTTCATGCTCTCGGCGATTGTCAGCGTGGTCAGCGGCCAGACGGCCCATGAGTTGTGCAATGCCCGTATCTTCCAACCCATGGCCATGGGAGCCATCGAGTGGGACCTTGCACCTGGCGGCTTCAACACGGGCGGCAATGGCCTGAGTTGCAGCACCGAGGACTTGCTCAAGTTTGGTGTGCTGCACCTGCAACAAGGCAACTGGGAAGGGCAGCAGTTGCTTTCCCGGGAATGGGTGGCCGAAGCCACCCGCGGGCATGTCGATGACGTATGGATGGGTGCCTTCGACGGCAAGCGCTACCAGGGACGCGACTCGAGTGACGCAGGTGTCACGCGCCGCGAAGGCTACGGCTACCAGTGGTGGATGACCCTGCACGGTGGCTACTACGCCTCCGGGGTATTTGGCCAGCAGTGCATCGTCTTGCCACGCCATAACGCGGTGATTGCGTTCACCGCCGGACTGCCCTTGGGCGAGCGGCGTTTGCACAGCCTGCTCTGGGAGCATTTGTTGCCGGCGCTGGGTGTGCCCGCCGACGGCGCGGCGGATGCCGAGTTGGCGGCGCTGTTGGCAAGCCAGCGGCGGCCGTCTCTTGCGGGAGCCTCGACCTCGCCGCGTCGTGCCGAGTTCAGCGGCACGTTTGTGGTGGAGGCCAACGAAGATCAAGTCAGCGAAATACGTTTGGTGCTTGGCACGGACCATTGCGACTTCTACCTCACCGACCCCCGTGGCACACACTGCATTCGCGCCGGGCTGGCCAACGGGATTGAAAGCCAGACCAGCATGACCGGCCATTATTTGCATCACCAATACCAGCCGCAACTCACCTCGGTGGTGGCGCAGGCGCGCTGGACCGAAGAGGGGGTGCTAAGCATGACCTGGCAGTTTGTCGAGATGGCGTTTTGTGACCGTGTCAGCTGCCGCATCGAGCACGGCATGTTGTATGTGGACCGCAGCGTCAACGTTAACGCAGGCCCGTTGCAGCGCCCGACGCTGACCGGCCATCCAAGAACAGCTTTGCAGGAGTCGCTATGAACGATATTTCCAACCCGACAGGTTCCGAGTGCGGCGCGTTCTGGGCACCGTTCACGCCGATGCGTCAGTTCCAGCAACAACCGATGATGTTCGCCAGTGCTGACGGCATGTACTACACCACCACCGATGGGCGTCGAGTACTCGATGCAATGGCGGGACTGTGGTGCGTGAATGCCGGGCATGGCCAGCCGAAAATCGTCGAGGCCATTCGCGAAGCGGCGGGGCGCCTGGACTTTGTCTCATCATTCAAGATGAGCCACCCCCACGCCCTGGAGATGGCCGAGCGCCTGATCGACATCAGCCCTGTCGGCATGGAGCAGGTGTTCTTCACCAACTCAGGTTCCGAGGCCGTCGACACCGCGTTGAAGATTGCCCGGGCGTATCACCAAGCCCGCGGTGACAGTCGCCGTACCAAGTTCATCGGGCGGGCCAAGGGCTACCACGGCATGGGTTTCGGTGGGCTGTCGGTATCGGGTATCGGTCGGCAGAAGCGTGACTTCGGTCCGTTGTTGGGCGAGGTATCGCACCTGCCGCTGCCCTACGACGCGGGTATGCGTTTCAGCGCCGGGCAACCGCAGCAGGGCGAACGTTATGCCGACGCGCTGACACAACTGTTGGACATTCAGGATCCGAGCACTGTGGCTGCAGTGATCGTGGAGCCGGTGACAGGCTCCGGCGGGGTATACCCGCCGCCCCTGGGTTACCTGCAACGCTTGCGCGAGATCTGCACCCAGCACGGCGTGTTGCTGATTTTCGACGAAGTGATCACCGGGTTTGGCCGCGTTGGCGCCAGCTTCGCCGCCCAGGCGTTCGGCGTTACGCCAGACCTGATCACCACCGCCAAAGGCCTGACCAACGGCGCCGTGCCCATGGGCGGCGTGCTGGTCAGCGGAGCAGTGTACGAAGCGTTCATGGCCGGGCCCGCGAACGTCATCGAGCTGATGCATGGCTATACCTACTCGGCGCATCCGCTGGCGTGTGCGGCTGGCTTGGCGACCATCGAGGTGCATCGCGAACTGGGCATCAATCAACATGTCAACGCGGTCAGCGGTCCCTGGCAGACGGCTGCACTGGCGCTGCAGGGTGTAAGTCCGGTGCTGGACGTGCGCACCATCGGTTTGCTTTGCGCGGTCGAACTCGAGCCGCGCCCCGGTGCCGCCGGCGCCCGTGGCAGTGAGGTTGCGCAGTGGTGCTTTGAGCACGGCGTTCTGGTGCGCGGTTCGGGCGACACCATCGTGATTTCACCGCCGTTGGTGATCAGCCAGCAGGAGATCGCCCAGGTGTTCGACACCTTGGCGGGCGCCTTGAATCAGGTTGTCTGAAGGGAGTCGTGGGTATGTACGATTTGTTTGAGTTCTACATTGACGGTGCCTGGGTCAAACCTCATGGCGAAACCGTCGAGACAGTGGTAAATCCGTCTACCGAACAGGGGGTTGCGCGCATCATCCTGGGCGATGCTCGCGATGTAGACCGTGCGCTCTGCGCGGCCAGGCAGGCTTTTGCGTCGTTCGCCGCCAGTTCGCTCGAGGCACGTATCGACTTGCTGCAGCGTATCATCGAAGCCTACAAACGCCACAGCGAGGCGTTGGCCGAGGCGGTTCATCTGGAGATGGGGGCGCCGCTGTCTCTGGCCCGAAGCGCTCATGTCCCGGCAGGCCTGGGCCACCTGGCGCAGGCGCTGGAAGTGCTGCGCGAGTATCGCTTCGAACGACGCCTGGGCCAGACGCTGGTGTTGCGTGAGCCTATCGGCGTGTGCGCCCTGATCACCCCGTGGAACTGGCCTCTCAATCAACTCACCTGCAAGCTCGCACCCGCGTTGTCGGTGGGCTGCACCGTCGTACTCAAGCCAAGTGAGTGCGCGCCGTTGTCGGCGTATATCGTCGCGCAAATCCTGCATGAGGCCGAGGTGCCGAAGGGGGTGTTCAACCTGGTCAACGGTAATGGGCCTGGGGTTGGCGCGGCACTGGCCAGCCATGCCGAGGTGGACATGGTGTCGTTTACCGGTTCGACCCGCGCTGGCATCGCAGTGGCCAAGGCGGCGGCCGATACAGTGAAGCGTGTGTCCCAGGAACTGGGTGGCAAATCCGCCAATATCCTGCTCGACGATGCCGACCTGTCTGGCGCGGTGCGCCACGGGGTCCTGGCGTGCATCCGCAACAGCGGCCAGTCGTGCAATGCGCCCACGCGCCTGCTGGTACCGCGTGCGCAACAACAGGCGGTGATTGATATCGCCCGGGAAGTGCTGGCGCAGGTGTGCTTCGACGACAGTAACCCGAGCTCCGCCATCGGTCCCGTGGCGAATGCCCTGCAATTCGAACGGGTACAGGCCATGATCGCCCAGGCCATTGCCGAGGGGGCCCGATTGATTGCCGGAGGCCTGGGGCGACCACAAGGGATCGAGCGCGGCTACTACGTGCAACCTACGGTATTTGCCGACGTGACCCCGGACATGCTGGTGGCACGGGAAGAAATCTTCGGCCCGGTCCTTGCGATCATGCCGTACGACAGCGAAGCCGAGGCGATAGCCATCGCGAACGACAGCCCTTACGGCTTGTCAGGCTACGTCACCTCGGCGAGCCTCGAACGCAGCTGCAGGGTCGCGCGGCAACTGCGCACCGGCATGGTCCATCTCAATGGTGCCCGAGCCGACCAGGCCGCGCCGTTTGGCGGCTATAAGCAGTCGGGTAATGGGCGTGAGTGGGGAGAGTCGGGGTTTGAAGAATACCTGGAGAGCAAGTCGCTGTTTGGGTATTAACGGCTCCAGAAGTTTCAATTCAGGCACTGCCCCGTCAGGGAATCGACATTTACGGTGAGTTAAGCTGCTGCATGAGCTAGCGTTCATGCATGCACTTTTCCGATAACTCGCTGGATACCGTCCCTATGAGAGACCTGCCGCCCACCGCGACCTTGCGCGCTTTTGAAGTTGCGACCCGCCATCCGACGTTTACAGCCGCGGCACAGGAGCTACATGTTACTCAAAGCGCGGTCAGTCACCAGCTCAAGCATCTTGAGGCGCTTTGGGGAGTGCAGTTGTTCGAGCGTGGCAAGGCGTTACGCCTCACGGCAGCGGGGGCAACGCTGGCTCCCATCGTGCGGGAGTTTTTCATCAGCCTGGAGGCGACCTTGGGTGACCTGCGCGAGCAAAAGGGCAGGGTTCGACTCAGCGTCAGCACCACCTATTCCTTCGCGCTCAAATGGCTGCTGCCACGCTTGCCGCGTCTTTCTCGCCAGCACCCCGAGCTGCTGGTCTCGCTGGACACCACGGATAAAATCATCCACTTCTCTCACGGCCAGGCTGATGTTGCGATCAGGCTCGGCAAGGGCAATTACCCAGGTCTGCATTCGGAGTTCTTGTTTGGAGAGCAGGTATTTCCGGTGGCCAGCCCCGAACTGCTGCGGCGCGTCGGGACGCCGCAGAGCCCCGCAGAATTGTTGCATTTCCCGCTGTTGACGCGCGATGGTGCCGAAATGGTGCCAAAGTGGGAAGTGTGGTTTCAGGCCGTTGGGCTGGCCTATTTGCCGCTCAAGGAAAGCGTCAGATTTGGCGATACCAACATGACGGTGGAGGCAGCCTTGCTCGGCCAGGGCGTTGCATTGGTGCGCAGCGGGCATGTCGAGAACGAAATCAGCGATGGCCGTTTGGTGCGCCTGTTTGATGTGCCGCTTCCATCGCCGCTGGCTTACTACTTCGTCTGCCCCAAGGGCATCGAATCGCAACCGCACATCGCCAGTTTTCGCCAGTGGTTAGCCGGTGAGGCGCTGAAAGTGCAGCGCATAGAACAGTGAGCTATGAGTATCCGTTCATGCAGCGATGAGGAGACTTCGCTTTAGTCCCGGCGCCGGTTTGCCTAAAGTGGCGCATGCCTATTCATCTTATCTTCCTCGTGCTTTTCGCCGCGCTCCTGCATGCCAGCTGGAACGCGCTGCTGCGTAGCGGCGCCGACCGGCTGTGGTCCATGACGGTGATGTGCATTGCCATCGCCATCACCAGTGTCGTTGCCGCAGCCTTCATGGTGCCCCCCGCGATTGAAAGCTGGGGCTACGCGGTGCTTTCGGCGTTGCTGCATGTGGGCTACAACCTGTTTCTGGTGCGCAGTTACCGGGTCGGCGACCTGGGGCAGGTCTATCCGATTTCACGTGGATCGTCGCCGGTGCTGATCACCTTGGGAGCCGCCGTGTTTGCCGGAGAACGCATCACGCCTGGCGAGTTGCTGGGTATCGCGCTGGTGTCAGGTGGGATTATTTCGCTGGCCTTCAGAGGGCGCAGTCTGTCGATTCCCAGCCTGCCCTATGCGCTGGGGACAGGCGGCTTTATCGCCGCCTACAGCGTGGTCGACGGCATCGGTGCCAGGCTCTCCGGCGCGCCGCTTGCCTACACGGTCTGGATGTGCGCCCTGTGGGGCGTGCTGATGCCGCTGGTCTACATCGGCCTGCGTGACGCCCGCAGCTTGTTCTGCGTCCGGCCCGGAACAGTGACCGCGTTGGCCGGCGGGCTGGTCTCTTTGCTCGCCTATGGAATGGTCATCTACGCCATGAACGAAGCGCCTTTGGGCGCGGTATCCGCATTGCGCGAAACCAGCGTGCTGTTTGCGGTGTTGATCGGCTATGTGTTCCTCGGCGAGACGCTCACCGCACGCCGAATACTGGCGTGCGTGGTGATCGCCAGCGGCACCCTCATCATCGGCTGATACAGCCAACGGCTAAGGAGTTTTGTTCAATGGTCAACGTCTCGCAGGCACCGCTGATTCTGATCACAGGTGGAAGTCGTGGAGTGGGGGCCGCAACCGCCCGGCTGGCCGCCGAAAGAGGTTATGACGTCGCTATCAGCTACGTTGCCAACGAGTCCGCAGCGCTGGCCGTGGTTGCGGACGTGCAAGCATTGGGGCGCAGGGCGTTAGCGATGCGGGCCGACAGTGCGGACCCGCAACAGGTGGCCGATCTGTTCGCTGCGATCGACCGTTCGTTCGGACGCATCGACGTACTGGTCAATAACGCCGCAATGCTGGCGCCTCAGTCTCGCCTGGAAGCGCTCGGCTACGAGCGGATGCAGCGCATCTTTGCGGTCAATGCCATTGGGCCAATGCTCTGTGCCCAACAGGCGGTGAAGCGCATGGCTTACCGTCACAACGGCCCGGGCGGTGTGGTGATCAACGTCTCATCAGCCTCGGCGCGCCTCGGCAGCCCCAATGAATATGTCGACTATGCGGCGTCGAAGGGCGCGCTGGAGACTTTCACCATTGGGTTTGCCAAGGAGGTGGCTCGGGAAGGGATACGCGTCAACTGTATTCGCCCCGGACATATCTATACCGACATGCATGCCAGTGGCGGAGAGCCAGGGCGGGTCGATCGCGTCAAGGACTCGATTCCCATGGGGCGCGGCGGCCAGCCCGAGGAAGTGGCACAGGCGATTCTATGGCTGGCGAGCGCGGAGGCATCCTTCGTTACCGGTACATTCCTCGACGTCACGGGCGGTAAATGAGCCAGAGGCACGAATCATCGAAAGCTTGCGCTCGGTTTCAAGTAACAGCGGGCTGCCTCACCTTGCGACTCAATCCCGGTGTCTGGCCGGTAATGCGCTTGAATGCACGACTGAAAGCGGCCTGGGATGTATAGCCCAAGCGCTGCGCCACCTCTTCAATCGGCAGCCTTTCGAGGGTCAGCCACTGGCTTGCAAGCCGCATTCGCAGTTCGGTGACGTAGCGCAGCGGGGTCATGCCAATCGTCACCTGGAAGCGCTCCGCGAACACCGAGCGCGAGGTATTGCAGTGCTCTGCCAGCTGCGCAACAGTCCAGTCGCGGCCCGGTTGTTGATGGAGCGCAAGCAGTGCACCGGCCAAGCGTGGATCGCGCAAGGCGGCGACCAGCCCGGAAGCGTTGCCGCAGGCGCACTCCACCCAGCCGCGAACGACCATGGCGGCCACCACGTCGGCCAACCGCGCGAGGATACCGGCGAAACCCACTCGGGCGGCGCTGACTTCGCGCTCCATGGTGGTCAGGATCGGCACCAGCCCGGGGTAACGCTGGCCGCCGGCATCAATCAGCATCAGGCCCGGCATCAGCCGGCCAAGGCCATGGATACTGCCCAGTTCGAACTCCATGCAACCACTGAACAAAATAGTGCTCGGGGTAGGACTGGCATCGGTTCCGGTATACACCGAGCTGACGGTGTCACCTAAAGGCGCGCCGTCCAGTCGGTCGATGTCTTGAACGGGCGCCTCCGGATGGGAAAACAGTTGATGGGCCGCGCCGTGAGAGATGAACACGGCGTTGCCGGCAGACAGCGCGTAGGTGCTGCCATCCTCCATTTTCAGCACCGCATGACCGACCGCCATGAAGTGGAACCAGGCATGCCCGGGTTTTTCCGCGAAGCCCAAGCCGAAGGTTGGACCCGCCTGAATACGCCGGTACTCGACGCCACGCAGGCGCATGCCGCGCAACAGCTCGTTGATGAGGTCCGAGGAGAGAGCAAACTGATCATCAGGCATCGTTCAGGTGTTTTGATCAAAAAGTAGAGATTTTCGATCATAGATCATCCAGCTTCCGGCGCCTAGACTTCGGCTCGCCATGAAGATTGGGAGATCCGTGCAATGACTGATTGTGTATGTAACGCCGTGTCCGACCGCCATCCCGGCGTCGGCGCGGACGTAGAGCCTGCGACGCCCGCGTGGATGGCCGTCTTCTCGTTGGCAATGGGGGTGTTCGGATTACTGACCGCTGAATACCTTCCGGCCAGCTTGTTGACGCTGATGTCTGCCGACCTGGGTGTGTCCGAAGCGCTGGCTGGCCAGGCGGTAACGGTGACCGCAGTGGTCGCGCTGTTCGCTGGCTTGTTGGTGCCAGGCCTGACCCGCGGCATCGACCGACGTTGGGTGTTGTTGGGTTTTTCCACGTTGATGGTCGCCTCCAATCTGTTGGTCGCCGTTTCCTCCAGCTTCGCGGTGCTGTTGTTGATGCGCATCTTGCTGGGCATTGCCCTTGGCGGGTTCTGGAGCATGGCGGCGGCGGTGGCGATGCGCTTGGTACCGAGTGCTCTATTGCCCCG
>Ga0247819_10001423_pt1 | contig 12961 bp, 13 predicted proteins | sample 13C_Xylose_Day6_FD_193428 | JGI IMG/M metagenome (GOLD analysis project Ga0247819, IMG submission 193428) | Soil microbial communities from agricultural site in Penn Yan, New York, United States - 13C_Xylose_Day6 | ecosystem: Environmental > Terrestrial > Soil > Agricultural land | place: USA... | reverse complement strand
TGCCGCGCCTCATCGCCGACGCGCCCGCGCTGCACTACGCGCTCGGCACGTCGGCGGAACTCGACGAGAACGTGCGCCGCTGGCTGTCCGCCGTGCGCGCGCAGGGGCGCAACGGGGTGCGCGCGCCGTCGAGGGCGCAACACCTGCTGCCGCTTCTCGACGAGATGCGCGTGATCAAGGACGCCCACGAAACCGCGATCATGCGCCGCGCGGCGTCGATTTCGGCCGAAGCGCACCGCCGCGCGATGCATGCGTGCCGACCGGGCATGCGCGAGTACGAGCTCGAAGCCGAACTGCTGTACACGTTCCGCCGCCACGGCGCGCAGGCGCCCGCCTACGGGTCGATCGTCGCCACCGGCGCGAACGCCTGCGTGCTGCACTATCCGGCGGGCAACGCGATCATTCAGGAAGGCGACCTGATCCTGATCGACGCCGCATGCGAGCTCGACGGCTATGCCTCGGACATCACCCGCACGTTCCCCGCGAGCGGCCGCTTCACGGCCGCGCAGCGCGAACTCTACGACATCGTGCTCGCCGCGCAGACCGCGGCCGTCGACGCGACGCGCGCGGGCGCGAGCTTCGACGCGCCGCATCAGGCCGCGCTGCGGGTGCTGTCGCAGGGTCTGCTGGATACGGGCATCGTCGACCAGCAGAAGTTCGCGACCGTCGACGACCTGATCGCCCAGCGCGCCTACCTGCCCTTCTACATGCATCGCACGGGGCACTGGATCGGCATGGACGTGCACGACGCGGGCGACTACCGCGACGCCGGCGGCCCGCTCGACGGCGACGGAGCGCGGCCGTGGCGCACGCTCGAGGCGGGCATGGCGCTGACCATCGAGCCGGGCCTCTACGTGCGTCCCGCCGACGGCGTCCCGGAGCGCTACTGGAACATCGGCATCCGCATCGAGGACGACGCGATCGTCACGCCCGCGGGCTGTGAGCTGATCACGCGCGAAGTGCCGGTCGGCGCCGATGAGATCGAAGCGCTGATGCGCTCGCCGGACACCAATCGACCATGAACGAAACGACCACCGGACAATTCGACTTCGACATCGCGATCGTCGGCGCGGGCCCGGTCGGACTCGCGCTCGCGGGCTGGCTCATGCGGCGCAGCGCGACCTCGCGGCTTTCCGTTGCGCTGATCGACGCCCGCACGCCGGACGTGGCGCTGACCGATCCGCGCGCGCTCGCGCTGTCGCACGGCAGCCGCATGATGCTCGAGCCGCTCGGCTTTCCCGCCGACGCCACGCCGATCCGGCGCATCCACGTCTCGCAGCGCGGGCACTTCGGGCGCACGCTGATCGAACACGACGAGCACGAACTGCCTGCGCTCGGCTACGTGGTCCGCTACGGCTCGCTCGTGAGCACGCTCGCGAAGGCGGTGCGCGAAACCGCCGTGCACTGGTTCACCGAAACCACCGCGCTCGCGCCGATGCAGGATCACGAAGGCGTCACGCTGCCCCTCCAGTCCGCGAGCGGCGAGCGCACTTTGCGCGCGCGCGTCCTCGTGAACGCCGAAGGCGGTTTGTATCAGGACACCCGCGAACACGCCCGCGACTACGGCCAGACGGCGATCGTCGGGACGGTCAGCGTGTCGGCGCCGCAGCCGAACGTCGCGTGGGAGCGCTTCACGCGCGAAGGCCCGATCGCGCTGCTGCCGTGCGGCGGCGCGCGCCATGCGGACTACTCGCTCGTCTGGTGCTGCACGCCCGGCGAGGCCGCACGCCGCGCGCAGCTTCCCGACGACGCGCTGCTCGCGGAACTCGGCGTGGCGTTCGGCGAGCGCATGGGCCGCTTCACGCACATCAAGGGGCGCGCCACCTTCGCGCTCGGCCTGAATGCGCTTCATGCGCTCGTCGACCGGCGCGCGGTCGCGATCGGCAACGCAGCGCAGACGCTGCACCCGGTCGCGGGACAGGGGCTCAACCTCGGCCTGCGCGACGCGCACGCCCTTGGCGACGCGCTCTCGCTCCACGGCGCGACGACGCCCGCCCTTTCGCACTTCGCGCAGCGCCGGGCGCTCGACCGCCGTCTGACGATTGGCGCCACCGACACGCTCGCGCGCGTCTTCACCCTCGACTTTGCGCCGCTCGCCGCCATCCGCGGCCTCGCGCTCACTGCGCTGGAATTCGTGCCGCCGGTGAAGACCGCGCTCGCGCGGCAGATGATGTTCGGACAGCGACGCTAAAGCACGCGCAAACGTTCGAAAAGCGCCATTTGTCTGGGCGAACGGGCGACTTATCCTCTATGAACGGCGTGACTTTCATAGAAGATTTAAAGACTTGCACGCGATTGCACTTAAATTCAGCAGCCCGTTCGCGTTAAAATACGCGTTTTACTTCAGCGTTTTCGCATCCGCGGCCCAAGGCGGATGCCTCGAGCTTTATGCCCAGCATCGGTTCACACGTCCTTCGCAACAACCTGTTCGTCGCCCCGATGGCGGGCGTCACCGACCGCCCGTTCCGGCAGTTGTGCAAGCGCATGGGCGCGGGCTATGCGGTGTCGGAGATGGTCGCGTCGAACGCGCAGTTGTGGAAGAGCGAAAAGACCATGCGCCGCGCGAACCACGCCGGCGAAGTCGAGCCGATCTCGGTGCAGATCGCGGGCGCCGATCCGCAGATGCTCGCCGAGGCCGCGCGCCACAACGTGGCGAACGGCGCGCAGATCATCGACATCAACATGGGCTGTCCCGCGAAGAAGGTCTGCAACGTCGCGGCCGGTTCCGCGCTCCTGCAGAACGAGGCGCTCGTCGCGCAGATCGTCGAGGCGGTCGTGCAGGCGGTCGGCGTCGGACCCGACGCGGTGCCCGTCACGCTGAAGATCCGCACCGGCTGGAATCGCGAGAACAAGAACGCGCTCACCATCGCGCGCATCGCCGAGAACGCGGGCATTTCGATGCTCACCGTCCACGGCCGCACCCGCGCCGACCTGTATAAAGGCGACGCGGAGTACGAAACCATCGCGGCGGTGAAGGCGTCGGTGAAGATCCCGGTGGTCGCGAACGGCGACATCACCACGCCCGAAAAGGCGCGCGAGGTGCTGGCCGCAACCGGCGCCGATGCGATCATGATCGGCCGCGCGGCGCAGGGGCGCCCGTGGCTCTTCCGCGAGATCGAGCATTTCCTCCAGACCGGTGAGCATCTGCCGGCGCCGCGCATCGACGAGATCCAGCAGGTCATGAACGAGCACCTCGAGGATCACTACGCCTTCTACGGAGAATTCACGGGCGTACGTACTGCGCGCAAGCACATCGGCTGGTACACTCGCGGCCTTTCCGGCGCCGGCACGTTCAGGCACCGGATGAATACGCTGGACTCAACACGAGAACAATTGCTCGCCGTAAACGAATTCTTCGACGCTCAAAAGGCGCTGTCCGACCGTCTCGTCTACGTGGACGACGCCGACGAAAACGGCGAACCGGAAGGACCCGGGGAAGAAGAATCGTGCGGCGCGCATGACAACACAGACCGACTAGCCGCATGAGCAGACATAACATTGAACAATGCGTCCGCCAGAGCCTGGACAACTACTTTCAGGATCTGGACGGCTCCAATCCGCACGACGTCTACGACATGGTGATCTCGTGCGTGGAAAAACCGATGCTCGAAGTAGTGCTCGAGCAGGCGGGCGGCAATCAGTCGCTCGCGGCCGAGTATCTCGGCATCAACCGCAACACGCTGCGCAAGAAGCTGCAACAGCACGGATTGATTTGATTCTCCGGCCCGTCGCGACGGTCCGACCTGTACATATACTTCGGTTTCAGCCTTCATCATGATCAAGCAAGCGCTCATTTCCGTTTCCGACAAGTCCGGCATCGTCGATTTTGCGAAATCGCTGTCGGACCTCGGCGTCAAGATCCTGTCGACCGGCGGCACGGCAAAGCTGCTTGCCGACTCGGGTCTCGACGTCACCGAAGTCGCCGATTACACCGGTTTCCCGGAAATGCTCGACGGCCGCGTGAAGACGCTGCATCCGAAGGTGCACGGCGGCATCCTCGCGCGCCGCGACCTGCCCGAGCACATGGCCGCGCTGGAGCAGCACGGCATTCCGACCATCGACCTGCTCGTCGTGAACCTGTATCCGTTCGTGCAGACGGTGTCGAAGGCGGAGTGCTCGCTGGAAGACGCGATCGAGAACATCGACATCGGCGGCCCGACGATGCTGCGCTCGGCGGCGAAGAATCACCGCGACGTGACGGTGGTCGTCGATCCCGCCGACTACGCGACCGTGCTCGACGAAATGCGCGCGAACGGCAACAAGGTCGGCTATGCCACGAATTTCCGGCTTGCCACGAAGGTCTTCGCGCACACCGCGCAATACGACGGCGCGATCACGAACTACCTGACGAGCCTCACGGAAGAACTTCAGCACGCGAGCCGCAACACCTATCCGGCCACGTTCAACCTCGCGTTCAACAAGGTGCAGGACCTGCGCTACGGCGAAAACCCGCATCAGAGCGCGGCGTTCTATCGCGATCTCACGACGCCCGCGGGCGCGCTCGCGAACTACCGGCAATTGCAGGGCAAGGAGCTGTCGTACAACAACATCGCCGATTCGGACGCCGCATGGGAATGCGTGAAGACGTTCGATTCGCCCGCCTGCGTGATCATCAAGCACGCGAATCCGTGCGGCGTGGCGATCGGCGCGAATGCCCACGAGGCGTACTCGAAGGCTTTCCAGACCGATCCGACCTCGGCGTTCGGCGGGATCATCGCGTTCAACCGCGAAGTCGACGAATCCGCGGCGCAGGCCGTGGCGAAGCAGTTCGTCGAAGTGCTGATCGCGCCGTCGTTCAGCGAGGCCGCGAAGCAGGTCTTCGCCGCCAAGCAGAACGTGCGCCTGCTGCAGATCGCCCTCGGCGACGGCCACAACGCGTTCGACCTGAAGCGCGTCGGCGGCGGCCTGCTCGTGCAGTCGCTCGATTCGAAGAACGTGCAGCCGCATGAACTGCGCGTCGTGACCAGGCGCCATCCGACGCCGAAGGAAATGGACGACCTGATGTTCGCGTGGCGCGTCGCGAAGTATGTGAAGTCGAACGCGATCGTGTTCTGCGGCGGCGGCATGACGCTCGGCGTCGGCGCGGGGCAGATGAGCCGCGTCGATTCCGCCCGCATCGCGAGCATCAAGGCGCAGAACGCGGGCCTCACGCTTACCGGGTCGGCGGTGGCGTCGGACGCGTTCTTCCCGTTCCGCGACGGCCTCGACGTCGTGGTGAACGCAGGCGCGAGCTGCGTGATCCAGCCGGGCGGCTCGATGCGCGACGACGAAGTGGTCGCGGCAGCCGACGAGCACAACGTCGCGATGATCCTGACCGGCACGCGTCACTTCAGACATTGAGCCTCGTGTTCCCGCGTCGCGCTGGCCGGGGGTTTGCCAGCGCGGCCCGCCGGCATTGCCCTGTCCGGGGCGAAGCTAATAGACTAGCGCCATGCCAGGTTTCCAGAGACCCGTAGTGCGCGACCCGACAACCCCGACCCGCCTCCGAATTCAAGCGACGCCATGAGAATCCTCGGCATAGACCCGGGCCTGCGCGTCACCGGCTTCGGCGTCATCGACAAGACCGGCCACACCCTCACCTACGTGACGAGCGGCGTCATCAAGACCGCTGACGCCGACCTGCCTTCACGCCTCAACACCATCTTCGACGGCATCTCGACGCTCGTGAAACAGCACGGCCCGGACCAGTCGGCGATCGAGAAGGTGTTCGTCAACGTGAATCCGCAATCGACGCTCCTGCTCGGCCAGGCGCGCGGCGCCGCCATTTGCGGGCTGGTGGCGAGCGGCGTCCCGGTTTCCGAGTACACCGCGCTGCAATTGAAACAGGCGGTTGTCGGCTATGGGCGCGCCACCAAGGAACAGATGCAGCAGATGGTCGTGCGCCTGCTCGGACTCTCCGGCGTGCCGGGCACGGACGCCGCCGACGCGCTCGGCATGGCGATCTGCCACGCGCACGGCGGCGGCGGGCTCGCGACACTCGGCGGCATCGCGCCGTCGCTTGCAAAGAAGGGCTTGCGCGTGCGGCGCGGCCGCCTCATCGGCTAACAACATACAAAGCATCTCACCATGATCGGTCGCATCGCCGGCGTTCTGCTGGAAAAAAACCCGCCGCACCTGCTCGTCGACTGCAACGGCGTCGGCTATGAAATCGCGGTGCCGATGAGCACGTTCTACAACCTGCCGCACAACGGCGAAAAAGTCGTGCTGCTCACGCAGCTGATCGTGCGCGAGGACGCCCATCTGCTCTACGGCTTCGGCACTCAGCAGGAGCGCACGACGTTTCGCGAGCTGCTGAAGATCAGCGGCATCGGCGCGCGGATGGCGCTCGCCGTGCTATCCGGCATGAGCGTGCAGGAACTCGCGCAGGCCGTGACGCTGCAGGACGCGGCGCGCCTGACGCGCACGCCCGGCATCGGCAAGAAGACGGCCGAGCGGTTGCTGCTCGAACTGAAAGGCAAGCTGGGCGCCGATCTGGGCGCGGCGGCGGGCGCGGTATCGGCGTCGGATCACGCGGGCGACATTCTGAACGCGCTGCTGGCATTGGGTTACTCCGAAAAAGAAGCGCTCGCGGTGGTGAAGAACATCCCGGCCGGCACGGGCGTGTCGGAGGGCATCAAGCTGGCGCTGAAGGCGTTGTCGAAGAGCTGAACCCGATACGCACCGACATGATGACGCCCGCGCGAGCCTTCGGCCGCGCGGGCGTCGGCGCTTTTAGCCGAGGTCGCTCAGCTTCGCGCCGAAGTTGATATGGAACGGTACGCCGTCGAGCACGAGCGCGGGCACCGACACGACGCCATCGTGCTTCGCGTCGGCGACACGCGCCGGGCTGATGCCGAGATGCACGACTTCGACGTTGTAGCGCTGCGGATCGAGCGCCGTGACTAACTGCTGCTCCGCCGAGACGCAGACGGGACACCCCGCGTGATAGAAAACTGCCTTCGGTTTCATGATGGTTCCTTTTCTACGGCGAGTGAATCGATGAATGAATGAACGGCACGGCGCTCAACTGGCGAGCGCGTCGTCGAGAAGCCGGGACAGTTCGGCACGTGCCTCGGTCGATGCCGCCACGAGCGGCAGGCGCGGTGCGCCCGCGTCGAAGCCGCGCAATGCGAGGCCGGCCTTGACGGTCGTCGGCAGGCCGCCCTTCAGGATGAATTGCAGCACCGGCAGTTGCCGGTAGAACGAACGCTGCGCGGCACCGATATCGCCCGCGCGTACGGCGCGGTAGAGCTCGAGCACCTGCGCCGGAATCAGATTCGCAGCCGCCGTGCACCATCCGGTCGCACCCGCGACGAACGCCTCCAGTGCGAGCGGATTACAGCCGTTGTAGAAGGGAATCCGGTGTTCCGAAAGCTGCGCGATCCGGTGCATGCGCTGGATGTCGCCGCTGCTTTCCTTGACCATCGTGACATTGTCGATAGCGTTCACCATCCGCACGATCGACTCGGGCGACATGTCGACGCCGCTCGTCGCAGGATTGTTGTAGAGCATGACCGGCGTGCGGGTCGCGTGTGCGACCGCTTTGACGTGCGCGTGGATCTCCGCTTCGCTCAGCTTCCAATAGGACACCGGGAGCAGCATCACGGCGTCGCCGCCGCGCTGGTCGGCGAAGCGCGCGCGGGCGGCCGCGCCCTCCGTCGTCAAATCGGACACACCGACGATCACCGGCACGCGCTTGCGCACCTGCTCGATCGAGATGGCAGCGACTCGCTGCCACTCGTCGTCGGACAGATACGCGCTCTCGCCCGTGCTGCCGAGCGGCGCGATCGCATGCGCGCCGTCGCCGATCAGGCGGTCGATGAGACGCCGCAGCGCGGCTTCGTCGACTGCGCCGCTGGCGTCGAAGGGCGTCACCGGATACGCGATGACGCCGTGGAATTGCGGTAAGGAATCGGTCATGGTTGGGTCAGGTTTGATTGCAGGAAGGTTCAGGCGAGGCAATCCGCATGAGCACGCAGCGCGCGGCGCGCGTAGTACGCGAAGGCGGCGGCGTGGCGCTTGCCGGTCGTGATCCAGTCGCGGGCTTCGGTCGCGAGCTCGGGCGGAATCGGCCGGATGTCGCCCGCGCTCATTGCGAGCAGTTGCAGGCGGGCGGCGCGCTCGATCAGCATCGCGAGCACGCAGGCTTCCTCGACCGTGCGGCCCGTGACGACGTGACCATGGTGCGCGAGCAGCACGGCACGCTTGTCGCCGAGTGCGCGCGTGATCATCTCGCCCTCCTCGTTGCCGACGGGAATGCCCGGCCACTTCGGAAGGAACGCGCACTCGTCGTAGAGCGGACAGGTGTCCATGTGCGACACGACAAGCGGCGTCTCCAGCATCGAGAGCGCGGCGACGTGCGTCGGATGCGTGTGGACGATGCAGTTCACGTCGCTGCGGTGGCGGTAGATCCACGTATGAAAGCGGTTCGCCGGATTCGCCATGCCCGCGCCTTCGATGACGTTCAGGTCCTCGTCGACTTCGAGCAGATTCGCCTCGGTGATCTCGTCGAAGCCGAGGCCGAGCTGCTGCGTGTAGTAGCGACCCGGCGTCCCGGTGCGGCACGTGATCTGCCCGGCGAGGCCGGAATCGTGGCCGCCGTCGAACAGGATGCGGCAGGTCAGCGCGAGCTTCTGCCGATCGGTCCATGCGTTGTCGGCGATTGCGCGCTCCATGCGCTGATGCGCCAGATCGACGAGTTCGGATTTCGCTGCTTCAAGACTGTTTGCCATCTGTGACTCCGTGCCAGAATTGCGGATCGTCCACGCGTAAAACACGTGACACTCAGTAGACTATATGACACTTGGTGTCATTGCTAATAAATAATGGCTATGCGAGGCCAACGGCGAACCCTATGAGCGTCCGATTGAAGATGTTGCGAAAGCAGAGCGGCATGACGCTCGATACGCTTGGAGAACTGACGGGCCTGACCAAAAGCTATCTGTCGAAAGTAGAGCGCGGCCTGAGCACGCCGTCGATCTCGGTCGCGCTGAAGCTGGCGCAAGCGTTGCGGGTGGATGTGGAGAGTTTGTTCGCGCGGCGCGCGGAGGGTGAAGGGGTAACGGTCGTGCGCAAGACCGAGCGCATCGCGCTGGCGGGCGGGGCGGAGGGCGGCGAGCCGCGGCTGCAGATGATCGGCGGCGGCCCGGACGAGCGCACGCTGTTGCCTTTCGTGATGCGCCCGCCCGCCGATTTCACCGCATCGAGTCTCAAGGAGCACGCCGGCGACGAGTTTCTCTTCGTGCACCGTGGCACGATCGAAGTGGAAGTCGGCGGCAAGACGATCGGCCTCAAGACCGGTGACGCGCTGCATTTCAACGCGGCTCTGCCGCACCGGATTCGCTCGACGGGCGCGATCCAGGCGGAGGTGCTGATCGTCGTCGCGGGCGGCGCGCACGCCGCCGAAAGCTGAGACGCGGCCTGCCCGGAGCACGACGAAGCGCGCCCGATAGCCCTGTACAATCGTCCCATGATCGAAACCGACAAACTCGCCGCCGAACGCATCATCTCGGCCACGCCCGTCTCGCCGAACGAAGAAGTGTTCGAGCGCGCGCTGCGCCCACGCCAGCTCGACGAATACGTCGGGCAGGAAAAGGTGCGCGGCCAGCTCGAAATCTTCATCGAAGCCGCGAAGCGCCGCTCTGAAGCGCTCGATCACGTGCTGCTGTTCGGTCCGCCGGGCCTCGGCAAGACCACGCTCGCGCACATCATCGCGCGTGAAATGGGCGTGAACCTGCGGCAGACGTCGGGGCCGGTGCTGGAACGCGCGGGCGATCTCGCGGCGCTCCTCACCAATCTCGAAGCGAACGACGTGCTGTTCATCGACGAGATTCACCGCCTCTCGCCCGTCGTCGAGGAAATCCTGTATCCGGCGCTCGAGGACTATCAGATCGACATCATGATCGGCGAAGGGCCGGCGGCGCGCAGCGTGAAGCTCGACCTGCAGCCGTTCACGCTCGTCGGCGCAACGACGCGCGCGGGCATGCTGACCAATCCGCTGCGCGACCGCTTCGGGATCGTGTCGCGGCTCGAGTTCTACAACGCGAGCGAACTGGCGCGCATCGTCACGCGCTCGGCGTCGCTGCTGAAGGCCGAGATCGTTCCGGAAGGCGCGCTGGAAATCGCGAAGCGCTCGCGCGGCACACCGCGGATCGCAAACCGGCTGCTCAGGCGCGTGCGCGACTTCGCCGAAGTAAAAGCGGACGGCAACATCACGGCGCAAGTCGCGGATGCGGCGCTGAAAATGCTCGACGTCGACCCGGTCGGCTTCGACCTGATGGACAGGAAGCTCCTGGAAGCGATCCTGCACAAGTTCGACGGCGGCCCGGTCGGCGTCGACAATCTGGCGGCGGCCATCGGCGAGGAGCGCGACACGATCGAAGACGTGCTCGAGCCTTATCTGATCCAGCAGGGTTTTTTGCAGCGCACGCCGCGCGGACGCGTAGCGACGTTGCTGACGTACCGCCATTTCGGCCTCGCCGCACCCGACGCAGGCCCGATTCGCGACCTCTGGGACGCGAAAGGCTGAGGCCGCCCGCGCAATGAAGGACGGCTAGGCTGTCTTGCGGAAGCTGTCGTCGCTGCTGCCCGCCGACAGATGCGCGATGTCGCCCCACGACACGACCCTTGCCGCGCCGTTCTCGTATTCCACGACGTTGATGCTGCAGTTGAGCAGCGGCCAGTTGCGCGCCTCCTGCAGCGGGAGGCGCATCGCGAATCGATAGATGCAGTCGAGCACGCCGCCATGCGCGACGCAAGCGATGCGCCCGCCCGGATGCGCGGCCACGATCGGCTCGACCGCGTGCAGCACGCGGTGATAGAACACCCGCTGCGACTCCCCGCCCGGTGGCGCGAAACCGGGGTCGCGCGTCTGCCACTCCACGTATTCCTCAGGGAATTTTTCGTTGATTTCGTCGCTGTCGTGACCCTGGAACGCGCCGTAGGAGCGTTCGCGCAAGCCTTCGCTCAAAGAGAGCGGCATGCCGAGCGCATCGGCGAACGGACGCGCCGTCTGCTGCGCGCGCTGCAGGTCGCTCGAATAGACCGCATCGAGGCGCGCGCCGCCTTCCGAGTCGCGCATCAGACGGCGCGCAAGCTGCTCCGCCTGCTCGAACCCCGTGCCGGACAGCGGAATGTCGACGTGTCCCTGAATGCGTTTGATGCGGTTCCAGTCGGTTTCGCCGTGCCGGATGAAGAGGATCTGAGTAGTCATGTACGCGGTATGTTGAGTCCGGGGGCCGAATGAATCACGGCAGGATCACGGCCGAACCTGCAGCCAGAACGTGACCGGACCGTCGTTGACGAGCGACACCTGCATGTCCGCGCCGAACTCGCCCGTTTCGACGACCGGATGCTTTGTGCGCGCCTGCCCGACGAAATAGTCGAAGAGCCGCCTGCCCTCGTCGGGAGGAGCGGCCGGGGTGAAGCTCGGGCGCAGGCCGTTCGACGTATCGGCGGCGAGCGTGAATTGCGAGACGAGCAGCACGCCGCCCGCCTGCCCCGCGCCGTCGATGTTCTGCACGGACAGGTTCATCTTGCCCGCCGCGTCGCTGAACACGCGGTACGCGAGCATCTTCGCGAGCAGCTTGTCGGCAGCGGCCTCGGTGTCGCCGCGCTCAGCGCAGACGAGCGCGAGCAGGCCCGCGCCGATCGCGCCGGTCACGCGGTCGTCCACGCGCACTTCCGCGCGCCGGACCCGCTGGATGAGCGCGATCACCGCTTATGCCGTCAGCGTGACGCGCGCAAAGCGGCGCTTGCCGACCTGCACCACGAATTCGCCGGCTTCGACCTTCAGCGCCTTGTCGGAGACGGTCGCCCCGTCGATCTTCACGCCGCCCTGCTCGATGTTGCGCAGCGCTTCGCTCGTCGACGGCACGAGCCCCGCCTGCTTGAGCAGTTGCCCGATCGCGACCGGCGCGCCTGCGAGCGTGACCGAGGGAATATCGTCCGGCACGCCGCCCTTCGCGCGCAGGTTGAAATCGTCGAGCGCGCGCTCGGCGTCCGCCGCCGAGTGGAAGCGCGCGACGATTTCCTTGCCGAGCATCACCTTGAAGTCCCGCGGATTGCGCCCGCCCTCGGCTTCCTTCCTGAACTGCGCGATTTCCTCGATGCTGCGGAACGACAGCAGCTCGAAATAGCGCCACATCAGGGTGTCGGAGATGCTCATCAGCTTGCCGAACATCTCGGCCGGCTTCTCGCTGATGCCGATGTAGTTGTTCTTCGACTTCGACATCTTCTCGACGCCGTCGAGTCCTTCCAGCAGCGGCATCGTGAGAATGCACTGCTGCTCCTGGCCGTACTGCTTCTGCAGTTCGCGGCCGACCAGCAGGTTGAACTTCTGGTCGGTGCCGCCGAGCTCGAGGTCGGCGTTGAGCGCGACCGAGTCGTAGCCCTGCATCAGCGGGTACAGGAACTCGTGAATCGAGATCGGCACGCCGCTCTGAAAACGCTTCGTGAAGTCTTCGCGCTCCAGAATCCGCGCGACGGTGTAGCGCGACGCGAGCTTGATCATGCCGTCGGCGCCGAGCGGCATCGACCATTCGCTGTTGTAGCGGATCTCGGTTTTCTCGCGATCGAGCACGAGCGACGCCTGCTCGAAATACGTCTTCGCGTTCGATTCGATCTGCTCGCGCGTGAGCGGCGGGCGCGTTGCGTTGCGGCCGGACGGATCGCCGATCAGCGACGTGAAGTCACCGATCAGGAAAATCACGTGGTGCCCGAGATCCTGCAACTGGCGCATCTTGTTCAGCACGACCGTGTGGCCAATGTGGATGTCGGGCGCGGTCGGATCGAGACCGAGCTTGATGCGCAGCGGCTTGGCCGTGGCGGCGCTCCTCGCGAGCTTCTGCGCGAATTCGTCTTCGATCAGCAGTTCGTCGCACCCGCGCCTGGCGACGGCGAGCGCGGCGCGGACTTCGTCGGTGATGGGCAGAGCTTGCACGGCGGATGCGGCGGGTGCGTTGGAGTCTGTGGTCATGCTTGC
>Ga0247819_10001421_pt1 | contig 12978 bp, 19 predicted proteins | sample 13C_Xylose_Day6_FD_193428 | JGI IMG/M metagenome (GOLD analysis project Ga0247819, IMG submission 193428) | Soil microbial communities from agricultural site in Penn Yan, New York, United States - 13C_Xylose_Day6 | ecosystem: Environmental > Terrestrial > Soil > Agricultural land | place: USA... | reverse complement strand
TCACGCTTGCAGCGTCGTGTCTGCCACCGTACCCTTGCCCTTTGCGTAAAATCCCACAGGTAGTTTCATGTCCCTGGAACAGAATTACACCGCGATTCCTAAGGGGTAAGGCAAAGTGCTCAGGGCCAATGAAACCGGGCACTTCCTTACTTTGGAATCCCCGGTTTTCACCTGCATTACACGGTCAGTGGTACAAAAATTGGTACGAGATTCATTCCCTTTTCAGGCGCCCTGCCTACCGTTCGTCACTTTCTAAGCTACTGCTACGCTTTCCTCAATCAACGGAGGAAAAGCACCATGCCCAATTCCGATCTACTCCCTTCCCTGCTGTTTAAAATCAACGAAAACCAGCTTGCCCTGGAAGCAGCCATCATGGAGCTTTCCAACTGGGTCGAGCAGCGCGGATCCGCTGACGTAGCCGACAACGTGCGCGGAGCCCTCGAAGCAATCGACCGGAACGAGGAGTTCATCAAGATGACGCTCGCCGTCATGATGATGCGGAGTGACCGTGATCGGCCAAGAGTAGACCTCAACCGAGATCCCAGCCGCAATTGGCCCTTTGATTACGGAAGAAGGCTTCAAACCTAAACGTCAACTTCAATTCCATCGCGCCCGATTAATCTAACTCTTTGCTAATCGCACATTGGGCTTGACTCGTAAAAAATATCAACACAAAGCTATAGTAAAAATTCTACGCAAAGCTAAAAATAGCTGATTTTCCATTTGCGGATAACGAGGATTTATGTCTAGCACCCGAAATAAAAGGAAACGGTTAACGCCTGCTCAGAAGCAGGAGCGTATTGATCAGGCCCGTAAGGATGCGCAAACAAAAGAATGGTTGTCAGACCTAGCACTCCGAGCAAACAAACTTCGATCTAAGGATAAGGAGTTTCACGGTTTAGAACGCGAATTCATTAACCTGCAGAAAAAAATGATCAGCGATTATGAAGTGTCCAAAGACATTAAGCATCCTAGAGACGTCGGCACTGTAAGAGAAGTATTACTTCGAGCTTTTTTTATTGAAAACAAGCTCTTACCCCAAAAATATGCAGTTTCAAGTACGAGTATACGAGTGGCATCTACCAGCGGCCACCTCAGCAACGAAATTGATATACTTTTATACAATGCTTTAGATTCGTTTACGTTAATGAACAGGCAGAATGTCTTCGAGGTAGTGCCTATCGAGCATTGCTTTGGTGCGATTCAAGTTAAATCCAGGCTTTCTAAAAAAGAGCTCAAAAGCGCATTCGAAAATATTGCATCATTCAAGCGACTGAAACGAACAAATACAGATCAAGACTTTCATCAGCAACAGGTTGAACGAAACGAAGACCTAGGATTTGGAGTAATATTTGCTTATGACACAGAAATGGAATGGTCCGATATTGTTGCGGAACTTAATACTCATTTAGAAAGTTACGATAGAAGCGTGCTGCCTAACGCGATATTTATTCTATCAAAGGGCTATTTTATCTTTGGCAATGACGCATACGCCAGCGTCTATAATTCCGACATTGTCGGATTCGACAAGATAAAAATCTACGGACACCCAGATCATCAAGGTCATTGCCTATATCAGCTCTATGATATTATTTTCAACCTACTAAAGAAAACCCGAACGCAAGAGGTAACACCGTTCCAGTATTTCCGGCTTCCCTTAACTGCTGGCGATTATTCGTATGAATACACTTTCGGGAGCTTTGCGGAGTTCGGGCGCTGCGAAGAGCACGGTGACTACGCTAGGGTTTACACCCCTGAAAAACTTGAAAGAGTAATCACTTGGTGCCGAACCGCACAGCCGATTAACTGGATTAAAGCTACTGAACTCGCATACGGTGGGTCTGGCGACAACATTGAGGCGTACGAAAGACAACCCGGCGAAGTGCGAATATATAATCCTGAAGGCTTGGCGCTTACCGAAATCCTGGTAGCCGACAAGGAAATTATGGTAGATGGAGCTAAATCGAGCTTTAAATCACTTTCTTTTGACTCAATTAAAAGTTGCGGACTGAATATTTATATTCCGTATTACTACCAATTCTCAGAAAAGTTGGTTCAAGGCTGTACCAAATGCAAGAAAGTCGAGACAACTGAACTTCCGCCCAGCAAGTGATACATGCATCAACCTCAGAGGACAATGAAAGTAAATATTACGACAACAAACCAGTAGACACTATCCAAATTCACATATATGGCTCGTGAGAAATAAATAACGGAATCACGAAACAAAAAACCCAACCTCAAATAAAGGACAAGGAAGAAATGCTCAGCGATCTGGACGAATTAATACTAAGTTGCGAGGATCCTCGCTCGCGCCAATATATCGAAGAAGCCGTGAAGTGTTACAAGGCCGGCGCGTATCGCTCGTCAGTTGTAGCTTGCTGGATCGCAGTTGCATTCGATTTAGTGGACAAGATAAGAGAATTATCAGCTACTGGAGACAAAGAGGCCCAAATTGAAATTACGCGATTTGAGGCCATCCAGAAAACCCACAACCTTCCAGGCGCCTTAGCTTTTGAGAAAGAATTGCCATTAATGGCAAAAGAAAAATTCGAATTCATTTCACACGTTGAATATCTGGACATTGTTCGCTTGGTAGAGGATCGCAATAGGTGCGCTCACCCTTCACATGTCTCTGATAATCAAGTGTTTTCTGCATCAGCGGAATTGGCAAGGCTACATATATTTAATTCCGTAAACTCTGTACTTTCTAAGCCCGCATCCCAAGGAAAAGTTGCACTGACGCGAGTTTTAAGCGATGTAGACTCTAAATTTTTCCCCAGCAATCTTGCGGACGTTGTGACATTATTCGAGGCCGGCCCATTGAAACGGTCTAGAGAGTCGCTGTACAATAATTTCTTGAAGGTTTTGATAAAAACAGCTTTCGGGGGAGAAGAGTCAGCAAAGTTTAACAAGTGCGCACTTGCTTTATCAGCCATCAAAATTATCCATCCAAATCTTTGGGAGAAATTTTTCTCAGATTGCGTCAAGCAAACTGTCGAGCACATACGATCGGAAGATCAATTGTGTGGAGCAGTGATAACCGTATTACGCCTATCAAAAATAGGTTTATGGAATTCACTACCAAAGGCAGAACAGTTAAGAATTTTGACTTTTATAAAAAATGCGCCACAGAAGCTGTTTGTTGATTTAGATTGGGTTTACTTGGTGGATGCGCCTCCCGCAGAATTAGTCATTGCTACCGAAAATAGAATCAAACTTGCTACTTTTGACGAGCTAGATAAAGTAGATTGGTTTATCATTCCCTCTGCAGTAGTTGATCGACTTATATCCATATATTCAACCTCAGCTAGTTTTGCCGAAGCGAACACCTATGGTCGTACTCTCAGGCAAGTTATGCAGGAAGCCGGCCCCACCTACAAACAAGCCAACGAAATTGTAAGGATAGCCTCGCATAACGACCAGATTAAACACAGCAATGAGTTAGCTAGTGTGTTGCGAAAACTGGAGTCAATTGAAGGAGGAAGAAATGCAGTAGAGCAATTGATGGTAGACCATGGCTTAAATATCAATCTCTGATAATTTATTGGAATAAAGCTTATATAGCTCGCGATTGTTCGATTGCTATCAGTCACCACTCCGCTGCGCGCCGGTTTCAGCCAATCCTCGCTATAACGCCCCTTCGACAGTTCGAACTGAACAGGGTCTCGGTTCGATGGAGCGTTTTCCACTGCCGGTTGATCTTCCTTTCGTCCCCATCAGTTGTGGGTAGCGAGTGGTCGCTGGGAATTTCAGAGGCATGGATGGGATTCGAACCCCTGCCGGCGTCATTGCTGGCCGCTTTAGGCCAGAAGTTATGGTTCTTTCGCTCTTTGCTGATGGCGTTAGGCGTTAGGCGTTTTAGGGCGGCCCTGAATCTGCCCTAAATTTGCCCTAAATCTGAGGTAGCCGCAGCCTACCTATTTCGCGTTCACAGTCCAGAGCTGATCGATTCGCGTAGTGTAACTCTGACTCATCATCTCGCGGCGCATCCCCCAGTCTGGATTGGATGGAACACTGGCCGAGCGTAGCGTCCCCCTACCCCATCGCTGATTGATCTCATCTAGGACGCCCATCAGCTTGGTGGACGCACCTGGCTGCGACGCGGCGAACAGGTCTTCGGTGTACTCACCTGGCTGGCATAGATTCAGCAGCATAACCTCAGCCTTGCTGTAGTTGAATCCTGGTCGAAAGACATGCTCGAGCGCGTCGATGGCCATCTTGGTCAACAGCCTTACGTCATCGGTCGGAAACGGCAGGTCGACCACCACACCGTTGGCGTATTTGGCTTCCTCTGGATTGAACATGCCGGTGCGGATACTGACCCGAATCTTCCTGCATAACGAGCCCTGAGCCCTGAGCTTTTCCGAGGCGCGCATCATGTAGGTAGCCACGGCTTCCTTGATGGGCGTTAACTCCTTCAATCGCTTGCCGAACATCCGGCTGCAGCAGATCTCCTGTTTTGGCGGGTCGGGTTCGTCCAGTTCCAGGCACGACGTGCCAGCTAGTTCGCGCGCCGTTTTCTCGATCACCACACTGAAGTTTTTGCGCAACGTCCACGGATCCGCCTTGGCCAGGTCCATCGCACTTTTGATACCCATGGCGTCCAGGTGCATTTTCATTCGCCGACCAACGCCCCACACTTCCGCCACGTCTGTGTTGCGCAGCACCCAATCACGCTTGCTCGGATCGGTGATGTTCACCACCCCGCCAGTCTGGGTCTGCAGACGCTTGGCGGTATGGTTAGCCAGCTTCGCCAGGGTCTTGGTGTGGGCGATGCCAACGCCAACGGGGATGCCGGTACAACGCAGCACTTGCGCACGGATCTGCCGGCCCAGAGATTCAAGGTGACCAATGCCGGTCAGATCGGCAAAGGCTTCGTCGATGCTGTACACCTCGACCGCCGGGACTAGCGACTCGATCAAGGTCATCACCCGTTCGCTCATGTCGCCATAAAGCGCGTAATTGGACGAGAACGGGTCGATGCCGTGCTGCTTGAGTTTGTGTTTGATCTGGAAGTATGGCTCGCCCATCTTCACAAACGGCTTGGCATCATAGCTCCGCGCGATCACACAGCCGTCATTGTTGGACAGCACCACGATCGGCACTTTGGCCAAATCCGGGCGGAACACTCGCTCGCAGGAGGCGTAGAAGGAGTTGCAGTCAATCAAGCCGAAAACCGGCATGTGTTTAGACATGGCTGCGCACTGTGCTGGTGATCACACCCCAGATCGACAACTCATCTCCCTCAAGGATGTAGCGCGCGGGATATTTAGGATTTTCCGAGAGCAGGATCACCTCGGTTCCACGCTTGCACAGCCGCTTGCAGATCGGATCGTTGTTCAACAACGCGACCACAATGTGACCATGAACGGGCTCGATCGAACGGTCGACTACCGCCAGATCGCCCTCAAATATCCCTGCGTCCTGCATGCTCTCGCCGACGATAGCCACCAAGTAGACATGCGGCGCCCGGATGTTCAGCACCTCGTCCAGTGACAGGTGCTGTTCAATGTGGTCCGCCGCCGGCGAAGGAAAACCGGCGGGAACCCGAAACGAGCAAAGCGGCAGCTTCGCGCCGCCTTCAGCGATGGGACCTAGGATGGTAAAGCTCATGACGCTGCCTTCTACAAGGACTGTATATTCGTACAGTTAACTTTGTAACCGCCTTGCGGTCAATTTCTTCCCAGGCATTTCGACAGGTGGAACGAGAAAAAAGGAGGATGGCGGGTTTTCCTATCAGTCGTGAGCTTCGCGCCGATGTGAACCCGGCGCCAATCGTTTTGCCCTGGTTGCCAAGCCAGAAGGCCACACCGCCACCAGTCAATCAGCGGATGGGCTGGTAGATATAAGATTGAGCACATTTCTGTTCTTGTCGATAAGTTCAATTCGAGTCTCGTCCCAGTCGAGTAGAACAGGTGAAATGCTGGAAAACTCCCCATCGAATTCTTTGAAGGCTGCCAACCCTATTGCGGTGCAAGACTTTCCTTGGGCTTCGACGAAGTCTTGCATCGCCTCCTCAATTCCACTCCGCGCAATTTGCACCGACTCATGCAGAAACTGTCGGAGCTTAATGTGCATGCGGCTTAGGTGCTCCATGAGCTCTCTGAAGATGGTCTTCAGATCTACCTCGTCATTGATTTCGTCAAGCACCGACTTTTTAAACTTCGGATTTTCGGCGAGTTCTTGCTTTTTACAGAAGAACAGGCCTTTGTCGATCCAGTCCACTCTGGTCCCTCCTGTTCTCACGGCATGAACCGGAGGGGAATAGTGTTGGGTATGATTTCTAAGTGCGCTGGCGAAACGATAAGCCAAGGATTTATCGTAGATGCTGCTGGCAATCTCTTGGAATTTTTCTCCGAACGCCGTTGGAAGATGTTTGAAATCTTGCGGAGTCTGGTCGACGTACGACTTGAAGGTCGTGAGCAGATTCATCACGAGCCTGTTGGACTCAAGGAAAATTGTAGAGGCTTTACGGTAAGAGAAATCAGCTTCGATATGGGTACGCAAGGAGAAATCCGCGATAAATCGCTCAAGCTCTAGGAAATTTCCGATTACCATCTCATAACGCTCTTCGAAGTTTTTTGCGTCTATCAATGTCAGGCGCGCGGCAGTAATTTCCTCGTACCTCTCCTTGCTTATTTCAAGGGGCTTTTGAGGGCCGATAGACTGTCGGCGTAGCCAGAATCTCTCACTCATTTCCGATTTCCTATGCAATCGACTCAACCTTCGGCGCCGTAGCGGGCATTACACTTGGGACACTTCCATTTACCTGCGAAATGGAAATCGTAAGGGACGTCGGAAAGACGCACACGACGCTCACCAACATCCCAACAAGAAGTGCAAAATCGCCCCGGCTCGTCTTCAAAGCTGTAAACGCCTTCGTCGGTGTAAGTAGGCTTCCCCTCAGTCCTCTGCTTCAGCTGGGCTTGGAGACCGACGATCTGTTCTTGTGCTGCCGCGAGCTTCAGTTTTAGTTCGCCAGATTCAAGCTTTGCATCCCCAAGAGCCGAGTGCAGATCAGCAACGATCATCTTGAAATCAGCGTCACCAACCTTTTTGGCTAAGTCACGAAGTTTGTTAGATGCGTCCAGTGCCTGCTGTAGCAACGCGATGATATCCATAATTCCCTGCTGATCATGGGGAGCGAAAAGTGCCCCTTTCCTACGGGCACGGCCCAGCATTTTAGGGCTGGGCTTGTGGTGTACCTGGTGCGTTTTCCTACTTGTTTCGGTTAATGCGCATGACGACGTAAACCGCGCCGAGTACCAGAATGGCAATGCCAAGCCAAAGCATGAGCGACAACATATCGCCGCGAACGTAATCCATGAATTGGCTGAATGAAGTCGGCCATTTTGGGCGGAATAAATCACAATGGCGGAAACGGCGATGACAATGAACAAATACTGCATGGGCTTACCCTCACTTCGCGGGCCGGAAGTTCGCCGTACTTCTACGACCTCGGCCCCACGAACGGTGGGGCTTGGGCGTACCTGAGCGATGATTCCGTTAACTGATTATGTCCCTGATGATCCGGCCGAGGCCAAGGCCCGAATAGCCTTCGTTATAGCCGTGTTCAACGTCTACTTCATGCTGATCCAGCGCTTTCCGTATCCGCCGCTTTACGCCCTTTGAGCCGCTAGATTGCCCGGCCCCGTAGGCGATAAAGAGCCCGAAACAAGCAAAAGCGAAGTACGCAGCATCAGCATCCAACATTTTCATAATCCAGCATTCACGGCCACGGAAATCGCACCTCTATACGTCCTCAGCCCAGCGTTTTGACGGCTGGGCTTATGTGGCTCTTGGGTGAATTGCGCCGTACTTCCCGTGATGAATGTCGTGGGACCGAGCCCCCCATTTTTACCGAAAAGCCCGTACTAGAAGGGCTGGGCTGTAGGAGCGAGCGCTCGTTTCCTATTCTGGATAGCTTGATACTGCTTCTCGGTTAGCGTCTGGATGGATCAAACCCGAGTAACCGAAAAGTCCAGTTCAGACCAAAACCGACAACAAGTGGCCACCATTCAATCAGGCTTATAGCAAGGATTGAGCAACTGATTGATACGAGGGAGGACAGCAATATACCAATCTGTTTGGTTTGCATGTACGCCGCTAAACCGCCAATGGCGAGCAGAACAGAAAGGCCTGACAGGATGTATATGAGAATGTCCATGATTTTTCCTATGCTCCCCACCATGTAGTGACACCACCAGCCTCAACCAATAGTGCAGCCACTTCTTCCTCCGTCGCCGGCTCGTCCGCATTGACCGTCCAGGCGCTGCCGTCATATTTCAACCAATGGTCGCCCGCGATCAGCGTTAACGGGACACTTCTACCGTCAATAAGGTAGAACAGCAGCTGCGCCTTGGGTTCGAACATCGGCGGCGTCGGTTCGCCTGGCCGAAGACTGTAATCCATACTTTCCCTATAACAATTTCCAGATAATGAGACTGAAGACGAGTGTGAGAAGTCCAATCAGAATGTAGTGAACGGTTGTTAGGCCTTCAGCTTTTGCTCTCGCTTCCCGCGCGAATTCCTCTGCTTGCGTCCTCGCTCTTCGTGAGATTTCACCAGCAGCACGCTCCTCTTTCTTGCGTTGTGCTTCTGCATTAGAAATGACCCGACGTTCTTCCTGCTCTTCCTGTGCGAGCTGAGCTACACGATATTTCAAGTAAAGAGCTTGGGCGCGTGACTCTTCCCCATTTGCATCAGAGAATGCCTTCGCGCGCAGACCAGGCCGGATCTTTCCCGCGTTAAGCTCGTCACTAGCTATTTCAAAAAAGCGCTCATCTTTCACACTATTCTCCGAACGATGTCGCCCAGGCGAGCCGGATCGCCCGCGCAGAGCTTTTTGACTGCTTCCAGACTTTCTACACCAAGTATTTCGCTGATACGCCGTAAATCGATTCCCCGGCGCTTAAGCTTGACCGCAAGTGTCCGCCGTCCTGACTGGGCGCTGGCTCCTAGCGCTTACAAGAAGGGTCAAGCAGCCATCAATCCTAAATTATGGCCGCTCATGTCTTAACGGCCAACCAGCGGCGCATCAACCGTCAAAACGCCATGTTCAGTTTCGATCTGAAGGGTGGTTTTGTATGCATCATCTTCGTCGTAAGGGTCACCAACTACTGAAACACGGTTTCCTGCACGACCGATTGCCGCACGGGACTGGCCCTGCTTTCGCCCCGCGTGGTCGAAAAGGACAACACGACTGACTTCAACGATTTGTCCAATCAGTTCGCGGGATTTCTCATCTGTTGCAGATAGGAACTCTTCCCCGGTCAGATCACGGTCGTCGTCCGGATTCGATGGTGAGTGCTCTGTGAACTTCTTCAGTAGCTTCTTCAGTTCTGGGGTTCGGCTTTTTTCCCACGGTTCGATCATGACAGTTTCCTATCTGTGTTCGCGGACGCGAAAACCGCATCCTGGTACTGCCAAAGGCCCAATCAAGGGCCGGTGGTGTGCAACGCTTTTTCCTAAACCCTCGTAAGTGACATCACGATCACGTTATTGGGGCTCGTCGAGGAGGCGCCAATAGAGCTTGCGATGCTTTTTCTAACCTCGTCATACCAACCAGCTTCACGGGATTCACGGGACGTCTCCACTACACCGCTTCCGTATTTGTAGATCCCGTCAGCTTTACGTCCGTTGTAATAAATTTCTGCGTAAAAGTGGTACATACTCATATCTTGATTTCCTAGAGAACTGTGCGGGCATCTGGCACGATCTTGAATGACTGAAATGCCAGCCTTGCCTTGAATACAACGGCGTTTGGGAAATGGGTTGTAACGCTTTGTCTGACCGATTCGATAGGCTCCTTGCACAACGGCCCGAGGATCACCTCTGCCAGTTGAACATCGCCACTAATTGGCCAGAAATGAAGCGACCCATCAGTTGAAGCATCTTCCAAATTTACGAAACGACGGTGTTCCTCCTCATACCGCCATCCTCCTGATTTGGTGCACAGCAATTGCTGTTGTAGTTCCTCGCTCAGCTCGTCTGGGATTGGTGTGGGGCCTAGCGCGGCGAGGATTCGTTCGTCCTGGTAACTGACCTGCTGAACCATGCTGCGGCAAACGTTGAACCCCAGACAAATTCCTGAGTGCTTCTTGCCGTAGTGGCTCCACATTACAGGTTCCGACCAATCGCCAGCGAAGCACAGTAAGCCCATTGCTGAATGGCTTTCTTCTTTCCAGTTTCTAACGACCTTACGCATTTTATGCTCTTTGAAATTCGCGGCGAGAAGCTCAAAGGGATCATTCAGGTCAGAAAAACGAGACACTTTGACACGCCGTTTTTCTATGTTGCTGAGAGCGTGCTCAACGCTAGTAAGGTAGTACAAGCGGATCATCGAGTGATCGCCTGGTGGATGGCAAGCTACTGCACTACCCATATCTGATTTGTAGCCTGCGGCGATCCATTCGCCTCTGAACGATTCGTGGGTAGGCATGTTTTTTCCTAGGACAGAGGCTTCGGAACAAGAGACATTGGCAAACCGCAAACGGTGCACGCGTAGGCCCCGTTAGGACCATCCCTCATCCCTTTGGTGGATACCTGCTCCCAGCCTTTTGAGTAGGGCTGATCGTTCTCGGAGGTTTTTTCTTCGCCCTGATGACCGTTAGGGCAGGCGAAATATTCATAGGTGTGCATGGTCATTTGATATTCATGCTTCATTGAGCAGTTGGACTAAGAAAGGAAATTCTTTGCAGCAGACCTCATTAATTTGCTCTCGGACCCGATCATGAGTAGCGCTGTCATGGGTTGCGATTGTCAGGTAGTAATTCTGATCTTCGTACTGCGCAAAAACGATCCACTCACCGCTCAATGCCTGTCTTTTGGCAAGTCGATGTCGATTTCCACTGATGACATCGTCGACAAGAGCCGGAACATCTTCTGGGGTTAGATAACGTAATTCACCAGCGTCCTTCGCCTCCTGAATCTTTTTTTCAAAAAATGGCATGCCGCATCGGTTTAGACCTTTTTCCACATTTTTCGCGAAAGAAGCTAACCCGTCCTGCAGGTAGTGCTTATGCCAGAGGCCCTTAAGCGGTGGGTGACGGTTCTTGATCGGTGGCTTGAACTGACCCAGTTCATTTTTTTCCAGTAGCTCAATTTCATGGACTATTTTGGCGGGGTTTTGAACGCCCGAAAGGGCACCTCCCAAAAGGTTTGCAGCCAGCAACACGCTGTAGCGGCCAGAGGCGATTTGTTCTAAGCCAATCAGCGTTGCAAATTCAGTCAGATTGACTTCAGGGACGTCGTCTGGAGACACATTCGCTTCCTTGTGATGGTCATGGTTGAATCCAACAAACACTACTGATGTCGCTATGCCAGTGCAACCTCGAATGCGTGCCGAATTGTCGCTTGGTCGACGGTCAAATAAGGCTTGCTGTGATCAAGACAGGAATGGCCAAGAATGGTCTGCACCGTCTCAACGTCGCCGGTTACGGCCAGCACCTTTGCCGCCAGTGAGCGCCTGCCGCTGTGCGATGCCCCCTGTTTGGCACCGGCCTGCCTGCAAAGCCTGCTGATCGTCTGTTGCAGCGCATTGCAGGCCCGGTAGGCCATTGGCCCGCCGTCCAACTGGCGGTGCTTGAACGCCAGTTCAAAGGCTTGCCCTTTGTGCGTCATGATCAGCTTTGATCCTGGGCGAAGCCCACGATACTCATCGGCGCCGGAGAAGCCCCAGCGGCGTTGTAGGCGCACGGCAAGCCACGCATCGAGCGCGGCGAGGCAGCGGGCATGGGTCAGGTACACATTGCGCGGTCGGCAACCCTTGGTGATGTCAGCCCGCAAGTACACCTCGGGTTTGATGGCACCGCTGGGATAGAGCACGTCGGCCACCTCCAGCAAAGCCAGCTCAGTGACACGAATCCCGGTGGTGTGGGTGAGCCACAACAGCATCACATCACGTTCTGGCATGCGGCCAGTTACTGATGCAACGCGGATAAGGTGCTTAAATTGTCCAGGACGAAGCGAAGTAGCGCGGCGGGTGGTCATGCGGCCTCTCTGTCAGGATTGCACGGGAATCGTGCTCGATCTGGAGAGAGTCAGACCGGGGCCTCCTGACAAGGGTATCAGCTGGCCCCACCTGGTGTTCACGGAAAATACCAAGGGCCACTCAGAACAATCCGCCTAATGCAGCCGGCTCCCAATTCAGGATCACCAGCTCACAACTCACATCGGCCTTGCCCTGCCGCTGGTTGGTGTTGCAATAGCGAATATCCAAGCTTTCGAAATGGAAGCCTTCAAACACCCGACGGATATCCGGGTGATCATTAATGCTGACCATCACCTTGCCCTTGCAGCGGCGCATGAACTCAGCCATCCGCTCGTAGTTTTCGAACGGGAAATCCACGCCGTAACCAGCGGTCTGCCAATACGGCGGGTCCATGTAGTGGAAAGTATGGGCCCGGTCGTAGCGCTCGGCGCATTCAAGCCAGGGGAGGTTTTCGACGTAGGTGCCGGACAGACGCTGCCAGGCGGCCGAGAGGTTTTCCTCGATCCGCAACAGATTGATGGCCGGGCCGGTGGTCGCGGTGCCGAACGTCTGCCCGGTCACCTTACCGGCGAATGCATGGTGCTGCAGGTAGAAGAATCGGGCGGCGCGCTGGATGTCGGTGAGGGTTTCAGGGCGGGTCATTTTCTGCCATTCGAACACCTGCCGTGAGCTGAGCGCCCATTTGAACTGGCGCACGAACTCTTCGAGGTGGTTTTGCACGACGCGGTAAAGCGTTACCAGGTCGCCGTTGATGTCGTTGAGGACTTCGACCGGCGATGGCTGGGGCTTCATGAAGTACAGCGCGGCACCGCCGGCAAAGACTTCAACGTAGCATTCGTGTGGCGGAAAAAGCGGGATGAGGCGATCGGCCAGGCGGCGTTTGCCGCCCATCCAAGGAATGATGGGTGTGGACATAGAGAGCAAGACCTTTACTGTATATATAGACAGGTGCTAGGCTCGCCGCGCTTCGTGCACGGAGTAAG
>Ga0247819_10001420_pt1 | contig 12980 bp, 10 predicted proteins | sample 13C_Xylose_Day6_FD_193428 | JGI IMG/M metagenome (GOLD analysis project Ga0247819, IMG submission 193428) | Soil microbial communities from agricultural site in Penn Yan, New York, United States - 13C_Xylose_Day6 | ecosystem: Environmental > Terrestrial > Soil > Agricultural land | place: USA... | reverse complement strand
GGCGGCGGCACAGGAGGCGGCACAGGAGGCGGAACGCTGCCCGCCGCGAATGCCAAGGACGTCACCACCTATCACAACGACATCGCGCGCACCGGCCAGTACCTGAACGAGACCGTGCTCACGCCGGCGAACGTCAACGCGACGTTGTTCGGCAAGCTCGGGTTCTATGCGGTGGACGGCGCCGTCGACGCCGAGCCGCTCTATCTCGCCGGCCTGCCGATCGCGGGCGGCACGCACAACGTGCTGTACGTCGCGACCGAGAACGCGAGCGTCTACGCGCTCGACGCCGACACAGGCGCGACCCTGTGGCAGGTCTCCACGCTCGGTGCGGGCGAAACGCCGAGCGACGACCACAGCTGCCCGCAGATCACCCCGACCATCGGCATCACCGCGACACCCGTCATCGACCGCTCGCGCGGGCCGCATGGCGCGATCTATGTCGTCGCGATGTCCAAGGACGGATCGGGCGGCTACCATCAGCGAATTCATGCACTCGACCTCACGACCGGCGCGCCCTTGTTCGGCGGTCCGACGGAGATCGCCGCATCGTTTCCGGGCAACGGCGCGAACAGCGTGAACGGCCGCGTCGTGTTCGATCCGAAGCAATATGCCGAGCGGCAGTCGCTCTTGCTGCTGAACGGCGTGATCTACACCGGCTGGACCTCGCATTGCGACTTCCAGCCCTATAGCGGCTGGGTCATCGCCTACAGCGCCGACACGCTCAGGCAGACGAGCGTGCTCAATCTCACGCCGAACGGCTCGGGCGGCGCGATCTGGATGAGCGGCGCGGGGATGGCGTCGGACGGCACGTCGATCTATTTTCTCGATGCGAACGGCACATTCGATGCCACGCTCGACGCCTCGGGCGCGCCGTCGTCCGGCAATTACGGCAACGCGTTTCTCAAGCTGGCCACGTCGCCCGGTCTCTCGGTGGCGGACTACTTCCAGACCTTCAATACGGTGCAGGAATCGGCCGCCGATATCGACCTCGGCTCGGGCGGCGCGCTCGTGCTGCCCGATTTCACCGACGCGAACGGCGTGCTGCGCCGCCTCGCGGTGGGCGCGGGCAAGAACTCGAACATCTACGTCGTCAACCGCGATGCGATGGGCAAGTTCGACCCGGCCACGAATCACGTCTACCAGGAAGTGCCCGGCCAGCTCGGCGGACCCGAGTTCGGGATGCCCGCGTACTTCAACAACATGGTGTACTTCGGATCGATCGGCGACCCCATCAAGGCGTTTCGCATCAGCGGGGCGCTCCTGTCCGTGGCGCCCGTCAGCGAGACGCCGAACAACTTCGGCTCACCGGGGGCGACGCCCAGCGTATCGGCGAACGGGACGTCGAACGGCATCGTGTGGGCAGCGGAAAACGGTGTGATCGCGGCGCTGCACGCCTACGACGCGGCCAATCTCGCGAGGGAGCTCTACAACAGTAATCAGGCCGGCGCGCGCGACCAGTTCGGCCCCGGCAACAAGTTCATCACGCCGATGATCGCGAACGGCAAGGTGTACGTGGGAACGAAGAACGGCGTGGCGGTGTTCGGCTTGCGCTGAGCGCGGCATCGCACGACGGTCCCGCCTACGGCGTTCCGCTTTTCATGCGCTTCCTGATCTCCGAGTCGAGGATGAGCCGCCCGCGCAGCTTGCCCTTCATCCGCTTCACGTAGCGCGGCGCTTCGGTCATGTGGACCACCATCAGTTCGCGCACCTTCTCGACATTGCGTTCGCGCGCCGCCTTCGTGATCGCCTTGTGGATCTTCACGTTCGCCTGGCCGAAGCGCTCGTGCTCGGACTGCGGCGTGTCGTTACGAAACTCGATGAGCTGGCGGATCATCTCGTTGATCAGTTCGCAGCTGAAGCGCAGGAACGGATTCGGATTGGCGGCCGCGAGGATGTCGTGGAAGTTCACGTCCTCCTGACGCTGTCTGACGATGTCGCCCCCCGCGTGGGCCGACGCCGGTCTGTCGCAGCACGTGATGCTCGCCTCCAGCCTGCCGAAATCCTCCTCGGTCAGGTGCGGCACGGCGCCGGCGGCAAGCTCGGGTTCGAGCAGCTGACGCACCGTGTAGATGTCGTCGATCGTGACGTCCTTGAAGAACAGGTAGTTCTGCAGGAGTTGCAGCGTGCGGTCGAGGGGCACTTCGACAATGGTCCCGCCGCCGCTCGGACCGGTCGTCACCTTGATGAGTCCCTGCACCTCCAGCGACTTGAGCGCCTCGCGAATCGTGCTCTTGCTCACCGAGAACAGCTGCTGCAATTCGACCTCGCGCGGCAGCCGGTCGCCCGGCTTCAGGTCCTTCTCCGTGATCAGCCGCTTGATCTCCTCAGCGACCAGATCGGCGCGCTTTTGCTGCTTGATCTCGATCGCCGCGCCAGGCCTTGCCCGATCCATAACCATCTCGATGCTCCTCTCGTAGCCGTTCGCGCGAAGCGCCCGGGCTTTACACAACCGGGAATTTTGCCCGATTGACACAGGAATTTATTGTACCTAGGATCTGGTTCATTCTATTTATCATGATAAATAGAACAAGGCCAGCCGATCATGCAGGCGGCGGTCCGCAGGTCTTGCCAACGGGTTTCAGAGCCGGTCACACGCGGGGTTTTCATGACAAGGAGCACCAATTTGAATCGCCGAAACATGTTGAAGCTGGCCGCGCTGTCGGCCGTTCCCGGATCGCTCGGGTCGCTCGTCGCGAAGAGCGCCTTCGCGCAGGGCGCGCCGATCCAGTTCGCCTGTCCGGTGCCGATGTCGGGCCCGTTCGCGGCAAACGGCAAGTACGCCGACCTCGGCATGAAGCTCGCGATCGAACAATACGGCAAGGTGCTCGGCCAGCCGCTCGCCTACACGGCGCTCGATACCGAAGGCAAGCCCGCGACCGCCGTGCGGCGCGTGCAGGAAATCGCGCAACAGAAGAATGCGCGCTTCTTCGCGGGCGGCATCCTGTCGTCGGAATCGCTCGCGATGGGCAAGGAAGCCGAGAAGGCCGGCGGCATCTTCATCACGACGGCGGGCGCCGACGAGATCACCGGCAAGGACTGCAACAGCGCGACGTTCCGCTGGTCGGTGCCGACTTTCGGCGCGATCGAGCAGACGGTGCGCCCGCTGATCCAGACGATGCCCAAGGCGAAGCGCTGGTACACCATCACGCCGCAATACGTGTTCGGCGACGGTCTGCTGTCGGCGGCCAAGGCGATATTCAAGGAAAAGGGCATCGAGCACGTGGGCAACAGCTACCACTCGCTCAACGAAAAGGAATTCAGCGGCTATCTGACCAATGCGGTCGCCGCGAAGCCCGACGTGCTGCTGATCCTGAACTTCGGCTCGCAGTCGTCGGATACGTTGCGCCAGGCGGTCAGCTTCGGCATGAAGAACAATTGCACGATCCTGCTCGCGTGGGCCTCGGGGCTCGAACAGTTCGAGGCGCTCGGGCCGGACCTGTGCGATGGCGTGTACTTCGGCGCGCAATACTGGCATGCAATCGATTCGCCGCTCAACAACGACCTCGTCAAGCGCGTGAATGCCGCGTACAAGACGAATCCGAACTACAGCCTGGCGGGCTCGTACATCTGCACGAAGATCCTGCTGGACGGCATCGTCAAGGCCGGCAACGCAGACCCGAAGAAGGTCGTCGCGGCGCTCGAAGGCATGAAGTACGCGGGCCTCACGGGTGCCGAAGAGATTCGCGGCGGCGACCATCAGGTGCTCAAGAACTACTACCTGCTCAAGGGCAAGGCGAAGAACAAGATGAAGAACGCCGACGACTACGCCGACATCGTGAGTTCCGGCCAGTCGTTCCTGCCGCTCGACAAGACGCAGTGCAAGCTGGCTTGACCGCTCGCGCGCGGGCCGCGTGTCGAACGCGTCCGCGCCGGTTCACTTCGGACGAAAAGCCATGAACGTTTATCTGTTGCAGGTCGTGAACGGCATCGGTGTCGGGATGCTGTACTTCCTGCTCGCGGTCGGTTTGTCGATCGTCTTCGGGCTGCTGCGCTTCGTGAACTTCGCGCACGGCGCCTTCTATCTGCTGGGCGCGTATTTCTGCTATCAGGCGATGCAGTGGTCGATGAGCTTCTGGGCCGCGCTCGCCGTGGTGCCGGTCGTGGTCGGCGCGCTCGCGTGGGTGGTCGAAAAGGCGATCCTGCGGCATGTCTATGCGCAACAGCACGAGTTCCACATTCTCGCGACGGTCGGTCTCGCGCTCGTCCTGCAGGAATGCGCGATCCTCATCTGGGGGCCGCTCGGCGACAACGTGCCGGTGCCCGACGTGCTGAACGGCGTCGTGATGTGGGGCAGATTCATCTACCCGAAGTACCGGCTCTTCGTGATCGGCTTCACCGCCGTGCTCGCGTTCCTGCTGTGGTGGATCCTCGAAGGCACGCGGCTCGGCAGCGCGGTGCGCGCCGGTAGCGAATCATCGGAGATGGTGTCGCTCCTCGGCATCAACGTGGTGCGCGTGTTCAGCCTCGTGTTCGCGCTCGGCGCGGGTACCGCGGCGCTCGCGGGCGTGCTGGCCGCGCCGATTCGCGGCGTCGATCCGTTCATGGGCATCGAGGCGCTCGGCGTCGCGTTCGTGGTGGTCGTGGTCGGCGGCATGGGGAACTTTCTGGGCGCGCTGGTGGGCGGACTGCTGGTCGGCATCGTGCAGAGCGTGATGAGCACGCTGTGGCCCGAGGGCGCCCGCCTGATGATCTACGTCGCCATGGCGGCCGTGCTGCTGCTGCGTCCGAACGGACTGCTCGGGAGAACCGCGTGAACTCGAAGACGCTCGCAGCAAGCCCGGCACCGCGTTCGTTCAGGACGCGGCTCTTTCACTATCGGTTCATCCTGCTCGCGGCACTCGTCGTCTGCATCCTGCCGGTCACCATGCGTTCCGGCTCGCTCGCCACCGAAGTGCTGGTGTTCGCGCTCGCCGCGCTCGGCTGCAATCTGCTGCTCGGGCACACAGGGCTGCTTTCCTTCGGACAGGGCATCTTCTTCGGCCTCGGCAGCTACAGCGCAGGGCTCGTGCTGACGAAGGCGGCCATGCCGATGAGCGTCGCGCTCCTTGCCGCAATCGTGACCGGCGCGGCCGCGGCTGCGGTGGTCGGCTGGTTCTCGATCCGCCAGCGTGGTGCCTACTTCGTCATGCTCACGCTCGCCTTCGGCCAGATGTTCTACTTCCTCGCCTACACGACACCGGAACTCACGGGCGGCGACAATGGCCTGCTCGACATCCCGCGTCCGGCGCTCTCGCTCTTTGGGAGGACGCTCGTGCCGATCGCGTCGCCGTGGCAGTACTACGGTTTCGTGGCGGTGCTGTTCCTGATCGCGTTCTGGCTGATGATGCGCGTCTCGCATTCGGTGTTCGGCCGCACGCTGCTCGCGATCCGCGACAACGAGGCACGCGCCGCCGCCGTCGGCTACGACGTGAAGCGTTTCAAGCTCGCGGCGTTCGTCGTGTCGGGCGCGGTGACGGGGCTGGCCGGCGCGCTGCACGCGTTGATGACGGGCATCGCGCCGCTGTCCAACATCGACTATCACACGAGCGAGATGATCCTCGTGATGACGGTGATCGGCGGCACGGGCAATCTCTTTTCGTCGGTGCTCGGCGCCGCGTTCTATGTGCTGTTCGCCGACTGGCTCTCCACGCTGTGGCCACGCTGGCTGCTGCTGCTCGGCCTCGTGCTGATCGCGGTGAGCCTCTTCATGCAGCGCGGGCTGTGGGGCCTCGGCGAACGCATCTGGCAGGCCGCGCGCCGCAACCGGGAGGCCTCATGAGCGAAGCGATTCTTCAGGCGAAAGGCGTGGTCAAGCGCTACAACAAGTTCACCGCGCTCGCGGACGTCAATCTGAATATCCGGGCGCGCACGGTGCATTCGGTGATCGGCCCGAACGGCGCTGGCAAGACGACGCTCTTCCACGTGCTGACCGGCACGGTGCCGATCACGGCGGGCACCATCGTGTTCGATGGCCACGACGTCACGCACGAGCCCGACTACCGGCGCGTGCGGCGCGGCATCGCGCGCTCGTTCCAGGTGACGAGCCTGTTCGCGAACCTGAGCGTGCGCGAGAACCTGCGCCTTGCGGCGCAGGGCGTCGATTCGAAGCGGGCGCTCAATGCTTGGACGCCGCCGCACGGCGCGCTGGACCACGCGGACACGGTCGATGCCATCCTCGAACGGCTCGCGCTGCAGCGCTTTGCGGGCACGCTCGCGGGCGTGCTCTCGCACGGCCAGCAGCGGCGTCTCGAAGTCGGCATGGCGCTCGCGGCGAAGCCGAGGGCGATCTTCCTCGACGAGCCGACTTCCGGCATGGGCATCGACGATCTCGACGACATGAAGCGTCTCATCCGCGGCCTGCGCGACGATTACACGGTGGTGCTGATCGAGCACAACATGGGCATCGTGATGGACATCTCCGACACGATCACCGTCATGCAGCAGGGCCGCGTGCTGGTGGAAGGACGTCCCGACGACATCCGCGGCGACGAGCGCGTGCGCAGCGCGTATCTCGGCAACATGATTACCGGAGGCCGCGCATGATTCTCGACGTGCAGGACATTCACGGCTACTACGGCAAGAGCCATATCCTTCAGGGCGTGTCGCTCACGGTGGGCGAGGGCGAGACGGTCACGCTGCTCGGGCGCAACGGCGCGGGCAAATCGACCACGCTCAAGAGCATCGCCGGTGTCGTGGCGCCCCAGAAGGGGCGCGTCGTGTTCAAGGGCGACGATGTCGCGAGGCTCGCGCCGCACCGCATCGCGGCGCGCGGCGTGTGCTTCGTGCCGGAGCACCGGGGCATCTTCCGGCTGCTGAGCGTGGAGGAGAACCTGCGGCTCGGCGCGCGCAAGGGCTCGCCGTGGCAACTCGCCGATATCTACCGCATCTTTCCGCGCCTGAAAGAACGGCGCACGAACGGCGGCGGGCAGTTGTCGGGCGGCGAACAGCAGATGCTCGCGATCGGCCGCGCGCTGATGAACCATCCGCGCCTCCTGATGCTCGACGAGCCGGTGGAAGGGCTCGCGCCCGTGATCGTCGAGGAGATCGTCGCGCAGCTGAAGCTCATCAGGCAGGCGGGCGTCGCGATCCTGCTGGTCGAGCAGAACCTGGAGGTCTGCACGCAGCTCGCCGATCGCCACTACATCATCGAGCAGGGCCGGATCGTCTACGAGGGCGGCAACGTCGCATTCGCCGCAGACGAATCGATCAAGGACCGCTACCTCGGCGTGGGCGTTGCCTGACCCACGCCTTTTCATCGCAAGGACTCCGCATGCAAGCTCACGATTTGCCGGCGCACGCCGGTCTGCGCATCGACGGTGCGCGTCTCTGGAACAGCCTGATGGACCTCGCGCAGATCGGCGCGACCGACAAGGGCGGCGTGTGCCGTCTCGCGCTCACCGATCTCGACCGGCAGGCACGCGACCTGTTCGTCGCGTGGGCGAAGGAGATCGGCTGCGCGGTCCGCGTCGACGCGATCGGCAATATCTTCGCGCGCCGCGCGGGAACGCGCGACGACCTGCCGCCCGTGATGACCGGCAGCCACATCGATACGCAGCCGACCGGCGGCAAGTTCGACGGCAACTATGGCGTGCTGGCGGGGCTGGAAGTGCTGCGTACGCTCGCCGATGCGAACGTGCGCACCGAGGCGCCGCTCGAAGTCGCGGTATGGACGAACGAAGAGGGCTCGCGCTTCGTCCCGGTCATGATGGGTTCGGGCGTGTTCGCCGGGGCATTCACGCTCGATCACGCGCTCGCGCAGCGCGACCGCGCGGGCGTGTCGGTGCGCGAGGCGCTCGCGGCCATCGGCTACGGCGGCAGCGAGCAGCCGCCGCATGCGGTCGGCGCCTATTTCGAGGCGCATATCGAACAGGGCCCTGTGCTCGAAGCGAACGAAACGACGATAGGCGTCGTTGAGGGTGCGCTCGGCCAGCGCTGGTACGACGTCACCGTTCACGGCATGGAGGCGCATGCGGGGCCTACGCCGATGGAGCTGCGCCGCGACGCGCTGCTCGTCGCCGCCGATCTGATCCGCGACGTGAACCGCATCGCGCTCGATCACGCGCCACATGGTCGCGGCACGGTCGGCTGGGTGGACGTGCATCCGAACTCGCGCAACGTGATTCCGGGTCGGGTCACGCTGACGGTCGACCTGCGTGCCGCCGACGATGCCGCGCTCACCGCGATGGATGCCGCGTTGCGCGCGACATGTGCCGCCGCCGCGCTGCCGGTCGATGTCGAGCAGGTGGTGTACTTTGCTCCGCAGCCGTTCGCGGCGCCGCTCGTCGCAGCGGTGCGCGACAGCGCGGAGGCACTCGGGCTGTCGTCGATGGACGTGATCAGCGGCGCGGGCCACGACGCCGTGTATCTTGCCCGCGTCGTGCCCGCCGCGATGATCTTCGTGCCGTGCAAGGACGGCATCAGCCACAACGAAATCGAGGATGCGCGCGCCGATCATCTCGAAGCAGGCTGCAACGTGCTCCTGCAGGCGATGCTGCGCGCGGCGAACCCCACAGGAGTGAAGTCAGCATGAAGATCCTCATCGCGCGGATGAATCACGAGACCAATACGTTCTCGCCGGTCGCGACCCCGCTCGACGCGTTCGGCCGCAACGGACCGTGCTACGGCGAGGACGCGTATCGCGAGAACAAGGGCATGCGCACCGCGATGTCCGCGTTCATCGACGCGGCCCGGCACGAGGGCGCGCAGATCGTCACGCCGATATCGGCGTCGGCCAATCCGAGCGGGCCGGTCGCCGCCGCCGCATACGATGCGATCTGCAACGCGATCGTCGATGCGGCGAGCGGCTGCGATGCGGTGATGCTCGATCTGCACGGTGCGATGGTCGCGGAGAATTCGAACGACGGCGAGGGCGACCTGCTCGAACGCGTGCGTGCTGCGCTGCCCGAGGCGCCGATCGCGGTCTCGCTCGATCTGCACGCGAACGTCACGCAGAAGATGATCGACAACGCCGACGTGATCGTGAGCTTCAAGACGTATCCGCACGTGGACATGTACGAGTCCGGCGAGCACGCGGCGCGGCTGCTCTTCGATCGCGTGCACGGGCGGGCGCGTCCGGTGATCGCGTGGTCGCAGCCGCCGCTTCTCACGCACACGCTGCGCAGCACGACCGCCGAAGGCGCGATGAAGCGCGCGGTGGAAGCGGCGAGCGCGGCGGAGCGCGACGGCATGCTGGCGGTGTCGGTGTTGTCGGGCTTCTCGCTCGCGGATATCGAAGCGCCGTGCATCAGCGTGGTGGTCGTGGGCGACGGCGATCGCGAGGCGGCGCAGCGCGTCGCGAAGCGCATCGCGCAGCAGATCTGGGACGAGCGTGACGCGTTCGTGTATCGCAGCGAACCGCTTGCGGACTCGGTGGCAAAGGGCGCCGCGCTGGCGCGCGACACCGACAAGCCCGTGCTGCTGCTCGATCACGGCGACAACTGCATGTCGGGCGGAACCTGCGACACGATGGACGTGTTCGAGGAAGCGCTGAAGCAGGGGCTCGACGGCATGGTCACCGGTCCGTTGTGCGATCCCGAGGCGGTTGCCGCGCTCTATGCCGCTGGCGTGGGCGCGACGGTCACGCTTTACGTCGGCAACAAGCTGGCAGGCAACGCCGCGAGGCCGCGGCCGCCGGTGCGGCTGACAGGCAAGGTGCGCGCGCTCACCGACGGCGAATACATCATCAGCGGTCCGACCTACACGGGCCAGCGCGCATTCATGGGCCGCGCTGCGGTGCTCGATACCGGCGCGGCGCGAGTGCTCGTGACGGAGCGCACGCACGAGCCGTGGGACCTGGGCGTGTTCGAGAGCGTCGGCATCGATCCGCGCGGTGCGAGGTTCCTGATCCTCAAGTCGAGGATGTATTGCCGGCCGGTGTTCGTGCCGATTGCGGGGGCGCTCGTGGAATGCGACAGCCGCGGCGTGACGAGTTCGGACTACGGGCTGTTCGAATTCGGCAAGCTGAAGCGGCCCGTCTATCCGCTGGATGCCGATACCGCGTGGTAAGGCTCTATCTTGTGCAGGCGCGTCAAAAATGACTGCGTCTGCGCTGCGTGCGCGGTACTTTCCGCATCGTGGAAACACACAGGCAGAAACGGCCGTCATGCCGATTACAGCTCCGTAATTGTTGCCTTTCCCGGGCATTCGTGCGGGAAAACCCCAGCGTCCGCATCGTCCTAGGACACCTGACGCGGCGTTCCTGATCTGTATCTTGAATGAACGGCGGTGCCGGATTCGGCACCGGTCATTCTGGAATTTTGGAAGACGATCATGAACTACGCGCAACCGTCGACACAGGACGCGGTCCGACGCACTTCGTCCGGCCCGATGCGGCGGGCGATGGCCGCATCGGCAATCGGCAACGCCACGGAATGGTTCGACTACGGCATCTACACCTACGGCCTCACCTACATTTCCGCGGCGCTGTTCCCGGGAAGCACGGCCGAAGCGACGCTCTTCGCGCTCGCCACCTTCGCCATCTCGTTCCTGGTCCGCCCGCTCGGCGGCCTCTTCTGGGGCCCGCTCGGCGACCGCCTCGGGCGCAAGCATGTGCTCGCGCTGACCATCATCATCATGTCGGTCGCGACGCTGATCGTCGGCTTGCTGCCGACCTACGCGAGCATCGGCTGGTGGGCCCCCGCGCTTCTGATCCTGCTGCGCCTGATCCAGGGCTTCTCGACGGGCGGCGAGTATGGAGGCGCGGCCACTTTCATGGCGGAGTACGCGCCCGACGAGAAACGCGGCTTTTGCGGCAGCTTCCTCGAGTTCGGCACGCTCGCGGGCTTCTCGCTCGGCGCGTTCCTGATGCTGGGTTGCTCGGTGGCGCTCGGCAGCGAAACGATGCATGAGTGGGGCTGGCGCCTGCCGTTCCTCGTCGCTGCGCCGCTCGGTCTGATCGGCCTCTATCTGCGATCGAAGATGGAAGACACGCCCGTGTTTCGCGAGATGGCGAAGGCAGCGGAACGCGACGAGCGCGCGGGCTTGCCGCTCGCGCAATTGCTCGCGCAGTTCTGGAAGCCGCTCGTGCTGCTCGCCGGGCTCGTCGTTGCATTGAACGTGGTGAACTACGTGCTGCTCGCCTACATGCCGACGTTCATGAAGCAGCAGCTCGGCATGAGCGACAACATGTCGTTGCTCGTGCCGCTGATCGGCATGCTGGCGATGATGACCCTGCTGCCTTTCGCCGGCGCGCTGTCCGATCGCATCGGCCGCAAGAACGTCTGGTGGATTTCGCTGACCGGGCTTTTCGTCGCCGCAGTGCCGATGTTCATGCTGATGTCCCACGGCGTTGCGGGCGCACTGATTGGTTTCGCGGTGCTGGGCGTGCTCTACGTGCCGCAGCTTGCGAGCATCTCGGCGATGTTCCCCGCGATGTTCCCCACGCAGGCGCGCTACGCAGGCATGGCGATCGCCTATAACGTATCGACGTCAATCTTCGGCGGCACCGCGCCGATGGTCAGCGACTGGCTGATCGGCCACACCGGCTCGACGCTCGTGCCGGCCTACTACATGATGGCCGCTTGCGTGGTCGGAGCGGTGGCGCTCATCTTCGTGACGGAGACGGCCGGATGTTCGCTGCGCGGACGCGGCATACCCGGCGTGGCCGGCGAGAGCGGGCCGCAAGCGGCGCCCGCGTCACGGCCCCTTCACGATTCGGACGACATGTACGGCGAGAGCCCGCGCGTGAACGCGTAACGTTCAGCGGCGCTTCGTCAGGCGGCTATGGCGGACAGCACGCCGGCCAGTGCCTCGGGCCGTGAAAGCTGAGGCATATGGGCGGCCGCCAGCGTGTGCGTATGGGTCCGGTTGCCCATCGCGCCATCGACGCCCGCAATCATGAAGTCCTGTGCGGCAGCGGGTATTGCGCGGTCGTCGAGCGTTCGGACGTAGTGGCGCGGCACGCGGCCGAAGCGCTCCGCCGTCATCGGCGACGGCAGGAGCAGCGGCCCCGCCGCCTCGTCGCTGTGCATGTGGACGAGTTCCCGTGCGAGATCGTCCGCGCTCATGTCGCCGCAGAAGGCGAGCCTCATCTGTTCCCGATACGCCGGATCATCCGAGCGTGGATCGATGCGCAACGCGCCGGTCTGCCTGGGGTTCGCCTTCTGAAGCGTCGGAATCAGCGAGCCGTGCATCACCGGATGCTGACGCAGGGCCAGCGCGGACATCCCCGGCGCGACCATATATGCGCACAGATAGACCGCCGCATGCAATCGCTGGGGAATGGCCTCGGCGACCGCGGTGACGGTCAGGCCGCCCACCGAATGCCCCACCAGTGCGACGGGTGCGCCCGTGTGCTTCCTCGTGCTCTCCACAAGATCGATGACCGCCCGCGTGCGGTCATCCTGTGTCGTCGCGGCGTTGGGCGACGCTTCCGACGCGAAGGCGTGCGTGTCGAGCGGACGCCTGTCGAACGAGACAGGATGCCGGGCATGAGCGCCTGCTCCCGGCAGATCGAGCGCGCGTACCGCGTGGCCGCGCGCTTCGAGTAGCGGCATCAGCTTGCGCCAGACTGCGGCAGCTTGCCAGGCACCATGAACGAAGACGAATGCAGGTTTGATGTCGAACATGGCGTGCGCGAGGGTCGCGTCCAGGGGTGGCTGCTGACGGCACAGAGGAGGGCCTGAAGCTTTTGCTCGTTTCGAAAGACCGCGATATCCGCGATACCCGCGATACGAAGCGAATGCCCTTGCCGACAAAACGCCCGGCGTGTCGGGCCTATTCCGTGTCGGGAAACCGAATTCGTTGGACTAGCGCGCAGTTAGCTAGACTCGAAAGCACGAAATTGACTGGCTGCCGGGAAAACGCGGAAATCGAAGGACCACCGGGCGGCGCAGTTCGCGCCCCGGCAGCTTGCTGATGCGGCTTTGCTGAAGGAAGGTGAGAGGCGCTTGACGACCCTCAACAGTCTCTCGATGCACTCCAAAGCGGACGATCAAAATAGGCTTGAGACAGACCGGAATAAATCAGCGAGCGGGGTGTTTGCCGAGGAATAACGAAACAGG
>Ga0247819_10001419_pt1 | contig 12985 bp, 12 predicted proteins | sample 13C_Xylose_Day6_FD_193428 | JGI IMG/M metagenome (GOLD analysis project Ga0247819, IMG submission 193428) | Soil microbial communities from agricultural site in Penn Yan, New York, United States - 13C_Xylose_Day6 | ecosystem: Environmental > Terrestrial > Soil > Agricultural land | place: USA... | reverse complement strand
CGAAGGCATTCGTCGCGACGGGCGCCCGCGTGCACGTGTGCGACGTCGACGGCCGCGCGATCGACGCGCTCGCAACCGAAACGCCCGCGATCACCGGCACGCGTGCCAATGTCGCCGACCAGGCCGACGTCGCGCGCGTCTTCGACGACCTGCAGCGCGAGCTCGGCGGCCTCGACGTGCTGATCAACAACGCGGGCATCGCCGGCCCGACGGGCGGCATCGATGCGATCGAGGCGTCCGAGTGGGAAAAGACCGTTTCGGTCAACCTGAACAGCCACTTCTATTTCTCGCGGCTGGCCGTGCCGCTCCTGCGCCAGGCGCCCGACGGCGGCGTGATCGTGTTCATCTCGTCGGTGGCGGGACGTCTCGGCTATGGCTTTCGCACGCCGTACTCGGCCACCAAATGGGCGGTCGTCGGACTGGCGAAAAGCCTCGCGATCGAACTCGGACGCGACAACATCCGCGTCAACGCGGTGCAGCCGGGCATCGTCAAGGGGCCGCGCATGGAAGGCGTCATCGCGGCCCGCGCGAAGCAGCTCGGCCTCACCTACGAGGAGATGGAGGCACGCTATCTCGAAAAGATCTCGCTGCGCCGCATGGTCACGCAGGACGAAGTCGCCGCGAGCGTGCTGTTCCTGAGTTCGCCCGCGGGCAGCGCGATCTCGGGGCAGGCGCTGTCGGTGTGCGGCAACGTCGAGACGCTCTGAATTTCCCTCATCCCGATCACGGACAAGACCATCATGGCAAAGACCCGCAAGGTCATCATCACGTGCGCGCCGACCGGCGCGATCCATACGCCGTCCATGTCGCCGTACCTGCCGGTGACACCCGACGAGATCGCGAACGCCGCGCTCGCGGCGGCCCGCGAAGGCGCGGCGATTCTCCACCTGCACGCGCGCGACCCCGAAGACGGCCGCCCGACGCAGGACCCCGCCGTGTTCGAACGCTTCCTGCCGCGCATCAAGGAGCAAACCGACGCCGTGATCAACCTCACGACGGGCGGCAGCCCGCACATGACGGTCGCGGAGCGCCTGAAGCCCGCGCATCATTTCCAGCCGGAAGTGGCGTCGCTGAACATGGGGTCGATGAACTTCGGCCTCTATCCGATGCTCGACCGCTTCACGGAACTCAAGCACGACTGGGAACGCCAGCATCTGGCAAACAGCCGCGATCTCGTCTTCAAGAACACGTTCGCCGACGTCGAATACATCCTGACCTCGTGCGGCGCGAACGGCACGCGCTTCGAGTTCGAGTGCTATGACATCTCGCACCTGTACAACCTCGCGCACTTCGTCGATCGAGGCCTCGCCAAGGCGCCCTTCTTCGTGCAGAGCGTGTTCGGGCTGCTCGGCGGCATCGGCGCGCATCCGGAGGACCTCGCGCACATGAAGCGCACCGCCGACCGCCTGTTCGGCAGCGACTACGTGTGGTCGATCCTCGGCGCGGGACGCAACCAGATTCCGCTCGCCACGATGGGCGTCGCGCAGGGCTCGAACGCGCGCGTGGGTCTCGAAGACTCGCTGTGGATCGGGCCGGGCAAGCTCGCCGAATCGAGCGCGGCGCAGGTGAAGAAGATCCGGCAGGTGATCGAGGGGCTGTCGCTGGAAATCGCGACGCCGCAGGAGGCACGCGCGATGCTCAAGCTGAAGGGCGGCGACAACGTCGCGTTCTGACGCGCGCGGCCCGACCCTTTTTTTGGGCGGCTGGCCTCATCGGCGAGCCGCGCCTTCCAGACATACAAAAACATAATCTCAGGAGACGACATCCCATGCAGTTCAACTCACCTGTTGACGTCGATACAGCGACGGCACCGAAGCGCCCGGCAGGCTCGCATCAAGCCGCGGCGGGACACGCGCCCGCCGCTGCCGGCAGATTGCCGGCCTTCAACTAATCGCGCCGGCCAGCGGCCGCACCGACCAATCCCGGGAGTATCCATGTCAACTCGCAACATGCAACCACCGCGCGCGCAGACGCCCGCGCAGCAGGCGTCGCTCAACAAGCTGCTGATCGCGAAGCTGATGCCGCTGCTCGTGATCGTGTACGTGATCAGCTTCCTCGACCGCACGAACATCGCGCTCGCGAAGCATTCGATGGGCATCGACCTCGGCCTGTCCTCCGCCGCCTACGGGCTCGGTGCGGGCCTTTTCTTCCTCACCTACGCGCTCTTCGAAATCCCGAGCAACCTGGTCATGCACAAGGTGGGCGCGCGCTTCTGGATCACGCGCATCATGGTTACGTGGGGGCTGCTCTCCATCGGCATGGCGTTCGTGACGGGCGAGACCTCGTTCTATGTCATGCGCCTGCTGCTCGGCGCGGCCGAAGCCGGCCTCTTTCCGGGCGTGATGCTGTATCTGACCTACTGGTTCGGCCGCGAGGAACGCGCCCGCGCGACCGGCTTTTTCCTGCTCGGCGTGTGCATTGCGAATATCCTCGGCGGGCCGCTCGGCGGCGCGCTGCTCGAACTCGACGGCGCACTCGGCTTTCACGGCTGGCAGTGGCTCTTCGTGATCGAAGGCCTGCCCGCGGTGCTCCTCGCCTACGTCGTCTGGAAGGTGCTGCCGGACCGCCCGACCAAGGCGCCGTGGCTCGCACGCGACGAGGCCGAAGCGCTCGAACGCCGCCTCGCCGCCGAGCAGGACAGCCAGGGCGGGCACGGCGCGGGCAAAAGCGCGCATTCGTTCCGCACGTGCCTCGCCGACCGTCAGGTGTGGCTCGCGATTCTCGTCTACTTCTGCCATCAGCTGACGATCTACACGGTGATCTTCTTCCTGCCGGGCATCATCGGCGCGTCGGGCCACTTCTCGCCGTTCACCATCGGCCTGCTGAGCGCGACACCGTGGATCGCCGCCGCGATCGGCGCAGCGACGCTGCCGCGCTTCGCGAGCGACTCGGCGCGCAGCCGGCGCCTGCTCGTCGGCGGGCTCGTTGTGATGGCGTCGGGCCTCGTGGTGGCGGCCTATTCGACGCCCGTGATCGGCCTTCTGGGCGTGTGCCTGTCGGCGTCGATGTTCTTCGTCGTGCAGTCGATCATCTTCACGTTCCCGTCCTCGCGCCTCTCGGGCAGCGCGCTCGCGGGCGGCCTCGGGCTCGTGAACTCGTGCGGGCTGCTCGGCGGCTTCGTCGGACCGACCGTCATGGGCCTGATCGAGCAATCGACCGGCCGCGCGATGAACGGGCTCGTGCTGCTCGCGGCGGCGCTCGTCGTCGCGGCGATCTGCAGCCTGCGGCTGCGCCACGGCGCCGAGGACCGCGAAGCGGCGGCCGACACGCCGGCCGCACACAAGGCGATCTGAGGCAGGAAGGCAGCAGGCAAGCGGCGCGCGCCACGCGCGCCGCGCTCATTCGAGCGCCGCGACAACCTGCGCGGTCGAGCGGATGCGCCCGATGCGCGGAAACACATAGCGGAACGTGGATTCGTGCGTGTCGGCGTGCAGGTCGCTCATCGCATCCTCGACGAAGATCTGCTGGTAGCCGTGCTCGTAGGCTGCGCGTGCAGTCGATTCGACACCGATATGCGTCGCGATCCCGCCCAGCACGATCGTGTCGATCCCCCGCCGGCGCAGTTGCAAGTCGAGCTCGGTGCCGTAGAAGGCGCCCCACTGCCGCTTCGTGATCACGATGTCCGACGGCTGCACCGCCAGCTCCGGACACAGCTCGCTCCATCCCGCGGGCTCGCTTGCGAGCGGCGCCTGCCCGGCCTCGGTGATCGGCCGCATGCCGCCGGGCGCGGCGGGATAAGCCACCTTGACCAGCACCACGAGCGCATCGAGCGCCCTGAAACGATCCGCGAGCGCGCGAGCGTTGGCGAGCACGTCCGCGGCGCTGTTCGGCTGCACCGGCAGCGCGGTGATTCCCGCCTGGAGGTCGATCAGCACGAGGGCGGTGGAGCGGCTCTGAAGCTTGAAATCGGCGTTGTTCATTGGACGATCCCGCGGGTGTGAAAGGTCGGTCACGTTGTCGGCTATTGCGCGAGTCCGGTGACGAGCACCGGCTTTTCGCGATACAGGTCCGGAAACATGCGCTTCAGGTTCTCGATCTTCGGAAGATCGTATGTCGCGATATACGGCGAATCCGGATGCAGCGTCAGGTAATCCTGGTGATAGCCCTCGGCGGGATAGAACGCCTTGAGCGAATCCGTCTTCGTCACGATCGGCGCCGGGAACGCACGCGACTTGTCGAGCTGCGCGATATAGCTCTGCGCGACGCGCATCTGCGTGGCGTTCGCCGCGAAGATCGCCGACCGGTACTGCGTGCCGTGATCCGGCCCCTGGCGGTCCAGCTCGGTCGGGTCGTGCGCGACGGAGAAGTAGACCTGAAGCAGCCGGCCGTAGGTGATCTGGCCCGGATCGTAGGTGATCTGCACGGATTCCGCGTGACCGGTGCGCCCGCCGCTGACGGTATCGTAGTTCGCCGTTCCGGGCTCGCCGCCCGAATAGCCGGAGACCACGCGGGTCACGCCACGCACATGCTGGAAGACGCCCTGCACGCCCCAGAAGCACCCGCCGGCGAGCACCGCCGTTTGCGTGTGCGCGCCGGAAGCCGGTTCGTCGACGGCGGGCGGCGCGATCGCGACCGGCGCCTCGGAAGACAGCGCCGCGCGCTGCGAAAACAGCAGGGCGGCGGCGCACAACGCGGCCGACGCGAACATGACGGCGCGGCGCATGCGCGTCGCCTTACCGGCCGGTCGATCTGAAATGTTCATGATGGTGGTCCCGGATACGGGCGCCGCCTCGCCCGGAGCGCGGCGGCGCGATGGAGTGTCATGCAGCTTCGTGCGGCATTACGCGGACTCCGGCGTGAAGACGAGCGCGACGCCGTTCATGCAGTAGCGCAGGCCGGTGGGTTTTGGTCCGTCGTCGAACACGTGCCCGAGATGGCCGCCGCAGCGGCGGCAGTGCACTTCGTTGCGCTCCATGCCGAACGACGCGTCCGCGTGGGTCGCGATGGCGCCGTCGAGCGGCTGCCAGAAGCTCGGCCAGCCGGTATGGCTTTCGAACTTCGTCTTCGACGAAAACAGGTCCAGCCCGCATCCGGCGCAGGCGAACATGCCCGCGCGATGCTCTGCATTGAGCGGGCTGCTGTACGGCCGCTCCGTACCCTCGCCGCGCAGCACGCGATATTGCGCCGGCGTGAGCAGCTTGTGCCATTCGGCGTCGCTGTGGCTGATTTCGAACGAAGGGGCATCCGCGGCGCGCGCCGTGCCCGCGCCGCTCCCGCGCCACGCGACGGCGCCCGCCACGCTCGCCGCGATCGCGCCGAGAAAACTGCGTTTCGTGCCTTTCATCATGCTCATCCAGAAGGACCCCACGCGTGCCGCCGTTCCGTTCGCCTTCACTCGATCCCGGTGTGCCGGCTGCCGCAAACCGACGCAAACCGACGCAAACAATCGAAGCCCGCTACGATTTGAGTCGATAACCGGTCTTAAAGATCCACGCAACGATGGCGATAAATAGTCCGAGGAATACGAGCGTCATCGCGAGGCTTACGCCGACGTCCACGTCCGCGAGTCCGTAGAAGCTCCACCGGAAGCCGCTGATCAGGTAGACGACAGGATTGAACAGCGCGACCGTCTTCCAGAACGGCGGCAGGATGTCGATGGAATAGAAGCTGCCGCCGAGAAACGTGAGCGGCGTGACGATCAGGAGCGGAATCACCTGCAGCTTCTCGAAGCCGTCCGCCCAGATGCCGATGATGAACCCGAGCAGGCTGAACGTCACCGCCGTGAGCAGCAGGAACACGATCATCCAGACCGGATGGTCGATGCGAAGCGGCACAAAGAGACGCGCCGTGATGAGGATGATCACCCCGAGAATCACCGATTTCGTCGCCGCCGCGCCCACGTAGCTCACGACGATCTCCAGATACGAGATCGGCGCGGACAGCAGCTCGTAGATCGTCCCCGTGAACTTCGGGAAATAGATGCCGAAGGAGGCGTTCGAGATGCTTTGCGTGAGCAGCGACAGCATGACGAGCCCCGGCACGATGAACGCGCCGTAGCTGATGCCTTCAATGTGCGGAATGCGCGAGCCGATCGCCGCGCCGAACACGACGAAATAGAGCGACGTGGAAATGACCGGCGACACGATGCTCTGCATCAGCGTGCGCCCGGTGCGCGCCATTTCGAAGCGGTAGATCGCCCGCACTGCGTGCAGATTCATTTCGCCTCCCTTACAAGACTCACGAAGATGTCTTCGAGCGAACTTTGCGTCGTCTGAAGATCCTTGAACTTCACGCCGGCTTCGTCGAGGTGGCGCAACAGCGCGATGATGCGGCCGGGCTCGTCGCTCGCGTCGTAGGTGTAGGTCAGCTCGGTGCCTTCGGCGGACAGTTCGAGGCCGTAGGGCCCGAGCGCGGCGGGAATGCGCTCGAGCGCATGATCGAGTTGCAGCACGAGCTGCTTCTTGCCGAGCTTGCGCATCAGCTCCGCCTTTTCCTCGACCAGGATGATCTCGCCGCCGGTGATCACGCCGATGCGGTCGGCCATTTCCTCCGCCTCGTCGATGTAGTGCGTCGTCAGGATGATCGTCACGCCGCTCGCCTTCAGCGAGCGCACGAGCTGCCACATGTCGCGCCGCAGTTCGACGTCGACGCCCGCGGTGGGCTCGTCCAGAAAGAGAATGTCGGGCTCGTGCGAGAGCGCCTTCGCGATCAGCACGCGCCGCTTCATGCCGCCCGACAGCGTGATGATGCGGTTGTCCTTCTTGCCCCAGAGCGACAACGCCCGGAGCACCTTCTCGATGTGCGCCGGGTTCGGCGGCTTGCCGAACAGGCCGCGGCTGAACGACACGGTCGCCCAGACGGTTTCGAAGGCGTCGGTGGTGAGTTCCTGCGGCACGAGGCCGATCATCGCGCGGGCGGCGCGATAATCCGTGACGATATCGTGACCGTTCACGAGCACGCGGCCGGCGCTCGGCCGCACGATCCCGCAGATGGTGCTGATCAGAGTGGTCTTGCCCGCCCCGTTCGGCCCGAGCAGCGCGAAGATCTCGCCGCGCCTGATTTCCAGGTCGATGCCTTTCAGCGCCTGAAATCCGGACGCGTAGGTCTTGCCGAGATTCGATACGGTAATGATTGTTTGCATGGCGTGGACGATATCAGATACCGTCCAAATCGGCTCGACCGGCCGCGCGCGTGTCTACAATGGCGCGATACCACGGAATGCCGGGAGCCGCGCCATGCTGTTCGAACAGATAGAAACCGCCTGCATCAACGACGACGAGATCCCCTGGGTCCCGTTCACGCCTTACAGCGAGAAGGTGTTCGTCAAGTATTTCAAGCTCGACCCCGTCCGCGGCGAGACCATCGCGCTGCTCAGGGCACCCGCCGCCGGGCAGATGCCGGTCCATCATCACACCGGCACCGTGATCGTCTACACTGTCCAGGGGCAATGGAAGTACCTGGAGCACGGCTGGGTGGCGCGCAAGGGCAGCGTGGTCTACGAGGTGGCCGGATCGACCCACACGCCGCAGGCGATCCCGGGCGACGAGGACATCGTCACGCTGAATATCATCCAGGGAGAACTGCTCTTCATGAACGAGGCGCGGCAGGTGATCGCGATCGAGAACTGGCGCAGCGGCTGGGAGCGCTATGCGGCGTACTGCAAGGCGAACGGCCTCGAACCGCGCGACCTGACGGCGTTCGCGTAACTCCCGCCGCAGGCGGCCGGCCGCGGCCCCGCGCGGACACTATGACAAAATAGGCCACACCGCGGCCCTTCCTCGCTCAAGCCTTGAACGCCCTTTCCGCCACCGTTCCCATCTCGGTCGTCAACGGTTTCCTGTCCGGCGCCGACCGTCGCGCGATCGCGCGGCTCGCCGAGCGCTCGGGCATTCCGCACGAATTGCTGCGCAAGCCGGGCGCGCGCGTGACACAGGAGCAGTTCTCGACGCTCTATCGCCTGCTCGCGATGGAACTCGACGACGAGATGCCCGGCATCTTCAGCCGCCCGCTGCGCAACGGCACGCTCAAATATCTGTGCCTGAGCCTCATCGATGCGTCGAAGCTCGAAGTCGCGCTGCACCGCTTCGGCCAGTTCTTCCACCTGATCCTCGACGACTTCAGGCTCCAGTCGCACCGCGAAGGCGCGCTGGGCTACGTCGAAGTCGTCGGGAATCCGCGCGGCCCGGCGCCCAGCATGCTCGGGCGCGAACTGATGCTAAAGCTCGTGCACGGCGTGGCGTCGTGGCTCATCGGGCAGAAGATTCCGCTCGTGGAGGTGGACTTCGATTTCGCTCGTCCGCCGCAGGCGAACGACCATCTCTATCTGTTCCCCGGGCCGGTGCGCTTTTCCTGCGATGCCACCCGCATCGGCTTCGACGCGGCCTATCTCGACATGCCCGTCAGGCAGCGCAAGTCCGACCTGAAAAAATTCCTGTCGCGTGCGCCCGAAGACTGGATCTTCGTATCGTTCGCCGAACAGCTGACCTGCCATCGTGTGAGGCAATACGTCGCGGATTGCCTGCCGGCCATGCCGCCCATCGCCACCGTCGCACAGGCGCTGCACTACTCCGTGCGCACGCTGTGCAGGCGGCTCGCCGCCGAAGACACGACGTTCCAGGCCATCAAGGACGAAGTGCGGCGCGACATCGCGATCCAGCGGCTCACGCGCTCGGACGACGCCATCGCGGCGATCGCCTATGAAGTGGGGTTCGACAACCCGACCGCATTTCATCGCGCGTTCCGGCACTGGACCGGCAGCACGCCCAACGCGTACCGCAAGACGATGTGAGCTTCCCGACTGACAGATCCTGCCAGCCGGGAAGCTGACGGCATACGGCCCCACGGCGTGAAAAGCGGCAGCTTTTGTCAATGAAAAGGCAGATTCGGATATCCGGTAGCGCGCCGCCGGGCGCTACGATCGCTCATCCGATGTGCGCTGCACGATGAACTGGTGAGTTCTCGCGGCGCGCGGCCTATCAGGGAGACACGAAAATGAGCTACACGGCACCGGTCAAGGACATGCTGTTCGCGATGACCGAACTCGCGGATCTCGCGCGCATCGCCACGCTGCCCGGCTTCGAGGACGCGAATCTCGACACCGCGCGCGCCGTGCTCGACGAAGCGGCGCGCTTCAACGGCGAAATCCTGGCGCCGCTGAACTTCGAAGGCGACCGGAACCCGAGCGCATGGTCCAACGGTGAGGTGACCACGACGCCCGGCTTCAAGGAAGCGTTCCGCCAGTTCGGCGAAGGCGGCTGGCAAGGCGTGATGCATCCGGCCGAATTCGGCGGACAGGCGCTGCCGAAGCTGATTGCCACGCCCTGCATCGAAATGATGAACGCGGCCAACCTGTCGTTCGCGCTGTGTCCGCTGCTGACCGACGGCGCCATCGAAGCCCTGCTGACCGCGGGTTCCGACGAACTGAAGCAGCGTTATTTGCCGAAGCTCATCGCGGGCGAATGGACCGGCACGATGAACCTGACCGAGCCGCAGGCGGGCTCCGATCTCGCGCTCGTTCGCACCCGCGCCGAGCCGCAGGACGACGGCACCTACAAGGTGTCCGGCACGAAAATCTTCATCACCTACGGCGAACACGACATGGCGGAGAACATCGTCCATCTCGTGCTGGCGCGTACCCCCAGCGCGCCCGAAGGCGTGAAGGGCATTTCGCTTTTCCTCGTGCCGAAGTTCATGGTGAACGACGACGGCACGCTCAGCGAGCGCAACGACGTGCATTGCGTATCGATCGAACACAAGCTCGGCATCAAGGCGAGCCCGACCGCCGTGCTGCAGTTCGGCGACCACGGCGGCGCGACCGGCTATCTGATCGGCGAGGAGAACCGCGGGCTCGAATACATGTTCATCATGATGAACGCGGCGCGCTTCGGCGTCGGCGTGCAGGGCATCGCGGTGGCGGAGCGCGCGTATCAACTGGCCGTCGCGTATGCGAAGGAGCGCGTGCAGAGCCGCCCGGTCGACGGCTCGGCGAAGCAGTCGGTCACGATCATCCATCATCCGGACGTGCGCCGCATGCTCGCGACGATGCGCGCGCTGACCGAAGGCGCCCGCGCGCTCGCCTACGTGGCCGCCGCGCACTCGGACATCGCGCACCACGCCACCGACGCCGACACGCGCGCACAGCACACCGCGATCTACGAATTCCTCGTGCCGGTCGTGAAGGGCTGGAGCACGGAGCTGTCGATCGATGTCGCGAGCCTCGGCGTGCAGGTGCATGGCGGGATGGGCTTCATCGAGGAGACGGGTGCTGCGCAGCACTACCGCGACGCGCGCATCCTGACGATCTACGAGGGCACGACCGCGATTCAGGCAAACGACCTGGTCGGGCGCAAGACGGCGCGCGACGGCGGCGCGGCCGCGCAGGTGCTGCTCGCACAGATCGATCAGACGATTGCGGCGCTGACACGCCACGACGGCGCGCCGTTCGCCGCGATGCATCGTCATCTGGGCGCGGGACGCGCGGCGCTCGCCAACGTCGTCGCGTATGTGCTGGAGAACACGAAGCGCGATCCGAACGCGGTGTTCGCGGGCAGCGTGCCGTATCTGAAGCTCGCGGGCATCGTGCTCACGGGCTGGCAGATGGCGCGTGCGCTGCTGGCGGCAAGCGAGAAGCGCAGCGAAGACGAAGCGTTCTACGGCGCGAAGATCGCGACCGCGCATTTCTTCGCCGACCACATCCTGCCGCAAGCGATCGCGCTGGAGGCGTCGATCGTCAGCGCGAAGGGCAATGAAAGCGTGCTCGCGCTTTCCGAAGACCAGTTCTGAACGAGCGTGGGCAAACGCGCGAATCCATCGCGGCGAACCATCGAGGAGCATGAAGTGCATAACAGACAACAACGCAGACAACAACGGGAAGTAGTGGTCGCGGGCGGCGTGCGTACGGCCATCGGCAAGTTCGGGGGCGCGCTGAAGGATCTGCCGCCGACCGCACTCGGGGCGATCGTCGTGCGCGAGGTGCTCGCGCGCTCGGGCGTCGCGGGCGACGAGGTCGGCCATGTCGTGTTCGGCAGCGTGATCGCCACAGAACCGAAGGACCTGTATCTCGCGCGGGTCGCGGCGCTCGACGCCGGCGTCGCGCAATCGACGCCCGCCTTCACCGTGAACCGCCTGTGCGGTTCGGGCCTTCAGGCGATTCTGTCGGCGGCACAGACCATCATGCTCGGCGACGCCGACATCGCGATCGGCGGCGGCGCGGAAAACATGAGCCGCGCGCCGTACATCACGCCGGACGCGCGTTTCGGCGCGCGCATGGGCGACGCGCGCCTGATCGACATGATGCTCGGTGCGCTGAACGACCCGTTCCATGCGATCCCGATGGGCGTAACGGCAGAAAACGTCGCGCAAAAATACGGCATCACGCGCGAGCAGCAGGACGCGCTCGCCATCGAGTCGCACCGGCGCGCCGCGCGGGCCATCGCCGAGGGGCGCTTCAGGGACCAGATCGTGCCGGTTGCGCGCAAGGTCAAGGGCCGGGAGGTCATCTTCGATACCGACGAGCACGTGCGCCATGATCTCGACGCCGCCGAGCTGTCCTCGCTGCGGCCCGTGTTCCAGAAGGAAAACGGCACGGTCACGGCGGGCAACGCGTCGGGCATCAACGACGCCGCCGCCGCCGTCCTGCTGATGGCCCGCGAGACCGCCGAAGAGCGCGGACTGAAGCCGCTCGCGCGCCTCGTATCGTATGCGCACGCTGGCGTCGATCCGCGCTACATGGGCATCGGCCCGGTGCCTGCGACGCGCATCGCGCTCGAGCGCGCGGGCCTTTCCATCGATCAGCTCGACGTGATCGAGGCGAACGAAGCCTTCGCCGCGCAGGCGTGCGCCGTCACGCAGGAACTGCGGCTCGACCCGGCACGCGTGAATCCGAACGGCTCGGGCATTTCGCTCGGCCATCCGATCGGCGCGACGGGCGCGTTGATCACCGTCAAGGCCCTGTACGAACTGCAGCGCACCGGCGGACGCTTTGCGCTGGTTACAATGTGCATCGGCGGCGGCCAGGGTATTGCGGCCGTGTTCGAAAACCTTCAATGAGCGCGGTGCGCGGCACCGGCGGAAAGGAGCAACGCATGAAAATCGACACCGTCGGCGTCATCGGCGCCGGGACCATGGGCAACGGCATCGCGCAGATCGCAGCCGTCGCGGGCCTGAAGACGATCCTGATCGACGTGACCGACGCCGCGCTCGCGAAGGGCGTCGCCACGCTCACCGGCAGCCTCGAACGCCTCGTCGCGAAGGACAAGCTCGCGGCGTCGGCGCGCGATGCGGCGCTCGCGCGCATCGAGACGTCCACCGACTACCAGCGCCTCGCCACCGCCGACATCGTGATCGAAGCGGCCACGGAAAACGCCGAGCTCAAGGTCCGCATCCTGCGGCAGATCGAAACCGTGGTGCGCGCGGACGCCATCATCGCGTCCAATACGTCGTCGATTTCGATCACCGCGCTCGCCGCGACGCTCGACAAGTCCGAGCGCTTCATCGGCATGCACTTCTTCAATCCGGTGCCGCTCCTGCCGCTCGTCGAAGTGATTCGCGGCGTGCAGACGAGTGAGGAAACGGCCGCCGACGTGCGCGAGCTGACCGAGCGGCTCGGCAAGTCGCCGATCGGCGTGAAGAACTCGCCCGGGTTCGTCGTCAACCGCATCCTGGTGCCGATGATCAACGAGGCGTTCTTCGTACTGCAGGAAGGCGTCGCGACGGCCGAGGAAATCGACGCGGGCATGCGCCTCGGCGCGAATCATCCGATCGGGCCGCTCGCGCTCGCGGACCTGATCGGGCTCGACGTCTGCCTCTCGGTGATGGACGTGTTCCTGAAGGACTTCGGCGATTCGAAGTACCGTGCGTGCCCGCTCCTGCGCGAACTCGTCGCGGCGGGGCATCTCGGCCGCAAGACGCGGCGCGGCGTGTACCGCTACGACTGACCGGCGCGCGCCGGTCCGCCCGATGGACGCCGAGCAGCACAACTACTATCACGCCACCCTCAACGACAGCGGGGAAGAACCGCCCCTGTCGGGCAGGGTCGATGCGAAGG
>Ga0247819_10001416_pt1 | contig 12994 bp, 12 predicted proteins | sample 13C_Xylose_Day6_FD_193428 | JGI IMG/M metagenome (GOLD analysis project Ga0247819, IMG submission 193428) | Soil microbial communities from agricultural site in Penn Yan, New York, United States - 13C_Xylose_Day6 | ecosystem: Environmental > Terrestrial > Soil > Agricultural land | place: USA... | reverse complement strand
GTTCGACATCGTCACGCTGCGCCTGGCGCAGGTGTCGCGCGACGAGCCCTTCTTCCTCGGCCCCGACATCGTCGGCCTGTCGACCGACTACGAGACCGGCAGGAAGGTCGTCGACGCCTACCGCGAAGCTTTCGACAAGCGCCTGCAGGAGCGCTACAACGGCAAGCTGCTCGGCATCTACGCCTTCGGCCCGCAGGTGCTGTTCTGCAAGGTGCCGATCACCGGCCTGGCCGACCTGAAGGGCAAGAAGGTGCGCGTGTACGACGCCTCGCTGGCCAAGTTCATCGAGAAGATCGGCGGCATCCCCGTCACCATCGCGTTCGGCGAGACGCAGCAGGCGCTGGAGCGCGGCGTGACCGACTGCGCCATCACCGGCCCGAGTTCCGCCAATTCCGCCGGCTGGCCCGAGGTCACGACACACTTCATGCCGATCGGCTTCCAGGTCGCGCTGAACGCCTACGCGATGAACCTGGACAAGTGGAAGAAGCTGCCGCCCGACCAGCAGGCGAAGCTGACCGCCGCCTTCCAGAAGTTCGAGGGCGAGGTCTGGACCTATTCCAAGGAGCTGTTCGACGACGCGGTGCGCTGCAACGTCGGCAAGGAGCCGTGCAAGACCGTCAAGAAGTTCAAGATGACGGAAGTGGCCGTCAAGCCCGCCGACCTCAAGATGATCCACGACGCGCTCAACACCGTCTCGCTGCCGACCTGGAGCGAGGTCTGCGACAAGTCCTACGACAAGTGCTCCGCCACCTGGAAGCAGGCGGTGGGCCCGATCGTGGGCATCAAGTAAAGGCCGGCGATGCCCTGGCAGCTTTCCGCCGTCGAACTGCAGCGCCGCTACCGCGACGGCAGCCTGACCCCGACCACGGTGGCGCAGGCCTGCCTCGCGCGGCTGGAGGCGGTGAACCCGCGCATCAACGCCGTGGTGGCGCGGCGCGATCCCGACTTCATGCGGGAAGCGGCCGCCTCCACCGAGCGCCACGCGCAGGGCAAGCCGCTGTCGCCCCTGGACGGCATCCCGCTGTCGGTGAAGGACAGCCTCTACACGGCCGACCAGCCGACCACGTGGGGCTGTCCGGCGCTGCGCGGGCACGCCACCGGCCAGGACGAGATGGCCGTGGCGCGCGCCCGCGCCGCCGGCGCGCTGATCATCGGCAAGACCAACGTTCCGGAGTTCGCGCTGGAGGGCTACACCGACAACCCGGTGTTCGGCGTCACGCGCAACCCCTGGAACCTGGACCTCACGCCGGGCGGCTCCAGCGGCGGCGCGGTCGCCTCCGTCGCGGCCGGCATCACGCCGCTGGCCATCGGCCAGGACGGCGGCGGCTCGATCCGCCGGCCGGCCTCGCACACCGGCCTGGTGGGCCTCAAGCCTTCGCTCTCGGCGGTGCCGCGCGAACACGTGCTGCCCAGCCTGCTGCTGGACTTCGAGGTGATCGGCCCGCTCGCCCGCACGGTGGCCGACGCACGCCTGCTGTTCGAGGTGATGCGGGGGCCGGCCAACGTGGACCGCTCGTCGCTGGCGGCGGAACAGGCGCGCTCGCAGGTTCGCCCCTCGACGCAGCTGCGCATCCTCTACGTCGAGCGCTTCGGCGCGGCGCCGCTCGATCCTCAGATCGCGGCCAGCGTGCAGCAGGCGGTGCGCCGGCTCGAAGCGCTCGGCCACCAGGTGCAGCAAGGCCCGCTGCCTCTGGACCTGGACTTCTACGCCGAAGCCTGGCCGCAGATCGGCCAGGCCGGGCTCGCGCAGCTGTTCGATCGCCATCCGGACTGGGCCGCCCAGGCCTCGACCAAGTACCTGGACATGGCGGAGAAGGGCCGGACGATCCCCGCCGCGCGCCTGTGGCAGGTGCTGGAACAGGTGAAGAAGCTGCGGCGCGACAGCGCGGCCTTGTTCGAGCCCATCGACGTGATCGTGCTGCCCTCGGCCGCCGCCCTGCCCTGGAAAGCGCAGGACGCCTACCCGACGCACATCGACGGCCACGAGGTCGGCCCGCGCGGCCACGCCGTCTACACCGGCTGGGTCAACGCCGCCGGTCTCCCCGGACTGGCCCTTCCCTGCGAGCCTTCGCGCGAGGGCCTGCCCATCGGCATGCAGCTGGTCGGACGCTACGGCAGCGACGACGGGCTGCTGGATCTCGGCGCGGCCTATGAAGCCGCCCACCCGTGGGCGGACCGCCGGCCCGCCCTGTGAACCTTCGAGGAGACAAGACCATGCAAAGACGACTCGTGCTGCAGTCGGCCGCGGCCGCCGCTGCGGCCATCGCCCTCCCGTCCGTACGCGCGCAAGCCTGGCCGGGCGGCCCCATCAAGCTGGTGGTCGGCTTCCCGCCCGGGGGCGGCGCCGATGCGCTGGCCCGCGTCCTCGGCCAGAAGCTGAGTGAAACCTGGAAGCAGCCCGTCGTCATCGAGAACAAGGCCGGCGCCTCCGGCACGGTGGCCGCCGACTACGTGGCCCAGCAGGCCGGCGACGGCAGCACGCTGCTGCTCACCACCATCAACAGCCACGCCCTGGCGCCGGCCGTGCTGCCGAAGCTGCGCTACCACCCGGAGCGCGACTTCGCGCCGGTGGCGCTGCTGGGACTCACGCCCAACCTGCTGATCTGCGGCGCGACGCAGCAGGCCAAGACCGTCAAGGACGTGGTGGCGCTGTGCAAGGCGCAGCCCGGGCGGGTCACGTTCGGCTCCGCGGGTGCGGGCACCGCGCAGCACTTCGCGCTGGAGCTGTTCAAGCTGCGCGCCAACCTCGATGCGCTGCACGTTCCCTACAAGGGCAGCGGCCCGCTGCTCACCGACCTGATCAGCGGGCAGATCCAGTACAGCTTCGAGACCATGACGGCGGCGACACCGCACGTGAAGTCGGGTCGCGCCATCGCGATCGCGCAGACGCGGGCCAGTCGCGTCAAGGCCTACCCCGACGTGCCGACGATGCAGGAGCAGGGATTCCCCGGCTTCGAGACCTTCAACTGGTACGGCATCTCGGGCCCGGCCAAGCTGCCCGCTTCGATCGCGCAGAAGATGAACGCGGATATCCAGACCGCGTTGCAGGCGCCGGAGGTCCGCGAGAAGTTCGACGGCTTCGGCGTGGAGGACGGTGGGGGTTCGCGCGACCGGTTCGCCGAGCTTCAGCGCTCGGAGATCGCCAAGTGGGCCAAGGTCGCGAAGGAAGCCAACGTGCGGGTCGACGGCTGAACCGCGGCCGGGCGGCGCGGTTCAGCCGTGCCGCTCAGGCGCGGTCCTGGCGCGTCGCCGTGCGGCCCAGGTGCTCCAGCGCGGCGAGGATGCCACTCTCGCGCAGCCGCACGCCGGCGAGCTTGAACGCCATCTCGCAGCCGCCCAGCGCGGCGACCAGCGAGAGGTCGTTGCATTCGCCCAGGTGGCCGATGCGGAACATCCGCCCCTTGACCTTGCCCAGCCCCGCGCCGAGCGACAGGTTGAAGTGCCGGTAGGCGGCCTGGCGCACCTGGTCGGCATCGACGCCCTGCGGCAGCAGCACGCCGGTGAGCACCGGCGAATACACCGCCGGGTCCGCGCACTGGATCTCCAGGCCCCAGGCCTGCACCGCGGCGCGGCAGGCCGCGGCCAGGCGCTGGTGGCGCGCGAAGACCTGCTCCAGGCCCTCGCCTTCGATCATCTCGATGGACTCGGACAGCGCGTACAGCAGGTTGGTGTTGGGGGTGTAAGGCCAGTAGCCGGTCTGGTTCATCTCGATGATCTCGTCCCAGGCCCAGAACGACTTCGGCAGCTTCGCGGCCTTGCTCGCGGCGATCGCCTTCGGTGACACCGCGTTGAAGCTGATGCCCGGCGGCAGCATCAGGCCCTTCTGCGAGCCGCTGACCGTGACGTCCACGCCCCACTCGTCGTGCCGGTAGTCGGCGGAAGCGAGCCCGGAGATGGTGTCCACCAGCAGCAGCGCCGGATGGCCGGCCGCGTCGATTGCGCGGCGGACGGCGGCGATGTCCGAGGTGACGCCGGTGGAGGTCTCGTTGTGCACCACGCAGACCGCCTTGATCGCGTGCTGCGGATCGCCACGCAGGCGCTCTTCGATCTGGTGCGCCTGCACGCCGTGGCGCCAGCCGGCGGCCTCGGGCAGGTGGGGATCGGCGCCCGGATAACGAAGGAACTCCGGCTGCAGCCCGAGCCGCAGCGCCATCCTGTTCCAGAGCGTGGCGAAGTGGCCGGTCTCGTACATCAGTACCGGGTCGCCGGGGCTGAGCGTGTTGGCCAGCGCAGCTTCCCACGCGCCGGTGCCGGAGGACGGGTAGATCACCACCGGATGCCGGGTCTTGAAGATGCGCTGGATGCCGGCGAGCACCTGCCGCCCGAGCGCGCCGAACTCCGGCCCGCGATGGTCGATCGTCGGATAGCTCATCGCGCGCAGCAGGCGGTCCGGCACCGGCGACGGACCCGGGATCTGCAAGAAATGGCGTCCCGCAGGATGGAAATTCAGGTTGAGCATGCGTGCTTTTTCTCCATGTTGAGTCGTCGGACTCTAGGTCGCGGTGCACGCCCTCGGAAGCCTCGGCAGAGGGATAAGAGCTATTCCCGGGGGGAATGGCCGATGCGACACCGGAAGAGGGTGTTCTGCCCATAATTTCCCATCGCCGCGTCGTGCACGCGTGCCCCCGGCTTTTCAACCTAGGAGCCACCATGTCGTCCATCCTGATCCTCGGAGCCTCGTATGGGTCGTTGCTTGCAACGCGCCTGTCCATGGCGGGTCACCACGCGTGCCTCGTCTGCACCCCCGCCACGGCGGAGCTGATCAATCGCGAAGGAACCCGGGTGCGGTTCCCGGTCGAGGGTCGCGACGCGCTGGTGGAGGTCGACAGCCGCAAGCTCCCGGGCTCCATCACCGCCGCGGCACCCGACGACGCGCAGCCGGCCGGTTTCGACATGGCGATCCTCGCCATGCAGGAACCCCAGTACCGCGAGGAAGGCGTGCGCCAGCTGATGCAGCGGCTGGCCCGCGTGGGGATCCCGTGCCTCGCCGTCATGAACATGCCGCCGCCGCCGTTCCTGCGACGCATCGCCGGCGTGCAGGTCGAGCCGCTCGCGCCGTGCTTCACCGACGTGCAGCTGTGGGACCGCTTCGAGCCCGGCCGCGTCTCGCTGGCCAGTCCCGACCCGCAGGCCTTCCGCCCCGTCGGTGAACCGAAGAACGTGCTGCAGGTCGGCCTGCCCACCAACTTCAAGTGCGCGCCGTTCGAGAGCGAGGCCCACACCGCCCTGCTGCGCCGGCTGTCGGCCGACATCGAGAACGCGCGGTACGAGGTGGACGGCGCGTCGCTGCAACTCCCGATCAAGCTCCGGACGCACCAGTCGCTGTTCGTGCCGCTGGCGAAGTGGCCGATGCTCATGACCGGCAACTACCGCTGCATCGCCGAGGGCGGCCCGGTCCCCATCGCCAACGCCGTGCATGACGACCTCGACCGTTCGCGCGCGATCTACGACTGGGTGGCGGGTCTGTGCCGTGCGCTCGGCGCGCAACCGGAAGACCTCGTGCCCTTCGACAAGTACGCGTCGGCCGCGGCTTCGCTGAAGAAGCCCTCCTCGGCCGCACGCGCCCTTGCGGCGGGCGCGGAACACATCGAGCGGGTCGACCTGCTCGTGCAATCCATAGCCGCCCAGAGAGGGCTCTCGCACCCCGACGTGGACGCCATCGTGGATCGCGTGAACGAGACCCTGCGCCGCAACCGGGCCGCGCACGTGCGCCTGGCCGCCTGACGGGAGTCTCAGTCGAGCAACGCGGCGCGCACGGCGCTCCAGCTCTGCGCATCCGGGGCGAACAACAGTCCTCCGGATGTGTGGGCCGGACGGTAGGGACTGCCGTCGAAGTGGGCGCCGTGGCCGCCCGCCTCCCGGTGCAGCAGCCAACCCGCCGCATGGTCCCACGGCATCAGTCGGTTGTAGAAGAGGACGTCGCAATGGCCGGACGCGGCCAGCCGGTACTCGTGGGCAGCGCAGCGGAACCAGTTGGTCATCCGCAGGCGCGACAGGTTCACGCTGACGCGCTCCCTCAGAGGTTGCGGGAGAAAGTGGGTGCCGGCGATTCCTTCCATCTCCGCGACCGGCACCGGCGCGGCCACCCGCATCCGCTCGCGGGCACCCGAGCGGTCCTGCATCCAGGCCCCCTCGTGCGCGCGCGCCAGCGCCGTGGTGCCGCTGATCGGATCGTGGATGACGCCCGCGACGACCTCGCCTCGCATCACCGCGGCCGCCATCACGCCGAAGAGCGGCAGCCCGGACGCGAAGTTCTTCGTTCCATCGAGCGGGTCGAGCAGGAAGGCGAGGTCCGCCGACTCCGTCGTGCGGAGCAACTCAGGATTTCTGTCCGCGGCCTCCTCGCCGATCACGACGCATCCCGGGAAGTGCGCGCGCAGCAGGCTCGTGATGGCGCGCTCGGACGCTTCGTCCGTGTCGGTGACGATGTCGAAGGCCGAGGTCTTCTTCCGCACCTGCGACGCGGACAGCTTGCCGAAGCGCGGCATGATCTCTTCGGCCGCGACCTGCACCAGGGCTGAAGAGAGCCGATCCAGGTCGTGTGCGGAGAACGAGGCCACGCACCCAGTCTACGGCCCGGCACACCAGCCCGGTTGCCACAGCCCATTGAGTGCGTCAAGCGGAGCTCGCCGGCCGCCTGCCCTCGTTGCCTGCAAATTAAGCAATCCGTCGAGAGCCGCTATCCACGGGCCTTCGCCTGCGACACCCAGCGCTTCCCCACAGAGTTGTCCACAGTGGCTGTGGGTTCCGTCCTACGCCGTAGAGCTCGATCTTCCTAAGGTGTTTCCCTCTGGAAGAAGCCGAGCTTCCGATTGCGAGGCAAGGATTTCAGCTGCAACTCGGCGCGCAGCGCATCGCCCTTGCTCGCGTACTCGCGGGCGGCAAGCACGCGCAAAGGCGCTCGCGCGCGCGTGAACTTCGCGCCGCGCCCGAAGACATGCTGGAAGAAACGCTGCTCCACGTCGAGCGCGATGCCCGCGTAGTAGACGCCGCCCTCGCACTCCAGGAGATAGAGCCACCAGGCGGGAGAAGAAGAGGAACCGGGCGGAGCGCTGGCCATCGCCCGCATTCTGCCCGGCGGTATCGCCTCTAGACGATGCGGACGCTCAGGTTCGGCAGCTTGTCGATGTGGATCTCGATCACGTCGCCGCGCACCACCGGGCCCACGTTCTCCGGCGTGCCGGAGTAGACGATGTCGCCGGGGAACAGCTCGTTGGCTTCCGACAGCTTGCTGATCTGCTCGGCCACCGACCAGATCATCTGGTTCAGGTTGGCGTTCTGCTTGGTCTGGCCGTTGACCTTGAGCCAGATGGCGCCCTGCGCGAAGTGGCCCACCTGCGCCACCTTGTGCACCGGCCCGATCACCGCCGAGTGGTCGAAGCTCTTGCCGATCTCCCACGGCTTCTTCTCGTCGCCCATGGCGCGCTGCAGGTCGCGCCGCGTCATGTCCAGTCCCAGCGTGTAGCCATACACGTGGTCCAGCGCGCTGGCCACCGGGATGCCCTTGCCGCCCTTGCCCAGCACGGCCACCAGCTCCACCTCGTAGTGATAGTTCTTGGTCAGCGTGGGATAGGGATGGTTGCCCACCGTGCCGGGCGCGACGAACTGGATGGCGTCGGTCGGCTTCTGGAAGAAGAACGGCGGCTCGCGGTTCGGGTCCGATCCCATCTCGATCGCATGGGCGCGGTAGTTGCGGCCGATGCAATAGATGCGGCGCACCGGAAAGACTTCATCGCTGCCCACGATCGGCACGGTGCTGCCCGCCACCGCGAAGGCGGTGCGCGCCGGCGACCCCGAAGCGGTGTTGCCCGTCGCCGCACAGCCCGCGAGGCCGGTGACGGCCGCCGCTGCCGATCCCTGGAAGAAATCACGCCTGTCCATCTTCTCGTCTCCTTGTGTTGGGTTTGCTCGAGGTATCCCAGCTCTCGCAATCCAAGTCAATCGGTGGATGAACTTTGTGCTTTTCCCACTCCTGAAAGGTTCTCGAAAGAATCCTGCAAACTATCCTGCCGCAGGTCCGCTGCGAAGGAGTCTTCCATGCCCAGCCATGAACAATTGCTGCGTGAAGCCGTGCGGCTCGCCCAGGTCAATCGGGAACGCGCGGGCCGTCCCTTTGGCGCCGTAGTGGCCGTCGATGGCGAGATCGTCGCCACCGGCGTCAATGAGATCGTGCACACCCACGATCCCACCGCTCACGCCGAGATGCAGGCGCTGCGCGCCGCGAGCAGGCATCTGCGACGGCCCGACCTGAAAGGCAGCGTCGTGTATGCGAGCGGCCATCCTTGCCCGATGTGCCTGGCCGCCCTGGTGATCGCGCAAGTCGACGCGGTGTACTACGCATTCGACAACGACGATGCCGCACCCTACGGCCTTTCGAGCGACGCCGCGTACAACACGCTGCGCGTGCCGCTCGATCCTCCACCCCTTCCCCTCACCAAGCTGGCGATCGGAATGGACGCGGCCCAGCTGTACGGCCCCTAGGCTTTCTCCGGAAGCTTCTCCCGCTCAGGACGCGACGAACACCAGCAGCAGGTTGTTCGCCGGCATCGGATGCCGCTGCGCCAGCACGAGCCCGTTGCGACGCGCCTCTTCGACGACGTCATTCAGCTGACGGATCCCCCACGAGGGATCGCGCGCCCGCAGGCTTTCGTCGAAGGCGAGATTGCTCGGCGCGGGAGGCACGTCCGTCTCGAAGTACGGGCCGTACGTGAGCAGCATCCCGCCGGGCACGAGGTGGCGCGCGGCGCCGGCCATGAGGCCCGCGCAGACGCCCCACGGTGCGATGTGCAGCATGTTGGCGCAGAAGATCGCATCGAACTTGCGCGTGAACGGCCACTCGGGGGCCGTCACGTCCAGTGGATGCGGCGGCGGCACGTTGGAAAGGCCGGACTGCGCGATCCGCTCGGCGATGGCGGGCAGCATCTCCGCATCGAAGTCCGTGGGCTGCCAGGTCCAGCCGGGCAGCGACGCCGCGAACCAGACCGCGTGCTGTCCCGTGCCCGACGCGATCTCCAGCGCCGTGCCGCGTTCGCCCAGGATCTCTTTCAGGTGCGCGAGGATCGGTTCCTTGTTGCGGTCGGCGGCAGGGCTGTGGGGAAGGTCGGTCATGGGCGCGAGTGTGCACCTCAGCGCAGCTGCAAGACGCTGCCGACCGACGGCACGCCGTTGGCATCGACCAGGAACAGCATGTAGAAGCCCGGCGGCGCCAGGTTGGCACTGGCCGGCGCCGTGATGTCGAGCACGCCCGCGCCCGGCGTGAAAGGCAGCACGTTGAGGCGCTGGTCCATGTTGAACGCGTGCGTGACGGCCGACAGGCGGATCAGCGTCACCTGCCCTATCCCGGCGGCCTGGGCGCTCTGCACCCTGAACCGCTGGCCGTACCCGAGTTGCGCCGGCGCGCCGCCCATGACGGGTCGCGGACCCTTGAAGAGATACGGTGGCGAGAAGATCTCGACGTCGGGGAAGACGTCGTCCGCGCTGCGCTCTCCGCCCATCACCGCCACGCGCCCGTCCGCCAGCAGCAGCGCCGCGGAGTGGTACAGCCGGGGCACGCTGCCGCTCGCAAGCGTGGTCCAGGTTTCGGTGAGCGGATCCCACAGCTCCGCGGAGAGCGTCGGCGTGTCGGGGTTGTTGTGGCCCGGTCCGGAGGTTCCGCCCGTCACCAGCACCTTGCCGTCGGGCAGCAGCGTGCCGGTGTGGTGGCGCCGCGCGACGGACATCGGGGCCACGGTGCGCCAGCTCGGGTTGGCCGCGTTCAGGTCGATGACCTCGGCCGAGGCCTGGGGCGGATCGCCGCCGCCGACCACCAGGATCTTGCCCGGCGCGTACATGGCCGCCGTGCCGTAGTCGCGGAAGCCGTGGTTGCGCTCGGCCACGAACGACCAGCTGCCGGTGCCGCGCGTGTCCAGCAATCGCGTCGTCGTTCCCGGTCCGACGTCGACCACCCGCCCATCCGGCACCACGAACATCATCGGGTACATCGGCTGGTCGAGCTGCGCGCTGGTGAGGTTGCGCCAGGTGTTGGTGGCGGGCTGGTAGACCTGCGGCAGCGTGTTCATGCCCATCGAGGTGTCCATCGATCCGGACGTGACGAGCGCGTCGCCGTTGGGCAGCGCGGTCACCGTCGGGTACCAGCGGCCCGCGTTCATGTCGGGCGCGGGAGTCCAGCTGTTGGTCCGCGGGTCGTACACCGACGCCCGGGCCAGGCCGACGAAGTCGGCGATGTGGCCACCGGCCAGCAGCACGCGACCGTCGGGCAGCAAGCCGTGGCCGGCGCAGAACAGGTCGTAGCCGGGATTCGGCAGGTTCCCGGCCGACCGGGTGGCGGGATCCCAGAGCGTCTGGTTGAAGAAGCGCCCCACCATCATGATCCTGCCGCTGGGCAGGTAGACGTTGTGGACCGGCGAGATCGGCAGGTTCGGCACGCGTGTCCACTGGCCGGAGACGGCGGCCTCCCCGAACTCGGCGCCCGCGCCGACCGTGGGTGTGGAAGGAGATGGAGAAGGAGGGCTGGAAGTCGGCCCCGTGCCGGTGCTCACGGCGGTCGGAGGCTGGGCTCCGCCTCCCCCACCGCCGCAACGGGCCAGGAGCAAGATGGATGCGACGACCCCCGCCAATACAAGCGCCACTCTCACAGCGCCTCCGTCCAGAACTGCCTGGAAGAACGGTACGGCGCGGCGGGATTTTGTGGAGTAGCCCCTCCGGACTACCAAGAAAAAAAGGGTCAGCCCTTGACCAGGTAGATCTCGCTTTGCTTCGGGAACATGCTCCCGTGGTAGCGGAAATCCTCGAGCCGCAAGCCGTGCCGCTGGAAACTCGAGAAGAGCCACGGCTTGCTGTACCGCACGACGGTCAGGGGCCCGTCGCAGGCGTAGGGCACGTAGTTCGCCGGGTTGATCGTGACGTCGGGGGCGTCGTCTTCGGCGAACGCGGTGAGGAAGCACCGGCCCTGCGGGCGAAGGATCCTTCCGATCTCCCGGTTGTACGCCTCGACGTCGTCGGGCTTCATGTTCGTGTACAGGCCCCAGAGAAAGACGATGTCCGCCGAGTTGTCCTCCAGCGGCAAACGCAACTGGCTGCCGTCGAAACTGCCGTCCGGGTTGTATAGCGCATTGGCCATGTCCAGGTGCATGAACCGGAAGCTCGGGTGCTGCTTCTCTATGTTTTCCTTGCACCAGCGGACGAAGGGTTCGTTGGCGTCGATCCCGAGGTACTGCACCTCGCCGAACTCAGCCAGCAGCCCGGTGGCCAGTCGCCCCAGTCCCGACCCGATGTCGACGACGCGGGAGCTCTTCGTGTAACCCAGCCGGTCCGGAAACTTCGTGGCCTCGAGCACCGCCGACAGGAAGAAGAAGCTGTCGGTGCGGAAGGCGTCGCCGCACATCCGGCCTCGCATGCTCTTCGGTGGCAGCCGGTAGCCGCGATGCAGCACGTACCCCCTGGCTTCGGCGCCTTTGTCTTCCAGCCGGGGAGCCAGCCTTTCCAGCCGCAGGCCCACGCTTCTCAGGTTCTTGACGGCGACCTGAAGGAGGGGCTGACGCAGCCACCGCATCGCAGGCTTCACGAAGGTGCTGTTCATGCGACCCAGTATGGGACTGCCCCGATGCCGGGACGTACGGCCGAGAACCGCCTGGCTCTATCGAGTGCTGCGCAACGTAACGGCGGGCTGCTCATCCAGCGCGGCCATCAGGCGCGAGAGCTTGTCCGGATTGCGCTGCACATGGATGCGCGCGATGCGGTCGCCGTCCAGCTCGAGCGACTGCGCCGACTCGAGCCGCCCGTCGATGAAGCGCAGCAGTCCCCACTGGCCGTTGATGAGCGCGAGCTCCATCCGTACTTCGGTGCCGAAGCGCAGGTGCGTCGCGTAGTAGAGCTGCGCGATGCGCTGGCCGCCGCGCAGCGGGTGGCCGAAGCTGGGCACGCGTCCGCCGCCGTCGCCGACCAGTTCCGCGTCCTCGTCCAGCAGCGTCTTGAGCGCGCCGAAATCACCCTGCGTGGCCGCCGTCGCGAAACGGCTGAGCAGCTGGTGGTGCACGTCGCGCGACACGCGCTGTCGCGGCCGGCCTTCGCGCAACTGCTCCCTGGCGCGATGCACCAGCTGCCGGCAGGCGGCCTCGCTCTTGCCGGTCACCTGCGCGACCTCCGCGTAGCTGGCGTCGAACACTTCGCGCATCAGGAAGGCGGCCCGCGCTTCGGGCGCCAGCTGCTCGAGCAGCACGAGGAAGGCCACCGAGATGTCGTCGGCGCGCTCCAGCACGTCCTGAGGCGTGGGCGGCGAATCGTCCAGCAGCGGCTCGGGCAGCCACAGGCCCGGATAGTTCTCGCGCCGGACCTTGGCGGCGCGCAGCCGGTCCAGCGCCAGCCGGCTGGTGGTGGTCACCAGCCAGGCTTCGGGGCTGTCCAGGTCGCGCGGGTGCTCGACCTCGTTCCAGCGCAACCAGGCGTCCTGCACCACCTCCTCGGCGTCGTGCACCGAGCCGAGCATGCGATAAGCGATGCCCTGCAGCTTGCGCCGCGAGCCCTCGAACACCTGGGTTGCATCCATGAAAGCCTCGAGGGCGGGATTGTCGGCGCTCACGCGCGGGCCGACAACCAGCTCTCGAAGCGGACGGCGCCCAGGCGCGCCTCGCCGGCCGGCACCAGCGTGCCGGGCTCCAGCACCGCGCCGAAGTACGGCGCCTTGGCGTCGCTCATCACCTCGCGCCTGTCGCCCTTGGCGCGCAGGAATCGGCCGACCAGCTGGTCGAGCTGGAAGCGTTCCGGGCCCGCGATCTCCACCGTGCCGTTGACTGGCGGGGCCAGTGCCGCGTCGTGCACCGCCGCGGCCACGTCGTCCGAGGAGATCGGCTGCACCCACGCGGGCGACAGACGCAGCACGGCGCCGTCACCGGAGGCGCGGGCGATACCGTCCACGAACTCGAAGAACTGCGTGGACTGCACGATCGTGTACGGGATGCCGCCGGCACGCACCAGCTGCTCCTGCGCCTGCTTGGCG
>Ga0247819_10001415_pt1 | contig 13012 bp, 22 predicted proteins | sample 13C_Xylose_Day6_FD_193428 | JGI IMG/M metagenome (GOLD analysis project Ga0247819, IMG submission 193428) | Soil microbial communities from agricultural site in Penn Yan, New York, United States - 13C_Xylose_Day6 | ecosystem: Environmental > Terrestrial > Soil > Agricultural land | place: USA... | reverse complement strand
TAACGAATCCTTATTTTTCATAGTCATACGATCGAGGGCTTAAAGCTCAAACGAGTGCTCGACTTTTTCCAACCACTTCGGTGTCGTGTAGCCGTCCTGTGCATCGATTAACTCATGAGGTCCGGTGTCGTTATAGGCGGTTAGTTGCCATGACGCAGGCGCGTAAGCCTGGAAAGAACTTGCAGGAGGGTACTTGTTATCCATCGGCATCATGATGCTATACCGAGCGACGCTACGGGGAGTCGGAACCCAAATAGCCAACCAGGTGGCGGGTCGATTCCCGTTGTATTGCCAGTGGGACAGCACATCCTTGTTAGCAGGGACGATACCATCGAACGCTTTGGAAGGCCCGTACGCCGAGGTATAAGAACCGATAGCCGTGGCGTTGTCCTGATAGCCAGTGGTGATGACATTACCGCTACCGTCGTACAACCGAATTTCCGGTATTAGAATAGCGGCGGTTTGTATGCCGATAAAATCAAACCGCCAGTTCTTGTACGGCAACGTGGCACCTGGACCTCGTATTGATTTGTTTCTCAAGAGGGCTTCGAGCATATTTGATAACTCCGCTTTGACCTCCGAGCGGGGATGAAGGTCGGTACATAAAATCTACGTATTTCAGCTATTTTCAAGTATATATCATCTTCCTGAATAGCATTACCTTGAGTTAGCAACAACCTTTCCATGGAAAACCGCATTTTGACTATGTGTTCTACCTTATTTTCCGAAGACTTTGATCGAGCACCTCGGACGTCTAAGTAAGATTCAGGAGTTTCGAGATGGACAAGCAACTTCAAGAAACCGCAGCCGCAAACTACGCGACGTATGTCAGCGCAGTAGGCGGTATCCTCAAAACCCTTTCATGGCCGGAATTCACTTCCTCACATCGTTACGCAATACCCGACGAGTACCGTACCGAGTTCGGTCGGTGCACGGAGTTCGACTTCATCGATCTTTCTCCCGCGCCTTCGACGCATTCGGACAGTCTGATTGTGGGTAGGGAAGGTGGCGTGCCGATATTCCTCGGCAGTCATATCGAGATCGCCGTGCCGGTGCTGATGGGTAATGGTTATCCGAAGCCGGCTCGGGTGATGTTCGATCGCTATTTGCCAAAGAGCCACGTGGCGCGAGCGTCTGGTCATGATCTGATCCTTAACCAGGCGCTGCGAGTAGAAGCCATTTCGACTTGGTTTCTCGAAGCGGCTGAATGGGCTAAGCGAATTCCTGGTTATCCGTCAGCTTACCAGAAGTCGTTGTTCCCAGAGTTAAAGGCCGTCTGGAACTTGTTCCTTGGTTTGACCGGTCTATGGTTGACGGATTCTCTGGCGGTGCTACCGGAAACCAAGGTCAGCTATTTGATTCGCACGCGGCACAGTCGTGACATGTGGATCAGTGTGCGGACTAAGGGCGTAATGGAGCTAGAGGCTCGGTTGTGCTATCGGGCTTTGAGCGACGAGCCAATCGTACTAGATACGAGAGTGATTCGCTTCGAGTCCGCTAGTCAGTTGAGCGCGGAGCCATTGGAACAACTGACTCGCTGGATCAGCAACATCAGAAGCGACCTGTCTGAGAATCCGGCCTCGAAGGACCGAGTTCGTGATCTCTTTGCCAAGGCGGGTGATGTTGACCGGGATCTTTCCTACATGGAGTGCGATCTTACGCACTTAGAAGCCCGTTTGAAGCAGTTGTACTGGTACGTCAAAAAGGAAGTCGAGATCCTCGAAAACTCCGAGTTGATGCATCAGTAATCTACTAACCATAAGCCCCCTACCGTTTAGAAACGACGGTAGGGGGTAGTGTATTTACCTATTCAGGAATTTTTAAACATGAACCCTCGTATTGTGATTGGGGAGCTCAAATCCGAATTCGTATTGCCCGTAGCAGATGATCCCAATCTGCCGGCGCAACGGTTTCACTACGTACCGGTGCTGGATACGGTTGGTTCGCCTCGCATCCACGTCGGTCGCACAGCCACCGCACGTAGCAACGAGTGGTATCCGACACCGTCGGAGTTCCGCGAGTTCACCGATTTCGTCGGTATCAGCTACATGTTCTTTAACGGCGAACGTCTTTGGCGTAACCGGGGTGAGCCCATCCGACTGACAACCGAACACTTGACCTATCTGAAACGGATGGAACAAGCGTTCGTAGCTAAGTTCCCGAAAGCGCGTTTGAATACGTCCAGTCGCCTTCGCCGCGATCGACACTACCAGCGCCTTAACTGGTTGATCTGGTGGGTTGAACACGTGCTTCGCTCGACCCAGGTGCCGGGTCTGATTATCCACTAAACAAAATAGGCCGCATCATGAACGATATAATCATTCTAGACCTCTCGGCAAGCCAGGCTTCGCCGATGGGTCGTGTCCTGCACGCGTGTCATTACGGTTCCGGACAGCTCGCCCAGCTTACCAAGAGCGATCTCTACAGCTCGGGCTACCCGCACAACGGCGGCGAGCATACGTTGCGCCTGAAAGGTTCCCGTCAAGACCTGATTGCCTGGATGGAACTTTTCGAGCAATACGCCGGACATCGGCAATTCGAAGTCATCGCTGCGCTGCATGTCGTGACTGGCGGCCGCGTAGACGCCAAACAAGTCGCACCCTTGCTTTACCGCTCACCCGCATCCATAGCGCAAGAATTGCATCAATTGCGCCAAAAACCCGAAGACCAAGAAGTCTGGTCTCATTAAGCTCTAATAAAGGAAGAACCATGCAACCCAAACAGAAAGAAATCCACGACGTCAATGTCAAGATCCGCGAAACCATCGTCATCGGCGTGATGCACCTGCTGAACTGCCCCGGGCAAGCTTTGGTGGTGCGTTTCAAACGTGAAGGTCAAGATCACTTCACCCCCGCGTTTCGCATCAAGTACATGAACACCGCTGGCGGTATGCAGATCGGGTTGCATGACGTGATCGTCAACGGCCTGGGTAGTGGTCAGTATCTGCCTGCCGGTGAAACCGTCGAGATACTGAAAGCAGCTATCGCGAAGATCCGCAACGTCGTCGAAAGACAGGACTCCTTCGCCGATCGTTTTGACCGCGACGATCAACGGGTAGTCGATCTTGAAGTGATCCTGGTCAACGAGAACATCCATCCGGTCGGACACACCAACAACAACGACTACGAAGATCTGTTCCCGGACGCCATCGGGATCACCCTCACCCTTCCTGAAAACATCGAAACCCTCTAAACAACATGCAGATCAATTCCCAACCTTTCTATCAGGCCATCAAGGACCGCCTCCAACACTTGGATGCCAAGGGCGCCGCTAAGATGCTGGTTCGTTATCAGCTCGAAGGCAGTCGCCCGCAACCCTACGTCCTGATCCGCGCCGGCGAAAACAACGGTGGCCAGGTCTACCAGTTCAAGGCCCATCCGAATCCGGAATTCGGTATCACCCAAGAATTCGGAGTCACGATGCTGGAACGTATGTTCCGTTACGTGGATCGCTCCATGGCTCGGATCATCAGCGAAGATGTGGAAGAACGAGGTTACGAAGACGGCGCAGCTTGCCATCTCGAAATCGTGTTGACTCCGAGCGACTACACCGGTCAAGAGCCCGAACTGGAATGGAATCGCGTGGCGACGGTTCATGTTCCGCGGGGTTTCAGCGCCGGCCACTTCGACAAAGCCAACCCGGCTGTCTTTCAGTAGGCAGCGGTTCTCAACCGAGGGGGTTCTTACTCCTCGCTCCATAAGGGAGATACCCAATGAACACTCAATCGACCCGCCCTAATTACCAGGTCATTGTCGACGAGCTCATTAAGGGATGCATGTCCGAAAGCAGCGCATTCACTTTGACCACACGAACGGAAGCTGCTCGCCGTAACGCCCGGATAACAGGTTCGGAAGAAGCGACTATTCGCAATCGAATAGAAGTCCTGAAAGACCACCGAACCATTCGGTTTGGTTCGGGTCGCGCCACCGGTGCTTCCAAGTGGATCATGGATCACCTGGCAGCCAATGTGCAAGACACGGTGGTCTTTACCAAGGACAAAGGCGTCGCTGACCAGATGTTGCAGTCATGGATAGCAAATGCCCTGGCTAGTACTCCGGTGAGTCTGCTACGAGCTATCACCGGGCGAGTTCTACCGCAATACGCCGTGCGTCATTCGCCCGGCCACCCGCCGCCGGAAGTGTACTTGTCCACGCACAAGGCACCACGCTACATCATCGTCAGTGAAGCCAGCAATCATCTACATTTCTTCGTGAAAGAGCTGTATCGCTGGATTGCTGAAACGGCAGAGCCTGATCCGGTAATCATTTTGGTAGGCTAGTTAATACGACGTGATAAAAAGGGAGCAGAATCGGGTATAAACCGATTCTGCTCCCTTTTATTAAGTCACCGGACTACCGTCTGCATTCCACACGTGTTTGCGCTTGGTTTTCCATACAGCGACGGTCCAACCGCTAACACTTAGGATGTCTTCCCAATCAACGCCATTATTGCTGCCTTGGAACTTCCAGTTTTGAGCGGAGTAATTGGCAAAGTTCGGAATACTGGAAGTGTCGCAATACAGAACGAATTGCTTCGCTTGTATCTGACTTCCGATATTTACTTGCAGCCACTGAGGGTTCGTGGCGCTGTTCGTCTGCCAGCGAGGTTGAGCAAGAGTGGCCGGAACAATACCGTCGAATGCCGCAGAAGCGTTTCCGAACCCTTGATCTGATGCTGTAGCCGGTTTTCCAAGGGCTCGGTTAACCCCGGACCCGTCCAGAATCTCCCATTCCCCAACAGTGATCGCAGCCGATTCATTTCGAGCAGTGATAAACATTCTGAAATATTGGAATGGCTTCACCAGACCGCCGCCGTCAGTCGACGGTGGGCGTGTGAGTAAGTTTTCAAGCATGTTGAAGTCCGAAGCTAATGGTTAACATACGATGGCGAGGACTACAATGCACTCCACCCACTAACATAGACGAAAATGAACAAAACCCAAACACCTAGCACTTTCGTGAAAGACTCGATGGCGCGTAACTGCGACCCGGGCTTCACGGGAGAAAGCCGACCGGACTGCGACCCCGGTTTCGCCGCTCAGTTAACCGAGCCCGTAAATGATCCCGGGTTTATTTCGGAAGCAACCCCTCTCGACCCGCGTCAAGCGCAGGGCATTCAAATCTATTCCGACCCGCATTTGGACTTCAGCGGACTTCAGCGCCACTTCGGCACGATAACGGAATCGAGAGATGACATGCGTCTACCCATGTACGACGTGGATCGCCTGGTGTTCAAACGCCGTCGGGACAACCTGCAAGTAACCGAAGCTTTCATCGGCGGACAACACGTCGCCACGATCTACGGCCTGAAGAAACGTAACCGGGTCTCTGAACTCCCGGTCTTGCGCTTCGGTAAGTTCATGATCGAATTCCATGACGTCCCTATCCCTAATGTTGGGGGTAGTGACTACTGGGCGAGCCATTACGAAGGCGCCAAGCAGATGATCCGTACCACTCTTTCAATCATCCCTGAATAACGGACTGGAAAACCCTATATTCAGCAATCCAATGCAGTGCCCCCTACCAAAAGGACTCACGATGGACCCCAAGAACCAAAAAGCCGCTCCCCTGCCCGCAAAACAATTTGCTTTCGATGTGAAAACCCTGAAAGTCCCTGAGGGGTTCCCCGTCCGGCGCTACCTCCAAGTGAACCAAAGGCAGATCGAAGCCGCTCGTGACGTCGCCAAAACCGTGGCGTACAACGGGCAACCGAGCGTGTTGCCTTTCGTCGGCAACATCGACTGGGGTAACTACAGTTCCGATCAATTCCCGCTCACGACCGTCAATGGTAGTGCCTCGGAGCCGATGATCTTGGAAACGGGACCGGACGACCAGCTCCAACTCGTCTCGGGAAGCTTCGTGAAGCGCGCCAGCACGAACAACGCCAAGGAAACCGAGTACGTCATGGCGTTGCCCGCGGGCGACATGATCTCGCGGTTGCTCTCCAACCCCATTGCCAACGTCACTGAAGAGGTGGTGTTCAATGAACACTACGTGTGTCGTAGCTGGTGCGAGAAGAGCACTGAGTGGCTCCAGCATTTGCCTTACATCGTTTTCTTCAAGCGCTTCGGTGATCGGTACGAGATCTTCGTCTACCAGCGCGGTAAGGGCGTGGGTGAAGAACGTCTGGCTAGCAACTACTCGATCGGCGTTGGCGGTCACGTGAACCCGCACGATCAGTTCGAATACCTGACTGACGAAGCGCTGACTGGCTTGCCGGGGCCGTACGAACGCGATCATGGTGTGGTCGGTGCGCTTTTGCGCAACATCAAGCGCGAAGTAGACGAAGAAGTCACGATCTTCCGCAACGGGGAATCGATATCGTTGTCGGACCTGCCGGGTTACGACGACGCGGCGTTCGCCAACAGCATCTTCTCCAAACTGGCCGCTTTCCTGGACTACGGCTCCGGTCAGGACGTCGAAAAGGTTCACCTCGGCCTCTTCATCGGTATCGAAGTACCGGAAGACGTGGAAATCTACACCAAGGAAGAAGAACTGATCGACGTGGGGTTCATCGAGCTGGAGGAACTCTATATCCGTCGCGACGATCTCCATCACGCCGACTACAAAGAAGCCAAGCCGCTGGAGAACTGGTCCAAGGCCATCGTGGAAAGCGCCTGGATCACCAAGGACTTCCACCCGACCGACAACGTTGACTGGCGCACCGGTACGCTCGCTCGTATCTTCGGCGAGCAATACGACCTGTATCAGTCGAACCTGTTCATGAAACTGTAATCACCAGGGTCGGGCCATAAACCCGACCCCTCGTTCAAAGGTAATAAGAATGGTTGAAAAACCCATAGTCATCTGGACCAATGTCGTGGACAAGAAGTACCAGGTGCAAGTGACCCGTACCGAGGATCGTAAGGGTGTGCTAAAGGTTAAACTCGACGGTGTTGTCATAGGTGAGGAAGACGTGACTATCAGCTACGGCGCTCAGTTCGGCCCTGACGCGGCGGATGTGAATGACTGGTGCGATTCCGCCATCAAGATCGTCGATAAGCATATCGAAGAAAACAAACCGGCGACCGCCTCGTAAAGCTTTATTGATTTTTACGCAGTGCGTAGTAACACTTTGTTCTTTTAAGCAGCAGCAACCCTCTAAGAAATAAAACCCCCTAGGAAAATACCATGCAACAACTCCGCTACAACTTCTACACCAAGGCCCACAACGACGCGGTAAAGGCGGTGCGTGACCCCGCTATCGAAAAGATGAACCCGATGGAACAACTCGTGCAGCGCGCTCGGCGCCTGGCTCGGGAAAACGCCATGGCCCACACCCAGCGGGCGATGGAAGAACACACGTACTTCGAAGACCTGAACCGCCGTACGCGTCCCATGGTCGCCATCAGCAGCGTGGTTGGCCTGAACAAAACCTCGTTCCAGGGTGCGAAGTGTGTGGAAGACATCCGGCACATTGTGGTTGCTGCTGGTTATGGTTCGCCGGCTGTGATTGACGAACTCATTGCCAGTGACTACGGTAATGCGATGATCAAGAACCCTGGTTTCACGGGCTTGCAACGCGCGCTGTTCGATGGCGTCCCGAGCTACATGCTCGAACGGACGATGTACTTCTACAAAGAGCTCGCCCGGTTCTATCACCACCATCGCAGCGTCGGTAAGCCATTCCTTGTGGAATTTGGCGCCAGCGGTAACTACCATGTTCCTCTGCGCGAATACGCTCAGGCCACCAAGCAACCGCTTTACTACGGCTTGGCAACCAACCCGGAGATGACAACCACGATGCGTCGTGTATTTGGCAACTTCAACGACGTCTACCCGGATGACTTGGGAGATGGTCGCTTCCTTGACCCGGTTCGGGTTTGGGGTGGTAGTGGTTGCGGTTACCTGCTCGGCATCCTGCGCACATACTTCTCTGACCGGGAACCGGAGCTAGTGGGCTACCCTCGCCATCAGGAAGATCAGAAGCTCGCTATCGACGAGAAGTTCCATCTAGGGATCTCGCTGGTGAATCTGAAGCACAGTCAACCCTGGCAGATCAACTTCAGCATCGGCGATGGTCCGATCATGAGCTTCTTCATGGACCACAGTTCCGTTGGCGACATGGTCCTCGTTGAACGCAGCTAACTAATCAAGGAACATCATGTCTGAAGAAAGTAAGCGTCAGCACCCCGAGAATACCGAGCGACCTGTCGGTACTCTTTGGGGTTCGTCCGAAGGCAACGCCCATGGCGCAGCTCCCACTGGTTCTTATTCCTCAGAGGAGATCGCCATCCTGAACTATGATCGTGAGCTCACTCTTGAACGCAATCGCGTTACCAAGAACCAATGGGAAGGTCAACGAGTGATCATGGTCAACCGCGAAGGCAACGTCTCCGTGTGTGACGTTGTCGGCTTCACGGATGACGCGCTGGGGATGCAGGAAATCGGTCCGCGGGTTCGTAATCTGTTGACCGGAGTTGAATCTATCGCGACGCCTATTTTATACGTGTTCACGACAATGCGGTTGGAAAGCATCCTCCTTATCCCGCGAAAGTATCGTGTTCACGTCCTCCACGCTGGCGACCGGACTAACGATTTCGCAACGGTGATAAAGGACGGTCAGCTCGAACCGGAACTGAACTTCCAGCAATTGATGGACACACTGTACATCAATAACCACCTCACCGGCCGTGGCGCCGAAACTTGGCTCGCTCAGCGCACCGAAGCGATGAACGAGAAGAAACTGTAATCAACGTCATTACCAGACGTGCACCAAAGGAACCCCATTATGCCTTTTACCATCTCGATTGGCACCCGTAAAGTTGACGACGGTTTGAAAGACCCGAAACTGATGGGTGCGATCGTGGCTGAGCCCGCTACGCGCGATGACGCGCCGCTTCTCGACCACGTGACCGCACGCGATGGCGTGAACAAGATGACGACCTCCTCGATGGAGTGGGATCATTTCAGCACGGTGACCAACCTGAAGACCGCGATGCCGCCCTACGGTGCCACAGCCATCAAACCCGCGTTGATCGACACCGTTCGAAAGGCTCAGACCCTCATCAAGCCCAACCACCCGCCGGCCTACGCTCAGTACATCCAGTGGATGCTGGACTGGTTCGACTGGGCCATCAAGAACTGCAAATCGCCGGTGATCGTGATCCGGTAGTACTTAGCGAACACCTGGGTACGCCTGGGTGTTCGTTATGCCCCTTATTCTAAAACCTCAGGAGTTTTACCATGATGAAATTCATCCTCGGCCTGGCTATCGCCTTGGCTTTCGTTACCCCCACTCAGGCTGAATCCCAACTCAAGCCCTTCGACATCCTCTGGCACTGCGACCGTGTTACGAACTCGGTCTCGGAAATGGTGAATGAAATCGGTAATAGCGTTCGCACCAACGGCGAGGCGTATACCGATGAAGAATTCGCCACCAAGGTCTACACCTCGATCATGACGCGTGAATCCATGGTGATCAAGCGCATGGAATACGAGAGGGCACCTGGGTCGCCGTTTTACTCGGCTTTGCTCTATGAACGCATGGTTAACGAATACAAAGGCTACGTGGTCAAACAGCGCCTGGACTTCGGGACCGTCAATTCGGCTATCGTCGGCACATATGTCTTTCGTAGCTGCATCAACGAAAACCTCTCTATCAAGATCAACCCATAACTCGAGAATACGAAAAATGGAAGAGAATCAACCTACGACATTTGAAAAGTTCATCGTCATGATCGGCGAGCTGGCTCCGGATGGTAAATCCGTGTTACCCCGAACCATGACGTGGAACGGCAGGGACTCCAAAGAACTGGAGGTTTCGAACCGGATGGAAACGCTGGAGCCGCTCTGGACGATCTCCATGGGGATGAGCGAACACTCCGCTCCTTGGTTGAATCAAGCTGGTGTGACTGAAGTGACTGTAGGGCGCCTTGTCGAACTTCAGGCCATGCTCGCAACACTCAGTCCTATCGCACCTCCGCAGGCCCGTGATCGTCTGAACTGGATGATTAACTGGATTCAGTTTTCAGCTATGAATTTCAGTCGCCCGGTCATTGTGATCGAGACGAAATAAATCGAGATGATTACCGAAGAGCCTTCCAAACCAGAAGATTCGAATTTCACACTACCGTCATCCCCTTTAGAAGACGACATTTTCTAAAGGGGGGTCTATCATGAGCGCTACGGGGAATCGCCAAGTCGAGAATACCATCGTCCTGCCTATGGGGGATGGTTGAGTTCTATTGCCTCGCTCTCAAGAACCAGTAACCAGAGAACACCATGCAGAAACAAAATAAACTGCAAGAAAAGCAATGCACCGTAGAAATCGGGGAGCTGAACATGCGTGTTTCACCCTCGACCAAAAGAGTGCTCCTCGAGGTAGCTCCGGCGGGTTTCGACCTGACTCAGCCCAATATTGAGTTCACCAACAGAATCGTTCTTCCGGGTTTATTTTGGGAACATGATTCGAACGAGGGCACGCTTGAAGTCAAACTAACTGACATAAAACCATTCCAGTACCTGGAACAGTCGTCATTAGACCGTATTCGAGCAATTATCCGGGACATAGGTCCGATGCTGCCGAAAACGATCCAAGCCCGCTTGAACTGGTTTGAAATGTGGATGACGTGGGCGCTCACGTATTGCAAGAATCCCGTAATGGTGATGGTGGAAATATGAACAAGGAAAATCAACAACCCACTTTTGAACGATTCATTGTCTCGGTCGGCGAACTCGCCGAAGATGGCCTGTCCGTCGTTCCGGATGTCATGGGGACTTTCAAGGATTCGGTCCCGAATCGGCTCGAAACGCTCGAACCAATCTGGACGCTGTCCGTGAACATGAGCGATTACGTTGCTCCTTGGCTCAGCAAGGCCGGGGTGATCGAACTGACACCGCAACACTTGGTCGATGTCCAAGCGATGCAGACGAGCCTGAGTCCGCTATCGATCCCCATGGCTCGCGCCAGGTTGAATTGGCTCGCAAACTGGATTCAACACGCTCTCATGAGCTACAAGAAACCTACGCTGGTCGTGGAAACGAAATGAACCTGCGGCCTTACAGCAAACATAAACTGCGAACGACTTACGATTGCGAGGCGGTCTTTGAAAACTACCTCGCTTTCATAGCCGATTCGGGTCTACCTATCGAATCCATGGTCTGCGGCTTCGGAGGGATGTTAGTCGCTAAGGGGTTGCGAGAAGACACGTATGACGTCGACTTGCTGATGGACCCGCTGGCTTTTAGAGTGCTCGCCGCTGAAGGGGATCTAAGTATCCGTAGCAGCGGCACACATTGCGCGATCGACTTGCCGCAGTATGGCTTGGAGATCTCGCGAGACAACCTGGGATACAACCGCCGACCCGCGGTTGAGATCAGGGGACTTCGTTTCATGAAGAATGAAACGTGCCTGGAAGCATATCGTTTCTTCGCACGTCTCAAACATCATGCCAACATCGGTCTCCTGGAAGATAACCCCCAGGAGCCGGTCACTGTCTAAGGGAGAATAAAAAATGGCCACCATTTCTACCACTGTTCGGAAAGAGTCGATTGTCGCTATTGCCGTCAGAGGTAAGAAGGTCTTGATGGTTCGTCGTAACGCGGGGGAAGGCATTCAGCATGGTTTCCCCGTGGGATCTCACTCAAGTTATAACTCCGTTGAAGGCGTGGCGCTCGTCACGACCTTTAGCCAGACGGGCCTGACGTTCGAGAAATATCCGGACCAAGTCCCTGTCATGTATTCTCAACCGGCTGATCCTGAAACAGGGCAGTCGGGGTGCAGTGCTACCGTGCTCTTTGGTCACGTCAAAGAGCCATTGAATCGGAACAGCCCTCTCTTCGAAGCGGAGTGGGTGAACATCAATACCGCTATCAAGCGCGCTCACAAGGTTGGCGAGCGTGACTTTGCCTATAAAGCAACAGCCCAAGCCCTGGAGAGCCTGAAGGCTCTTTACGGCCTATAAGCCAACCGACTTAACCCCCTAGATCACTATCCCAGGTGATCTAGGGTTTTTCAACCCTCGTGGAGCCATGATGTACAAGAAAGTGAAAGAAGTTCGGGCTTTGATCATTGCCAACGATCGAATACTCGCTGCCACCACGTTTGACGGAGGTCGTGTTACTTGCGACTTACCCAAGGGCTTGGTCCTCCCGATGGAAGACTCAGTCGAAGCAATCAAAAGAATCGTTCTGCAAACGACTCATTACGAGATGGTCGATATCGATCCGATTTCGTATAACGCAACGTTTACCCGACTCGCGCCAGGTCCGATAGAAGGCTGCGGTACGGAGACAGTCGACGTCTCGCTGTACAAAGGCAGTGCCGGCGTTAAAGAATCCGTCTATCACGCGATCAGTAAGGCCGCTTGGCTGACACCTCGGCAAATGCTGACTGAGCTCAAGAACCATGATCGAGGCGCAGGCTTCGACCCGATGGACGAATTCGTATTGCAATTTATCGAGCGCCTGCTTTAGGCCTCGGTTAGAAAAAGCTCCCTTAGGCTTTTTCTTTTTTGTTTTTCCAGCGAGTTGAAATTATGTGTGATTTCAAAAGGTTCTAATTCAAGGATAGAAACATGGCTGCTGGTAAATATCGAGAGCGCGCTGAGATTATGATCTGGCGCCATGGTAAGGTCTTGATGACCGTAAACGAAAGTCCAGGCGGTACGTGGTACGGTTTGCCGGGCGGAGGTATCGACGAGGGGGAGACGCCCGTCCAGGCAGCGATTCGGGAGGCGTTAGAAGAAGTCGGTATCAAGGTACGTGATGCGCAAGACACCTTCGAACTCAGCATCAAAGAAGGAGTGCCTCGTGCGAAAGCTGACAACACGATCATGTACCAGCCCTCAAAGACGTACCTGATCCGCGCGACCTATGACGGAACGGATACGAGTCGATTGGGTATCGAAGGTGATTCCACCGACTTCAAGTTCGTGTCTCCTCGTGAATTCGCCCAAGTCATGCGTGAGCACTACCGCAAGAACGCTGGTGGAACGGGCGACCATGCGTTGCGTGAGATCATGAAGTACTACTAACCAAGACCGCATAAACTCCTAGGCACCCTTATTGGG
>Ga0247819_10001413_pt1 | contig 13015 bp, 8 predicted proteins | sample 13C_Xylose_Day6_FD_193428 | JGI IMG/M metagenome (GOLD analysis project Ga0247819, IMG submission 193428) | Soil microbial communities from agricultural site in Penn Yan, New York, United States - 13C_Xylose_Day6 | ecosystem: Environmental > Terrestrial > Soil > Agricultural land | place: USA... | reverse complement strand
GATCGTGCTGCTCGTCGGCGCCGGATCGGTCGCCGTGGTGTCCTCCCAGGAGGCGAGCGCACAGCGGGACGGCGCCACAATCGAGGCGCTCGTCGCCACGGCACGGGCGTTGCGGACCTCGGAGCGCGACGTGTCCGCCCTCCTAGCTGCCGAGGCATATCGACGGTGGCCCGACGACCCGCGGACGCGCTCGGGACTCATGAGCGTGATCCAGGGCGCGGGCGGATTACTCGGCACCACCGCCGTCGCGTCGAGCGGGAACGCATTCGGCAGCCTCATCCCGGGCACGGAGCAGGTTCTCGTGGTCACGACGGCCGGTGACGCGACTGTGCGCGATCCGGAGACGGGCGAGGTGCTCGAACAACTGGACCTCGGGTTCGAGCCTGGACCCGCCGAACCCCGTCCACTCGTCGAGGTGAGCGGCGACGGTCGGATCGGAGCAGTGCTGTGGCCGGTGAGGACCCAGTCACGGGGCGTCGCCTGGTACGGGACGTCCCCGATGTCTTATCTGGTCGTGTTCGACCTCGAACGCGCCGAGCGCCTCGCAGGCCCGACCCGGATCCAGGCGGGGACGGGTGCCCTTGCCGTGAACGCAGACGGATCCATCCTCGCTGTCGCCGATGCTCGCGACGGTGCGGTGACGCTCGTCTCCATTCCCGACGGGCGGATGCGCAGGATCGCGGGTGAAGCGCCCGTTGCCCTGGATCGGGACTCCTACGCGGCCGCGGCCATGGCGTTCGACGACGCCGAGCGCCTGCTCGTCGGACGCATCGGCGATCGTATCGACGTGATCGACGCACGATCTGCGATGGTCGCGAACCAGATCGCGGTTCCTGATGCATCGGCGAACGTGGCTATGGCGGTGGGCGAGTCAGGCCTCGCGATCGCGTCCGGCGACCACCGGTTGATCGCCTTCGATCCACAACGGGAAGAGCTGCGCTGGGGGACGGAGCTCTCTCAGCCCTGCCTCTGGCTCGCCATCTCGGAGACCGTGCAGCGCGGCTTCTGCGGCCGCCTGAGCGGCATGATCGAGGTTTTCAACCTCACCGATGGGACGCCGGTTCCCGACGAGAACCTCAGTGCGTCGAGTGGCGAGGTCGGCACGATGGACGTGAGCGACGATGGAGTCAGCCTGATGACCGTCAGCAGCGGCGCCCCGACCATCTCACGGTGGCGACTTGACGGTGGCGGCCTCGGCCGTCGACTCATCGCCCCAGCCCGGATGGTCTTCGGACCGTATTCGTACGAGGGCGCCTCCGTCGTGACGGCGCCCCAGGCCGTCCGGGTCATCAGAACGGAAAGCCTCGACAGAACGGAAAGCCTCGACGGTGTCGAGGTTCTGGACACCCGAACCGGACACGTCGCCTACCGGTACGAGGAGCCGGTAGGCGGTGTGGGGTGGGCGCGTGACCAACGACTCTTCGCTGAGTCCGAGGACGACGACGTGTATGGCATCGTCGACGTCGAGACCGGGGAGCCGGTCGGGGAGCAGATGTGGAACGTCGCAGGATTCTGGCCTTCCCTCGACGGTGGACGACTCCTGGCGGTGCTCGAGGACGGAGCGCTCCAAGCCGTCGACCCTCGATCGGGTAAGCCGGAGGGCGACCCGTGGCGGGTGAAGGGGGCGCCCGTCTGGGTGGCCTTCGCGCCCGACGGAGACCGCATCGCCGTATTGCACCTCCGCGTCCGCGTCATGGATGGGAGTGATGCGATCCTGAGCGACCTCGATGATCGGAAGCGGCTCGCGATCGTCTCCACCGAGGATCATCGCGTCCTCCAAGACGAGCCCGCCGAGATCAACGCGCAGGTGATGCTCGAGGACGGCGACCTCATCACACTGGAGGACAGCCGAATGGGTCGGTACGAGACGGAGCCTCTCGCTCGAGTGGGGACCGTGCCGGGCGCGGCCGGCATTCTCGCGGACCCATCGATGAGCCGAGACGCCCGGACCCTGCTCGTGATGTCGGACGACGGAACCGTGCTGCTCTATGACGCCCCGACGGGTGTCCGTATCGGCGAACCGTTCAGAACCGACAGCCGCACCCATGCTCCCAGCGTCGTCCGTCCCGACGGTCGCGAACTGGCACTCTCGATGCCCGATGGTGTCGTGGTGTGGGACCTCGATCCAGAACACCAGTTCGATTTCGCCTGCCGGATCGCCGGCCGCGATCTCACCGAGAACGAGTGGCGCACCTACCTCGCCGCGCTCGGCGAGCCGCAGAGCACGTGCGGCTTCAGCGAGGAGTGAGCCCACGAAGCGTCCACGCGACGCCGAACGGCCCGCCCCGGAGCATCCGGCGCGGGCCGTTCAGGTCTCGATAGGCGACGCTGCGCGCCACTCGACCGACGAACTCGTCAGCGAGGAACCTCACCGTCGGCCGCGCGCCGTCAAGCGCTCATCGAACACCGGTCGACGGCGACGTGGTGTGCTCTATCTAGCGCGCCACTTCACCGTCGACGTAGTCGTCGTCGTTCGACGCGTTCCACGCGAAGAGCTTGCGCAGCTCGCGGCCGGTGGCCTCGATCGGGTGCGCCTCGCCCTTGGCGCGGAGCTCGAGGAACTCCTTCTGGCCGTTGTCCTGGTCGGCGATGAAGCGCTCTGCGAACGCGCCCGACTGGATGTCGGCGAGCACGGCCTGCATGTTCTCCTTGACGTGCGGGTCGATGACGCGCGGGCCCGAGACGTAGTCGCCGTACTCGGCGGTGTCGGAGACCGACCAGCGCTGCTTGGCGATGCCGCCCTCCCACATGAGGTCGACGATGAGCTTCAGCTCGTGGAGCACCTCGAAGTACGCGACCTGCGGCTGGTAGCCGGCCTCGGTGAGGGTCTCGAAGCCGTACTGCACGAGCTGCGAGACGCCGCCGCAGAGCACGGCCTGCTCGCCGAACAGGTCGGTCTCGGTCTCTTCGGTGAAGGTGGTCTTGATGCCGCCGGCGCGCAGGCCGCCGATCGCCTTGGCGTACGAGAGCACGAGCGGCCAGGCGTTGCCCGACGCGTCCTTCTCGACGGCGACGATCACGGGCACCCCACGGCCGGCCTCGTACTCGCGGCGCACGGTGTGGCCCGGGCCCTTCGGCGCGACCATGACGACGTCGACGCCCTCGGGCGCCTCGATGTAGCCGAAGCGGATGTTGAAGCCGTGCCCGAAGACGAGGGTCTTGCCCGCGGTCAGGTTGTCCTTGATCGACTCGGCGTAGATGTGCCGCTGGTACTGGTCGGGCGCGAGGATGACGATGACGTCGGCCCCGGCGGCCGCGTCGGCGACGTTCAGCACCTGGAAGCCGGCCTCTTCGGCCTTCGGCTTCGACCGCGAGTCCTCCTTGAGGCCGATGACGACCTCGACACCCGAGTCACGCAGGTTCTGCGCGTGAGCGTGGCCCTGCGAGCCGTAGCCGATGACGGCGACCTTCTTGCCCTGGATGAGGGAGAGGTCGGCGTCCTTGTCGTAGTAGATCTCAGCCATGTGCTGTTCTTTCTCCTAGTTGTGGTTCAGATGACGGACGTCGCAACGCGGGGCCGCGGCATCCGTCGGTTCAGTTCTTGAAGACGCGCTCGGTGATGGACTTGCCGCCGCGGCCGATCGCGAGCAGGCCCGACTGGGCGATCTCTTTGATGCCATAGGGCTCGAGCACCTTGAGGAACGCGGTGGTCTTGCCGGAGTCGCCCGTGACCTCGATCACGAGCGCCTCGGTCGACACGTCGACCACCCGAGCGCGGAAGAGGTTGACCGCCTCGAGCACCTGCGAACGCGTCGTGTTGTCGACACGCACCTTGATGAGCAGGTGCTCGCGGTGCACCGACTGGGTGGGGTCGAGCTCGACGATCTTGATGACGTTGACGAGTTTGTTGAGCTGCTTCGTCACCTGCTCGAGCGGAAGCTCCTCGACATCGACCACGACCGTGATGCGCGAGAGCCCCTCGATCTCGGAGTGGCCGACCGCGAGCGACTCGATGTTGAAGCCACGTCGGGCGAAGAGCCCGGCGACGCGGGTGAGCAGACCCGGCTTGTCCTCGACGAGGAGCGAGAGCACGTGTGTCGACATGGTCAGTCCTCCTCGCTGAATGCCGGCGAGTGATCGCGGGCGTACTGCACGTAGCTGTTCGAGACGCCCTGCGGCACCATCGGCCACACCATCGCGTCGGCGGAGACCACGAAGTCGATGACCACCGGTCGGTCGTTCGTCTCGAGCGCGAGCTTGATCGCCGCGTCGACCTCCTCCTTCTTGGTGACGCGGATGCCGAGGGCGCCGTACGCCTCGGCGAGCGTCACGAAGTCGGGGATGCGCACCGTGTCGTGGCCCGTGTTGAGGTCGGTGTTCGAGTACCGGCCGTCGTAGAACAGGGTCTGCCACTGGCGCACCATGCCGAGTGAGGAGTTGTTGATGATGGCGACCTTGATGGGGATCTTGTTGAGCGTGCAGGTGGCGAGCTCCTGGTTCGTCATCTGGAAGCACCCGTCGCCGTCGATCGCCCAGACCACCCGGTCGGGCTGGGCGACCTTGGCGCCCATTGCCGCAGGCACCGCGTATCCCATGGTGCCGGCGCCGCCCGAGTTGAGCCACGAGTTGGGACGCTCGTACCTGATGAACTGCGCCGCCCACATCTGGTGCTGGCCGACGCCCGCGGCGTACACGCCCTCGGGTCCGGTGAGCTCGCCGATGCGCTCGATGACGTACTGCGGTGCGAGCAGGCCGTCGCTGGGCTCGGTGTAGCCGAGCGGGAACTCGCTGCGCAGCCCGTCGAGCGTCGCCCACCACTCGTCGAGGTCGGGGGTCTCGCCGGCGACCGCGTCGCGGTAGGCGGCCGCGAGGTCGACGAGCACATCTTTCAGGTCGCCGACGATCGGCACGTCGGCCGTGCGGATCTTCGAGATCTCGGCGGGATCGATGTCGACGTGCACGACCTTCGCGTTCGGCGCGAACAAGGCGGCCTTGCCGGTGACCCGGTCGTCGAACCGGGCGCCCAGCACGACCAGCAGGTCGGCCTCCTGCAGCGACAGCACGGCGGGAACGGTGCCGTGCATGCCCGGCATGCCGAGGTGCTGCTGGTGCGAGTCGGGGAACGCGCCGCGAGCCATGAGCGTCGTGACCACGGGTGCGTTCGTGAGTTCGGCGAGCGCGAGGAGCTCGTCTGACGCGTGCGAACGGATGATGCCACCGCCCACGTAGAGCACGGGACGCTTCGCCTCGGCGAACAGCTGTGCTGCCGCGGCGACCTGCTTGCCGTGGGCCTTCGTGATCGGCCGATAGCCCGGCAGGTCGACCTTCGGGGGCCAGCGGAAGCTGAACTTGGCCTGCTGCGCGTCTTTCGTGATGTCGACGAGCACCGGGCCCGGGCGACCCGTGGTGGCGATGTGGGCTGCCGCGGCGATGGTCGCCGGGATGTCCTCGGCACGCTTGACGAGGAAGGAGTGCTTGGTGACCGGCATCGTGATGCCGACGATGTCGGCCTCTTGGAACGCGTCGGTGCCCATCAGGTTCGAGAACACCTGGCCGGTGATGGCGAGCATCGGCACCGAGTCCATGTGGGCGTCGGCGATGGCCGTGACGAGGTTCGTGGCACCGGGGCCCGACGTGGCGATCGCGACGCCGAGCTTGCCGCTGGACGACGCGTAGCCCTCGGCCGCGTGGCCGGCGCCCTGCTCGTGACGCACGAGGATGTGTCGCAGCTTCTTGCTGTCGAGCAGCGGGTCGTATACCGGGAGGATGGCACCGCCGGGCAGCCCGAAGACGTCGGTGATGCCGAGCATCTCGAGCGAGCGGACGACGCCTTCAGCACCCGTCATCTCCACGGGTGTGCCGGGCGGCAGTGCGGCGGGCGATGGCACGGGGCTGGATTCCGTGGTCATTCGGTTCCTGTTCTGATGGACGGTGTGTGTGCGGGGAAGCGCAGCACTCAGCCCGTCGTCGCGCCTTCGGCGGCGGAACGCACGAGCTTCGAGTACTTCGCGAGGACGCCTCGGGTATAGCGCGGAGGAAGCGGAGCCCAGCCATCACGGCGGACTGCCAGCTCGGCCTCGTCGACCAGTAGGTCGATGGACCGGGCCGCGATATCGACCCGAATCAGATCACCATCGCGCACCAATGCAATAGGACCTGCGTCTACTGCTTCGGGTGCCAGATGGCCGATGCACAGCCCGGTTGTGCCGCCTGAGAATCGACCGTCAGTCAACAGTAGTACATCTTTTCCGAGCCCAGCGCCCTTGATGGCGGCGGTGATCGCGAGCATCTCGCGCATGCCCGGACCGCCCTTGGGCCCCTCATAACGGATCACGACGACATCGCCGTGGTTGATCTCGCCGGCGGTGAGCGCGTCCATCGCGGCGCGCTCGCGCTCGAACACGCGGGCGGGCCCTTCGAAGGTGGCGGCGTCGAAGCCTGCCGTCTTGACGACCGCACCCTCGGGGGCCAGCGAGCCGTGCAGGATGGTGAGGCCGCCGGTCTCGTGGATGGGGTTGTCGAGCGATCGCAGCACCTCGCCGTCGAGCGGTGCGATGTCCATCTCGGCGAGGTTCTCGGCGAGGGTCTTGCCGGTGACGGTGAGCGCGTCGCCGTGCATGAGCCCGGCGTCGAGCAGCGCCTTCATGAGCACGGGCAGGCCGCCGCGGCGGTCGACGTCGTTCATGACGTACTTGCCGAAGGGCTTGAGGTCGCCGATGTGCGGCACCTTCGCGCCGATGCGGTTGAAGTCGTCGAGCGTGAGCTCCACCTCGGCCTCGCGCGCGATGGCGAGCAGGTGCAGCACGATGTTCGTGGAGCCGCCGAGCGCCATGCCGACGGCGATGGCGTTCTCGAAGGCCTCTTTCGTGAGGATCTGGCGGGCGGTGATGCCGTGCTCGAGCAGGTTGACGACGGCCTCGCCCGAGCGGTGCGCGTAGTAGTCGCGTCGACGGTCAGCGGATGCCGGTGACGCCGACCCCGGCAGCGAGAGCCCGAGCGCCTCGGCGACCGACGCCATGGTGTTGGCGGTGTACATGCCGCCGCACGCACCCTCGCCGGGCGCGAACGCGCATTCGATGCGCTTCGCGTCGGCCTCGCTCATGGTGCCGGCCTTCACCGCGCCGACCGCCTCGAACGAGTCGATGATCGTGATGTCCTTCTCGGTGCCGTCGGACAGGCGCACCCAGCCGGGCGCGATCGAGCCGGCGTAGAGGAACACCGAGGCGAGGTCGAGGCGGGCTGCGGCCATGAGCATGCCGGGGATCGACTTGTCGCAGCCGGCGAGCAGCACCGAGCCGTCGAGCCGCTCGGCCTGCATGACGACCTCGACCGAGTCGGCGATGACCTCGCGCGAGACCAGGGAGAAGTGCATGCCCTCATGGCCCATGGAGATGCCGTCGGAGACCGAGACCGTGCCGAACTGCAGCGGGTAGCCGCCGCCGCCGTGCACACCCTCTTTCGCGGCCTGCGCGAGGCGGCCGAGCGAGAGGTTGCACGGTGTGATCTCGTTCCACGAGCTCGCGATGCCGATCTGGGGCTTGTCCCAGTCGGCATCGCCCATGCCGACGGCGCGGAGCATGCCGCGGCTCGTCATGGCTTCGATGCCGTCGGTGACGGTGCGACTACGAGGTTTGGGATCGAACTCGGGCATGGGACGAGTCTATGACCAGTGCGTGGACGCGCTGCGTTCGGCGTCACGCGCGGTCGCGAGGCGCTCGAGCAGGATCGCGACGTCCTCGGGGCTTCGCAGCCGATAGTCGGCGACCGACTTGCCCTGGCCGACCTTCACGCCGACGTCGTCGGTCTCGAGGGCGGCGAATGCGTCTTCGTCGGTGACGTCGTCGCCGACGTAGATCACCGCGCTGGCGCCGGAGTGCTGCCGCAGCCGATTGAGGGCCTCGCCCTTGTCGCTCGACCTCACCGCGAACTCGAGGACGCCCTTGCCGGTGCGTACCGACAGGTCGGGGACGGCACGCTCCACGCGCTCGCGGGCGACGCGTTGCAGCTCGGCGGCGACGTTCGCCGCGACCTTGCGCGTGTGCAACGCGCGGCCTGCAGGCTTGTGCTCGACCCAGGCTCCGTCGGCCCCCGCGGCGACCTCGTCGAGGATGCGGGTGAGCCGCTCGAGCGAGTCGAGCTCTGCGTCGCGCAGGTCGATCGTGACACCGCCGCCGTCGAGCTGCAGCTCGACGCCGTGCGACCCGCTGAGCAGCGTGCCGTGCGGCGGATCGGCCACTCCGCGGAGGCTCCCGAGTGCCCGGCCGGAGACGATTGCCACTCGGGTGTCGTCGGCAGCGGCCAGCCGCTCGATCGCGGCGCGCGCCCGCTTCGTCGCCCGCGCGTCTTCGGGGCGATCGACGAGGGGCGCGAGCGTGCCGTCGAAGTCGAGCGCGACGAGCAGGCGCTCGGTCCTCGCGATGGCCGAGACGGCGGCGTCCAATGCATCCGGCACTCCAGGAGCGATGATGCCGGCGCCGGTCAGCGTCTTCAGGAACGTCGCCGACCACCGGGCGACGTCGTTGTCGCTCACCCGCTTGCGGAGTGCGCGCATTCGCCGCGCCCGCTCGCGTTCGGGCATTTCGATGGCCTCGACCATCGCATCCTTCAGGCCCTCGATGTCGTGCGGGTTCACCAGCACCGCCTGCCGCAGCTCGTCGGATGCGCCCGTGAACTCGCTGAGCAAGAGCACGCCGTCGAGGTCGAACCGGCAGGCGACGTACTCCTTGGCCACCAGGTTCATGCCGTCGCGGAGTGCGGTGACGAGCATCACGTCGGCGGCGAGGTAGAGCGCCACCATCTCTTCGCGCGGGTATCCGTGGTGCAGGTAGGCGATCGCCTGGTGCCCGAGTGTCGAGTAGTCGCCGTTGAGCCGCCCGACCATGAGTTCGATCTCGTCGCGCAGTTGCCGGTAGGTCTCGACGCGCTCGCGCGACGGGCTCGCCACCTGCACGAGCGTGGCCCGCTCGACCGAGAGCCGGTCGTCGCGCAGCAGCTCGCCGAACGCCTTGAGGCGGTGCCGGATGCCCTTCGTGTAGTCGAGGCGGTCGACGCCGAGCATGATCAGCTCGGGGTCGCCGAGACTCGAACGGATCTCGCGGGCCCGCGCCTGCACCTCGGGCCTGCGGGCGATCTCCTCGAAGCCTGCAGCGTCGATCGAGATCGGGAAGTGACGGGCGACGACGCGCCTCGCGTCGCCGCCGCTGGTCGGCACCTCGATGAGCGAGCCGCGCGTGGTGTACCCGTACAGCCGGCGCACAGCCCGCGAGAAATTGCCGGCGTCGGCCGCTCGCTGGAACCCGATGACATCGGCCCCGAGCAGCCCGTCGATGACCTGCCGCCGCCACGGCAGTTGCGAGTAGATGCCGTATGCCGGGAAGGGAATGTGATTGAAGAACCCGATGACGAGGTCGGGTCGCATCTCGCGCAGCATCTTGGGCACCAGCTGCAGCTGGTAGTCCTGCACCCAGACGACCGCACCATCGGATGCCGCGCGGGCCGCTGCCTCGGCGAAGCGGCGGTTGACCCGCACGTAGGCGTCCCACCACTCCCGGTGGAACGTCGGCGGCGCGATGACGTCGTGATAGAGCGGCCAGATCGTGTCGTTCGAGAAACCTTCGTAATAGTCCTCGAGCTCTTGCGCGGACAGCGGCACCGGGATGATCGAGATGCCGGCGTTCTCGAACGGATCGAACTCGCGGTCGGCGACTCCGGCCCAGCCGATCCACGCGCCGTCGGCGGCGCGCATCACCGGCTCGAGCGCGGTGACGAGCCCGCCGGGCGAGCTCTTCCACTGCGTCTCGCCGTCTGGGCCGGGCTGGTAGTCGACCGGGAGCCGGTTCGAGACCACGATCATGTCGTAGGCGGCGACGACGGGCAGGTCGTCGCGTGACGGTTCAGGGGCGTTCATGAAGCGGATGTCCCTCCTCGCACTCGATCAGGCTAACAGCCGCACCCCCCGCGGGCCCGCGGGGGTGGGAGCATGGGGACACGACGGCGCTCGGGGGGCAGGCTATGGACTGGGTGATTCTGATCGCATCGGGCGTGCTCGAGGCGGTGTGGGCGACGGCACTCGGGGCATCGCAGAACTTCCGTCGCCCTTGGCCGACGATCATCTTCGCCGTCGCACTGGCGCTCAGCATGGCCGGGCTCGCGTACGCGATGACCACGATTCCCGTCGGCACCGCGTATGCCGTGTGGGTGGGCATCGGCGCCGTGTTGACCGTGGCGTACGCGATGATCTTCGGCGGCGAGAAGGCGAGCATTGTGAAGGTCCTGCTGCTGCTCGGCATCATCGGCTGCGTCATCGGGCTGAAGATCGTCGGGGAGGCCTGAGATGTACTGGGCGATCCTCATCGTGAGCGCCGTGCTCGAGGCGGTCTGGGCCACGGCGCTCGGCCTCTCGGACGGGTTCTCGGTACTCGTGCCGACCATCGTGTTCTTCGTGGCACTGGCCGGCAGCATGGCCGGCCTCGCCTACGCGATGCGCGGCATCCCGATCGGCACCGCGTATGCCGTCTGGACCGGCCTCGGCGCGGCGCTCACGGTGACCTGGGCGATCACCTTCGGCGGCGAGTCGTCGAGCGCGCTCAAGGTGCTGTTCCTCGCCGGCATCATCGCGTGCGTGGTCGGCCTGAAGCTCGTGCACTCCCGCGAGGAGCGGGTGGCCGCCGAGGTCGGCGCGATGCCTCCACCCGACGAGCCACCCGGCTCCTGATCCGCCCGCAGGCGGATCACGAGGTCACCCGAGCGCGGCCGCCGCGAATCCGATCGAGCGGATGCCGCGACGACGGCCCACGACGAACAGGGTGCCCGCAACGCCGATCAGGCCGAACAGGGTGGTCACGCCCGCCGCAGCGGCCACGGCTCCCCCGCCGGCGCCCGCGACGATCAGCTGCATGCCCTGCACCGCCCACGTGAGCGGCAGGAACGGGCTGATCGCCTGGAACGGACCGCTCAGGATCTCGACGGGGTAGAGCCCGCCCGAGGCTGCGAGCTGCAATGCGACGAGCACGAGCGAGACGAGCAGGCCCGCCCGGCCGAGCCACACCGTCAGGAACGAGTGCAGGGCCGTGAACGCGAGCGCGAGCAACGCGGCGAAGCCGAGGGTCTGCGGCAGCAGGCTCCAGTCGACGCCGAGGGCACCGTGGAGGAGCAGCACGACGGTGACCGCCTGCGCGAGGGCGAGCAGGCCGGCTCGGGCGAGCGTGCGCCACACGAGCCCGCCCGTCGACGCGGTGCTGCGCAGCGCCTCGCGGCCGAACGGCCGGAACACGAGGAACATCGCCATCGCGCCGAGCCACAGGCCGATCGGCACGAACAGCATGCCGATGACCTCGCCGGTGGACTCGATCTCGTTGTCGCGCGTCGCCTCGACGGTGACCGGTTCGGCGACGACCTCAGCGGTCGTCGCCGCGTCGATGTCGGTGAGTGCCGTCGCCTCTTCGGCGCCGGTCGTGAGCCCGTCGGCGAGCGTGCCGGCACCGGTCGCGAGCTTCGTCGCGCCGCTCGCGGCGTCAGAGGTGCCGGTGTGCAGCGACCCGAGACCTCCAGCGAGCTCGCCGACTCCCGACGCGATGCCCGATGCGCCGTCACGCAGGCCCGATGATCCGGCCGCGAGCTGCGTGGCGCCGGAGGCGAGCCCAGATGCGCCGTCGCGCAGGCCCGCTGAACCCGCGGCGATCTGTGCCGCACCGCCCGAGAGTCGTGAAATGCCGCCCTGGACGCCGTCGATGCCGCTGCGAGTGCCTGCCGCGAGCTGCTGGCCCGAGGTCGAGATCGTCGTGAGGGTGCCGAGCGTCTGCTGGATGCCGGCGATCGCCTCATCGATCTGGGGTGCGAGTTCGGGCTGGTCGACTGCGAGCTGCTCGAGCTCCTCAATCAGGGGCGTCGCCACCTGCTCGACCTGGCCGACGCCCGCGCTGATCCCGCCGACGTACTGGTCCCAGCCGTCGGAGAGCGCATCGAGCTGCGCGGCGCTCGCGTCGAGCTGCCCGAGTCCCCCGGCGATGCCGTCGACGCCCTGCGTGTACTTCGCGACGCCGGCCGAGTAGCTCGTCAGCCCGTTCGCGATGCCGTCGACGCCGTTCGTGTACTGCGCGACGCCGTCGGCGTACTGGGTGGCTCCATTCGCGGCATCCGATGCCCCGGACGCGGCCGAACCGACACCGTCGGCGAGCGTGCCGAGCCCGTTCGCGAGCCCTCCGACGCCCGACGACAGCTGGGTCGCGCCGTCGGCGGCATCGCCGAGCGCGCCGCCCATGGCCGCGAGGTTCGAGTAGAACCCCTCGAGGTACTGCGTCGTGAGCTCGCGGCCGAATGCGGTCGACATCGCGTCGCCGACCGACTGCGCGACCGAACCGGTGAGGTAGCCGTGCGCGTCGTCGGTGCGAATGTCGAGGTTCGCCTGGGTCGGCGATTCGCCCGAGATCGAGGTCACCGACTCGGAGAAGTCGGCGGGGATGGTGAGCACGACGTAGGCGTCGCCCGAAGCGAGCCGTTCGGCGGCCTCGTCATCGTTCGAGATGGTCCAGGCGAATCCGGCCGTGTCGGGACCGGTGAGCTCGGTGACCAGTTGGCGCCCGGCCAGCACGGGCTGTTCAGTGCCGTCGGGCAGCGTCATGGTGACCATCTCGTCGTTGTTCACGACGACCGCGGGGATCTGCTCGAGGTTGTCGCCTGCGCCGCCGAGGGCGCCCGACATGAGCCCGGCCACCGCGAGCGGCACGGCGATGACCGCGGCGACGAGTACGCCGTAGCGCGTGCGCCGCTGGGCGGGTGTCGATCCGAAGAGCCGGGAGAGTCGAGCGCTCATCGAAGTGCCTCCTGAAGTGCGGCGACTCGGTCGGGTGCGGAGTCGGGTTCGATGGTTCGGATGCCCCGTGCCGCGAGCTGCGGCGAGACGTCGGGCAGGGTTGCTGCGGCGCCGATGCCGACGACGAGCGTCACGGTCGACGGCACCAGCCGAGCCAGCGCGTCCCACAGCTCGGTATTCGCCTCGCTCGGGTCGTCGTCGAGGTCGATCACGACGACCTTCGGACGCTCGGCGAGCGCGGCAGCGACCGCGACGACCGCACGA
>Ga0247819_10001411_pt1 | contig 13030 bp, 7 predicted proteins | sample 13C_Xylose_Day6_FD_193428 | JGI IMG/M metagenome (GOLD analysis project Ga0247819, IMG submission 193428) | Soil microbial communities from agricultural site in Penn Yan, New York, United States - 13C_Xylose_Day6 | ecosystem: Environmental > Terrestrial > Soil > Agricultural land | place: USA... | reverse complement strand
TTCGGCCAGCGACATCCCCCTGGCCTTGCGCGACATGAATGCCCGCCTGGGCCTGCCCAGCGGCCTGGCCGCGCTGGGCGTGGACCGGCCGCTGTTCGCCCAGGTGATCGCGGGCGCGCTCAAGGACCATTGCCACGCCACCAACCCGCGCCTGGCCACGGCCGAGGATTACGAGCAGTTGCTGAGCGAATCCCTGTAGCGCCTCTTCAGGCCATGGCCGGGCCCAGCAAGGGGCCGGCATCTTGCGCTGGCGGCTGCGCCGTCGGTCCCGCGCCCGGTGGGGGCGATACCTCGGTGCGGTGGGACAAGGTGTTCTGCAGACGCCGCGCCATGTCGTGCAGCAGGTCCAGCTCCTCCACGCTCAGGCTGCGCGGCGCCGTGTCCATGATGCAAAAGCTGCCCAGTACCTGACCCTGCCGGTCGCGCAGCGGAACACCCGCATAAAAGCGCAGCGCCGCGGCCTGCAGCAAGGGGTTGTCGGCAAAGCGCGGATCGCGGGCGATGTCTTCGACCTGCAGGTCCGCGGCCTCGGACACCACATAGGCGCAGACCGACAACTCCCTGGGCAGGCCTGGGCGGCCCACGCTGGGGCCACTGGCCGACGCCAGCAGACTGCCAGGCGTGTGAACCCAGTCGGCATCGACCAGCGACACCTGGGCGAACGGCACATGGAAGGCATTCGCCGCCTGCACGACCGCATCGTGCAAGGCATCCGTGCGGGTCGCGTCCAGCCAGCCGCTGGCATGCAGCGCCGCCACCCGCGCCTCATCCTCTTCGCCCATGGGCGCGAGCGGGTGGCCGCCAGCGGGCTGGGGTGCCAGCAAGGCACCGACGCGCAGCCGCAACTCACGCATGCTGGCAGCGACCGCCTGCACGCCCAACGGGGCAAACCCGTCTTCGGCCAGCAGTGCCGCCGGCGCATTCCACAGCGCCAGCACGATGCGCAGCTGCGGCCAGCGCCGGCGCAAGCGGCGGCAGATCTGGCGCACCTGGATCTGGGGCTGGGGCGTGAAAACCGACAGGCACAGCAGCTCGACCCCGGCCCAATCGCTGTCTTCCAGCGCCTCCATGCGCGCCGACAGCGCGTGCGGCGAATGCGTCGCGGCCAGGCCGTCCAGGCCCAGGGCATGGGCCATGGCCTGGGCGGCCAGCGCGTCCACCTCCCAGCGGGCGCCCATGCAGTGCACACGCCCGCGCCGCGACGCAGCGGTCTCGGGCGACGGGGGCGGGTACTGCTCCGCCATCTCACCCAGCAGTTCCCCCATGCCATGGGACAGGCGCAGACGGTGGCCGGCCGTAGCCGAGCCCGTATGGTGGCTGCTGGCCATGCGCAGCGTCGGTATCACGATTTCGTCGTACAGCCGGCCCACGGCCTCGGCCACCTGGGCAGGCGCCGGCTTGGCCGGCAGCGCCGCGTCCACGGCGTCGGTGCACAGCTCGATCGCCTCTTCCACATCGCCGGCCAGCAGACGCTGGTAGAGCCGCTGCGGCGCACCCAGCACGGGCGAGTTGCCCAGCAGCACTTCCATGAACCGCAGTGCCGGCAGATAACGCCCCAGCACCAGCAGGCACACCGTCAGCGGCGTCGACAGAATCAGGCCCACCGGCCCCCACAGCGCGGTCCAGAACGTGGCCGCCAGAATGATGGACAGCGTGGACAGGCCGGTGCTCGAACCGTAGAGCCACGGCTCGACGACGTTGTTGCTGATCAGCTCCAGCAGCAGAATCAGCGCCAGGGTGCCGAGAAACATGTTCCAACCCGGATCGACGGCAAACGCCAGCGCCAGCGGAAACACCGCCGAGACCAGGGGCCCCACATAAGGCACAAAGCGCATGATGGCCGCCACCACTCCCCAGAGAATGGCCCCGGGCACGCCGATGAACCACAGCCCGGCCGCCATGGGCACGCCATAGCTGAGGTTGACGATGAACTGCATGCGCAGATAGCGGCCGATGCGCTCGGACGCCTCATTGAGCGCATCCGTGGCCAGGTGCAGGTTACCCCCCATCAGCCGCAGCAGGCGGTCACGCAGATCGTCACGGTCCAGCAGGACCAGCACCAGGAACAGCAGCACGATACCCGCCATGATCACCGGCTCGCTGATCTTGCCCAGCCAGGCCGTGAACTGAGCCAGGGGCTTGAGTTCCACCGGCTGGACTTCGACTTTTTGCACCCGCGGACCGGCTCTGGCGCCGGGCGGGCTGTCAATTTCCTTTTCCACCGTGTCATAGGTCTTGCGCGCCCCGTCCCACACGCTGGGGCCAGCGGTGAGCTGGCGCAGATTGCGCAGCTTGGCGCGGATGGTGCTCTGGTAGGTGGGCAGGCCGGCGCTCAAATCGCTGACCTGGTTGCCAAGGTAGGCGCCCATGCCCGCGAGCGCGCACAAAGTGATGGCCACCACCCCCAGCGTGCCCGCGAGCCGCGGCAGACCCCAACGCTTGAGCCGGCTCACGGCCGGATCCAGCAAGAACCCCAACAACAAGGCCAGGGCCAGCGGAATCAGCAGCTCACGCCCGAAGTACAGGGCCGCGATCACCAGCGCCGCGATCAGCAGGCCTACCAGCAGCCGCAGAGCCGGCAACATGGAAGCCAGCTGCGCCGCGGCCGACGCGCCCCCACCGTCCGTGGCGTCGCGCTGCCCTACGCCTGCGAAAGGCACTGGCGCTGGCCTGCGGGCCGTGTCCACGGTGGCCGTATCGACCACGGCTGCGTCTGAGTCATTGGGGGTGATGGGCATGGGAGGAGGCATGGGCAGGAAAGACAGACGGACTGCCCATTGAATCCCAAAGCATGCCGTCTGCCTGTCAGCCAGCGCCGCGAAACACGGGCCGCGGCGCGTTCAAATCATCCAGGCGGCGACGGCGACACCGGCCAGCGCACATGGATGCAGACCCCACGGCCCTGTATTCCCGGTCCCGATTGCAGGCTGGCGCCGACCTCACTGGCGCGCTGGGCCATGCTCCGCAGGCCCTGTCCGGTCGACGGTGAGCTCATGCCCTGGCCATCGTCCGCTATGCGCAAATGCCATTCATCCTGCTGCTGCTCGAGCGTCAGCGCGATCTGCCGCGCATGGGCGTGCTGCAGCGCATTGCTCAGCGCTTCCTGTGCAATGGCGGCGATCTGTTGCGCCGCCACACCGGCCTCAAGGCCCGCCGCACCCCACTCGGGAACCTGCCAATGCAAGGCAATGCCCCGGTGGTCGAGCACCGGCTGCAAACGGTGGCGCAAGCCCGCCAGGCGGTCCGTCAGCGCGCTCTGGTCGCAGTCCATGCTGTCCACCAGCAGCCGCAAGTCCAGCAGGCAGCTCTCCAGCACTTCCTGCACCTGCCTTTGCTCCGGCTGCTGGGGGTCCAGCAGCATGCAGGCGTTGACCAGTTGCGAGCCCACGGCATCGTGCAAGGTGCGCGCAATGCGCTGGCGCTCGACCTGAATTTCGCGCGAAGGACGGGGATTGCGGCGGCGCCGCCAGAGCCAGAAGCGCCGCAGGCGCAGGGCCAACCAGGCCCCGACCACGGCCCCGGCCCCCAAAACCGCGATGCCCAATTCCCGCCAATGCGCTGGCGGCTGCGGCAACGCGTCGAGCTGCCCGCTACCCAACAGCCAGCACAGCATACAAAACGGCAGACTCCACAGCAACACGCCCAGCAACGCCAGCAGGGCTGCCAGATCGGCTCGGTGCATGGAGTGGGCAGACATGGTGGGAGCAATGCCGGTTCAGGGAACTTGCGCCAGGGACCAGTGTTCCGCTGTCAGAACATCCCCCGCAGCGACGCAAAACGCACGGCCTGGGCACGGGTGCGGACCTGGAGCTTGCGGTAAATGTTCTTGATGTGGGTGTTCACGGTCATGCTGCTGATGCTCAGACGCAGACCGATCTCCACACTGGTATGGCCACTCGCCACCAGGCGCAACACTTCGCGCTCGCGCACCGACAGTAGTTCAGTAGCGTCCGGCTGGCGCCGAGGCACTTCTTCGGCGACCAGGGGTTTGTCAAAGCGCTGCAGCAGGCGGCGCGCGAGATTGGGCGTGATCGACGCTCCGCCGTTGGCCACCTGCAGCACCGCCTGCGGGTAACTGCCAAACCAGGAATTCTTGACCAGGTAACCCGTAGCACCCAGCTCGAATGCGCGCAGCACCAAATCATCGCTGTCCATGATGGACACGACAATGGCCTCGGCCGACGGATGGACGGTTTTCATGAAGTCGATCAGGTCCAGCCCTTCGCCATCGCCCAGGTGGATGTCCACCAGCATGACATCGAAGCTGTGCTGGCGGATCGCCTTGCGCCCTTCCTTGAGGCTGTCGGCCTGCGCGACCAGCAGCGTGCGCTCGTCGCTCATCAGCTCCTGGGAGATCACTCTGCGGATGTGCGGATCGTCATCGATCAGCAGCACGCGCACCGGTTTGTCTGCCTGCCCGATCAGGAAGTCCGGCCAAAGCCCGTGCCCCTGACAGGCAGATGCGGCTGGCACCGCTGGCACGGCGGGAAAAGAATATGGCTGTAAAGACGCTGCCGCCGCAGCATCTACCGCACCTACAGCCGTCGGTGCCATGGAGCTGTCGATGGACATGATGGGGACTCCTTTTACGGAAACACGCAACTGCGGCTGACATCGGGTGTTCAGCTTGCGCATTCACACGCCATGTAAAGATAATGAAACGAAACCCTACATCCATTTTCGTTTTTGTAAATTAATTACACAAGTTACCTTTAAACATATGTTTAGCGGTAGCCGGCGCTGGCGCCGCACCCCTCAGGCGTCGCGCTCTGGCACGGACCAGTCGATAGGGTCCTGCTGCAAGACCATGTCCATGTCCAGGCCCAGGGCCTCCCCCACTTCGCCGGGGAAGGACACGGCCAGCGCGGGCGCGCCGAGTGCCGCATGCCGGGCACGCACCCGCCATGCGGCCAGGTGCAGCAGGCCCGCCAAAGGCTCGCAGGCCTCACGCGCCAGCGGCACCTGCATGTGCTGCAAAGCAGCGATCAAGTGGGCCGGCAATTGCCAGCGACGCGCCAGGCCGGCGCTCACCTCGGAGTAGGCAAAGCCCCACATCTTTTGCTCCAGACCTGCGCGACGCGGGTCCAGCGGCCCCAGGCGCAGGTTCAGCGTCGCCGCGCTGTCCGGCGCCTGCAGGTGGATCACCCACTCACCCAGACCGTGGATCAAGCCCACCGCATAGGCATGCGAGGGGTTGTACCGAACCAGGCTGGCCAGCGACCGCGCCAGCCGGGCCGTCTGCTGGCTGTAGCGCCAGAACGCCTGCAAGTCCACGCCCGGCACGGAACGCGCGGCCCCGCCCTGCTGCGCCGCCTGCACCAGGGCCTGCAAACGCTGGGGAGCCAGCAGCATCAGGGCTTCGGCGATGCCGCCTATGCGACCTGTCATCTGGTAGAGCGGCGCATTGGCCATCATCAGCAGGCGCGCCGTCAGCGCCGGATCGGACGCGAACAGCGGAACCAGCCGCGACAAGAGCGGCTCGGGTGCAGACAGCTCCGTGCTCAGCAAAGCCACCGTACGCGGCAGACTGGGCAGTGCCACGGGCGTGGCCAACAGGTCGGACAAGTCCATGGGGTCAGAAAGCAGGCGTACTTGCAAGCAAATGTTCCGGCATTATCGACGGCCCCGGGCTGCAACTTGCGCTGCAGCCCCACCACCTGACTGAAAAACCGCGGCGCTTACTTGTTGCGCCCGGGTTGCAGCTTGGCAAACGCCGAAGCCATGGCGCTTTGCGGCGCCGGCTCGCTGGCGCGACGCGGCGCGGCCGTATAGCCCCGGCCCGCGCCTTCGAAGCGGTTGTCGCGCGGGCCGTCGCGACGCGCGGGCGCGGCGTCGAGCTTCATCGTCAGGCTGATGCGCTTGCGCGCCACGTCCACTTCCAGCACCTTGACCTTGACGATCTGGCCGGTCTTGACGACTTCGCGCGCATCGGTGATGTACTTGTGGCTCATCTGGCTCACATGGACCAGGCCGTCCTGGTGCACGCCCAGGTCGACAAAGGCGCCGAACTGGGCCACGTTGCTCACCGTGCCTTCCAGCGTCATGCCTTCCTTGAGGTCCTTGATGTCGTCGACGCCGTCATTGAAGCGGGCCACGACGAAGTCCGGACGCGGATCGCGGCCGGGCTTTTCCAGCTCGCCCAGGATGTCGCGCACGGTGATCACGCCGAACTGCGCATTGGCGAACAGCTCGGGCTTGAGCGCCTTGAGCATGTCGGCCCGGCCCATCAGTTCGCCCACGGGCTTGCCGGTGGTGGCGATGATGCTTTCGACCACGGGATAGGTTTCAGGGTGCACGCCCGTCATGTCCAGCGGGTTGTCGCCGCCGCGAATGCGCAAGAAGCCCGCGCTCTGCTCGAAAGTCTTGGCGCCCAGGCCGCTGACTTCCATCAGCTGCTTGCGGCTCTTGAAGCTGCCGTTGGCATCGCGCCAGCGCACCACCGACTTGGCCACGCTGCCCGACAGGCCCGAGACGCGCGACAGCAGCGGAGCGCTGGCCGTGTTCAAGTCCACGCCCACGGAGTTCACGCAATCCTCGACCACGGTATCGAGCGTGCGCGCCAGCTCGCTCTGGTTCACGTCATGCTGGTACTGGCCCACGCCAATGCTCTTGGGGTCGATCTTCACCAGCTCCGCCAGCGGATCCTGCAGGCGCCGCGCAATGCTGGCCGCGCCGCGCAGGCTCACGTCGACATCGGGCATTTCCTGTGAAGCGAATTCGCTGGCCGAATACACCGAAGCGCCGGCTTCGCTGACCACCACCTTGTCGATGGCGCGCTCGGCTTTGCCCATCAGCTTGATCAGCTCGCCGGCGAGCTTGTCGGTTTCGCGGCTGGCCGTGCCGTTGCCGATGGCAATCAGGTTCACGCCATGCTTTTCGCTGAGCTTGGCCAGGGTGTGCAGGGCACCGTCCCAGTCCTTGCGCGGCTCGTGCGGGAACACCGTGGCCGTGTCCACCAGCTTGCCGTTGGCATCGACCACGGCCACCTTGACGCCGGTGCGAATGCCCGGATCCAGACCCATGACGGTGCGCGGGCCCGCGGGCGCGGCCAGCAGCAGGTCGCGCAGGTTGTCGCCGAACACCTTGATGGCGACTTTCTCGGCGTCTTCGCGCAGGCGCGAGAACAGGTCGCGCTCGGTCGACAGGCTCAGCTTGACGCGCCAGGTCCAGGCCACGCATTTGCGCAGCAGGTCATCGGATGCACGCTTGGCATGGCTCCAACCCAGGTGCAGCGCAATCCGGCCTTCGGCCAGGCTGGGCTGGCCCGGCTCGGGCTCCACGGGCAGCACCAGCTTGGCTTCGAGGATTTCCAGCGCCCGACCGCGGAACACCGCCAGCGCACGGTGCGAAGGCACGCGGCCTATGGGCTCGTCGTATTCGAAATAGTCGCGGAACTTCGCGACTTCGGGGTCGTTCTCGTTCTTGGCTTCGACCTTCTTGCTGCGCAGCAGGCCTTCTTCCCACAGCCATTCGCGCAGCGACTGCACCAGCGGCGCGTCTTCGGCCCAGCGCTCGGACAGGATGTCGCGCACGCCATCGAGCACGGCCAGGGTATGGGAGAAGTCCGGGCCGGGCTTGCCGTCGTCGAGCACGGTGGCCGGGCGGCAGAACGCCTGGGCCTCGGTGTGCGGATCCAGCGTCGGGTCGGCGAACAATTTGTCGGCCAGCGGCTCGATGCCGAACTCCTTGGCGATCTGGCCCTTGGTGCGGCGCTTTTGCTTGAACGGCAGATAGATGTCTTCGAGCTCCTGCTTGGTCGGCGCGGCGGCGATCTGCGCGCGCAGCGCGTCCGTCAGCTTGCCCTGCTCGTCGATGTTCTTGAGCACCGACACGCGCCGGTCTTCGAGTTCTCGCAGATAGGACAGGCGGGCTTCGAGTTCGCGCAACTGCACGTCGTCCAGACCGCCCGTGACTTCCTTGCGGTAGCGGGCAATGAAAGGCACGGTAGCGCCCGAGTCCAGCAGCTCCACGGCCGCGATGACCTGCTGCTGGGTGACTTTGATTTCTGCGGCAATTTGCCCGATGATTTTTTGCATGCGGTGCTCGCCCCACGGCGATGGATCAAGGGAAGCCTGTCAGTGTGCCATAGGCATGCGGGTCTTCCCGGTCTGAGGCGACAATGGGAGCCGGGCTACGGCCCGACTCCTGGTAAACGATTGCAACACCACTGTGCAAGACACGCTTTTTGACGATCCAACGCCGCCTCAGGGTCAGCCCGCGGCCAGCGAAAAAACCAAGGCAGCGCGCAAGACCGGCGTTCAGCCCGCTCCAGCGTCCCCCCATCTGGCCGCGATGGCCGCCGCCCTGCCGCCGCAACTGCGCATGGGCTGCTCGACCTGGTCCTACCCCGGCTGGGAAGATCTGGTCTGGGATGGCGCCTACGACGCCAGCGTACTGGCCAAGAATGGGCTCAGCGCCTACGCCCAGCACCCGCTGCTGCGCACGGTCTGCATTGACCGCAGTTTCTGGCGTCCGCTCACCGTGAGCCAGTACGCGCTGTATGCGGCCCAGTTGCCCGCGGATTTCCGCTGCGTCGTCAAATGCCCGTCCGTGGTGACCGACGCCCAGGTGCGCGCCGAGGACGGTCGCGGGCGCGAAGCCAATCCCGCGTTTCTGGACCCCTCGCTGGCCCAGACGGCGTTCGTGCAGCCCACGCTCGAAGGCCTGGGCGACAAACTGGGCGTGCTGGTGTTCCAGCTCAGCCCCCTGCCCTGGGACTGGCTGAACCGCCCTGCGGCGCTGTTCGCGCGGCTGGCGGCGCTGCTGACGGCCGTGCGCGCCCAACTGGCGTCACACCCCGAGGTCATCGTGGCCGTGGAAGTGCGCGACCCGCAGTTGCTGGTGCCGGCCTTCGCCGACCTGCTGCGTGCCACGGGCGCCACGTTCTGCCTGGGCCTGCACGGCAAGATGCCGCCCATGGAGGAGCAGCTGCCGCTGCTGCGCGCGCTGTGGCCCGGCCCGCTGGTCTGCCGCTGGAACCTGAACCGCAGTTTCGGCCCCTACGGCTATGAAGATGCGCAGCAGGCTCATGCTCCGTTCAGCGAGATCCGCTCGCCCGACCCGCACACCCGCGCCTTGCTGGCGCGCACCATCGCCGGCATCACCGGCGCAGGCCAGCGGGCCTATGTCACGGTGAGCAACGACGCCGAAGGCTGCGCGCCGCGCTCCATCGCCCTGCTGACCGAAGCCGTGCTGGCCGCGCGCGGCGCCTGATCAACCCGCTGCCGCGGCTGGCGCGCCGCCCAGCACCTTGACCAGGGTCACGCGGTTGAGCTGCTCCTGCAGCTGCAGCGTGATCAGCGTCTGCTGCGCTGCGTACAGGCTGCGCTGCGCGTCCAGCACCGACAGGTAGTTGTCGACGCCCGACTTGAAGCGCGCATCCGACAGATCGAAGGCCTTTTGCGTCGAGGCCACCAGCGACGCCTGGGCAGCCAGGCGCTCGGTCCACTGCGCGCGGTCGGCCAGGGCATCGGCGGTTTCGCGAAACGCCGTCTGCACGGCCTTGTCGTACTGCGCCAGCGCCACCTGTTCATTCGCCTGCGCCACGGCCACATTGGCGCGGTTGCGCCCGCCGTCAAAGATCGGCAGTCGCACCAGGGGCACGAAGCTCCAGCTGCTGTTGCCGCTGCCGAACAGTCCCGACAGCTCATCGCTGCCCGTACCCACCGACGCCGTGAGGCTGATGGTCGGGAACAGGGCCGCACGCGCGGCGCCGATGTTGGCATTCATGGCGCGCAACTGGCGCTCGGCGGCCTGCACGTCGGGACGCGCCAGCAGCACGCTCGACGGCAGGGGCACGGGCAAGGCCTGCAGCGCGGCAGCCGGCTGTGCCGCTGTCAGCTGCAAAGGCTGGGGCCAGGCGGCGTCGGGCAGCGGACCGCCGACCAGCAGTTGCAACAGGTTGCGATCGCGCACCACCTGGCTGGTGAAGCCGGCCACGTCGGCGCGCGCCGCGTCGACCGTGGTGCGGTTCTGCTCCAGCACCAGGGCCGAAGTCGCGCCCAACTCATGCATGCGCTCGGTCAAGGCAAAGGATTTGCGGCGCGCGTCCAGCGTCTGCTGCGCCAGCTGCAGCCGGGCCTGGTCGGCGGCCAGGGTCAGCCAGGCATTGGCCACGTCGGCCACCAGGGTGAGCTGCACATTGCGCTGGTTCTCGCCGGACTGCAAAAAGGCCTGCAGCGCCGCTTCATTGAGGTTGCGCACCCGGCCCCAGAGGTCGAGCTCGTAGCTGGTCATGCCCAGCTGCGCGGTGTACTGGCTGCCCACCGTCGAGCGGCCGCTGCTGGTCAGATCGACCGGCGTGCGGCTGCGGCTGCCCTGGCCGTTGGCGTTCACGCCGGGCAGCAGGTCGGCCTGGGCGATGCCGTACTGGGCCCGCGCCTTGTCGATGTTGGCCACGGCCACGCGCAGGTCGCGGTTGTGGGACAGGGCCAGGGCCAGCGTCTGGCGCAGGCCCGGCGACTGCACCCAGGGCAGGGCCTGGGCCGCATCCAGGCTGGCCTGCGAAGCCTGCGCCGCCGGCTGGGCCTGCTCAGGCGCCACGCTGGCGCCGACTTCGGCCGGCACCGCCGGCGCCGGCGTCTGCCAGGCCGGAGCCAGATTCACACAGCCGGCCAACAGGCTCACGGCGGCCAACGCCACGGCACGCAGCCGCCACTGAGAAGAAATTTGAGTCATCAAGGCTGTCATGCCACGCCCTTTGCATCGCTTGCCACGGGTGCGGCAGGCGCCTCACCTCGGGAGTGCTGCACAAACCAGCTGCGCACCAGCAGGAAAAACACCGGCACGAAGAAAATCCCCAGCACCGTCGAAAACACCGTGCCGCCGAGCACTGCCGTACCGATCGCCTGGCGTCCGCCGGCACCCGCGCCCGTGCCGATGGCCAGCGGCAACACGCCGAAGCCGAAGGCCAGCGAAGTCATCAAGATGGGCCGCAGGCGCAGGCGCACGGCTTCCACCGTGGCATCGCGCAGGTTGCGCCCCTGCTCCTGCAGCTGGGTTGCAAACTCGACGATCAGAATGGCGTTCTTGGACGCCAGCCCCACCGTGGTCAGCAAGCCCACCTGGAAGTAGACGTCGTTGTGCATGCCGCGCAGGCCGGTGAACAGCAGCGCCCCGACCACGCCCAGGGGCACGGCCAGAATCACTGCCAGCGGCACGGTCCAGCTCTCGTAGAGCGCGGCCAGGCACAGGAACACGAACAGCACCGAGATGGCGTACAGCAGCGGTGCCTGCGCACCCGACAGCCGTTCCTGGAAGGAGGCGCCCGTCCATTCATGGCCAATGCCCACCGGCATCTGCTTCATCAGCCGCTCTATGGTGTCCATGGCCGTGCCCGAGCTCACGCCCGAGGCGGCATCGCCGACAAACTCGTAGCTGGGGCTGCCGTTGTAGCGCTGCAGCTGGGGCGAGCCGTAAGTCCATTCCGACCGGGCGAAGGCCGAGAACGGCACCATCTCGCCCTTGTCATTGCGCACCGTCCACTGGTTGATGTCCTGGGGCAGCATGCGAAACGGCGCGTCGCCCTGCACGTAGACGCGCTTGACGCGGCCGTTGCTCAGGAAGTCGTTGACGTAGACGCCGCCCATGGCCGTGGAGAGCACGCTGTTGATGTTGGCCGTGCTCACGCCTAAAGCGGCGGCCTTGCGGTCGTCGATCGCCACGCCCAGCTGCGAGCTGTCATCCAGGTTGTTGCTGCGCAGGTTGTTGATGGACGGCTCTTTCTTGGCCAGTTCCAGCAACTGGTCGCGCGCCGCCATCAGGGCGTTGTGGCCCAGGCCGTTCAAGTCCTTGAGCTGGAAGTTGAAGCCGGCGTTCGAGCCCAGGCCGCGCACGGCTGGCGGCAGCATCACGAAGATGCGTGCGTCGCGCAGGCGGCTGAGGTCCTTGGTCGCCTTGCGGGCGATGGCATCGGCGGTCTGGTCCGGGCCCGGGCGCTCGGCCCAGCTCTTGAGCCGCACAAAGCCGCGCGCCGACGACTGGTCGCCGCTCAGGCCGGTGATGGAATTGAAACTCACCACGTCAGGCTGCTTGGCGAAATACTGCTGGACTTCGGCCATCACCGCTTGCAGGCGCGCGTTCGAGCCGCCCGAAGGCAGCGTGATCTGCACCTGCATATAGCCCTGGTCTTCGACCGGCAGGAAAGACGTGGGCAGCTTGGTGAACAGGAAAGCCGTGGCGGCGCAGATCAGCAGGAACACCAGCGCCATGCGCTTGCTGCGTTGCAGCAGGCGGCCGACCGTGGTTTGCGCCATGTGGGAGCTGCGATCGAAACCGTTGTTGAAGCCCTTGAAGAAGCGGTCGCCCAGCCCCATCAGGCCGCGGCGTGGCGTACCGCCGTGGTGGCCCTGGCCCTTGACCACGGGCTTGAGCAAGGTGGCGCACAGCGCGGGCGTGAGCGTCAGCGCCACGAACACCGACAACACCATGGCCGAGACGATGGTGATGGAGAACTGGCGATAGATCACGCCCGTGGAGCCGCCGAAGAAGGCCATGGGAATGAACACGGCCGACAGCGTGAGCGTGATGCCCACCAGCGCCGGCGTGATTTCGGCCATGGACTTGCGCGTGGCTTCCTTGGGCGACAAGCCCTCTTCGGTCATCACGCGCTCGACGTTTTCGACCACCACGATGGCATCGTCGACCAGCAGGCCGATGGCCAGCACCAGGCCGAACATGGTCAGGGTATTGATGGAAAAACCCGCCACCGACAGCACGCCGAAGGTGCCCAGCAGCACCACCGGCACGGCAATCGCCGGGATCAGCGTGGCGCGCAGGTTCTGCAGGAACAGGAACATCACCACCACCACCAGCAGCATGGCCTCGAACAGGGCCTTGACCACTTCCTCGATGGAGGCGCGCACGAAGGGCGTCGAGTCCGAGCTGATGAAAGGCTTGAGGTCGTTGGGGAAAAACGGCTGCATTTGCGCCAGCTTGGCGTTGACCGCATCGGACACGGCCGTGGCGTTGGCGCCGTCGGCCAGCACACTGCCCAGGCCGGCGCCGGGGCGGCCGTTGAGCCGCGAGGTGC
>Ga0247819_10001410_pt1 | contig 13040 bp, 15 predicted proteins | sample 13C_Xylose_Day6_FD_193428 | JGI IMG/M metagenome (GOLD analysis project Ga0247819, IMG submission 193428) | Soil microbial communities from agricultural site in Penn Yan, New York, United States - 13C_Xylose_Day6 | ecosystem: Environmental > Terrestrial > Soil > Agricultural land | place: USA... | reverse complement strand
CCTTCGACGGCGTCAACCTGTATTCGGCCGCAGCCGCCGATGTTCAGGTCAAGACGGGCACGGCCACGGCCGACGTCTTCACCCTGAAGGCCACCGGCGGCGCCACCACCGTCGCCACCGCCGGCGGGGCGATCGTTCGCGCCGGCGCCACGGCCACGGCCGTGGACACGGCGTTGAAGGCCTTCACCGCCGAACTGGGCGCCCTGGGCACCAAGTCCAAGTCGCTGGAACGGTCCCTGACCTTCACCGGCAAGATCCAGGACTCGATCGAGGTCGGCATCGGCAACCTGGTGGACGCCGATCTGGCCAAGGAAAGCGCCAAGCTGACGGCGCTGCAGACCAAACAACAACTCGGCGTTCAGGCGCTGGGCATCGCGAACCAGTCGAGCTCCGTGCTGCTGGGCCTGTTCCGATAAACGAGATTGAAAGCGGGCCTGCGGGCCCGTTTTTGATGAAGGAGACTACCCCGAGCAGAACGCTCACGACGTCAAAATGACGCCGAAAATGTAAAACACAAAGGAACTGCCAAAATGGCTAATAGCATCAATACCAATGCAGGCGCCCTGATTGCTCTGCAAAACCTGAACAACACGAGCCGTGATCTCGCGATCACGCAAAATCGTGTGAATACGGGTCAGAAGGTTTCTTCGGCCAAGGACAATGGCGCCATCTTCGCCATCGCCACCAACCAGCGCGCCGAAATGGGCGCCCTGGACGCTGTGAAGAACTCGATGCAGCGCGGTCAATCCATCGTCGACGTGGCCCTGGCCGCCGGCGAGACCGTGGTCAAGGCCCTGGAAGAGCAGAAGAGCCTGGCGGTCGCGATCTCCAATGCGACCGGCGACGCTCTGAAGGCCTATGTGACCGATTACAACGCCCTGGGCGCTGAAATCACCAAGGCCCTGGCCGGCGCCACCTTCGACGGCGTCAACCTGTTCACGGACACGACGGCTGCGGGCGCGCCCATCAGCGTCAAGACCGGCACCGGCGCGACGGACAGCTTCAACCTGAAGGGCGGCGCTGCGGCGACCACCGCGACCACCGTGGCCAGCGCCACGGCTGTCACCGTGGCCGACTACAACGCGCCGACCGCCGGCGAGAAGACGACGCTGACCGGTCTGACCGGCGTGGTGGACGGGGCCATCAAGGCCTTCACCGCCGAACTGGGCGCCCTGGGCACCAAGTCCAAGTCGCTTGAGCGTTCGCTGACCTTCACCAGCAAGATGCAGGACGCCCTCGAAGTGGGCGTCGGCAACCTGGTGGACGCCGATCTGGCCAAGGAAAGCGCCCGCCTGACCGCCCTGCAGACCAAGCAACAGCTGGGCGTGCAGGCGCTGTCGATCGCGAACCAGTCGAGCTCGGTTCTGCTCGGCCTGTTCCGCTAACCGAATTGAGGGCGGGGCCTCGGCCCCGACCTTGATGAGACCACCCCGAGCAGAATGCTCCCGACCGCCAAAACGGCGTCGGAAATGTCAAAGACAAAGAAGGAAAAGCTAAAATGGCTAACAGCATCAACACCAACGCAGGCGCCCTGGTCGCCCTGCAAAACCTGAACAACACGAGCCGTGATCTCGCGATCACGCAGAACCGTGTGAACACCGGCCAGAAGGTTTCTTCGGCCAAGGACAATGGCGCTATCTTCGCCATCGCCACCAACCAGCGCGCCGAGATGGGCGCCCTGGACGCCGTGAAGCAGTCGATGCAACGCGGTCAATCGATCGTCGACGTGGCCCTGGCCGCCGGCGAAACCATCACCAAGGCGCTTGAAGAGCAGAAGAGCCTGGCGGTGGCGATTGAATCCTCGGTCGCCGGTTCGGCGGCTGAAACGGCCTACCTGGCTGACTTCAACGCCCTCGGCAATGAAATCACCAAGGCTCTGGGCGGCGCCACCTTCGACGGCGTCAACCTGTTCTCGGCGACGACGACTGACGCCGTCTCCGTCAAGACGGGCACGGGCTCTGGCGATGTCTTCACGCTGAAGGCGGCTTCGACCGCCGCTACGGCGGTGGGGACGGCCGGCGGTGCGATCGTTCGCGCCGGCGCCACGGCCGCGGCCGTGGACACCGCGCTGAAGGCCTTCACGGCTGAACTGGGCGCCCTGGGCACCAAGTCCAAGTCGCTGGAGCGCTCGCTCAGCTTCACCAGCAAGATGCAGGACGCCCTTGAAGTGGGTGTCGGCAACCTGGTGGACGCCGACCTGGCCAAGGAAAGCGCCAAGCTGACCGCCCTGCAGACCAAGCAACAGCTGGGCGTGCAGGCGCTGTCGATCGCGAACCAGTCGAGCTCGGTTCTGCTCGGCCTGTTCCGCTAACACGTGGTCGGGGGCGGGTCTTCGGACCCGCCTCCGTTCGCACATCAGGAGACAGGAGGCGCGGCGTCGCCGCGTTAAGGGGAAATGGCAGACAATGTCGCAAGACTGCCGAGCGTGACCCTTGTTCAGCCGGACGCCTATGGTCAGGGCGTCGAGGCGCAGTCGAAGCCGGTGCGGGCCGAACCCGACGCCGGCCGCTATCGGCTGACGATCGAAGAAGGGCCGAACGGCTTTGTTTACAAGACCTTGGATCGCGTCACGGGCGAAGTCATTCGTCAGTTGCCGCGCGAAGAGGTGATGAAGATGAGCGCCAGCCCGGCCTACGGGGCAGGCGGAGTGATCAAGACCAAGGTCTGATCCTCGACAGTAGCTTGGAACCGCAGCGCCGCCGGCTTGCCGGACGGCGCCGCGTTCGTTTCCACGCCGTTAACCATACGCTCAGGAATCAGTCTCATTCTGGGGGCCAGAATTTGAACTGGGGCTAGAAGCCATGTCTAACAGCGTTCTCACCAATGCGTCCGCGCTCATAGCGCTCCAGAACCTCAATTCGACGAATAACAAGCTGGCCGCGACCCAGAGCCGGGTGAACACCGGCCTCAAGGTCCAGGGCGCAAAGGACAACGCCGCCACCTGGGCCATCGCCCAGAACCAGCGGGCGGACACCGGGGCCCTGGAGTCGGTCAAGACCAGTATGAACCGCGCCACGTCGCTGGCTGACGTGTCCCTGGCGGCCGGCGCCCAGATTTCCGACCTGCTGATCGAGTTGCGCGAAAAGGCGACCGCTGCGGCCGACCCTTCGGCGACCGCCGCGTCGCGCAAGGCCTATAACGACGAGTTCCAGTCGCTGTTGAAGTCGCTGGACTCCTTCGCCAAGAACGCGACCTTCGACGGCGAGAACATCCTGAACGGCACGGCCACGACGGCCCTGGACTTCCTGGCCAACGTCGGCGCCACGGAAACCATTTCGATGAACCGTCAGGACCTGTCGCTGAACGGCGTCGGTCTGCAGTTGCCGGCCCGCGCCGCCAACGCCGGCCCGCCCGTGGTGACGGCCCGTCCGGCCGGCCCGCCGCTGCTGGACACGCTGGAGAACGCGCAGGAAGCCTTTACCGCCGTCGTGTCGGCCCTGGATGACGCCAACGCCAAGCTGGCTGAACTCGGCGCCCAGTCCAAGCAGATCGAGAAGCACAACATCTTCGTCGGCAAGCTGATGGACTCGCTGGAAGTCGGCATCGGCAACCTGGTGGACGCCGACATGGCCAAGGAAAGCGCCCGCCTGCAGGCGCTTCAGGTCCAGCAGCAGCTGGGCGCGCAGGCTCTGTCGATCGCCAACCAGGCGCCGCAGATCATCCTGTCCCTGTTCAAGGGCTGATCTATCTGAAGTAACGGGGCGAGCCGTGGCCGAGCAAGATCGGCGGCGGCTTGCGTCGGGTGGGGCGCGGCATCAGGCCATACAGGCTGGCCAGCTTCAGAAACAACCAACGCATATACGACATGGGCTCTTGATCCCCTTGCCTATGGTCGCCCGGTAACGTCGGCCAACCGTCGCCGTTCCGCGTGCAATCTTAAACACTTCGTTACCAGCTTGACGGCAGACTGAACGCAGGAGCGTCGGACTGTGATCAACAACAGCTATCTTCTGGGTTTGTACGGCGGGACCTCGACCTTCACGGGCGGGCTGGGCTCGACGTCCGTGGCTGTGAAGAAGCAGCCGACGGCGCCGTGGGCGACGTCAGTCAAGCCGCAAAGCCAGTCCGACCTGTTGCGCGCCGCGCTCAGCGGGCGACGCCTGGTCAACGAGGACAACGCCGTCCTGGACGTGAAGAACGCCTCGTCCGGCGACTACCGCAAGATCTTCGCCATGTACCAGGGCCTCACCATGCTGGAGGCCGTGGCCGATCGCGCCGGGCAGAAGAACCTGACGGCGCTGGAAAGAAGTCAGCTTTCGAAGCGGATGGACGCCGGACTGGCGGAAATCTCGGCCTACCTGGGCGCCGCCAAGTTCGACGGCGTGCGCATGGTTCAGGGGCAGTCGGAAACCAAGGCCCAGACAGGCGCAGCCGTGCCGCGCGATTCCGCCAAGTATGTCACTGGCGTGGTGCATACGGGCGCGCTGACCGACGAGGTGGCCGCCTTCCAGGGCGACGTGAAGTTCAACATCACCGTCAAGAAGATCGGCGGTGATCAGGTCATCGCCATCGACCTGGCCGAAATGGGCGCCGAGCCGCGCACGCTTCAGTCGGTGACCACCTATATCAACGGCAAGCTGGAGGCGGCTGGCGTCGAGACCCGGATGGGCCGCGAGCAACTGCCGTCGGAGCCCAAGGTCATCAAGTCGGGCGAAACCACCATCACCCTGCCGGCGGGCCCCGACAAATGGGCGCTGAACCTGCAGGGCGTCTCCTACGAGAAGGTCAGCTTCACGCCCGTGACCTCGTCCGACGCCGTCTATGTGGTGCAGGGCGTCGGCAAGAGCGGCGGCCATGAGGTGCTGAAATTCCAGGAAGGCGCGGGCCAGACCAGCGGCGAAGCCTTCTGGGTGGACGGCCAGGTCGGCCTGTCGGGCCTGCCGGAGGGCGTCGAGACTGTGCGCGCCAGCGCCACGGGGCCGGACGGCTCCATGTGGATCGTGGCCGACGTCAGCGCCGGAACCTCGACCCAGCCGATCAAGGGGCAGGGCGACGTGGTTCTGATGAAACTGGATTCGGCGGGCAAGGTGGTGCTCAGTCGCGCCCTGGGCGCCGCGTCCACCGCCAGCGGCTACGCTATCGCCGTGGACGCCGACGGTCGTGTGGCCGTGGCCGGTTCCGTGGTCGGGGCTCTGGTTCCCGGCGCCTCGGGCGCGGACGCCAATGTGGCCGACAGCTTCGTGACCGTCTTTGACGCCAAGGGCGTGGAGCAGTGGACCCAGCGTCGCGGCGCCAAGGCGGCGGATGAGGCCACGGCCGTTTCCTTCGGCGCCGACGGTCGTGTCTATGTGGCCGGGCGCTCCCAGTCCTCCATGCCCGGCGCGCTCGGTTCGGGCGGCTGGGACGGCTATGTCCAGGCCTTCAGCGAAAGCCAGATCCACAGCCTGGCCCCGATCACGGCGACGGCGACCGGGATCAGCCAGTTCGGCACGGCCGGGGACGACAATGTCCAGGCCATGACCACGGACGGCGACAAGCTCTACACCGCCGGGGTCGAGAACGGCCGCATGGTGGTGCGCCAGTTCCAGATCGACGCCACCGGATCGCCGAACCTGTTGTCATCGCGCGACCTGGGTCATGCGAGCGGCGAGGTTTCGGGCATCTCGGTGGTCAATGGCCAGGTGATCCTGGCGGGAACGACGCGCAACGGCGCCCTCGACATCGGCCAGGTCAACACCGCCCATTCCGGCGGCACGGACGCCTTCGTCGCCGTGATCAACAGCGACCTGGGCGCCTCGGTCAACGACCGGCTGACCTATTACGGCGGGGCGGGCGACGACACGGCCGCCGATGTGAAGATCGTCGACGGCAAGGTCTGGCTGACCGGGATCTCCGACCGCACCATCGGGGCCAAGGCCGAGGATCCGACCTCGGGCTATCTGGCGCGTCTCGATCCCGCGACGGGCGCGGTGGAATGGAGCCAGACCTGGACGGGGGCGGATCGCCAGGCGGCGCCGACGACCATCGCCGTGGCCTCGGGCGGGGCCAGCGTGCTGGACAGGCTGGGCCTGCCCCAGGGTGAGATCCCGCAGTCGGATTCCAAGCAGCTGGTGGACGCCACCTCCCTGCGGGCGGGGGATCGTTTCTACGTCACCTCGGGCACGACCGGGCGTTCGGTCGCCGTCACCATCGACGCCAAGGACACCCTGCAGACCCTGGCGCGCAAGATCGAGACCGCCTCGGGCCGCACGCTGAAGGTCACCATCAAGACGGACAAGGACCACGTCACCGGTCTGGACGGCGACACCAAGATCACGGCCGGCGGCGTACAGCGCCTGTCCATCACCTATGCCGACGGGCGGGACGGTGCGGTGCTGCGGGCCGGCGAGGCCGGGCGCGACGCCCTGGCGGGCCTGGGATTGACGCCGGGCTATATCGGACCGAGCACGAGCGAGCTGAAGACCTTCGGCCTGGACCTGCCCAAGACCCTGAGCCTGAAGGACGCCGAGGCGGCCAAGGCGGCGACCAGTACGCTCCAGCTGGCGATCAAGGCGCTGCGCGACGCCTACAAGGCCCTGGACCCCGACAGCAGCAAGCCCAAGGTCACCGGATCGGCGCCGCCCTATCTGAAGGCGCAGCTGGCCAATTATCAGGCGGCGCTGGCTCGACTGACGGGTTGACCCGCCGTCGCGGCGACCTGGGCGTCGATCCGCCTGCGATTCCTCCCCAACCCATTCCGCATGCAGAGCCGCGCGGCCTGCTTTAGGTTGACGCATGCGGCGTCGGCGGGGTTATTGGAGCCATCATTGGCGTCGAGTCCCGCATGGCCCTTCCGAAAGACAATCGCACCGTCCTGATCGTCGGAGGCGGCCTGGCCGTCGTCGCCGCCGTGGCGGCTGCTCTGGTGTTCAGCGGCGGACGCGATGCGCCGACCGAGGCTCCGCCTGCGTCGCAGGGCGGGCTGACGATCGATCTGGCCGAGGCGCCGACGCTGGAACCGGCGCGCGAGCTGCGCTGCTTCGTCGACGGCCAGTTCGTCGGCATGGCCACCCTGGCGGATTGCGCGCGGCGCAACGGCGTCGCCACCAGCGCGCTCGACGTCGGTCTGGATGCCACCGGCGCTCTGGCCGCCGCCCCGACCGCGGCCTTCGCCCCGCCGCCTGAGCTGCCGGCCGAACCGACCGTCGAGATCGCGCCGGTCGATGAAGCGGCGTCGCCGGCCGAACCCGTCCGCCAGCCGTCGAGCTCGACCTCGGCCACGGCCTGCCTGCGTCACACCGGGGCGGAATGGCGTTCGATCGGCGGCGGCATGAGCCTGGGAGCCTGTGTCCAGGCCCTTTACGCTGGAACCTGTGTCCGTCCGGGCGAGGCGCAGTACGGTCGCTGGGGCGATACGACGTTGCGCCTGGTGCCGCGTCGCGTCGAACAGTCAAACGACAACACCCGTTTCCGCACCCTGGCCCAGCAGGACCGCAACTGTCAGTTCCCGGAGCTGGGTCGATGAACCGCAAGATCGTGTCCGTCGCTGCGCTAGGCCTTCTGGGCCTGACCGTCGCCGCCTGCGCCCAGAAGGGCGTCGAAGCGCCGACCGAGGCGGGCGTCTGCTACCACGTGGTTCTGGCCGAGGACGGCAAGTCCGCGCCCCAGATCAACGTCGTGGCCCGCGACCAGCCGCAGATCGAGTTCTGCGCCGCGCGCCTTGAGGAGATGCGTCTGCGCTTCCTCAGCATGGGCGGCAACAACCGCGACATGATCGGCGCCTATCAGGGGCAGTTCATCTTCATCGACCGGGCGGGCGTGAAATTCGGCCGGACCCTGGAGGGGCAACGCTTCTTCGCCTTGGCGCGGACCGGCGACGGCCGTCTGGCCATTCCGGGCGCCATCCAGCGCGAGATCGACGGTCGTCCCGTCGCCGTCGCTCCCAACTAGAATTCCCGCCCGTCAGGGCGTGAACAAAACTGGAACATTCCGTCGATATCCGCTAGGGATCGACGGCAAGAACATAAAAGGACATCGGTCATGGCGGGCAGCGTCAACAAGGTCATCCTCATCGGCAATCTGGGCCGCGACCCGGAAATCCGCACGCTGAACAGCGGCGACCGCGTCGCCAACCTGCGCATCGCCACCTCGGAACAATGGCGCGACAAGGCCACGGGCGAGCGCAAGGAAAAGACCGAATGGCACCAGGTCGTCATCTTCAACGAGAACATCGTCAAGGTGGCCGAGAACTACCTGAAGAAGGGCTCGACGGTTTACATCGAGGGCTCGCTGCAGACCCGCAAATACACCGACGCCCAGGGCGTCGAGAAGTACTCGACCGAGATCGTGCTGCAGCGTTTCAACGGCCAGCTGACCATGCTGGGCGGTCGTAACGACAGCCAGGGCGGCGGCATGGGCGATCGCGGCGGCTACGGCGGCGGCCGCAACGACGACGACTACTCGTCGGGCTTCTCGACCGGCGGCGCCAACAAGCCCTCGGGTCCCAAGGAAAGCTACGACCTGAACGACGACATTCCGTTCTAAGACTGACGTGGGCCGGAGGGCTTACAGTTACCGCGACGACCCGGCCGTGCCGTCCTTTCCGGACGACCGGCCGCTGGTCCTGTTCGACGGCGATTGCGCCCTTTGTTCCCATTCCGCGCGGACCCTGCTGAAGCATGGTCCGCGTTTTCGTCTGGCGCCGACGCAATCGGCGCTGGGCCGGGCCTTGCTGGCTCACTATGAGCTGTCGCCCGATGACCCTTCGACCATGCTGGTGATCGAGGACGGCCGGGCGATCGAACGATCGGACGGGGTGCTGCATCTGGCGGCCTCCCTGCCGTTTCCCTATCGCGCCGCCGTGGCGGCCCGGTTGATCCCGCGCCCGATCCGCGACGCCGCCTATGGCCTGGTCGCGCGCTATCGGCGGCGGTTTCCAGGCCGAGCCTGGTGCGCCATGCCGCCCTCGGGGGCGGACCTCAACGACCGAATTCTGGGATAGACGGATGAGCGACGGGCGACGGGTTCTCGTTCTGGGGGCCAATGGATTCATCGGCTCGCATCTGGCCGCGTCGCTGTCGCGCGAGGGCTGGCGGGTTCGCGCGGGCGCACGACGTCCCGCCGAGGCCGCGCGTCGGGCGCCGACCTTCGACTGGGTCTGCGCCGACTTCGCCAGGCTGACCTCGGTCGAGGCCTGGGCGCCGCTGCTGGACGGGGTGGACGCCGTGATCAACTGCGTCGGCGTCTTGCAGGACGGGGCGGGGGACAGCACCCGACTGGCCCATGTCGAGGGGCCGCGCGCCCTGATCGTCGCCTGCGAGCGGGTCGGGGTCCGGCGCCTGATCCACATTTCGGCGGTGGGCGCGGACGATGCGGCGGGCACGGCCTATGCCCGCACCAAGGCCGAGACCGAGCGCCTGGTCGAGGCCAGCGGGCTGGACTGGCTGACCCTGAGGCCCTCGCTGGTGGTGGACCGCGCGGCCTTCGGCGGGACGGGTCTGATCCGGGCGCTGGCGGCGTTTCCGCTGTTCAGTCCCGTCGTCGGCGGCGATCAGCAGTTCCGGCCCATCGCCCTGGGCGACCTCGGCGCCGCCGTCGTCGCGGCGCTGGAGCCCGGCGCGCCGAGCCGCGAGACCCTCGACATGCCGGGGCCGGAGGCGGTGACCATGACCGAGACTGTCCGCCTGTATCGCGGCTGGCTGGGTCTGCCGCCCGCGCCGGTGCTCCGGATTCCGCGGGTCCTGGCGGCGCCTGCGCTCGTGATCGGCGATCTGCTGGGCCGGCTGGGCTGGTCCTCGCCGATCCGCACCACGGCCATTCGCCAGATGGATCACGATGTGTCCGGTCGGGACAGCGGCTGGGCCGAACGTCTGGGTGTGCAGCCGCGCGGCTTCTCGCGCTTTCTGGCCGAGACGCCGGCCTCGGTTCAGGACGTCTGGCACGCGCGGCTGTGGTTCGTGCGGTCCATCTCCATCCTGACCCTGGGCCTGTTCTGGCTCATCACCGGCCTGATCAGTTTCGGGCCGGGCTGGAGCGGGGCGCTGGCCATCCTGCACGAAGGCGGCTTCGGGCGATGGGCCGGGCCGATCGCCTGGTGGGGCGCGCTGCTGGACGTGGTGCTGGGTCTGGCCCTCTTCGTGCGGCCGTGGACGGCGCGGGTGGCCATCCTGATGTGCCTGTCGACCGTCGGCTATCTGATCGCGGGGACGCTGAGTTTGCCGCACTACTGGGTCGATCCGCTCGGGCCCTGGCTCAAGGTGCTGCCGATGATGGCGCTGTGCCTGTTCGTGGCGGCGACGGACGCGAGGCGTTGATGACCTATCTGATCCTCAAGGTGATCCACATCCTGTCGGGCGCGGTCCTGTTCGGCACCGGGGCGGGCATCGCCTTCTTCATGCTGAGAGCCCACGCCACGAAAGACCCGCGCACTGTCGCCTCGGTTGGGCGGATCGTGGTTCTGGCCGATTTCGTCTTCACCGCCAGCGCCGTGGTGGTTCAGCCGCTCAGCGGTCTGGCCCTGATCCACCTGCAGGGATACGCCCTGACCGAGCCCTGGCTGATGGCGGCCTACGCCCTCTATGTCCTGATCGGCGTCTGCTGGCTGCCGGTGGTCTGGTTCCAGTGGCGGATGGTCCAACTGGCGGAAGGCGCGGTCGCGGAGCGAACGCCCCTGCCGCCCGCCTATCACCGCCTGTTCCGGGCCTGGTTCATCCTGGGCTGGCCGGCCTTTGCAGGCGTGATCGGCATCTATTTCCTGATGGTGGCCAAGCCCGTCTTCTAGGCCGGTCTTCTAGCGCGCGAAGCGGCCCTTGGCGGCGGCGTCGCTGATAGCTTGGCGGACGGCGGCGGTCAGTTCAGGCAGGGACTGCACCTGTTTGACGCCATAGGCCTGCGCTGTGATGTCGACGTTGCCTTTGCGCCAGAAGCCGTCCGGGGCCAGAACGATCAGCTTTCCGCCGCGCGCGTGCAGGCCCATTTCCAGCAGGCTGATGGGGCTTTGCGTGCCCGGCGCGAAATACATGACGATGACGTCGGCGGATTCCAGCGCGGCTAGTTCCCACTCGACCTGACGGCGGAACTCGGGCTCGTCGGCCTCGGGACGCCAGTTCGGGTTCCAGTCGGGACGGCGCGGGTTCAGGATCACGACGTCCATGTCGGTCAAGGCCGCCGTCATCGCCGCCTGCCAGTCCGGCGCGCCGCCCATGTCGATGCTGCCGCCCAGGAAGACGCGCGGGCGGCTGTCGTCGATGGGCAGGGGCTGGGGCGAGACGACGGCCGTCGGCCCCCTGGCGGCCTGCGCCAGCGCGGGCGCGGCGCTGAAAGCAGCGACGGTCATCATCAGGGCGGCCAGGGTGCGGTTCATGTCTGCCTCGGGTTCGCGAAGGGGCGGGGCATAGCATCCCCCCGGGGGAATAGTAGGGCAGGGGCGACGGAAAAGAGCGGTCATCGAACGTGACGGGCCTTTCGCGCCGGCCTGTGGCATCAGGTCACGGTGTCCAGCCAACGTCATTCCCCGCTGAGCCTGCTCGAGATCGCCGCCATCGTTGCGGTGATGCTGATCTGGGGCGTCAACAACGCCGCCGCCAAGATCGCCACCGAGGTCATGCCGCCGCTGATGGTCGGCGCCCTGCGCTTCGCTGTCGCCGCCGCCTGTCTGGTCTGGTTCGTGCGGCCGCCCTTCCCGAACTGGAAGAGCCTGCTGATCATCGCCGTGGTGGGCGGCCCGATCCACTATGGCCTGATCTACCTGGCCTTCTGGCTGGCCCACGACGTCAGTCCGGTGACGGTGGCGACCCAACTGTGGATTCCGCTGACCTCGCTGTTCGCCTTCCTGCTGCTGGGCGAGAGGATCAGCCGGATGGCCACGATCGGTCTGGTCATCGCCTTTGTCGGCGTGGCCTGGATGACGCTGGACCCCCACGCCCTGCAGGACTGGAAGGCGATCGCGGTGGGGGCTCTGGGGGCTTCGGCCTGGGCGCTGACGACGGTGATCGCGCGGCGCACCACTTCCATTCCACCGCTGAAGATGCAGGGGCTGCTGGCCCTGATGGCCTTCCCCGCGTTGAGCGTCGGGTCGCTGGTGTTCGAGACGGGGCAGTGGGAAGCCGCGCAGATCGCGCCGCCCATCGTCTGGGGCACGGTGGTCTGGGCCGGGGTGATCTCGTCGGTGTTCGCGACCAGCCTGGTCTTCTGGCTGGTGCAGCGGCGCGAGGCGGGACGGGTGACGCCCTATCTGTTGGGCTCGCCGCTGGTGTCCATCCTGATCGGCTGGCTGTGGATGGGCGACGTGCTGACGCCGCAGATCCTGACCGGGGTGGCCATCGCCCTGATCGGCGTGGTCACGGTCGCCCTGGGGGAGCGCGGCCTGCGCGCCGGCGCCCCCGCCAAGGTCTGACGCTCGTTACTGTGCGCTGAGGACCGCACAGGCCACGCGGTCGCCCGCGCCGCCGATGGGCTGGCTGTTATGGTCGTCGGGGTTGGCGTGGATCACCAGGGCCGAGCCGTCGGCGTCCCACAGCCACTGGCCGGGGCCGTCCTGGCTGATGCGGGCCTTGGTGGTGAAGAACTCGCCGTGGGCCGAACCGTCGGCGGCGGCGTAGAGGTTGGGCAGGTCGCCGTCGTCCGGGCCTTGCGCGTTCAGCAGGCCGTGCGGGGTCTTGGGATCGGTGTGATTGATGTGGGCGCCCGCCGAGGTGAAGGGGGCGGCGCACTGGCCCGTCGCGTGGATGTGGATGCCGTGCCAGCCGGGCGTCAGGCCCGTGGCTTCGACCTTGATCAGCAGGCCGGTGGCGCCCTGCGTCAGTGTCGCCTTGCCGATTTCGGCGCCCTGACCATTGATGATCGCAGCCTGCCCCGTCTGGCCCGGCGTGGCGCGCGGGATCATGGCGGAATGGTCCATGGCGGCGGCCTGGCCGTGCGCGCCGTGGCCCATGGCGGCATGGTCATGGCTCTGGGCCGAAGCCGCTCCGGCGATCAACGAAGCCGCCGCGACGGCGGTGAGGGTGGCAGCAGTCAGACGCATGGTTTTCCTGTCCTTTTCGGCATGGGGATATCAGCGGCGTTTCTTTGCCACAACGCCCCCCGGATGCTAGAAACCGGAACAGCGGATCACGTTCCGATTC
>Ga0247819_10001408_pt1 | contig 13064 bp, 11 predicted proteins | sample 13C_Xylose_Day6_FD_193428 | JGI IMG/M metagenome (GOLD analysis project Ga0247819, IMG submission 193428) | Soil microbial communities from agricultural site in Penn Yan, New York, United States - 13C_Xylose_Day6 | ecosystem: Environmental > Terrestrial > Soil > Agricultural land | place: USA... | reverse complement strand
GTGCAGGGACACCGAGACCAGCGGCCTCAACAACACTGAAAGAGCCGTTGTCTATTTTTCCCGCGTGCCATACAAAATTTGCATTTGCCAAAGCACAGCGATATTCAAAGTCAGGCAGCTCACCCAACCACTTGATTTTTTGTTGGAGTTTGAAACTCGAACCAACAAGCGACGAAAGAGTTTTCAAGTGCGGTAGTTTACTTTCCAGTAAGCTGCCCGTATTTACGCCTGTCACATGGCATTCCAACTGCCCCGCCAAGGTTTCATAGTAAAACTTCAGGGCCTTTATAGCGCTTTCATGATTTTTATGTGCACCTGTGTTCGTAGTCCACAAAAAATAAGGCTGGTCTGGAACTACTAACTCTTCAGCTTCAATTTTAGAGAACTCTGGAGCAAGCATGGGTACTTTCGCTATTCGACCCAGCTCCACGCCGGCATACTGAATCGCATCCTGCTTTGTAAACTCAGTGGTAACCAGAACCTTTTGCGCTCTTCTGACCGCGCCAATAAAATTCTCATCACCCGTGCGAGAAAGTACATTTTCATAGCGTTGCAGGTAATCGTAAACCATGAAGATACATGGACGCAGAGGCACCAATGGCGCTGCGACTCGATCAGACACCACAATCCAGGCATCACAGTCCAAGAGTTGCTTTATACCGTCATCCGGAACGACATATCTTACAGAATCTGGTTCCCACCCTTCGTGACCTGCATAACGCATTGCTCTGCGTGCAGTTTGCGCATCGAGTGTTTTCCACTGGAAAGATCGCAGTTGAATTCTTTCATCTTTTTCGGATGAGTCTTCCGAAGGATCGATGGAAGACTTCAGATGCAGGAGGACTACGTCAACATCCTCACCCCACTGACGGCTTCCTGCATGCAACGCTTCGGCCAGAAGTCTAGCACCACGAAGACTGCCTCCGCGGTACTCAACCGGCACTACTACTGCTATCTTTTTCCGTTTGGCCGGTCTTTCACTTTGCTCCAACCGGCTTACTTCCAACTCTTCCATTATCTCTTTGAAACTGCTTTGCCAAGCGGCTTCGCAGTTTTCAGCACGCATGGGCTCAAGTAAAACCGCCTGACTGCTGCGTACCTGCTCAATAAACTTCCAATCGTCCTTCAGGATACGACGAATCTTATCCCTTGCTTCTTTGACGGTTTCACATCGGCCAGGAAGCGTCAAACCGCCCATGCGATCGAGAATGCCCCCGCCCATGAAAATCAAGGGCATGCCGACGCGAATAGCTTCGAACGGATGATAGTGGATATGATTTGGCTCACTGGAGTGATAAAACATCACCCGTGACTCTCTCATATTGCTTTCATGTTCTTCGTTAGTGACAAAGCCCAATACATTTGGGTCATCCACTTCTATCGGTTGGGACCCACCAATTTTGTATGGAAAACCCTTCATATCCGAAACAAAATTTTCATAAACTTTTTTGTAATAGCTACTAAAACCAATATCGGGGCACACGAAAAAAATATGTTTCTGGCTACCGTTCCATACATCATTAATAGCGCAGTTGCTCAGCCCTAAAGGTAAAAATGATTTTCTTTTTTGCAGATAGACGGCTTCGGAGTCTGCAAGGTGATCATATGCAATCCCTAGCCACAGGCGTCGCCCCAGTTTTTTGACGGATTGAGTGCCCAACGTCAGCACCTTGACTACTTCGGTATAACTCAGCGTCTTATCCAAACCATAAGCACGCCAAATCGCGGCACCGCTGAATGAGCGAGAAACCTCATTCATGAAGCCTTTGGAATGACAAATAAAGAAACAAACATCGAAGTACTTATTGGCAATATCCCAGGCCTCTTTCGAGGGTGAGACAAACCAATTCTGCTCGTTCAAAATGGCTAGATCTTCTGCCGGGATCGTAAGATTGGCATCCTCGGTCCAGTCGATGCTCGCCGATCGAAATCCGACTTCCTGTGGAAATGACTTCGGGAGAAAAAACTCTGTAACTCCCAAAGTCCTGAGCATCTGGAGCTCGAACTTTCGCGCAGCACCATGATTTAACAGCCACATAACACGAAACGGTTTAGTTCGCATCAATAAGTCCATTTATCTTTTTATATTCAGCAATCGCGCTTGATATTTCGCCGTCGTACAAAAGTTCGCCATGGTGAAACACCAATCCACGAGTACAAATAGATTGCAGGGCTCCAAAATCGTGGGATGCCAACACGAGAATTTCTGCTTTCTCGATCAGGCTGGTAATGCGTACCTTGGCCTTCGCCATAAAATTCGCATCACCCGCACCGATGACTTCATCCAACAGCAAAATATCACCACCTACGGTAGTTGATATCGCAAAAGCCAGTCGTACTTGCATCCCTGCAGAGTAGGTTTTGATCGGGTAATCGATAAACTCGCCGAGATCAGCGAAGGCTACAATCTCGTCAATCTTATCTCGCATAAACTTCGGAGACAGACCAAGAAGCAACCCGCGATAGAGGATATTTTCCCGACCAGTCGCATCTGGCTCAAAACCCAGGCTCAAGTCAAACAAAGAGCGGACTTGACCTTCAACCATCAATTCTCCACTGGAGATTGGGTACAGACCCGCAACAGTTTTCAGGAATGTGCTTTTCCCGGCACCATTGTGACCTAGAAGCCCAACTCGCTCGCCGCTGACGATCTGAACGTTGATGTTTTTGAGTGCATGGATATCGGCTACTTGCTTGGTAACCTGCTTTTTCGAAAAAAAGTTAGCCATCAACGACTTTAATGAACGCTCTTTATAGGCCGCGGAGGCGTAATGGAGATTGACGTTCTTAACATTTATCTGGTTGATTTTATTGGTACTCATAGGTAAAAAATCACCTTCCGCTCAGCTTTGTAGCCCACATACATCGCGATCAGGCCAAAGAACAGGGCGGTACCCAAGCTAAACGTATAATTAGCAAGGGTTGGCCATTCACCTTGGAGCAGCGGCGCCCTCAACAACTGAAGAATGTGGTAAATCGGGTTGTAATCGATCAATGCATGCAATCCACCGTTTTGAAACATTTTTGCTTCAAAATATACAGGGGACACAAACCAGAGCGACTGCATTGCGAGCCCAAGGGCATGGGGAACGTCTCGAAAACGAGTGCTGATGTACGAAAGAAGCGTAGATACCGGCCATGCTATCAATGCGACGATGGGGAATATCGTTAATGTCGCCAACCAACTCCATCCGAAATTCTGCGGCATCATGATCGCCACCCAGACAAAGAGTGAGACGCTGGCGAGCATGAATACGATTGAACTGCCGAGCACTGTACGCAAAGTGTAAATAGCCAAGGGATGATTACATTGTTTAATGTATGCATCCGCTTGAACGAAAGACAGTGAACCGCCGATTGTATTGGCGGAAATAAACTCCCAAATGATAATCCCAGAAAGAACATAGGGAGCGTAGGTTAATACATCCGTATTGAATAACCGGCTGAATACCAGCGTCAGGAGTAATGTCATACCTAACGGCTGGATAATGGACCATGTCACGCCCATGAAGGATCTGCGCCAGCGCGAACGCAAGTCAGATAGAGCCAAATGCACCCAAAAATATCGAGCAGCCCAAACGCGAGAAAAATACGAAAACATTACTTCCCCTGAATAATTAAATTCGAAAGCCTGGACATTATTCGCCCTCTTTGAATTTTATGAAAATTGAGGCTGTCACCAGCCTCAATTCCAACGCACATCAGCTGGCAAAGTAAGATCGAATTTCTTCTACCACTTGCTGCACCTGCTCGCGGCTCAGCGTCGGATAGCTCGGAAGGTTCATCCCTCGTGAACTAAGGTCCTGTGCTACCGGGAAATCCTCATCCGTTTTGCAATGCGGCATGGTGTGGGCAGGAGCAAACAAAGGACGTGTTTCAATGCCTTTGCTCTTCAGATGATCACGCAACGCCTGACGCTGGCTTGCATCGTCCAGCAACACTGAACACATCCAGTAAGAGTGACGTGTTCCTGGTTGCTCCGCATGCATCTGCAGTGGAAGGCCTTCGAGGGCCTCACGATACCAGTCTGCAACCTGCCGCTTGAGCGCGATAATTTCGTCTGCACGCTCCAGTTGGGCCAGGCCAATGGCTGCACAGATGTTGGTCATCCGATAGTTGTAGGCCAACTCGTCGTGCCAGTATTCGCGAGTCTTGGACACGCCTTGGCTTTTGAGGTGGCAGGCCCTGTCGTGAATGTCCTTGTTCTTGCAAACCACCATCCCACCCTCACCGGTGGTAATGGTTTTGTTGCCAAAGAAGCTAAAAGTCGCGACATCACCAAAAGTACCGACATGTTGATTCTTGTACAGAGAGCCAAAGGCTTCTGCACAGTCTTCAATCAGCAGCAGGTCGTGCTCTTTGCAAAGCGCTACGACTTCATCCATGTCGCATGTCAGGCCATACAGATGCACGACCATGACAGCCTTGGTTTTCGGCGTGATGCGGCTGCGAATATCCGAAACACTGACGTTCCAGGTATCTGCCAGCGACTCGGCGTACACAACGCTCGCGCCTGTTTGCATGATGGTGTTGACGGACGCAACGTAAGTCAGCGTCGGAACAATCACCTCATCGCCTGGCCCAAGGCCCAATGCAGCCATGGCCAGATGAAGCGCGACGGTACCATTGCTCACTGTGGTCGCGTGGTCCGCACCAATGTATTGGGCAAACTCGCTCTCAAAGCGAGAGATAAATTCTCCGCGAGAGGAAATCCAGGTCGAATCGAGACACTGGTTTACGTATTCCTTTTCGCGGCCGCCCAAGAAGGGCTGATATACAGGAATCATCCCAGCCCCCTTTATTCCTGACCCTGGAAATATTTAAAGCCGTGTTCAGCGACCAGCTTGTCACGTTTGGCTTCACGCAAATCTTCACGCATCATTTCTTCTACCAGCTCATTGAAGGAGGTAGTTGGTTCCCAGCCCAGTTTGGCTTTGGCTTTGCTCGGGTCACCCAACAGCGTCTCAACTTCGGCGGGACGGAAATAACGTGGGTCGACGGCGACGATGCATTGGTTGGTAACGACGTCGTAACCTTTCTCGTCTACACCCGTGCCTTCCCAACGAATCTTGATACCGGCTTCATTCGCTGCAACTTCAACAAACTCCCGAACGGAATGCTGTTCGCCGGTCGCGATCACGAAGTCTTCCGGAGTTTCTTGTTGCAGCATAAGCCATTGCATTTCCACGTAATCACGGGCATGACCCCAGTCACGCAGGGCGTCCATGTTACCGAGGTACAGGCAATCTTGCAGACCGACCTTGATACGTGCCAATGCGCGCGTGATCTTTCGGGTCACAAAGGTTTCACCACGGATTGGAGATTCGTGGTTAAAAAGAATGCCGTTGCAGGCATACATGCCATAGGATTCACGATAGTTCACAGTGATCCAATAAGCGTACATCTTGGCGACGGCATACGGGGAGCGTGGATAGAAAGGCGTGGTTTCTTTTTGAGGAATTTCCTGCACCAGGCCGTACAGCTCTGAAGTCGATGCCTGGTAGAACTTGGTCTTCTTCTCAAGGCCGGCAATGCGGATTGCTTCGAGGATGCGCAGAGTACCCATGGCATCAGTGTCAGCAGTATATTCTGGTGACTCGAAGGAAACAGCTACGTGGCTCTGCGCCCCGAGGTTGTAGACTTCATCTGGTTGTACTTCCTGCACGATGCGAATCAAGCTGCTCGAATCGGTCAGGTCGCCGTAATGCAGGTTCAGATCATAGCCTTTCTTATGCGGGTCGTGGTAAAGGTGGTCAATACGATGAGTATTGAACAGCGAAGCACGGCGCTTGATGCCGTGCACCGAATAACCCTTTTTAAGCAGGAACTCAGCAAGGTAAGCACCATCCTGACCAGTAATACCCGTAATCAACGCTACTTTCTTGTCGCTCATTTTTTCACCAATTAAATTAATCAATCGAACAGTAAGTCTCAATCAGAGAGCCAATTTATTGCTGCCCCCCTCACCTTCCGCCTGGAAGTGAGAACCCTTTTTTCATTCCATATATTTACTGTTCAGCAATCCCTCAATTTCCTTAACTTTTAATGCTACCAGCGCTGGGTCCCTTCTGCTTTCCACATTCAATCTCAACAAAGGTTCGGTATTTGAACCTCGGAGATTGAACCGCCAGTCAGCGAAATCCAGCCCGATCCCATCTGTTTGATCCAGGTGAGGCGCCTGAGGTAAGTAGTGCTGCAAAACTTCCTCCAGCGCCGCTGGCACATTGCTCACTCGATAGTTGATTTCACCGCTGCATGGATAGGCGGCAATACGCTCATCAACAAGCTGAGACAGTTTTTTCCCCGAGACAGACATCAATGCAGTCACCAGCAACCAAGGGATCATTCCGCTATCACAGTAGGCGAAATCGCGGAAATAATGATGAGCACTCATCTCACCACCATAGATCGCATCTTCTAGGCGCATGCACTCTTTTATAAAGGCGTGACCGGTTTTGCATTGTACTGAAACGCCGCCTGCCAATCGAACCTGATCGATTGTGTTCCAGGTCAATCTCGGGTCATGAATGATCTTGGAACCCGGGTTTTGCTTGAGCAGCATTTCGGCAAGCAGGCCTACCAGGTAGTAGCCTTCGATAAAACGGCCGTCCTGATCAAAAAAGAAGCAGCGATCGAAATCACCATCCCATGCCAACCCCAAATCGCAGCCGTTCTCCAGCAGCGCATTACGTGTCAGGCTGCGATTCTCCGGCAATAGCGGATTGGGCACGCCATTAGGAAAGTTGCCGTCTGGCTCGGAGTTGATCAGTACCCATTCGAACGGCAGCTTCTGAATCAATTGCTCCAACACAGGACCGGCGGCGCCGTTGCCTGGATCCGCGAGGATTTTCAGTGGCTTCAGGTCAGCGACGTTGATGTAAGTAAGCAGGTGCTCGATGTACCTGTTCTTATCCAGCTCGAAACGGACCTGTCCAGGCGTTAAAGCCAAGGCTCCCAGATCACAACTCTCCACGCGTTCACGTATGGCATTGAGCCCGGTATCACCACTGATAGGTCGCGATTCGGACTTGACGAGCTTCATCCCATTGTAACCTTTGGGATTGTGGCTCGCAGTTATCATCACCCCACCGTCTGCGTTAAACGCACTGGTAGCAAAATAAACCTCTTCGGTCCCGCACAAGCCTATATCGATAACGTTTGCACCCGCCTCAAGCAAGCCGCGAGTCATCGCGTCTGCAAGCATGGGACTCTCAAGTCGCATATCCCGTCCCAGCACGATGTTTTCGGCCTGCAACTCGACAACCATCGCCCGGCCTATCCGGTACGCAACCTCTTCATTGAGATCGGCTGGCACTTGGCCGCGAATATCGTAGGCTTTGAAACACTGGGTTTTTATAGGGGTATTCATACCGCTCTCTTGCTGAGGTACGTTGGGCGGGCCAAATTGATGGTCCGCTCACGCGCCAGGATGGAAACGTATCAGGCATCGGAAAAATGCGAAAAAGCCTGGCCGGAGAATACCTCACCGACCGGGCTTACAACTCCATGGATGCCGTTACTTGTCGGCTCGGCCGTAGTTATCATCGAAACGGACGATATCGTCTTCGCCAAGATAGTCGCCGCTTTGCACTTCAATGAGTACCAGGTCTATGACCCCGGGGTTCATCAAACGATGCTGATGACCTGCCCGGATGAACGTGGACTCATTGGTGTTCAACATCAGTTCCTGCTTGTCGTTGATAACCACAGCCATACCGCTGACGACAATCCAGTGCTCACTTCTATGGTGGTGCATTTGCAGCGACAGGGAAGCTTTCGGTTTCACCACGATGCGCTTGATCTTGAAACGCTCGCCGTTCTCAAGCGTCGTGTAAGTGCCCCATGGGCGATGCACGGTGCGATGCAGCAGGTGAACAGTATGGCTGCAGGCTTTGAGCTGATTGACGATGTGCTTGACGTCTTGCGCGTGATCCTTGTGTGCGATCATTACCGCGTCAGGCGTGTCGATAACGAGCAGGTCCTCAACGCCAACAAGCGCAGTCAAGCGACCTTCGCTATTCACGTAATTGTTACGTGACCCGTGAGACAGGACTTCACCTTCAAAGCGATTGCCGTTCTCATCAGGCTCGGTTAATTCACTGACAGCATTCCAGGAGCCGATATCACTCCAGCCGATATCACACGGAATGGTTGCCACCTTGGACGAACGCTCCATCAACGCGTAATCGATGGAAATATCCGGCACTTCAGCAAACGCATCGGCATCAAGCGCCAGGCAGCGATACTTGGAGGATGAGGTGAGGCGTGATTGCTCGATGGTCTTGCTCACTGCGGCCACGACATCCGGAGCATGCTCGCGCAACTCCTCAAGGACTGTCCCGACCCGGAAGCAGAACATACCGGAGTTCCAGTAGTAGTTGCCTGCACTGACATAACGTTGAGCGGTGTCAAGATCAGGCTTTTCAACGAAACGCGCGACTTTCAGACCGCCCTTCAGAGGTGCATCCTTTTGCGCTTCGATGTATCCAAACCCTGTTTCAGGGTAAGTCGGTTGAATACCAAAAGTTACCAACCAGCCTTCAGAAGCCAGTGTCATGGCGCTCGCCACGGCCGCGGCAAACGCTTTTTCGTCTTTGATCAGATGGTCAGCGGCCAACACCAGCATCTGGGCGTCAGGGCCATGGGTAGCTTCCAGCTGAAGCGCAGCGGCGGCAACGGCGGCGGCTGTATTACGACCAAAAGGCTCCAGAATGAACCCTTGAGCATGCTTGGCTTTATTGACTGCGCCGTACTCATCTTCAGTCTTGAACAAGAGCTCTCGGTTGGTCACCGTAAGAATCTCCACAACACCTTCCAGGCGTGATGCACGAAGGAAGGTTTTCTGGATTAGATTCTGGCCATCTGGCAGGTCCATGAACGGCTTCGGGTGAGCCTCTCGAGAAACAGGCCATAACCGGCTACCCACTCCACCAGACAAAATTACGGGAATCAGTTCCATGCTCTAAATCCTTAATCCCCTTCTGGCAGATGTGACCAGTAAGCGGGCTCAGTTATGTTTCCAGTCATTCCAGCATCGTAATCGATGCAAAAAATTGCTTAAGGCAATCGCAAGGGTAAAAGCTCGACTTCGGTCCAAACCTGTCGGGCTTCCCCTGGCGCGCCCCATTATTGATACGGGTTCCCAGGTATCGGAAATGCGGGCCTTTGCGGCCATCTCTAATCAGGAATTCCCTGAAAAAATGAATCAATTGAGACTGAGATGCAATACCGAACAGGGTCAGATAATTCTGTCGCCCATTCTACAGGTAGTACCGACATTTAATAACTCACGGGCCGACAGGAGACAAAAAATCATTTGAAAACAAATAAATACTTGCCATCAAAATAACATCAAGGCCCGGTACCGATCAAATCTCAGCGCGGATGTAACTCCAGAAGTTTCTCCAGATATTGACCGTATCCCGTCTTCCCGAGGCGCTGAGCCTGAGCTGCCAATTCGGCAGCGGAAATCCACCCCTTGTTGTAGGCGATCTCCTCCAGACAAGCCACTTTCAAGCCTTGCCGCTTCTCGATGGTGTGCACGAAGTGACTCGCCTCAAGCAGTGAATCGTGAGTGCCTGTATCCAGCCAGGCAAAACCGCGACGAAGCATCTGCACTTTTAGCGACTTCTTCTCAAGGTAGACCCGATTGATGTCGGTGATTTCAAGCTCACCCCTTGGTGAAGGCTTGATGCTCTTGGCAATCTCTACGACCTGATTGTCGTAGAAGTACAGCCCCGTCACCGCATAGTTGGATTTGGGGTTCTGAGGCTTCTCTTCAATACTGAGAACCTGGCCGCTTGCGTCAAACTCCACAACGCCGAAACGCTCCGGATCGGACACGTGATAACCAAAAATGGTCGCACCACTAGCCTGATCACCAGCGGAGCGCAGGTGCTCGGTGATTTGACCGTAGAAGATGTTATCGCCCAGGATCAGGCAGCACGGGTCATCACCAATGAACTCTTCACCGATGATAAACGCTTGCGCCAGGCCATCCGGACTAGGTTGCTCGGCATAACTGAGCTTGATGCCGTACAAACTGCCATCGCCAAGCAGCTTGCGGAAACCCGGAAGATCGTCAGGCGTAGAGATGATCAGAATCTCCCGCATGCCTGCGAGCATCAGTACCGACAGCGGATAAAAAATCATCGGCTTGTCGTAGATCGGCAACATCTGCTTGGATACGCCAAGGGTCAGCGGATGGAGGCGTGTGCCGGATCCACCAGCGAGGATGATGCCTTTACGATTCATCGTGCTCATTTATTCAGAACTTCCCTAAGCATTCGAGTTACACCACTTTGCCAATCCGGCAAGTGTAGAGAAAAATTGCCACGCAGCTTTTGAGTATTCAAACGAGAATTCAGAGGGCGGCGTGCAGGTGTCGGGTAGGCGCTCGTCTCAATCGCCTTGATTGTGGTGACGGAGAGCTGCACGCCATTGGCCCGTGCAAAATCGACGACATAACTGGCATAACCGTGCCAGGACACTTCCCCCCCTGCGGCTAGATGATAGAGGCCGCCTAACTCAGGGTGCTGAAGGATTTGCTGAATGGCCGACACCGTTACATCCGCGATCAGATCAGCACCAGTAGGCGCGCCTATCTGATCCGCAACGATCTCAAGAACTTCTCGCTCCCTCGCCAGGTTGAGTATTTTTCGGGGGAAGCTATCGCCGCGAACGCCGTAATTCCAGCTAGTCCGGAAAATCAGGTACTTGCAGCCAGACTGGATGATCGCCTGCTCACCAGCTACTTTGCTGGAGCCATAACTATTCAAGGGCGCGACAACATCCGCCTCCCCCCATGGCACCGAGCCTTGACCATTGAACACATAGTCGGTCGAGTAGTGAATCAACCAGGCATCCAAAGATCTGGCCTCTTCTGCCAGGACCTGGCAAGCCGCGCCATTAACCAGGGCAGCCAGCTCGATCTCGGACTCCGCTTTGTCCACCGAGGTGTAAGCAGCCGCATTCACGATTAGACAAGGCTTAAGTCGTCGGATCGCAGTACGCAAAGCAATCAAATCAGTAAGGTCGACGACACTGCGGTCTGCGGCAATCACTTCGCCAAGGGGAGTCAGGGAGCGCTTAAGCTCCCAACCCAGCTGACCGCTTGCCCCTAGCAGAAGGACTCTCATGCCGTGTTCGAGCGGCTCGCATAGTTCTGATCGATCCACTGCTGGTAGCTGCCGCTTTTTACATGGGCAACCCATTCAGCATTTTCGAGATACCACTCAACGGTTTTGCGAATCCCGGTTTCGAAGGTTTCTTCTGGCGCCCATCCCAGCTCACGCTGGATTTTGCTCGCGTCGATGGCGTAACGCTGGTCGTGACCCGGCCGATCCTGAACGTAAGTGATCAGATCGGCATGAGGACGATGAACCGAGTCGGGGCGCAACTCGTCGAGCAATGCACAAAGGGCATGCACCACCTCGATGTTTTGCTTCTCGTTGTGACCGCCAATGTTGTACGTTTCGCCGATAACGCCCTTGGTTACTACCTTGTACAAAGCACGGGCATGATCTTCAACAAAGAGCCAATCACGCACTTGATTACCTTTGCCATAGACAGGCAATGGTTTGCCTTCCAGTGCATTCAGAATGATTAACGGAATCAACTTTTCGGGGAAGTGACACGGACCATAGTTGTTCGAGCAATTGGTAATCAGGACCGGCAGACCGTAAGTACGACTCCAGGCGCGAACCAGGTGATCGGAGCTGGCCTTGCTTGCAGAGTACGGGGAACTCGGCTGGTAGGGCGTGGTTTCTGTGAAAAGCTCATCCGGCCCTTCAAGATCGCCGTAGACTTCGTCAGTAGAAATATGATGAAAGCGAAAGTTGGCTTTCCGACCTTCATCCAGCGCAGCCCAATAATGACGCGCAGCCTCCAGCAAAGTGTAGGTACCGATAATATTGGTCTGGATAAATTCAGACGGACCGGAGATAGATCGATCGACATGAGACTCCGCAGCCAGATGCATAATCGCATCCGGCTGATGCTCACGCAGGATACGCTCGACCTGAACGCTATCGCAGATGTCCACGCGCTCAAATACATAACGAGGATCTTCACTTACGCTAATTAGCGATTCAAGATTGCCTGCGTAAGTTAGTTTATCGACGTTGACGACAGAATCAGTGGTGCTGGAAATAATATGGCGAATGACAGCCGAACCAATAAATCCGGCGCCACCAGTAACTAGAATTTTCACGCGGTACCATACCCTTGCGTCGCAGACAGAGCCACTAACGGCGTACTGCCTAACCCATGAATGCAAAAGCCATCAAGTCAGCCGAGACTTCCGCCCGAGGCCCTCTGGGTCGATATGTGAATATGCCACTATCGAACTAGCTCAGCATTTTACAGCTTAATGACGGTTTTACTAATGGATATAGACAAGCTGTTGCGAGCATCTGGGGCGACCACGTCGAGATCACACCAGCCGCTTGCGCGAAGCTTTATACGTGCGCCCGAACACCCAACTTGCGACCGGACCAATCACCATCCCGATCAACAGCGCCAGCACCATGACCAAGGAAACCGGTAACTGAGGCCCCACCCAACCAAGGAACAGCAATGTTACTGATTGCTGGTTCTCGAGAACGAACGCCAAGACTGCCAGAACCAGCAGCAGGACGAACACCGCGAGCAACACGCGTTTGAGGTTACGCATCAAAAGCTCCCTGGAGTGCAGCGACTATCAAAGGCCTTCTTCCTCTTCCTCGTTCACACGATCGCGCAATTCTTTACCCGGCTTGAAATGCGGAACAAACTTGCCATCGAGGCTCACGGACTGACCGGTCTTAGGATTGCGACCTACGCGCGGTGCACGGTAGTGCAAGGAGAAGCTGCCAAACCCACGGATCTCAATTCGATCCCCCGTGGCCAGACATTGGGACATTTGCTCAAGCATGGTCTTGATGGCCAGCTCCACATCCTTTGATGAGAGCAGCCCTTGATGGGTGACAATTCGTTCGATCAACTCCGACTTCGTCATATTTTTCCCTTCTTTTTCAAGCAGCTAGGAAAATCGCTCCAGAGGTTTTAGCATGCCCGCATGGATT
>Ga0247819_10001406_pt1 | contig 13069 bp, 2 predicted proteins | sample 13C_Xylose_Day6_FD_193428 | JGI IMG/M metagenome (GOLD analysis project Ga0247819, IMG submission 193428) | Soil microbial communities from agricultural site in Penn Yan, New York, United States - 13C_Xylose_Day6 | ecosystem: Environmental > Terrestrial > Soil > Agricultural land | place: USA... | reverse complement strand
GAGCGAACCAACACGTCCCCGGTTGCTGCTTGGGGTGCATTGGGTCGTGCCAGTGGTTCGTAAGGATCACGAGAAGGCATTTGCCCGCCACCCGGCATACCCGGGATTTGAGCTTCTGCACCGCCCGTAGGAACCGGAGTGTTATTGGCCGCATCGAACGGATTGGCCGTTGTGAAGGGACTAGCAGTCTGACCTTCAGGACCGGTGATCGGAGCGCCCTGCGGCGTCATTTGATCGTAGCCAGTTGCGGAGCCACCACCAGTGACCGTCAGCCTGAACGTTTTACCTCCCAGTCGTTCCATGAACAACTTCACCGCCGCCGAGCTTTGCGTGATGATCTGTTGAATCCCACGCGCTGCTCGACCCAGGCCCAAAAGAATGCAGCCCTGGCTATCAGCTTTCATACCACGTGATGCATCGCCCGCGCTGTTGCCAGCGTGGAACAGAATGGCGGAACGACCTTGCACGCCCTGTACTTCATACACCGTCCCAAACTTCGGAGACTGGCGGATTTTGCACTCATACGTACCCGGAGGAATGCAAGACTCCTTCGGTTTGTTGTCCTTCCACGGCAGCTCGAGAGTATTCATCTTGGTCCCGTCGGGCAGCGTAAGCACACCGTAGGTACCGCTTTCAGTTGACTTCTCTCGAACCAGCGTTGCATCACCAGCCGAACCCGTGACCTTGCTCAGCTCCGGCACGATGGGCGTGCCGTTAGTTCCGACCTTCGGTCCCGCTTGGGCAGGCGCTTGCACGCCATCCGCATTCGGGATACTGCTACTACCGGCCGGAATAGACATCGGAGTATTTACCGCCCGGCCTTCAGGAGTTTCCGACATCTTGAGCAACCGATCCCGCACTGCATTGGGATCTTGGTCAGCAGGACCTTGACCTCGCGTCGAACCGACCGCGTCGTTGCCACCCTGAACGTTCGAACCACCAGGCAACTGACCGCTACCACCTGCCATAGCCAGGTTGAGCGACTCACCCCGACCAATCACGCCGAACTCTTGCGCGCGATTGTTGAGCTTGCTACCCATCAACGCCATGATCTCGCCTACCGTGCGCGGCTGCGTCTTGCGACGACCGTCATGGTAGAAGATTTCGGGATTAGACTTCGCCGCTGCCGGCGAAACGTCCTTACCCAAAGCATTTTGGTCAGCATCGAGGAACCGCTTGTAACCCGTGGGCCCCAAGAAGTGTGCCATGTAAGCATCGAGCGGTTGCGCAGAGCGCCCCTTGATCGACCCTTGCACGCCCTTGATGTTTTCCTTGATGTATTCGGCCGTCATGAACGCGTTAGCTACCGCGTCCGTGGGATTGGCAGTTTGAGGAATACCGTAACGGGCGCCGAAGCGCTTGAGCAGGTAGGGCCAAGTATTGGGCATCATCTGCCCCAGACCAGCCGCACCTGTGTCAGAGTTCACGACACTCGGGTTAAAGCCCGATTCTACCGCGCACACGGCTGCCAACAGTTTCGCATCGATACCAACGATATCGGCGACTTGCTCAAGCATCCCCTTCATGGCCTGATAGCCACTACCAACAGGTTGAGTGACCTCAGCAGCTTTACCTTCCCGACCTTGGGAGATTGCAACCCCAGGTCCGTCAGTCATGCTACCAACGCCACCGTAATCGCTGGAGGACACCTTGGTGCTGCCACCACCATAAGGCGTCTGAACGCTGTTCGGGTCGAAAGACTTCCCAACGTCCATCGGATTCGGCTTAGCAGCCGGATCACCCGGATTACCAGGATTGGCGGCCTTGGCTTCGGCAGCTTTATCCTCAGCGAGTTTGACTTGCGCAGCCTCCATTTCGAGGAAACGCAGGTTGGCATCTATCGACTTGGGGTCGGTGTTGACAGGGCTATTCGGCCAAGGCCGAACGAGAATACCCCAAGGTGGTTTCGGATAGTCGCCATCGTCCGTCATTGTGCCAAGAATGAACTTAGCCGCTTCCAGACGATCCGTCTTTGACATTTTCTCGCAACCTGCGAAAAACGTCGCTTCCCCTGTGAGTTTCTTTACCACCGCGCAGGAGTTCACGAAGACGGGCAAGAATCGCAGATTAAACCACGAACGCCATTCTGACATCTCCTCGGAGTTTCTGTCCGAAATACCGAACTTGCCAAAGAACTTACTGGCGACTTCTTCGGTAGAGCCCTCGAACTGAACGCCCTTGGTGTTGCGGTAGTTGATATCTTGTTGGCAATAGTCCTCCAATTCGAAGATCGTTCGGACCTTGTCGTAATCCAGATCGATAAGGCCGTACATACGCAAGCGCAGCGCATCGAACGCGTTCAGGCGATTAATGCGACGAGTCGTATCAACACCCAAAGCACGCACGAAGAATCCACCAATCGCACCCAAACCGGTTTTGATCTTATCCATGATCGAATCAGGGATAAGGGGCTTGGTCAGGAAATCGCTAGCCTTACTCAAAAAGCTTTTGATCTGACCACCGGGATTGATCTTGTCGAGGATTGCTTCTCCTGCCCCTTTGATCTTATCGCCGAGCCATTTGTTAGCAGTCTTCAACCCGGTCCAAGCAGCAGCCAGACCAGCCCCCGTCTTTTGCAAGATGGATTTCTCGTCTGCCTTCTTATCGGACCACGCCTTCAGCTCGTCGTACATCCCGTGTACGTCACGGGTGCCCATTTCGAGCGGTTCCTTCGTGATCGGGTTAAACAGGTCCGTAGAGTATTCAAACCCTCCGAACTTGATACCTTCCACAAAGTCTTTGAGCTGTTGGCCTTTGAGCTTTTCAGCCGCTTCGAAGTCAGTGCCGCCAGTGATGCGCTTAGTGACGCCAGCCCATACCGAGAACACCGGGTTAAAGCGATTGATGACCCAGGCTTCAAACTTGCCTGCGTCGCCAGACTCTTGATCGTTGGGGTCGATTCCAAAGAGCTTAAACGCCTTGATCCAATTCACCTTAGGGAACTGGACTTGGGGCATATCACCCTTGAAGGTGGTGGCTTCCAGAACGAGGCTTTCGAACTCGGCGATTTTGCGAAGCGTCGGGCCGTCGTCTCGCAAGAAGCCGTACTGCACCATGCGGTAGTTGTTAAGCGGAGTCGGCTCGATACGGGTGAAGTATTTGTACGCCTTGTAAGCGCCATAACCGATACCCGCAACCGCGGTAACGCCAGCAGCCACCGCCGCCCCCGCGGGAGTGAACAGCAACGGAGCCAGGCGACCGAGGCCAAGCGCTGCACGTCCTGCCAACTTAGCGGCGCCCCAGCCAGCCTTACCAGCGAACTTCGCACCAGCCCAGAGCTGACCCTTGGAAGGACCGATGAGCGCAATCTTGCCAGCAGTCTTTAGACCTTGTCCGATCTTCGAACCACCGACCTTGCTCAGCAGACCTCCGGCAGCAGCGATAGCGCCGCCCACACCAGGAATCTTCGAGAGTAGCGGGCCAAGCATCTTGATGCCCTTAAAGAGCAACCCGGCACCCTTACCCAAAGCACCCAGCATCGGGACGATAGCGCCAGCAGCCGAGATCAACGGACCCAGACCAGCGCCGACCATGAGCTTCTTTACGAAACCCAGGCCACCCATCAGCATCGAGAGCAGCCCAAAGCCCGACTCACCCTTTTGGAATTTCTCCTTAGCCATTTCCTTCAGGCCCTGGCCACCTTTCTTCTTGGAGAGCTGGTCTTCGTAGCTACCGACCCGAGGGCCTTCGCGTTCGGCTTTCTCTTCCTCGTGTTGCTTGACAAGCGTTTCCTTAACTTCCAGGATCGCTTCGCGGATCGTTTGACCCACGTCGCTGAAACGCTCACCTACGGCATCACCGACTGCTTCTGCTTGTACGCCTGCTTCTTGCAGTTTCTCTTGGCTGACTTCCTTGGCCGAGATACCCAGCTTCTTCAGACGTCCTTTCAGATTGTCAGCGATACCGCGCCAACCACCACGTGCTTGTACGCCGTCATTGATGCGAGCTTTTTGTTGCTGCGCCGCTTCGACGAGGTCTCGCTTGTAGGAATCGAAATCCTTGAGTTGACCCTTGGCATCGACTGCCAGTTCCGTTGCACGTTCGATAAGCTCTGCGCTAACTTCCTTAGGATCGAAATCCTTCAGTGCTTGCGTGACTCGGGCTTGGATCGATTCAGCACTCGCGGGGATAAACCCCTTGATACCGTTTTCGTTCCAGTTCTGTTGTGCACGCTTGAGCATCTCCTTAGCGCGAGCTTTCTCGCGCGCAGGATCGAAGTTCTGAGCGTAGTCGCTAGCATCGCCAGCAGCTTGCTTTGCACGAGCAGCCATCGAGGCGTAGCCCTCGGCAGCTTTACCACGTGCGCGGCGACCCTTACGACGGGCCATAACGCGAGCTTTACGCGTACGGCTGTTCAACTCCCGAGCTTTATCCAGCAGGCCGTGCTTGGCCAGCAGACCCTTAGCCTTTTGTGAAAGGTTCTCGCTAGAGATATCGATGCCGTTTTCTTCGAGTACTCGAACGGCTTCATCAGACAGATCCGAAACCTTTTCTGCCAGGCCGCTATTGCGATAAAGCGTTTCAGCTTGATCACGGAATCCTTGTGCCCGAGCAGCGAAGTCCTGCTCGTCGTAAAACTGCTTAGCACGATCGCGCAAACCTTCTGCACGCTCACGGAAAGCAGCGCCCGTAGACTGATCCTCACCAGCACCCAGACCGTCCCGAACCTTACCGGTGACTTTGCCCTTGAGACTGTCCCAACGGTCTTTCCATTTCGCGCCTTCCGCCTTAGCCTTCTCTTCAGCCTCTTGCTTCTCGGTGCGCTCCCGATCCAAAGACCGACCCAAGCTCGAGTCCACGCTGCCGTAGTCGTGCGAGAGCATCGCACGCATGATCGCGTGTTGATCGATAACGCCGTCTTTGATGAAACCGGCTTGTTCCAGGTATTCACGGTTGCCCGTGTTTACCAAACCTTGAACTTGGTCGCGGTTGATGTTACTACCGGCCAAGAGGTTATTGAAACGCTCGGAGAAATCGTTCAGGCGTTCGTTGTTGACGTCGCCTTCGAAGTGCTTGCCAAAAAGACCAGTGACCCGGGCAGCTTGCTCCCTGGAAAGACCCTTGAACGTGCTAGTGCTCGTCAAACGTTCCGGAGATGCCAGACGGTTGCCGTAGTTGTCAGTGAGCAATTGCTCGGCGACCTTGCGACGAGTCTGAGGATCGAGATCTCGAAAGCCCTCGATGGAATCCATCAAGCTAGTCGTACGCTCCTTGACCAGATCACCGTCGCCGGTGCGAAGGAAATCGTGAACGACTTTCTTACCCTGATCCTTGGACTGGACGAACTTACCTTCGCTATAGTCGTAGGTCAAACGACCAGCGGGTTTGCCGGTGTTCAACTCAGTCACTTGAGAGAGGATACCGGACAACAGCCCCGGGATCACTTCGTTCAGCGTACGACTAGATTGCTTGGTAAACGGATGCGGCTCTTGGAGTGTGCCGGTGTTGTCGATGTCGATCGAACGACTACCGCGATCGTCACCGATCAGGTCACGCACCAGCTTAACCAGCGGCCCCATGCGGTTCTTAACCCGCTTGCCGTCCTCATCGAAAGCGAATTCGTTCTCTTCACCCTTGATGTGTTGCTCTTCCAAGATACGGCGGAAGTTCTGAGTGAGGTAGCGGCTGTTACCGCCCCATTTCTTCCCGCGCTCGGAATTGCCGATCATCCTGCGAAGACGATCCGCGGCCATGCCGCCGGCAAAGCGCGCCGCAGTATGACCTGCGATACGACCACCTTCTTGGTACAGCATCGACGGCGTAAGCATCCCGCCCATCGAAGCGAGCGGGTTAAAGCCGATCATCATGCGGGCCATCTCACCCGCAGACCCGATCATTTCCGTAGCGCGCTTACCAGCGTTAGCACGGATACGTTCAACCACACCGGTGCCGCCGCCAAAGACACTGCGAGCACCCGTACCGCCGCCGTACTTCTGACGGGTCAGTTCGTGTTCTTGCAGTTTGATGACTTCAGGCTTGGCGATCGCTTTGTGCAGCGACATCAGGTTATCTTGAGTGACCTGCGCATTTTCGCGCATGATCATAAGCGTCTGAGCCGCCACGCTCAGTTGCCGTACGCTGATTTCCAGGTGCTTGCGGTAGTACTTGGCAGTGACGTTCTCGTTAAACGAGTTTTGACGCATCAACTCACGATGCATCTGTCCGACTGCTTGGATCGTCTCACCGTGCTGAGCGGTGGAGATCTTGACCTTCTTGATCTCGCGCTGGACCTCACGCTTTTCTCGACCGTATTCCTCGGCCGATTGCTTTTGCATGAAATCGCCCAGGTGCTCGGCAATCAGGCTATCTTCAGCACTGACTACCGGGCCGCTTGATTGACGACGTTCGCGAGAATCTCCGTACTTCTTGAACTTCTGGTACATCGCCGGCGACAAGAACTGGCGCAGGTCTTCGTCGCTATCGGCGACGGACTGCTTCAGTTCGTTGTTGACCTTGTTCATCTCGTCCTGAGCTTTACGCATCAAGACGGTGATGTCCTCGGCAGCCGTGACAGCTACCTTGGCGTCAATGCCGTATTCGCTGGGGATAGCGCGGTTCAAAATCCCTGCGACAACATGCGGGTCTTTCAGCGCATCGAGAATCCCGCCTTTAAAGCCACCTGCGGCCTTCTTGATCTTTTCGATTCGGGTAAGGGGCTTGGAATCTCCGAGGTCGAAGTCCATGTCACCGCCGAAATCATCAAAGTCGAGGTCGAATTCGTCTTTCTTGGCCATTTAAACCCTCTGACTAAGATAAATCCCTATTAGGCTAAAAACCTAATCTAATGAGGGATTTTATATTCCATATACACACATATAGTTGACCATTTTGATAGGGGTGATCGCTATGCAAAGGCGACCTTTGGAGCCGTTTAACCTAAAGCCATTGGTGTTGACGGACGCAAAACTCGTGAATGTCGGACAAGTCACGTCGACTGATTTCTTCGATACCACGACCAAGGAATTCGATAACGCCGGGCTTTTCTCCATCCCCATTTTTGGTCGTGTCGGAACCAAAGAACGCAAGCGCAAGTTCGGCTGGATCGATCTGCGCCTGCCGGTGTTTAACCCGACTGGCTTTATCGCCCTGACGCAATTGCGCCGCCTGAACATCGGCATCATGTCCGGCAAGGTCTACGCCCGCTGGGACCCGAAGCTGCGCGACTTCGTAGAAGCTGACGTCTTGACCGGTCAAACTGGTTTCAGCTTCTTTGCTGAACACTGGGAAAAAATCGACTTCGAACGTACTGCGTCGGCAGTGCGCGACGATCGCATCGAAGTGCTCAAGCGCTTCAAGAAAGAAATGATGATCACCCGCGTTCCGGTGATGCCTGCTGGTCTGCGGGAACTGCAAGTCGGTGATGATGGTCGCACAACCTCGGACGTGATCAACGATATCTATCGCAAGATGATCTCGGCAGCCAACACGGTTCCTGCGAACCTGACTCCGGACGTCGCTGACTTGATGGACAACACCCGCTGGCGCCTGCAAGTGGCCGTCAACGAAATGTACGACTATTTCGAGAGCAATACCAAGGGTAAGAAGAAATTCTTCCTGGGTCGCTTCATCAATCGTCGTACGCACGACTCGACTCGTAACGTGATCTCGTCCTATATCTCCAAGCAAACCCGCTTGGGTGGCCCGGGTACGACGAACATCATGGACAACGTGGTCGGTTTGTATCAGGGCTTTGCGATGATTCGTCCGGCGGCGATCTTCCAGCTGAAGCAGCTGTTCATCGAACCCTGCTTTATCTCGCAGGCTGTTCCGGTTCGGCTGACCAACCGGCGTACGCTTGAACAAGAGGAAGTCGATCCGCCGGCGCACGTCTACGATGACTGGATGACCAACGAAGGTCTCATGCGTCAGATCGGTTATTTCGACACGATCTCGATTCGTCATGATCCGGTGACGATTGCTGGCCACTACCTCGCTCTGATTTATAAGGGCGAAATCAATGGCAAGCTCGTCTACAAGTTGTTCCACGATATCCGGGAACTGCCGAAGGGCTTTAACCGTCGTGACGTATATCCGGTCTCGTTCGCTGAGATGCTGTTCCTCACGCTGGACAAGATCATCGGCGACTACCCGTCGTTGAACACGCGTTATCCGATCGATAACTTCGGCTCCATCCAGCCGAACCGTATCTACTTGAAGTCCACGGTGGATACGGAGCGCCGTTACGAGTTGGATGAGAACTGGGAGCTCGTTCCTGAATCGCATCTGGCTGCGGAATACCCGATCCCTGGCAAGTCGTTCCACGATACCAGCTCGCCACACCTGTTCCGTCTGGCTGCCCAGAACGGTGACTTCGACGGCGACACCAACTCATCGACCGCGTTGCAGACCGAAAACGCACGCAACGAACTGAAGAATTTCATCATGGACAAGCGCTCGCTGATTGGCCCTGACGGTCAATTCAAGTTCAGCGCTAGCATTCCCCCGGTGGAATTGTTCTTGTACAACTTTACTGGAGAACCTCGAGCATGATGCTCCTTAATAGCTATTATCGTGCTTACGGTGTTCGCAAGCTGACGTTCCTGGCGTCCCCGCCCAAAGCACCCCTGGCGCTGATGGAGCTGCCTCGAAGTAGCCTCTATCACTACATCCCTCAGACCATCTCGGATGTTGGCCCTCGCAACGACGAGTTGATCTTCCGGGGCGTGACGCGCGCAATCGCGCTGATGTTCCAGAACGACCCGCTCTCGCTCGTGGGTGAGCCGCGAGTGAAAACGATTGACATCCAATCGCTCGTGAAGGACTTCTACCTGAAGAACCGGAACTATCGGCGTCTGAAGGAACTGAAGGCCGTGGAAGGCTCGATCGACACCCAGGTGGCGATTTCCTACAGCTTTATCAATAATCGCCTGCATTACCTGAACACGGCAATGTCGGCGTACAACCAGTGGTACAACCTGAACGCCACGGTTTGGAAGACGATCGCTCGGACGGCGCAAGAAACCCAGCGCAATCAGTTCGTCCCGGTGTACGTGCCGCAGTCGATCAATAGCCCTGCTACGCTGAATCGTTTCAGCGAAGAAATGACCAAGCAGGGTTTGTCGTACTTCTCGACCCCGGAGGATTTGTTCCTTTTGGAAATCTGGAAGTGGATCACCGACAACCGCTCGAAGTCGATGATCTCGGCTGTTCGCACGGAAGACCTGCACAAGATCAACCTGGTTTTCATCGACCGCAATACGTGGTTCGTCCTCAACCTGGCTCGCCTGGATTCCTGGCGCAAGACGCCGCCGGGAGAGATCGCTGGCAAGAAGATGGATTTCCAGGACGAGGAAGCTCCTGCAAACGGCGCTGGCAAGATCGTCAAGCAGACGAGCGTTCAACAACCTCAGCTTCTGGCAAAGTTGTTCCTGCGCGGTCTGATGTCGGTTATCGCAGCTCGCACGCTGTCGGTGGACGAGGTCAAGGAAACGTTCGAACAATCGCTTCTGGATCAACCCAAACCGGAAGCTGCGCCCAATGCTTCGGCCCTTGGTACTGGCGTGCAGTCCGAGCAAGACCGCATCGCTGCCAGCGAGATGGACGTCACCGAAGAGGAGATGCGCCAGCTGCAAGCGTTCCGTGCTCGTCAAGAAGCGAACTTCGCTGACAACGACTTGGGTGGCGAGATCGAATTCAACGAAGACGATCTCGCCTCGGAGCAACGTTTGGCTGCCAAGCTGGCCAAAGCGGTCACTCTGGATTTGGATCACGTGGATGCCGGTGGTCAACCGGAAGATACCGATACCGAAGCCCTGAAGGAACTGGAAGCGGCGCTGGATGAAGACCTCCAGGTGCTCACCACGATCGAGAACAAGCGCGTTGAGCGTGAGGCTCGGTTGGCTGAAGCCTCTGAAAGCGAGGAGCTTGAGCCGCTGCCTCCTGAAGAACCGTTCAACCCGGCACCCGACGCACGACTCATGAAGCTGTGCGACAACATGGTGGAAATGGGTGCGATGTCCGGTTCCGACTATCGTCGGTTCGAGCGCCTCTCGCAGCGTTACAAGACGATCACGATGCCCAACGGTCAAACGCTGGAAGACTTCGTGAAAGTTACGCCCGAGATGTTGACCCTGAAGGACGACGAAGGCGACAAGGTCAGCTCGGTGATCGAACGCTTCACCAAGAAGTACGTGACCGAAGTCATGGATCGCGATATTGCGGCGATGATCCTGCACGCACAGGCCGGTGGCGTAGCGGTTGCTGATCTGAAGATCAAAGACCTGGTCGACATCACGGGCCATGACCGCGAATACACGATCCGCCTGGCTCCTATCGAAGGCGAGCAGACCACGATCAAAGCTACGTTCCCGATCCCGAACGAGCGCGGCGTGTTTAAGGCCGGTGGCGTGCCTTATCGTTATCGCAAGCAGCAAGGCGTGGCGATGCCGATCAAAAAGACTGATGAGCGCGAGGTCGTGCTCACGAGCTACTACGGCAAGGCGTTTGTTCGCAAACCTGACTTCAAGGTGAGCGACTACCAAGCCTGGATCTGCAATCAGATTCGCGCAGCGGATATCAACAACCGCGGCATCACGAACCTGGTAGCTGAACCCTCGATGGATTCGAAGTGGCGTTGCCCGCTTTACTTCACCTACATCGGCAAGGAGATCAGTAGCTTCCAAGCACAGTGCCTGGGTAAGTCTTACCAGTTCGATTTCCGTTCGGATGAAGCTGTCCGTAACGAAATCTTCGGTGAGCAAACGCTGAAGTCCCTCGATCAAGCCGGGGCTCGTGTTATTGCCAAGTCCGACGACGGGGATTACCTCGTCATGCAACAGGACAACTCGATCGTTCGCATGACGACCGACGGCCTGCGGGTTGAAGCTGGCACGATCGAAGAAGTGCTCGGCTTCATTGGCGGACGCGTGCCGGTGGAATACACGCAACTCTCCACGATGGGTCAAGAGATCCCCGTGGGTGTGATCCTGGGCTACTACCACGGGTTCAACTGGCTGCTGCGCCGGTTCCGGCCGAAGTTCCGCAAAGTGATGCGTGGTTCGAAGGCCAACCTTCAGTCGTACGAGTACGCGGTCCAGTTCGCAGATGAGACCTTCATCTTCGATCGCCGGGAGATCTTCAACACGTTGATTTTCTCGGGCTGGAACAAGTACCGTAATGCGATTCGCAATTACACGTACCGCGAGTTCAACGACCAGGGCGTTTATATGAACGTCATGGAGGACTCGGGCATCAGCTTCCGTATCCTCTCGGAGCTCGAGCGTCTGAAGAAGATGTTCGTGGACCCCATCACCGCGGAGCTGCTGGTCGAAATGAAAGAGCCGGTCGAATTCGACAAGCTCCTCGTTCGTGCAACAGAACTGCTGGTCGATGGTTACGTTCCGCTGGTGCGTGACCGGGTTCGTGGCTACGAGCGTTTCGCTGGCGCGTTCTATCGCGAGTTCGTCCGTACGCTGCGCGCTCACGACAACCGTTACGGTCGCAACAAAGCCAAGTTGGATTTCAATCCGACTGAGGTTAACAAAGCGATTCTGTCGGACGCTGCCAAGATGCAGGTGACTGAGATCAACCCGATCGAAGACATCAAGCAAGAGGAAGCGATCTCGCACTCGGGTGACGGTGGTCGATCTGGCCGGGCACTCACCAAGGACGATCGTGTTTACCGCATGGACGAGCACGCCGGTCTGGTGTCCGAAGGCACGGTGGATAACGACAAAGTGGCGGTCAACGCTTACATGTCGGCTAAGCCGAAGATCGTCAACGTGCGCGGTATCAACGAGGGATTCGATCTGGAGAACGATCCGATCGAAAGTCTGGTGTCGACCTCGATGCTGGTCTCCCCTTGCGCAGATCGTGACGACGGCAAACGCGTGAACTTCATCAACATCCAGCACGGTCACGGTATCTCCTGCGTGGGTTATACGGTGCCGATCGTGCGTACGGGTGAGGAAGACGAAATCGCCAAGCGCAACTCGGACATCTTTGCCAGTATCGCTAAACGGCCTGGGAAGGTCGTGTCGCTGAACAAGGACGGCATCATCGTGCGTTATGAGGACGGTGAAGAGGTCGGTGTTCAATTGGGTCGTCGTTACGGCGGGGCATCTTCGCTCACGTATCCTTTCGATATCGTGACCGACAAGAAACTGGGTGATAAGGTGGAACCGGGTGATGCAATCGCTTGGAACGCCAACTTCTTCGCCAAGGACTACCTGAACCCCCGTGGCGTTACCTGGAAGTCTGGTGTACCGGTTACGGTGGCACTGACGGTATCTCCGGCTACCTTCGAAGACTCCAGCACGATCTCGCAACGCGCAGCTGAAAAGCTCACCACGTTCATTACCGAACGGCGTGAGATCATCGTTCGCTTTGACCAAGCCGTCCACGAGGTGGTGAAAGCCGGTCAGAAGGTCGACGTATTCGATAGCCTGTGCGTGGTTGAAGACTCGCTCACCAGCGGTAGCGATATCTTCAAGGGAACGACTGCCGAAACGCTTCGTCAGTACGGCGCTGACGCACCCCGGGCGAAAGTCAAGGGTGTGATTGACGGGCTGGAAATCCGTTACAACGGTGAGAAAGCCTCGATGACACCGACTCTGCGAGCAATCGCGGATTCTTGCGATCGTCAAATGGCCGCTCAACAGAAGGCAGCAGGTAAGCCGGTGTTGACTGGTCGTACGCTTAACCACTACCGCGTCTCGGGTAAGCCTTTGCTGCCTAACGTGGCCGTGATCACGGTGCTGATCACTCACGAGGTTCCGTACTCCGTGGGCGACAAAGCCGTACTGGGTAACCAGTTGAAATCGGTCAACGGTGACGTGGTTGAAAACCCGATGGTTTCTGAATCGGGGGTGGTGATCGACAAGGAGTTTGGCTCCATCGCTGTCGGTGCACGTATCGTGCGGTCTCCGTATCTGATCGGCACGACGTCTCGTCTGTCCGGCCGGCTGGGTCAGATGATCGTGGATGCATATCGCGGTCGACCCGTGAACGTCTGATGTGAAGTAGCGCCTAGCGGGGGTCTAGCCCTCGTTAGGCGTTAACTTTATGAGTGCTTTAACACGAACAACCCTTTTAGCTAAAAGGAACTATCATGAAGAACTTTCCGGTCGTC
>Ga0247819_10001403_pt1 | contig 13081 bp, 13 predicted proteins | sample 13C_Xylose_Day6_FD_193428 | JGI IMG/M metagenome (GOLD analysis project Ga0247819, IMG submission 193428) | Soil microbial communities from agricultural site in Penn Yan, New York, United States - 13C_Xylose_Day6 | ecosystem: Environmental > Terrestrial > Soil > Agricultural land | place: USA... | reverse complement strand
TCATCATGGAGAATGTCAGCGAGACCCTGACCGAATACGACACCCGCAATGGCAAGGGCCTGATGCCGCGTCTGGCCGAAAGCTGGAGCCAGCAGCCCGACGGCTCGTGGCGGTTCAAGCTGCGCGAGGGGGTGAAGTTCTCGGATGGCACGACCTTTGACGCCAAAGACGTGAAGCATTCCTTCGACCGGGTGATGAGCGACAAGATCACCTGTGAATCCCAGCGTTACTTCGGCGGCATGACCGTCACCCCGGAAGTGGTCGACGACCTGACCATCGACTTCAAGGCCGATCCGGTTCAGCCGATCCTGCCCCTGCTGCTGTCCTTGGTCACCATCGTCCCCGAGGAAACCCCGATCGAGTTCATTCGCAGCCCGATCGGCACCGGCCCCTATGCGCTGACCGACTGGAAGCCCGGCCAGCAGATCGTGCTGTCGCGCCGCGACGATTACTGGGGCGAGGCCCCGAAAGTCACGCAGGCGACCTATCTGTTCCGCACCGATCCTTCCGTCCGCGCCGCCATGGTTGCCACCGGCGAGGCCGATATCGCCCCCTCGATCGCGCGTGAGGATGCGAATACCCCTGCCACCGACTTCACCTATCTGGATTCGGAAACCGTCTATATCCGCCTCGACAGCTCGGTCGCGCCGGTCAGCGATCTGCGGGTGCGCAAGGCGCTGAACATGGCCATCGACCGGCAGGCCTTTATCGGCACGCTGTTGCCCGAGGGCACGGAACTGGCCGTGGCACTGTTCCCGCCGACCACTGCCGGTTGGAACCCCGATATCAAGGTTCCCGCCTTTGATCCCGAAGGGGCCAAGAAGCTGTTGACCGAGGCCAAGGCAGCCGGCGTCCCCGTCGATACTGAAATCAAGCTGATCGCCCGCACCGCCAACTTCCCCAAGGTCACCGAGGTGATGGAGGCCGTGCAGCAGATGTTGACCGATGTGGGCTTCAACGTGAAGCTGGAATTCCACGAGGTCGCCGAGCATGAGAAATACTACTCGAAACCCTATCCGACCGATCAGGGCGTCTACATGCTGGCCGCCATGCATGACAACAACAAGGGCGACCCGGTCTTCACCATGTATTTCAAATATGCCAGCGACGGCCGGCAATCTGGGATCTCGGACCCGAAGGTGGATGATCTGATCGCCAAGGCCTCGGCCGCGACCGGCGACGAACGCGCCAAGCTGTGGTCGGAACTGGCGGCCTATGTGCATGACGACCTGGCTGCCGACATCCCGCTGTTCCACATGGTCAGCTATAGCCGCGTCGGCGAACGTCTGGACTTCAAGCCCAATATCGCCACCAACGGCCAGCTGCAGCTGTCCCATATCGGCTTCAAGTAACGCACGACCCCTCCCTTCCCTGCGCGGCGGAGCGATCCGCCGCGTCTTTTATGCCGGAGCTCCCTGATGACGAAAGAAGCCTTTGTCGCGCTGGTCACCTGTTTCAACGATGACGAGACGCTCAATCTTGATGCCACCCGCGCGCAGGTGCGCCGTCAGGTGGACGCTGGCAACAACATCATGTGCGCGGGCACCAATGGCGATTTCACCGCCCTGACCTATGACGAGAAAGTCACCCTGACCGAGGCCGTGGTCGATGAGGTCGCGGGCCGCGCGCGGGTGATCGTGAACGCCGGGATGCCCGCCACCTTCGAGACGGTGAAGCTGGCCCGCGAGTTTGACCGTATCGGCGTCGATGGCATCGCGGTCATCACCCCCTTCTTCATCGCCTGCACGCAGGACGGGCTGGTGCGGCATTTCTCGACCGTGGCGGATACGGTTGAAACGCCGGTCTATCTGTATGACATCCCCGCCCGCACCCAGAACCATATCGAGCCCGAGACCGCCCGCCAGCTCTCGGCGCATGGCAATATCGCCGGGATCAAGGATTCAGGCGGCGCGCAGGATACGCTTGAGGCCTATCTGAAGGTTGGCCAAGAAGTCGGTGATTTCGCGGTCTATTCCGGCCCGGACCATCTGGTCCACTGGTCGCTGCAAAACGGTGCGGCGGGCTGCATCTCGGGGTTGGGCAATGTCATGCCGCATGTGCTGGCCGCGATCATCCGCGCCTTCAATGCCGGCGATCAGGCCGAGGCCGCGCGCCAGCAGGGCATCTTTGGAGATTTCCGCAAGGACCTGTATGGGCTGGGTTATCCCCCGGCGCTGGTCAAGCGGGCGCTGTATCTGATGGACAATTCCGTCGGGGCCAGCCGCCAGCCCGCGCTGCTGCCCGATCCCGCGCAGGACGCGCAGATCGCCGAGATCCTGAAGCGTTACGCGTTGATCTAGGCAAGGGGCAGGGTGCAGACTTGCTCCAACCCGCGCGGTTCGCGGTTCCGGATGGTGATGCTGCCCTGATGACGCTCGATGATCTCGCGCGCGATGGCCAGTCCCAGGCCGGCACCGGGCACGGATTTGCGCCGGGCCGGATCGACGCGGAAGAAGGGTTCAAAGACGCGGGACAGCATGTCCTCGGGCAGGCCGGGGCCGTTGTCGAGGATGCGGATCACCGCGTTATTGCCCTGTCGGGTCAGCGACACTTCAGCCCCCATGCCATGGGTCGCGGCGTTCGAGATCAGGTTGCGCAAGGCGCGGGTCAGGGCCAGCGGCCCGGCGATCACCTCGGTCGGGGGCAGGGCGGCCAGCGTGACCGGCTGACCAAGGGCCTGCAATTCGCGCGCGATTTCGGTCAGCAGGCGGTCAAGGCGCAGCGGTTCGGTCTCGACGGCGCCGACCTCCTCGCGGACCAGTCGGATGGCGCTGTCGGCGATCAGGTCCAGTTCCTCAAGGTCGGACAGCCATTTCGCCCGTTCCTCGTCATCCTCGATGAACTCGGCGCGCAGCCGCATCCGGGTCATCGGGGTACGCAGGTCATGGCCCGCCGCCGCGACCAGCCTCATCCGGCTTTCCATCGCCTGACCCAACTGGCGTGACAGCCGGTTCAGGGCGCGGGCCGCTGCCCGCACCTCGCCCGGTCCGGTTTCTGGGATGGGTTGCATCACCCCGTCCGGGCCGATCTTGTCCACGGCATCCTCGATCAGTTGCAGCGGCCGGGTCAGCCGCCGCGCCGCGTGGATCGAGATGGCGGCACTGCCCAGCCCGATCAGCGACAGCCATACCGCCAGCACCTTCCATTGGCCGGGCGGCGGGCGCAGATCGGGGATCGGCAGGATCAGCCAGCCCCCTTCGGCCAGCGGGACCGAGACCAGAGGCGCGGCCTGCCCCTGAACATGGGTCACGACCACGGCGACCGGATCGCCGGTCCGTTCCAGCGCATGGCGCAGGAAATCCGTCATCCTTGTATCGGCGACACCATCAGCCGGACCGGATTGCAAAGGCGCGGGCAGATCCTGCGACCGCCCCTGACCCATCAGGGCAAGGGTCATGTGGATCTGCCGCGCCACCGGCTCCATCGTCGATTGCGGCGAGGGCGGCTGCATCACCTGCGTCGCGGTAAAGGTCGCCAGCACCGCGACCGAGACGATGGCGATGATCAGCAGCGCGGCGATGCGGGTGGTCAGCGAGTTCATCGGCTCAGCCACCGGTCCCGACAGTCACCGAAACCGCCAGCTGGTAGCCGCCATTGCGGACGGTGCGAAAGATCGCGCCGGGCTCTTTTTCCGCCAGCTTGCGGCGCAGCCTGCTCATCAGCACGTCGATCGAGCGGTCCAGCGGATCACGGCCCCGGCCTTGGGTCAGGTCCAGCAGCTGGTCACGCGACAGCAGCCTGCCGGGACGTTCCAGAAACACGTGCAGCAGGTCGAATTCGGCCCCGGTCAGATCGACCTCGGCCCCGTCGGCGGCGATGACGCGGCGCTGGCCGGGATCGACCTCGAAACCGGCAAAACCATAGACGCGGGCTTCGGGGGCGGGGGGCTCCTCGGGGCCAGCGCGGCGCAGGACGGCCTTGATCCGGGCGACCAGTTCGCGCGGGTTGAAGGGTTTGCCCAGATAATCGTCCGCACCCAGTTCCAGGCCGACGATACGGTCGACATCCTCTTTCAGCGCGGTGAGCAGAATCACACGCAGGTCCGGGCGGTGCTCGTGCAGCGCGCGGCAGATATCCAGACCCGAGCCGTCGGGCAGCATCACGTCCAGCACGATCAGGTCGGGGCGGCTGTCGGCAATCCGCGCCTCGCATTCACGGCGGTCGGCGGCGACCGAGATGCGAAAGCCCTGCCCCTCAAGATAGCGGCGCAGCAGGTTGCGGATTTCGGGATCGTCGTCGACGATCAGGATATGCTTCATTGCCATCACCTTGGGGCTTCGGGTCGTTTCTAGCCCGGTTTCCGCCGTCGCGCTGCGCCAAATTTGTGACGAAACTTTGCTGCCACAGGCGCGGAAACGCCCGGTTACAAATCCCGCCCCGCCAGAGACCTTTCGTCACATCGCGGACCTAAGTGCGACATGACCCGTCCGTAAGGCTGGGCTGGCCAGCCTGTTCCCCAAGACGGGCTGGTACAACCAAAGAGCAGTATGAAGGACATGACGGATGCGTCGATTTCTGATGATGACCGCGATCGCGGCAACCACCCTGGGCGCGGCCCAGGTCGCGCAGGCCGATGCCCGGCCCGATGGCCCGCCCCCGGTCTGCCGGCCTGACCAGAAGAAATGCCCCGAAGCGCCGCATGGCGTGAAGCCGCGCAAGGACGCTCCGCGCGAAGACCGTCGCGGCCCGCCGCCACCCGCCGAGACGCGTGGCAATGATCAGGCCCATCGTGGCCCGCGCCATGGTGACGGCCCTGAACATATCCGCCGCGCCGAAGTGGGTGATCACGGCCGCGTCTTCAAGCCCGGCCGCGACAGCCGGTTGGAGAAAGCCCCGCGCGGCAAGGAATACCGCGTCATCGACGACAAGCTGGTTCTGGTGAATAAGAAGGACAAGAAGATCGTGCGGGTCATCGGTCCCGCGCCACGCCAGTAAATTCGCGACATGCGGTATGCGGCGGCCGGATCACCCGGCCGCCGTTTTCTTGTCAGCCCGCCGACAGTGCCGCGACCGGGTCCAGTTTCGACGCGCTGACCGCGGGCATATAGCCAAAGACCAGCCCGATCCCGCAGGCGCTGGCCATCGCCGCCATGATCGAGGCGGTCGAATAGACCGGCTGGAAACTGCCCCCGACCTGCGCAAAGATCGCGCCAAAGCCCAAGGCCGCCAGCACGCCCGCGACGCCGCCGATCAGGCAGACCAGCACCGCCTCGATCAGGAACTGCGCCCGGATGTCAGAGCGCCGTGCACCCACCGCCATGCGCAGCCCGATCTCTCCGATCCTTTCGGTCACGGAAACCAGCATGATGTTCATCACCCCGATCCCGCCGACCAACAGCGAGATCACCGCGATGGCCGCGATCAGCATGGTCATGGTCTGGGTAGTGCTGGTGATCGTCTGGCGGATCTCGTCATTGTTGACGATGAAGAAATCCTTGGTGCCGTGGCGCTGGGTCAGGAAATCGGTGACCGTCTGCTGGGCAATCGTCATATCGGCATCATCGGCCACGCGCAACGTCAGTCCGCTGACGCTGGTCGAACCCAGATAGCGCGCCTGCACCGTGCTGTAGGGGGCATAGATGGTCAGGCTGGTGCTGCCGCCCGGACCGCGGCTTTGGGTTTCGGCCACGCCGATCACCCGCAGCGGCACCTTGCCCGCCATGAAGGTCTGACCCAGCGGGTCGCCCGTCGGGAACAGGCTTTGGCGGGTGTTTTCGTCGATGACCACGTCCTGGCTCATCGCGGTCACATCAGCCGCGTCGAAAGCACGCCCTTGGGTCAGGGTCACGCCCGCCACGTCGAAATACTGCTCGCCCACGCCGCTGATCTGGGCGGTTGCCTCGGTCGAGCCGTGGCGCAGGGTCTGGCTGGTGCTGACTGTCGGACTGACCGAGGCGACATGCGCCTGTCGCGCCAGTTGCACCCCATCCTCCAGCACCAGCGTCGTGACCTTGCCCGAGCGGGTATCCCCGAAATTCTGCCCCGGATAGATCTGCAGCGTGTTCGTGCCCAGACCGGAGATATTTTCCAGCACCTGCTGGCGCGAGCCTTCGCCAAGCGCCACCACCGACACGACCGAGGCGATGCCGATGATGATCCCCAGCATGGTCAGAAAGCTGCGCAGCTTGTTGGCGCGCATCGCCAGAACGGCCATGCGCAGCGCCTCGGCCAGCCGCCCGATGCGCGGCACGCCCGAGGGAGTGGCGGGTTGCGGGGCAGGGGTGGCGACAACGCTATCCGCACTGTCCGACAGGATGCGACCGTCCGCGATCTCGATGACGCGGCGGGCGCGGGCCGCGACCTTGGGGTCATGGGTGACAAGGATGACGGTGCGGCCCTCGGCGTTGAGTTCCTCAAGGATCGTCAGAACTTCCTCGCCGCTGCGGCTGTCCAGCGCACCGGTCGGCTCATCGGCCAGAATGACGCGGGCATCGTTGACCAGCGCCCGCGCGATCGACACGCGCTGCTGTTGGCCACCGGAAAGCTGGCCCGGATGGTGGCCCAGCCGGTCGCCCATGCCCAACCGCCCCAGCAGCGCCGCCGCCTTGTCGCGTCGCGCGGATGATGGGATGCCACGATAGATCGCGGGAACCTCGACATTTCCCAAGGCGGTCATTTCCGACAGCAGGTGATAGCGCTGAAAGACAAAGCCAAAGAACTCGCGGCGCAGCCCGGCCAACTGGCCCGGATCGAGCGTCGCGACCTCGCGCCCATCCAGACGGTAGCTGCCGCCACTGGGCCGGTCCAGACAGCCAAGGATGTTCATCAGCGTTGATTTCCCCGAACCCGAGGCACCGATGATCGCGACGAATTCGCCCTGTGCGATATCCAGATCGATGCCATGCAGCACGGTCAGGTCGCCATCGCCGGATGGATAGCTGCGGGTGACGCCGGAAAGTCGGATCAGCGGTTCCATCCTAGCCTCCCATCGGGGGCGGGCCGCCCATCATGCCGCCGGGGCCAGCAGTTGCGGGCGTGGTGGTGGCGCTGGCCTCTCCGGTCACGACCTGCTCGCCCTCGGTCAGCCCGGACAGCACCTCGGCCAAGACCTTGTCGTTCAATCCGATGCTGACCTGCCGCGTCTCGACCTTGCCGTTCAGGCCAAGGACGCGGACCTGCTGGCCGTCAGCCCCCGCGACCAGCGCCGCCGAGGGGATGGTCAGCGCGTCCTTGGCCGCGCCCAGAATGATGCTGACCTGCGCAGTCATATAGGTGCGCAGCTTGCCGTCCGGATTCTCGACCGGGATCAGGCCGGTGTAATAGACCGCCTCACTGGTGCTGTCCGAGGTGCTGTCCGCGTCGATGGCGCTGTCGCTGACGATGCTTTGCGGCGCGGGGGCGATGTCGCCCAGCACGGATTCGTAAGTTCGCGCGGTATCGCCCAGCAGGTGAAAGCGCACCTTCTGGCCCGGTGCCACCTTGGTGATGTCGGCTTCGGAAATCTGGGCATGGACGCTCATCCGGTCCAGCTGTCCCAGCACCACGATGGTCGGCGAGGATTGCGCCGCGTTCACCGTCTGCCCGGCCTGATTGACGATGGCCAGAACCGTGCCATCGCTGGGGGCGGTGATGCGGGTATAGGCCAGATTGGCCTGAGCAGTCTCGATCGCCACCTGCGCGCCGTCGATCTGCGCGTCCAGCGCGTCGATCTGGGCCTTGGCGGCGGCCACTTCCTCGGCGGCGCTGTCATAATCGCTATGGGCGGTGGTGTTGGTCTTCAACAGGCGTTGCTGGCGGGACAGGGTCTTTTCGGCCAGATCCAGCGCGGCCTGACGTTCGGCCTTCTGGGCCTGATAATTCGCCAGCGAGGATTGCGCCGTGCGCAGCGCGTTTTCCTGCGTGACCGAGTCGATCTCGGCGATCAGGTCACCCTGCTTCACCTGCTGGCCCAGTTCGACCGCCAGCGACGTGATCCGCCCCGAGACCTGCGCCCCCACAGCCACCAGCCGCTCGGGCTTCAACTGCCCCTCGGCCATGACGGTTTCCTCGACATCGCCACGGGTCACCATGGCGGTCTGATAGCTGGGCGTCGCGGCAAGGCCCGGCGTGATCCCGCTAAGTCGCAGCAGGCCGCCCCCGGTCAGCAGGCAAGCCACCAGCACCGCAAGGATGGTCACGGTTTTGCGCATATGTCCTTTCCCATGCAGGGCAGCGCGCATCGTGCGGCTGCCACGTCGATCATGATCTAGGCAGGGGACATGTCGTGGTTAGGTCCTGTGGGTGAGCAAGTGTTTCCACGTCGGGGAAATTTGTAAGGAAATGTTGCCACGGCTGGCCTGGCAACATTTCCTTACAAATCCGCAGGTGCGGCCCACCCCGCGGCGCGGGCATCATCGAACGGTCACAGAAGGGGGCCGGGACATGACCGACTGCGAAAGGGCCATTGCCCGGCGCCGTATGCTGCTTTCGGTGCCGCGCTCTGACACGACCGGGACGAACCGATTGGAGGCCGTGTCATTCTGCCTGTTGGGTCTGGATGCTGACGGGCTGCGCGTGCGGTTCGTCGACGGGCAGGGGCGGCTGCTGGATCTGTCGCTGAACCCCGTGGTGGCCGAGGCCCTGCGCGACTGCATTACTCTTGCCAAGCGTCTGCCGCCGGCCTGAGCCCTTTCGCGTTTTCGCGCGCAAAGTGGTATAATCATGCCCGCGACTCTGCCGGTCTGACAGAGTCATGCAGCGAGGCTGGCGTGATGGAAACGACCCGGCTTTATCATCGTGGCAATCGGGAACTGCAGGACATGTTCGACAGCCGCCGCATTGCCGACCGGCTTGAGGGCGTGACCCTGCGCGCGGCCTTCACCGACAGCGACCGCGCCTTCATCGAGGGCGTCGGGTTCTTCTTTCTGGCCACCGCAGATGCGCAAGGAAGGCCGGATTGTTCGTTCAAGGGCGGGATGCCGGGCTTTGTCCGGGTGGTCGGTCCGTCCGAGCTGGCATTTCCCGATTACGACGGCAACGGCATGTTCAAAAGCCTTGGCAATATCGCGGTCAATCCGGCGGTGGGGATGTTGTTCATCGCGATGGGGGAAGCGCCGCGCCGCCTGCGGGTCAACGGCACCGCCCGGATCAACCGCGACGATCCGCTGATCGGTGACTTCATCGGTGCGCAATTGCTGATCCGTGTCGAGGCGCAGGCGATCTTTCCGAACTGCCCGCGCTATATTCCGGGTCAGGACGGCCCCTCGATCTATGCGCCGCGTCCGGGCGTGCCCCCGATTGAACCTGCCTGGAAAGGCTTTGACGAATTCCGCGATGCCGTGCCGCCACGCGCGCCAGCGACGGGCGATAAAAAATAGGGGCCCCGGTTCACCGACGCCCCTATGACTTTGGTGATGGCCCGTGGCCGCAAGTTACATTATTTCTTGCGCTTTGTGGGTGCTGGCTTGCCTTGTGCAAGCTCGGCCGCTTCCTTGGCCAGACGCGCTTCCTTGAGGCTTGCGGTCAGCTCGTCACGGCGCTGGTTGTGATCGGCAATGATCAGACGTGCTTCGGTCGTTGTCCGGTCCAGCGCGGTTTGCGGCGCCTGCGGACTGAAAATCTTATTGTACTTATCCTTGGGTGCCATGCGGGCCTCCGAAATTTGGTCCGGCCATGATCGGCCGGACCAAGCAGCAGGATCAGGCGATGGCGAGGTTGCGCACGGACTCACGGCCGTCGCGGTTGGTCTCAATATCGAAGGTCACGGTCTGACCGTCATTCAGTTGGCGGATACCCGCGGCCTCAAGGGCCGAGATATGGACGAACACGTCCTTGCCGCCAGTTGCGGGTGCGATAAAGCCGAAGCCTTTGGTGGTGTTGAACCATTTCACGGTGCCATTGGCCATCGTGATGTCTCCTTTAGTGGATATCGCCCGCAACATGCGGCGATCAGGCACAGTCAGATCAAACCGCAGACTGCAGCCCCGAAAGGAGACAGGATGCAAAGGGAAAAAACGTTGCTCAGGTAAGATGGGATGTGCGCGGTCGTCTTTCAAGTCTGGTTGTCATGGACAGGTCGGATTGGAGCTGTGAGGCTGCTTTACCCACGGCCTCTCAACAAGCGAGGATGAGTTAATTTTATTATTAAAAATAATATGATATGATGTGTTTCTCAATATTTTCCGCTTTCCGGAGTGTCGGAAACGGCCATTCCCGGCCGCCCCAGGAACCCTGCGCTATAAGTTTCTAGGCATAGGATATGGTCAGGAAAATAATTGTTGCCTCTGACGGGAAGGTCAAATTCGCGGCAGCGAAGTATGGATCGGCCGATCCTCGGCGCTAAAGCCTCAGCAATCCATCAGCGCTGCGAGATCCATCAGCGCGGGACGGCCACGATGGGGACGATCATATCCGGGCGTGTGCTGATGCAGGATAAGCGTTTTCAGGACCTTGCGGCTGTGTTGCAAGGTCTCGCCACTTGGCGTTCAACGAGAGCCGCTGGCGCGTCGGGTCGACAGGATCAGGTTCGTCTCGGATGTCATCACGCCATCCATGTTGCGGATGCGGCGAATGACCTCGTCCAGATCGGCCAGCGAATCCGTCGCCAGATCGACAATCATGTCCCATTTGCCATTGGTCGAATGCACGGCCATCACCGCAGGCATCCCAGTCAGCCGCGCGGTGATGCGGTCGCCGCCGCGCCCTTCGATCCCGATCATCATCAGCCCGCGGACCGGCGCGACGGACACGTCCGATCGGGTCAACACCATGAATCCCGCGATCTCTCCGGTCGATTTCAACCGCTCCAGCCGCGTGCGGATGGTGGCGCGGCTGACCTTCAGCCGCTCGGCCAGTTCCGAGATCGAGGCGCGTCCGTCGCGGCGCAGCTCGGCGATCATTCCGTGGTCCAGTTCGTCCATTTCGGCAGTTATGCTTTCCAGTTTGGTCAGTCGACTTGCCAAATTAGTCGAAATTCTCATTGAAGTCACCACGAAGCGGCGGGAAATCCTTCCACGAAGGAGACTGGAATGAACAGAATTTCACTGATCGGAGCGCCGGTGGATTCCGGGCAACGCCGCCGCGGCTGCCTGATGGGACCGATCGCGTATCGCGTCGCCGGGATCGAACGCGAATTGGCCGAGCTGGGCCATGAGGTAACCGATCTGGGCGATGTCGCACCCGGCGAACTGCCGCAGGCCGAATGCCCGAACCCCGCCGTGGACCAATTGCCCGAGACGCTGGGCTGGACCCGCGCGCTGCGCGCCCGCGTCGCCGACGCGCTGGATGGTGGCACGATGCCGGTGGTCATGGGTGGCGATCACAGCCTTGCGCTGGGTTCGGTCGCGGGTGCGGCGCAGCATGCCGCGCAGGCCGGACGGCCGCTGTTCCTGCTGTGGCTGGATGCGCATAGCGATTACCACACGCCGCTGACCACCGTGTCGGGCAACCTGCATGGCACGCCGGTCGCCTATATCGCCGGTCGCGAGGGCTTCGACGCCTTCCCGGCATTCCCGGCCCCGATCCCGGCCGAGAATATCTGCATGTTCGGCATCCGCTCGGTCGATGCTGCGGAACATGCGGCGCTACGCGAGACCAAGATCACCGTCAACGACATGCGGGTTCTGGACGAACGTGGCATTGTCGCGCCGCTGCGCGAATTCCTTGACCGCGTGCGCGCCGCGAATGGTATGCTGCATGTCAGCCTTGACGTGGATTTCCTTGACCCCTCGATCGCGCCTGCCGTGGGTACGACCGTTCCCGGCGGCGCTACCTTCCGCGAGGCGCATCTGGTTTGTGAATTGCTGCATGAATCCGGGTTGATGACCTCGCTCGATCTGGTCGAGCTGAACCCGTTCATGGATGAGCGCGGCCGTACCGCGCGCCTGATGGTCGATCTTGCCGGCTCGCTTTTCGGCAAGAAGGTGTTCGACCTCCCCACCCGCAGCTTTCTCTGAGGCATCATGCTGAAACCTTCCCAAACCGCCTACGTCCCCTTCGTCAGCGTCGAGAACATGATGCGGCTGGTCCTGCATGTCGGCATCGAAAAGATGCTGACCGAGCTGGCCGCCGAGATCGAGGCCGACTTTGCCCGCTGGCCGCTGTTCGACAAGACGCCGCGCGTCGCCAGCCATTCCGATATCGGGGTGATCGAGCTGATGCCGACCTCGGACGGTGAGACCTATGGCTTCAAATATGTGAACGGCCACCCGTCGAACACCAAGCGCGGGCTGCAGACCGTGACCGCCTTCGGCCTGCTTGCCGATGTGGCGACGGGCTATCCGCTGATGTTGTCGGAGATGACGATTCTGACGGCTTTGCGCACCGCCGCGACCAGCGCGATGGCCGCGAAATGGCTGGCGCCCAAGGGCTCGACCACCATGGCGATGATCGGCAATGGCGCGCAGGCCGAGTTCCAGGCGCTGGCCTTCAAGGCCGTCTGCGGCATCACCGAGGTCCGTCTTTACGACATCGACCCGGCGGCGACCGCGAAATGCGCCCGCAACCTGCAGGGGCTGGGCCTGAATGTCGTGTCCTGCAAAACCTCGGAAGAGGCGATGCTGGGCGCGCAGATCGTCACCACCTGCACCGCCGACAAGCAATATGCGACGATCCTGACCGACAACATGATCGGCAGCGGCGTCCATATCAACGCGGTCGGCGGCGACTGCCCCGGCAAGACCGAACTGCATCGCGACATCCTGTTGCGCTCGGGGATCTTCGTCGAATACCCGCCGCAGACCCGGATCGAGGGCGAAATCCAGCAGCTGGACGCCGACCATCCCGTCACCGAGCTGTGGGAGGTCATCACCGGCGCCGCTGAAGGCCGCAAGGACGAACGCCAGATCACGCTGTTCGACAGCGTGGGCTTTGCGATCGAGGACTTCTCGGCTTTGCGCTACGTTCATTCGCGCCTGAAGGAATCGGGCCTGTTCGTCGATCTGGACATGATCGCCGACCCGGATGATCCGCGCGATCTGTTCGGGATGATCCTGCGCGCGCAATCCGCCTGACAAGGCCGCGGCGCGGCGGGGCATCGAGCCCCTTCGCGCCGCATTTCCCCCAGCGGAGAACGATATGACGACTTCCCCCCTTGGCCTTCGCATTGACTCGGCGGAATTGCGGCTTGTGCGGCTGCCTTTGCTGACACCTTTCGTGATTTCGA
>Ga0247819_10001402_pt1 | contig 13081 bp, 13 predicted proteins | sample 13C_Xylose_Day6_FD_193428 | JGI IMG/M metagenome (GOLD analysis project Ga0247819, IMG submission 193428) | Soil microbial communities from agricultural site in Penn Yan, New York, United States - 13C_Xylose_Day6 | ecosystem: Environmental > Terrestrial > Soil > Agricultural land | place: USA... | reverse complement strand
GCATCATTACCGTTCCGGCGGCGGGTCCTGCCCATCCTATCGAATCGGAGCAGACGAAGATCAACTCCGTGTTCATGCGAGATATGCAGACCATCAAGCAACTTTCGATCAGCAAGGTCAACCTACATATTGTCAGTGCCCAGATCAACGGTTTCAATCTACATTTCACGATCGGATATAACGAACCCTACTAAGGTCCCATTCCATGGCACAACGGATCCTAAAGATAAATTACACTCAGATGGCAGCTCATTTGGGTGAACGGCTAGCACGCTCGCAGGATCCAGACACCCCACCCCATAACCTCACTTTCGGGTGTGTTCATGGAATCCTGACCAGCTTGTTTAATGATTACGAGGGTGAGCTTAACTACCCTTTCGGGAAGGAACATCTTACTGAGGTCCCATACGGCACCATTGGCGCAGAAGCTAAAGCTCTTACGGAAATCCTTTTCGAAGACCTTAAGGGTGACAGTTTCGAAGACGTGGTGATCAGTAATTCGCCCGGGGTTGTAGCGTGGTATAAGGAGAATCCCATCATGTTCCCCTTGGTACTCATTAAAGTAAGTTGAAGGGGGTAGTAAATGGCCATTAAACCATTGATGAATGACATCGTTGACTTCAAGTACGTTCGTGCTGGGGTCATCGGTGATGAAGAACGGGGCTGTGTTGTTATCGGCCCCGAGTTGAGTTTCCAAGCGGCGCGCTTGATTTCCCCGGAGATCGTTGTAAAGCACTCCAACCTGTTTCCTTACTTCGCTGACAAGGTCAACCAGAACAACGACCCAGCGGCCTACAGCTACTTCCTGATCCGTCGCCCTAACGACTCCGTCGAAGTCATCGGCTACCCGTGGGTTAACGACGACACGTTCAAAACAGTTGCCGGTCGAGTCCGCATCTACAACCTGAGTAACTTCAGCGAGAAGATGTCAGGTCCCATTGCCAAGCTGTTTGCTGACTTGGGCGTGACCTACACGTACAACGACGTCGACAACTGACAGTTTTCAAAAACCACACCTCCTATTAGTTAGGGGGTGTGGGTAACTTTTTTATTTGCCACCTTATTTTTTTTTCTAACTTAACACGTACGAGAGCATCGGATCATGGGTGTACCTGCTAAAGTAGACGGTGGTGTAACCATCGCTGTATCACCCTTCATGGATAAGAATTACGAAACCAACCGCAACTTTCTGAAACCTTATCACTACCAAGCCGCCAACTTCTTGTCGATCATGTACAACTATGATTACGACCATTTGTTGGAACTGATGCGAGTAGTGTTCGTACCGAATGAGAACGGCTTTAAAGAAGCTAAGTTCAAGATCTTTAAGAAGAACAAGCACGGGGACCGGGTTGCTGAAGTCATCTATACCCGGGAGTTCTTCAATTATGTTCGTCAAAAGAACTACCACCTTTCACCGTCGTTGGTGGCTTACACTCATACCGACGAAGAACAAGCTGTTAACTCGATCGCAACCGAAACCTTCATTGACTTCCGTCGTTTCTACAAAGGGAAGAAAGGTGAAGCAGAAGCGGCGGGTGATGAGGAAGCTAAGAAAGCCTTCCACGAAATCCAGAACGCCTTGAAGATCTTCAACAACGCCCAGTCGGGTGCCATGTCGTCTTCGGGCACTCCGTTGTTCAACCACTCTGGTCACACCACACTGACCAGTATCTGCCGTTCCTTGACCTCGACTGCAAACTTGATTAACGAACGACTGATTACCGGTAACCGGTTGCTGTTGTCGTACAACAAGACGATTGAAGGTTTCTTGGCTCAGTTGCAGTTCTCTGATCATCACCTCATTGAGGAAGTGATTAAAGAACACGGTATGCAGTACGCGACAGTTGACCAAGTCATGGACATGGTTCGTCGTTGTGCCAACTACTATTTCAGCAGTAAGTCTAAACTGTCGAAGATCCAACGGTTCGTTGAAGTACTGTCCGGTCTGGAACGTACCATCCTGTTGTGTGTGATGGACATTCGTGGTCTGTACACAACTAACCCGAAAGTCATGACCCAGTTCTTTGCTGAGTGGTGTGCGGTTCCTGAGATTCCAGAAGGGGCTCAGGCGGATGACTTCCTTAAGCCAACCAACGGGGACTACAAGATCCTCTGCTTGACCAAGCTGGGCAAAGACCCAAGCAAGTTGGCAATGAACCACCTGAACGAATACCACGTGAGTTTGGAAGCCAAGTGGTCCAAGTTCATCATGGCATTCTTCCGTTCTCGTATTCCGCCGACTGGGATTTACGATGTAAAAGAGATCGTTCGTGAAAGCGTGATGACCTCCGACACTGACTCCGTGATCTACAGTGTTGACATGGTAATTGAGAACTTCGCTAAGGACGAAGAAACAGAGATTCGTTTCAACGGCGTATTGACGTACTTCATCCGTTGCATTGCTGTAGACCAACACGCCAAGCTCAGCGTTAACATGAACGTGGCGAAGAAGTTCCAGCATCGTCTGCACATGAAGAATGAGTTCCTGTATACCTCGTACTTTACGACCAACATGTCGAAGCACTACTTCATGCTGGAACTGATGTGTGAAGGGGTGATGCATGATGCAGCTAAGCTAGAAATGAAAGGGGTTCACTTGAAGGGTGTGAAAATTGCGGAACTGGTCCGTAACTTTACGAAGAAAGTGATGAGGCAAGCACTTGATACGCTGTACAACAAACAGAAGTTGTGTGCGGCGACCCTGCTTAAAGAAGTGGCTGACATTGAACGAGCGTTGATCGACAATATCAGTAATGGCGGATGGTTGTGGTTGCGGAAGGATAACATCAAGCATGAATCGGTGTACGCCAATCCGGACTCGAGCATCTACTACTACCACAAGATGTGGAAGAACCTGTTGGAGCCTAAGTACGGTGAAGCACCTCAACTGCCGTACAAAGCGTATAAGGTGAACTTGGCGCTCGATGGCAAGAAGAAGATGGCAGCCTTCATTGACAGTATCGAAGACGCTAACTTCAAAGCGATGGCTCAGTCCTTCTTCAAGGATCGTGACGGTCTGACGTCTCTGTATGTCCCGACAGACATGATCGAAGGCATGGGTGGTATTCCTAAAGAGTTCTTGCCGTTTGTAGACATTCGGCAGGTTATCCAACAAAACTTGAAGTCGGTGTATGCGATCTTGGAATCGTTCGGGTTATTCATTCTGAACGCCAAGACCACCCGACTGGTATCGGACGAGCATTAATGAATGATCAACCGTAAGAAGGTTATTTCCAATAACGATGAAACCGGTGTCCGTTTGTACTGGCACCGGGAGGCTATGGTTTACTTCGGGGCAACCGGGCGAGGGATAGAACATTTCATCCCCGGTCTTGAGCCTTATTACGAGGACCATATGACTGTGTTAGAGGATGTGGTTATTCAGACGGCCTTTGATTTCACTGAGTACCAGATCTTCCCAACTTGCCCGAGCGTGGTAGAGGGGATCCTGAAACTGCTTGAACCCACTAACTTGGTTACCCCCGCACTCCAGGTTAGCCTCCCTTTCTTTAAAGCGGCCTATGGGATGAAGTAATGGATAGATTCAACAAGAAGGAAACCAAGGTATTCTCCACTGGAAGAGAGGACGACTATGCCGCCATCTACACCCATGTGCACACCGGGCTAAAGATTGGGGTGAGTTACGACCAGCATATCCTGCACCGTACCTGTGTCGAGGTGCCTAAGCCCACATCAATAAACGTGCTGAAACATGTTTGGGTGGAAGCTTGGTACACCGGAGAGCTTTGTGAGTTTTATGTTGACCACATTGATGACGTCCGTCGGCTTGTGTCCATTCTGCATGAGACAGAAGCCAGTAGTGTCAGGGTGGTAGTTTCCGAAGAGTTCATCAGAGCAGGCTTACTTCAGTTATAGCAGTTCTCGGACCTATATCACTAGGGTAACTAAGACTTATCATCTTGTTATCCTTGGAGGTTGTTGATGGCTAAAGTGGTTTTCCTTCGCCCTAATGATATGCTCGTCGGCGTAAAGAGTCATTACGCGGAAGCCAATGTTTTCTTAGAGGAATGTCGGCGACTGAATAAAGAGGTTGATCTTCTATCAGAAGAACTCAGCCGTCTTCATGATGAGGAGCATGCCGTGGTGATGCAAGGAGTCATAGCTTACCTAGACTCAGATGCAGAGCAGGTCTTTGCCCAACGACGCCAAGAGGTGTTCGAAAGGAAAGCCCAACTCATCGAGGAGAGCCAACAGGCTCTAGATAAAGGGTCGGCTAAGCTCAAATGGATCAAAGAAACATTTAGCTGAATAATAGCAGAGTGGGCTTGCGCCCACTCTGCCTTATCTATGCTCTTTTATTTTTTGCCCAAGTTTTCTTCATTGAGCTTATTGACCAGCATCGCCAACTCGTAGAACCAGCCTTTGAAGTAGGCTTCTGGAACACGCTCCAAGTTCTGGATACGCAAGTGGTGTGTTCTAGCGATCATGGTGTTGACATCACCCGCCTTATAACCGCCTTCATTACAGAAGGACAGGTAGATCGCCAACAGCTTCAGGATGGCCGGTTCCCAAATCCACATGGTCTGGACAAAGACAGCGTTGTTACCTGCCCGGACGTAGTTGAAGTAAGGTTCCGAATAGATGCTGACAATGGCTTTCAGGAAGTGATCGAAATTCGCCAGTCGGCGGTTCTTGTAGTAACTGACCAGCCACCGGATCAATTCACCGTAGAACCGTTGGTCGTTAGCCAAGGTAAACACCACGTTATCGGTGGTGATTAATTCCTCACTAGGGACCCCATTAATAACGTGCTCATACAACACGTTGATAATGCTCAGCTGGTTTTGCATGAGCTGCGCATAGACGAAAGGGTACTGGGCGATGTACGCTCCGGGACCTGCATCACGTTCGCGATTAAGTCTCTGATACATCCACCAACCCACTGCCAGCTCCACGAGATCCACACCCATGATTGCCAAGTCGCCAATGGCCGACCGAATGTAGTTAACGGGCTTGGTCACGTTGTGCTTATAGCTGTGGGAGGTGATGGTAGAACACAACGGCACCACCGGACGTAGCTTGTCCAAATCCAAGGTCGCTTCATTGTAAACCTTGGTGTTGTCAATCAGGCACCAGTGCTCTCGAGTGTTGTTCCGATAGAACCCGTCACTGATCGCTTGACCCACTCGGTTCGGGGAAGTAATCTTGAACTGAGTACATAATGAATATGCACGTAGCCGCGTGTATTCAACGACGTACTTCAAATCCCAGTCTTTGTCGATACTGAGCTGGTGAAGAAGCCCGACCAAGATGTGTTCGTTCTCGACGTTAAAAGGTTGAGCAGCGGTCCACTCAAGGAAGGCGTTTTTGTTGAAGTCGGTTTGACGGCGCATATTCCCGACTTCCGGGAATCGGAGTAGTGGGTAGCTGGTATTGGACGGTACAGGAAACGATAAGGTTCTCATAACTAGTTATTTCCATGTGTCGTTCTATTCTATACACACACTAATATTCCGGGCGAGATCCCGGAAAGTCCAGAGTGCGTTTAGTAAATTTGGGCTAAAGGTTTAAAGCTGCTATAGCATTCCAGCCGGTTCAGGTGAAAAGCTACAGTAACTAAAAAATCTCAAGTCTATATTACTAGTACGAATCGAAGATAGAAATGTGTGTAGGCATACACTGAGCGATTCTGCTAACAGTCACCCTTTCTTAAGAAAAGATGGAGTAATACTTTTATGGCCGTTCAATCCAACCGTAATAAAGCGGGCGCGAATTCCTGGGATGGTAAAGATGGTAGTGCTGTCGAGTTCTCCGCACTGTCGGAACTCTTCCATACCCCTTCCATGTCCTCCGACAACCGCCAGCTGCCGGAAGTCGATGAAGTCATCGAGATCCTGAAGAAGGGCTACACCGCGATGGCCGAATCGACCATCCAGCCTGCCCAGCGCGCGATCATCCCGACCGTCGACAAAGTGTCGCCCGTCATCAGCTCCACCCTGCCGGGTCTGGTCATGCACCGCATCGTCGGTCAGAGCGTCTGGGTCATGCTGGTACTGTTCTCCAACAAGGACAACGCCATCGCGACCGAAACCGTTCAAGTGCTTCAGCCTATGGGCATGCCGCACAAGACCTCGGTCCTGCTGACCCCGACCAACTACTTCACCAACGAGCTGGTCGACAACTTGAAGAAGCACTTCAAGCAGCTGCTCGAAACCAACGGCATGAAGGGCGACGTCGAAATCATCAACCTGATGACCGAAGACCTGGAAATGCTGAACCACTCCCAGGCCGGTGAGCCGAAAGAGCGTCCACAGCGCATCGCCAACTACCTGAAAGGCGAGTGGGAAACAGCGGTCTTCTGCAAACTGTCGGCCGAGTATCCGAAGCACAAGCAACAACTGCCTTCGCCGTTCAAAGATCCTGATGCACCGTACGGCAAAGACGGCTGGGCAGAAGCACGCGTTTCGGCGATCGAAAACAAGGTATCGAAAGCTGGTACCCTGATGCCGTCCAACATGGAACTGGTGATCTCGACCACCAACAACCCGAACAGCAACCAAAACAACCAGAACAACCCGAACTCGAAAGGGATCGTGCGCGCTCTGGCTACTGTTCAGTTGTCGGCGATCAGCTACCAAATGCACATGCAGAACATCGCGGCGATCTCGCAGGCCGGTGGTCAAGCCGATGCTATCCAGGCGTTCCTGGGCATCAACGGCGGCATGTACATGAACGGCTACCGTCCGCTGCACCCGGTCATCACTCTCGACCACGCCAACGCGGAAGAGATGATGAACTACAACAACGGCCTGTTCCCGCACTACTACGCGCTGTTCGCGCTGATGTGCACCAACACCGACTACATCTTCACTGAACCACTTCGTCGTGCAAACGTCGGCGCCCGGGGCAACCTGAGCTCTTTCGAACCGCGCATCGAAACGCTGATCGCCCAAGTCTACACCGGTGCCCGTCCTCAGATGGACGACAAGACCATCCTGGACACCGAAGCGGTCAACAAGTGGATCCATCAGAACATCTCTCCAAACGCGCTGTTCCGCAGCAACGTGATCCTGGGCGGCCTGGCCTCTCCGGTGAACAAGCACCTGGAAGTTCTGTCGGACCCGGTTCTGGCGAATCGTCAGTCGGCCATTCAGGCCATGATCGCAGTAATGGACGCAATGTCCAACGGTCGCTTCTCGCAGATCGTTGCTGAAAACATCAAGTCCGGCAAAGGCTGGAAGCCGACTGATGTCGCTCTGCACCGCACCAAGATGATCGCGGTGAACGGCCTCGCGAAGAACCCACAAGGTCGCGAGCTGAACACCCTGGAAGTCGACGAGATGTACCTGGGCACCCACAAAGGTAAGGCTGGTCTGCAACAGTCCATGAACTACCTGGGCGTGCTGTACGGTAGCAACAACGAAGAAGTTCGTTCGCGCTGCCAGAAGCTGCGTATCGAGATGACCACCGGTCTTTTCGATGGCCACGTGCACATCAACAACTTCGGCTACTCCTGCGTCTGGGATCCGCATCTGATGGCTGTTATCGGTGCCGCTCTGTCGGAAATCGGTACGCTGAACGTTGCGAACACCTACAGCTCGATGCGTCCGAACAACATGGCGTTCATGCCAATGGCTGGCCTGCAAACCGTTACGTCGGTGGGCAACGCCAACAACATGAACATCCTGGGCGGTTTCGGTAACGGCGGCATCTGGGGTTAAGCGGTAACTGAGTAGTAGGTTAGGGGACTTCGGTCCCCTAACCTCTATTCTTCTTTTTTAAATTTCAGGAGTTAGCTTTATGTTTGCACCCAACTTAACTCCCAGTAATGAACTAGCGATCAAAATGCTGACGCGGTTCAGTGAAGAGAACCTGGACCCCATGCCATGGTTCGCGCGGTTCGCCAGTAATCTAACTTCATCGTTAGAAGACGACCCGCAATTCTCTAAACCGTTGTATCCGGATTTCCCTGACTATAACCACATGCACGATACCAGCCGGTTGAAGCATGTGTACCTGAACGACTTCGACTTCAACTTGGAAGAAGATCGTGAACGGTTGGCACGGATTACCCGGATGGAGTTTGAGGAGAACTCTTTTGAAACGGTTGCGAAGTGTCAGTACGGTTGTACAAAAGGTAACTACCTGCTTAACAGTGGGCGGGTCTGCAAGAAGTGTGGTACTCCGGTCGAGATCTTTCTGAACGAGGGTGAAGACACTCGCGTCTGGTTGAAATGTCCGGAAGGTGTAGAGAAGTTTATCAACATCGGCTTCTTTACTACGTTCTTCAACAACATCCTGATTGCTAACCCCAGTCCGTCCATCTCGGTGCCTCGGTTCTTTGTTGATCCGATTTATCGAGCTGAGCAAAAGAAGAAGCGTAATGGCTCCAACATTGCGTTGAACCAGTTGCTGCAAGACCTCAAGATCACCCAGATCAACCTGAACACGTTCTACCAGAATTGTGATCAGATCATGGAATACATCCTCGTCGGTAAGGGCGCTCGGTATTCCAAGTTAAAGAAAGACGGTCCAGAAGCACTGGCCATGTATCACAAGTTCAAAGAGATTGCGTTCTGCGATTACATCAAGGTTCCGGCTCGTTACTGTGTGGTACTGGAAAAGACCGGTAAAGAAGTCCTCAGTTACAAGCACCACCCGGAGACGGCTAAGCTTTATCATGCCATTGCAGACACTGCGAAAAGCAATGCCTTGGTGAAGTTGAGCGCTAAAGACCTGTTGAAGAACGTTGATATCGTCGGTAAGAACTTGGTAGCCCTCAGCGACCAATACCGCGAGACCAACAACCCGAAAGGTATCTTTAACAAGCCAGGGATTAACCGTAAGCACGTTTGTGCAGGTCCAGTCCCTGTAACCGGCAGATCGGTTATTACGTCTCAGACTGGTATCATCAACGCTGATGAGATCATGGTGCCTTGGAAGCTCATGAATCAGATGTACGAAACACCGATTCTGAGTTACCTGTACCGTAAAGGTTTCACCCCGGTTAAAGCAAAGTTGCTGCACCGTAAAGCGTCGTATGAGATTGTACCAGAGATCGATGAGTTCTTCCGTTATGCGGAAGAGAACCGCCAGATGGTTATGTTGGCAGGTCGTAACCCTTCGATTGAATATTTGAGTCGTAAGGCATTCTTCCCACGGGTTAACCGAGACCTGACAGATGAAAGCGTTAAAATCCCGATCACTGGTACACGGGAATTCAACGCCGACTTCGACGGGGATCAGATGTATTTGATTGGGCTCATCGATAACGAGTCCAAGGCGAAGGCGTACGGAGCGTGGGGTCACCATCAGGTACTCGATCGCAACGTGCCCTTTAAAGTAAGTCGTTATGCTGGTCAAACGGTGACAACGCAGATGAACCTCAACACTATGTTGATGCAGACACCACTGATGACCACTTTGCCGGAGGGACAGGACTTTGAACAGCGCGGACGCGTTTAGTTTCTCCATCTCGGGTAGTCATACCGAGGGTTCCATTAACCGTTACGCCGATTACCTGAGCCGTGCCAATACCGCATTGGGTCGGTTCGGCGGGTGGTTAGGGGAACAAGCAGCACGCAACATGGAGTCGTTTGATAACTTCCTGCAATCCCGTGCTTGGGAAATGGGTAAGCGACTCCTGAACAAAGAAGATGGCGAGTTCGTGGGTCGTTATTCGATCGGTTACTTGGGCAGTGTTAATGCCCAGCAACAAGCTGATGGTTATATGCGGGATGTCATTATGGCAAACCCTATTCTCCAGCAGCTTTACCTTGACGGTGAGATCGAAGGTTACGGTGGCGAGTTCAGTCACTTCTGTAGTGGTATTGGTGCGGACAACTTGATCTGGCGTCGGATGTACGACGGCGTGCTTAACCTCACCAAGCAGGATGATGTGAACCATTTGAGTCGAGTGTCGTATAACGATTCGGCAGTTGGTAAGTACAGCTACCGAGACAAAGTGTACGCTCACAAAACCCATGCGGCGAGCAATCACCACATTGCCACTACTCAGTTCGATATCACGTCGAGCCAAGGTAACAAGCGCAAGTCGTTCTTGGATGTGGAAGAAGAGTAACTCTAAAACAGGTGAGGGGTAACACCCTCATCTGTTACTAACCTTTATTTTTTCTTCTTCTTATAGAGGGTTATTTTTATTGGGAGTTATTTATGGCACGGTTTTGCATCGCTACAATGGATACCCGCAGTGCTTGGGAGACCGAGTCACCGCTGAACGCCATCTCTCTCCACACCACCTATTTCTTTGCAGCACGAGAGAATCAGGACAAGCTCCTGACCAACGTTCCTAACTTCTACGGGCTCTGGCAGAAGTACGGCGAGACCCCTGAACGGCTGAAAGACAATCTTAAGACCATCTTCACGGACTACATGAAGGAACAGTTCGACGATGTTCTTATTGAAGTCATCCAACAAAATCTTACTGGGCAGGCAAACAATTACAGGTTAATACTGACCGGTAAAGTTATTGTTGATGCGGTTGTTTACGATTTGGCTGAAACCATTTTGGTAACCGGCGAATTTTACAAAGTCCTAACTAACGAGAGACTACGACAATGAATCAGATGGAACGCGATCAGATCATCGAGAACGACCTGGGCTGGGCAAAGCACATCAAGGTCACCGAGATCGACGGCAAGCTCATGATGGGCAACAACGGTAAGAAGGATCTGCCGTACAACATCTCGCACGTCATGAAAGAAGAAGAGTTCGTCAAGAAGTGGATGCTGGCCTTTGCGGTGGGCAACCGTCTGGGCGTCAACTACTTCAACCAAGGCGAATGGTTCAGCTTCTCCTACGGCGGCACTCGTGCAGTCCTCATCGTTGGCCTGAACCCGTCTACCGGCGCGTATGAGCCGATCTTTGCGGTTCCGCCGTTGACTACCATCAACCTGACCAAAGAAGACCGTGAGAAGCTTCGTCTGGCCGCTGGTGTGATGCATGCCAACAGTGAAGATGCTGCGAAGAAGAACGACATCAACGCCAACCTCTCCGTGGCCAACACCCTGGCTGACGCTCGCATCGGTCTCGAAGCACCAGCGATGGAGATGAGTGATCTGGTTCGCGCTGATTTCTTCGCCAAGTACAACATCGTTCCTGAAGTAGAACGTGGGGTCTACTACATCCGTGACGTGGTTCGTGAAGGCCAGCCGACCAAGATCGAAGACCTCGACCGCGCTCGCAACATCCTGCACCGCGATCACCTCGGTAAACAAGTTACCAAGGCCGAATACGAGTTCCTCCACGAACTGAGCCTCGGTACGTTTATCATCGAGGGCAAAGAAGGCGTCGACTACATCACCGACGGCAGCGACAACTTGGGTACTGAAGTCAATAAAGAAACACAGCAGACCCAATCTAAGGCACCAACCGTGCCAGATTCACCATTTGAGTGTTAAGTTTTTAGGGTAAAGGGGATTACCGATGCGGGCTTTGGCATGTTCCGACCAACACACGCTTCACCAGACCACTCCAACGCACCATGTGCTGGGGAACATGTCACAGTTCTTCTACAAAGACAACGATCTCAGTAAAGTCGATATCGTGTTCTTTGGTGGCGACTTGATGGACAAGTTGGTAGATGCCCCTAACCCTGATTTGCTCAAGGTTAAGGAGTGGTTTAAAGAGTTCGGCGATGTCTGCCACAAATACGGTACCGAGATCCTGCTATTGGAGGGGACTTTCTATCATGAGTGGGGGCAACCTAAACACTTACTGACAGTAGTCCCGACAGGATCTGCTTTTCGTTATGTTGACACGATCGAAGTGGTACGTTATCCGCATCTCGATGATTTAACTGTTCTGTGTATTCCTGATAACCTCCAGGCCATGACGCCTGATGAGATTTGGGAAGCAGCGCTCAATGCACTGAAACAAAACAACCTGACCAAGGTGGACACGATTCTGTTCCACCAAGCGTTCACGGACCAGCTACCGACTAAGATGCGACACACCACGCACGATCAATCGCGTTGGGAATCCATCTGCACGTACTTTATTCTGTCGGGGCACATTCATACTCCCTCCATTGTGGGTAAGCGTTACACGATGGGGTCCTTTGACCGGATCAGTCATGGTGAAGAACATCCCAAGGGTGGCTACATCATTGATCTGGACAAAAAGAAAGAAACATTCAACATCCAGTTCTGGGAGAACAAGAAAGCTCTTCCTTATGTGACGTTGACGGTTAAAGAAGATATTTCAACAGAAGTCTTGGTGAAGAAACTTCGCGAATTCATCCGCGATAAGAATCTACCGCCCTTCTCTCAAATCCGCATTAAGGGCGGGCCGGCTGACATTGTTACACCGGTTATCAAAATCTTTGAAAAGGAGTTCACTCAATACGGGTTCAAGGCCAAGAACATCAAGGCCGAGGAAGAACTGGTAGAAGAGGAAATCTACACGGACAGTACCTACAGTGGAGTATCAGTCACTAAAGACAATATCTCCGCCCTACTTGTCAAAGAAGTCGGTGCTGAGTTTGCTGATAAAGGTATCAGTATCGACGAGGCCTTGGCAGTGTTGGAGGAATTTAAATGAGAAGTATAGGTGCGTTGGGGATGAGCATCGGCACGTCCCTTGCCATCGAGCAACCGGAGGCCGCTGCTCAGATACGAGGTTCAGACGTTATCCTGCTCAATCTACTTACTTTGATCCGTAACGCTCACGACGCGTATGAGACCAAGGAAGAGAAAGCAGCGCTTAAGCCTGAACAACTTATGGATGACGTGGTAAATGACCTCAGGGAGCTCAGCAAGTGGTTAGAGGAGGTTCGTAAGACCAAACCGCTCCGATTGGTTGTTTATTATCCTTATTACACTTCGATCAGGTTCAGGTTCCCTTTGGCCGAGTTTGCCAAGCGTGAAACAGAGAACCAAAAGAAGTTCGATAAGCTCTCATCGAAATGTGCTGAAATGATTCACAGTAAGTACAGAAAACTGATTGAGCTTACCGACGTCGGCATGCCCTCCTTTCAAGGTAAGGGGATCGTCATGACTCACCGTGTGGTTGATCTAGCGGTTTATGATCATCCAGCCAGACTAACACTGATGGAATCCTACACGGGGAAACTTAAGCCTTATACACAGTGGTACAC
>Ga0247819_10001399_pt1 | contig 13085 bp, 7 predicted proteins | sample 13C_Xylose_Day6_FD_193428 | JGI IMG/M metagenome (GOLD analysis project Ga0247819, IMG submission 193428) | Soil microbial communities from agricultural site in Penn Yan, New York, United States - 13C_Xylose_Day6 | ecosystem: Environmental > Terrestrial > Soil > Agricultural land | place: USA... | reverse complement strand
TCATGGCCTGGGCGAAATGGGCTGTGTCGAATTCCGACACCCGTGTTCTGGCAAGGGCCGCTGTCATATCCTCGTTCAGGGGAATATTTCCCAGATGAGCATCAAGAAGACGCGTCATGTCGGTGACGCTGGACTTGATGCCATAGGCTTCACTGTCGAGCATGCCGGGATTGACCCGGATCGGGCGGTTGTCGGTGCGCGAGTAACCGAAAGCGTAATGCCCCATCTCTGCAACCGGGACGGTCACATAGGTGTTCGTCAGCCCCAGACCGGGCAGAAGCTCGCTCTGGAGGGCTTCCTCATAGGAGCCGCCGAACTTGTCGCCGACGATGAGCCCGAGCAGACCGATGCTGACATTCGAATATGAGCGCAGGGATTTCGTATCGCCCTCTGGCCGCCACTTCGCCAGATAGGCCATCAGCGACTGATTGTCGGTGATATCGTCCGGAACCTGCAGCGGCAGCCCCCCGGTTGCGTGTGCCGCAAGATCATAAAGCGTGATCTGGTCGAAAGCGCTGTCCGAAAGTTCCGGCAGTTGCTTTGATACCGGGTCGCGCAGCGACAGGAGGCCCTTCTGTTCTGCCAGCGCGGCAAGGGTGACATTGAACAGCTTGCTGTTCGAGCCCAGCTCGAAAATCGTTTCTTTGTCGACCGGTACAGCGGCGTCGCGATCGGCCATCCCATCTGTGAAGTAATACTGTTGGCCGTTCAGCGTGACGCCAATGGCAATGCCTGGAATGTCGAACTCTTCGATGACCGGGCGGAAGACCTCTTCGCTGATTGCTTGGAATTGCTGGTCGCTGAGCGATCCCGCATATGCCGGGGTTGCAAGAACGGCGGTCGCAAATCCAAGAAGACGGAAGCTGATCATGAGGTTCCTTGCCTGTTAGTGGCCCGGCGAGTTCTTTGCCATTCTTCCGAGCCATGTGGGAATATTCTGGAAAAGTGATCTAGAGCGGCGGAACAGGGTTATCAAAACACCAATTCTTGACGGGTCGTTTGGCAAAAATAATAAGTAAGGCATGGATCGCCCCAGTATCCCGCTCAATGCCCTCCGTGCCTTCGAAGCGGCAGGGCAGCCCGTCACCTTACTTTGTGAAAGGTGGCGTCAAAGCCGCGCGACGCAGGATCTGCAGACTGTAATGCGCCGCCATATCGACGCCTTCAGCATCATGGACGGGCGCCGCAGGAACTACTCTACGATCGGATGAAGGCCGCGGTGATCAACGAAGACGCCTAGGGCGTGATTATCCCCTGCTCGAAACTGAATTGCGCGTCTGGATAAAGGAAAACCGCACCAGGATCAAAAAGACCAAGCACATCATCGACTGCGGCGGCGACAGTACTCAGCTGGCCGAGAGTCGGCACCCGACACTGGCAGACTGGATGAGAGCGACGGAATGTCCGATCCTACCAATCTATCGATCATGACAGCATGAAGGCCATCGCCCGCATCGGAACCAGGATATGGGCGAGATATGGCTACACCACCGCACAGGAAGTGCAATCCATGCCGAACCGGGCGGATATTCTTGCAGAAATCGGCAAAGAGGGCAGCGTCAAGATTGACGTCATGCCTCATACCGATGTGATGACCGTAAAGGACTATGTCGCGGCGCATGTCTCGCAAGAACCGCTTCCGTGTGGCAGGCGCAAAGCGTTATTGATCGCTCACCGCAGGGCTGCACCGCGTTGCGCGACCGTCCCTATTACGATCCGCTCGGGATTACCCGGCAGGCTACAAGGTTACTCCGCCGTGTCGCAGGAGGAAGTCGATGGTGCCGTTAACTGGTCATTCGTGAATGACATCCAGCTTATTGTGCATGCCAATGGCGAAGGCGCGTCGGACGGGCTGATCGCAGTCGTCGATGCAGCGACCAAGAGTACGCCCCTGATCCCTGTCGACGCCGCGCGGCGCACCGTTGTGACCGCGTATACGCGATACCTGCACGGCGCCATAACCGCCCTTGTAACCGCGCGCGCAGTTCCTCGAATATGCGGATCAGTTTTAGCCGCTTTCGCGCTGGTTTGGCGAGGTTCGAGGGCAGAAATCGCTCGAGTTGGCCTTGCTAAGGGACAACCAGCGGCAAGGGTTGGCAGGTGCGCTTGTAGCTGAGCGCCATCTCATCAGAGCGAAGGATATTCCGCACGGTGTTCCGTGAGACATACAGCTTTCGCGCGATATACTTGATCGACCACCGCTGGACATAGAAGGCCCGCTGGACGTGCGCGATCGTAACCTCCCCTTTCATTCCCTTCTCCGTCTGCTGATCCGAAGCAGACGGAGAAGGGGACAAAACAAAACACCTGGGGATCAAAATTCCACGCCTAACCACAATGGACCGCAACACGCCCTAGGTGACAGCAGGGCCTTTTCGACCGAGCGACAGGTCCAGACCTGCGCAGTTAGAGGGGCCCGCAACGCTACTCCTTCTGGAACGTCAGAACTTTTCTCCAATCGGGAAAAACACCCTGCCAACAGCTCGCCGCCACGGGCTTCGCATATTGCGCGCGAACAGGATCGGATCGCGATCGAATTTTTTCTGCATTTCGGGCCGACCCGTAACGCCGATCAGACCTCGCGCGACCGGAACCGCCAGACGGAAGATCCCGAACGGACCCATCGAATTGCCACCGGGATAGACAAGACGGGCGACGAGAGGCCGCCGGCGCGCCCAATGCCTGCGCGAGAACTCGAATGGCTCTGACTTGAACTCATCAAGCCGCTCTGGCGTCGCAAAGCGCGCATAGACTGCCCCGAGGATCGGCGTCAGCAACCATAGCCGCCAGCCCAGAACCCCATAATTGACGATCCTCGGCGCCGGACGCTCAATCGCGGCGGGAACCTCCTTGGGCGGTGGTGCCACGGGTTCGACGATTACCTTGGGTTTCCTGCGATAGCGCCGATAGATTTTCCTGACCAGATCTTCCTCTTCCTCAAAGATCGGAACGGCTTCCGGAATCGCGGCGCGCGGACCGAACAGGTCGCGATCACGGCCCAGATACTCCTTGGCGATGGCGGCGTTCGCCAATTCGACGTGCTGCATCAGCGCATCAGCCTGCTGTTCGGTCAGGACCCATGGCTTGGGCAGCGGGAGCCCGCGCTCCTGACGCCATTCGGTAAGACGTGAACCGGCTTCCTCGATGAAATTGAAATAGGAGTCGCGGCTTTGGAATCGACGTCCGTTGAACCGGCGCAACAACTCGACATGACCGGCAGACAGACGGGCGTCGTTCTGCTGAAGCTCGACCGGACGCGGCATGTCCAGCAACTGGGGCAAGCCGGTCGCTTGGGCAAAGTCGGCCAGCAGATCTCCGTCGACGAATTCGCCACGATCATAGACCCGGACATGGACGTTCTCTTGGCCGATCTTTTCACTCCAGGCGGTCAGAGGCACGCGGTAGTCCAGCCATTGCTCGGTCTTTGGCAGGGTCAGCCATTCATCGATCGGTACCTTGACCCGTCCGACGGCGCCGCCAGCGACGAATTCGCAGTACTGAGAGTTCGCCCATTCATCCTGACGGCGCAGATAGACCACCATCTCGACGGGATGTCCGGCAAAATAATCCGCCAGAAGCGGCGAGTTTTCATTCAGGAAGAACGCCTCACTGGACAGCACGATCGTATGGATGCGCCCCTCCATCAACTCCAGCCCGCGCCGGATGTGATCGCGCAGCTTGGGATCGTCCTTGAGCGCGGCGCGGTTGAACTGGGAATGTCCGGCCTGCTTGTGCGGACGACTGGGCTGCCAGAACAATCCCACTTCCGGGAACCAGATCCCCTGCCGCAGCAATTCCGGGCGGTTCTTCTCGAGGAAGTGCTGCAGAAAGGTGCTGCCGGTCTTGGTCGAACCGATATGGATGACGATACGGGGTTTGGGATGGTCGGAATCCGGCTGCGGCTCGGTTACAGGCTGGGCCCGGTGGTTTCGGGCATAGATCGACAGCGATGTCTGCAGCCCCCTTGTCGCCACATCGGTCGGCTCGGCCAGCAGGATCTGGTAAAGCTTATCCTGAGGAATGGGTGCCAGATCGACGGAAAGACGCAGAATATCCCAGCGCCCGGTGACGACGGCCGCCACCATCAGCGGATAGGCCGAGGCAGCCAGACGCATGGCGCTCAGCTTGTGCATGTCCGTCACGAAATCGTCGGGCTGGAAATCGAAGCGCAGGAACTGTTCGCGCAGCCGACTCAGAAAAGCCAGTTCGGCTTCCTCACCCTGCTCACGATAATAGCTGTAGGGTCCGGCCACCAGCATATGCTGGAGAAATTGCGACAGCTGGAAATTCAGATGATACCGCAGCGGATTGCCACGTTCCGCCGCACCCTCCTCGGCGAGGCTGCCGAAGGTGCTGTCGAAATTCTTCAGCATCATTTCGAAATCGGTCGAGTCGCGTTCACGACGCGCCGTTGAATCCGTGCGGATCCGGTAGGCTGGCCCGTTCATCGCGGACAGGCCGATTGCCTTTGCCTTGACCAGTGCCCGCAGCAGGAAGGCGCGCTCCTCCCATTGCGGGGTGATGAAGCGGATGTCGTTCTGGGTCAGAAAATCTCGGCGATAAAGCCAGGTCCAGCAATGGCGATTGTGCAGCAGATGTGGAGCTTCAGCGAAGCTGGTCTTGCGGACGGCTTCGGTAAAGTATTTCTCGCTGCCGTCCTGCCGTTCCTGCAGCAGCACATCATTCTCGTCGAACACCGCCTCAAAGGCCTTGCGGGCCCGCACCATGTCCAGCCCGTCGGCTTCGGCAAGCTCAAAGAGTTCGCGCAGCATGTCGGTATTCGACAGCCAGTCATCGCCGTCCAGCAGCCAAACATACTTCCCGCGTGCGGCCTCGAACCCCTTGTTCCGGGCCATGCCCTGCTTGACGTTTTGCTCCAGAACGATCGGGCGGATGCGCGGGTCTTCGGCCGCCAGCCGATCGATCACGGCCTGCGCGTTGTCAGGGCTGACATCGTTGACGGGGATGATCTCGACTTCCTTCAAAGTCTGGATCTGGATCGAGTTGATGCATTCCTCGATGTATTTCTCGACGCCATGCACGGGAATGATCACCGAGACTTTTGGCGGTGCCGCGATCTCTGCCGCGGTCGGCGGGCGCTGATAGGGTCGCTTGGTCTCGATATAGGACAAGACGTCCTCGATCTCGGCCACGCCTTTTTTGCCCGGCAGATGATAGATCGTGTACCAGATGTAGAAATAGTGAAAGATCTCGGCCAGGCTGCGGCTGCGATGCCGATGCGGGATTTTCTGGCGGTCGTCGGTCAGGCCCCATCCCGCATAGAACGGCGCGCCAAAGGTCACCACCTTCTTGCCCGCGAACAACGCCTCCAGCCCCATCTGGCTGGTGCCAACATAGACGGTGTCGACCAGATCGAACAGGACATAGGGGTTGATCGGATCGCGCAGCATCCGAACCCGGCCGGTCGACTGAAGATGGGTGTAATAGCCGGTGCGCTTGTCCTTTTCCCAAACCGTATCCGGATGCGTCTTGACCAGAATTTCGGCGTCGGGGTTTTCGGCGATTGCCGCCAGCAACATCTTTTCGAACTCGGCGTCGCCCACCTTGCCGTAGACGGTGGAGGCATCTGCATAGGCCTGATCGCAGACCAGCACCCGGCGCGTGTAGCCCTCGGTCATGGCGGGGGCCTGCATCGGCTGGGCGTTATACTTGCTGACCCGCTGCATGACGATACGCTGCAGCAGCGTTTCCGCCCGGTTCAACTCTTCGGGCGAGGGGTCGGCGTGGCTGTTCAGCTTTCTGACCAGCCGGTTCGGGTAATCCGCCATGAAGTAGTGGGCAAGGTCATCATAGACATAGCCCAGACAGGCATAGGCGGGGTTATGTTCCTTGAAGCTGTGGGACCAGCTATGGGTGGTGGCAAGAAAACCGGCTTCTCCGAACAGAACCTCAGCCGTGGGCGAGGCCGCGTTGAACAGCTTCACCCCGCCTTTGTGCGAGTGATCCGGCTGCTGGAAAATCGTCCCGAAGGCGACGTAAAAATCGGCGGAATCGATCCCTGCCTCGTCGACGGCAATGGCATTGGGGAACAGGTTGGGCAGGTTCGCACCGAAACTGGTCTTCAGGCCATGCGACGCATAGCCAAACCCAGCTTTCTGGTTTTTCAGCGACAGGACATGCTCCCGGATATCCAGATCGGGATCATGCGACAATTGCCGCGTTTCCAGAAGTTCCCTGAACCGAAGGAAAGCCTGTTGATTGCTCATCGTTCGTCCTTTTCCGCGCTTTCAGATCGCGTTGTTCTTGGTAATCGGGCCCCAGACCTGCTCCCACAGCCGAACAGCCATGAGCGTGGCATGGTCTGGCGCCTTGCGGACATGCCGCATGTGCCGTGCCTCGTCGAAAAGCTCTTCCCAGGCACTGTGGATGACGTCATTGCTGAACCGGTCCAGGAAGGTCTGGCGCGCGGCCAACCCCATGCGCGCGCGCGCGTCCTGATCCGACATCAGCTGACGCAAAGCGGCTTCCAGCGTCGCAACGTCGTCATTTTCGCAAAGAATGCCGCTTTCCCCGTCCCTGATCTGCTCACGGACACCGCTGCAAAGCGCGAGTCCCACGGATGGCAGCCCATGCGCCATGGCTTCGCAAAGTGTCAGCGGAAAGCCTTCGAACAATGACGGGATGACGAACAGGTCTGCCGCGGCATAGAACGGGTAGACATCGTCATGCTCACCCGCAAACTGGACCTGATCCTGGATTTCGAGGGTTGTCACCAAGGTCTCAAGCCGCGATCTCAACTGACCGTCGCCGACGATCTGCAACTGCCAGTCAGGAAAATCCTTGGCCAACCGCGCAAAGGCTTCGACGGTGACCGCCTGGTTCTTGCGCGGCACCAGACGAGAGACAGCCAGCAATGTCCGCCGCTCCTTGACGGCGCCGTGATCCGCAAGCGTCGCGGGTTCGGGAACGGTGTTCTGGATGACGCGGGCCTTGCCGCGTATCGACGGGTCCAGCGTGTCGACGAAGTCATCCAGCAGAAGATGGATCAGCGTCGCACCGGCCATCGCGACCTCACGCTCATCCGGCGAAAAGGTGCCCATCCAACTGGGGAAACGCGGGTCGATATGCTCGGACAGGATCAGCGGCAGACCCACTTTATGCGCACAGCGCACATAACGCAGCATGGTGCGGTTCATGTGCAGCCCGACCAATAGGTCCAGATTGCGGCTGGCGACCTCGATCGCCATGCGCTGATCGGCCGGAACATCGGTCGCTTCTGGCAGATGAACCAGCGCGATCCTGTCATCCAACGGCCAGCGCGACGGCGCGCTTTTGTCGTCAAAGGTGAATATCGTCACCTCATGGCCACGGGCGACCATGGCATTTGCCATCATCTGACCGACATTTTCGGTGCCGCCCTTGCCCATGGTGATCCAGGGCACAAAAAAACCTATCTTCATCGGTGCGATCTCTGGTGGATGGGCCAGTTCCTTGCGGGGCGCGGGAACCTGTTGCGGCGCGCGATTCCAACGCCAGTTGACCGCGTGCTTGCGCCCCCAAAAGCCCTGACCGGGGTTGAAGCCCTTGGGGAAACGCCCCGCCTCGGCAAGCGCTTCGATATCGCCATTCGCCCGGCGCAATGCGCCATCGGGCAGCTTTCCGGGACCACGCTGGGCCATACCAAAGATGTTATAGCCGTAGTGGATGAAGCGCCCTTCAGCCAATGCGAACCCGGCATCGGCCAGAACATAGATCAGCGACCCCAGATTCCAGCCGCTGTTCACGTGACCGCCGACAACCTGTTCCTTATAGGGTGGCACCGCAACGAACAGCCAACCGTTGGGCTTGAGCAACCGCCGCAATTCCTCCAGTGCCAGTCCCGTATTCGAGACATGTTCCAGCACATGGGCGCACCAGATCGCGTCGAACTCGCCATCCTCGAATTGATGGGCGTCGCAGACATCGACATCAGGAATGACGCGCATGCCCTCGGGCAGCGAGGAATGATCCAGATAGGCCTCCATGTTGAAGCCCGTGGCCGTCACTTCCCAACCCGCTTCATGGAACCGTCGCGCAGCCTCGCCCGAACCCGTGCCGATATCAAGGATGCGACCCTTCTGCGGAAAAGAGGCAATGACCTCTTCGATCAGATCGATCTGTCCGGATATCATGGTGGTGACGGGTGGTGATTGCGTCATTGGGATATGCTCTGCTATGTCCTGCCGCCGCCCGGCAAAGCCAATAAAGTCCGGCGGGTAGCTGTCACTTTCCTACCGAGGGCAAGGCGAAATGGCCAGAGTCCGTGATCGCGTTTTGTACCATCCGGAACCACGAGCCTGCCCACATTATTAGCTGATGGTGCAGGACATCGCCACCTGTCTGCAACCTGAAATGACAAAGGCCGGCGGCCGAACCTCGCGGCGGCCAGACGCATGGGCGGGCGGGATGATCGAGCCTATGCCGATATCCGGCCCGCTGGCGCTTCGCCGCCTAAGGAGCTGCGCCAAGACCAGCAAACCGGTACGTTTCGAGAATACCGAAACGACCCGCCAATCGCTCGAACGCTGGATTTCCAACCCGGAGATGCTGGGTCTGAAATTCTCATAGCCAAGTCGCGTTTACCATGGCGAGCACTTGTCGACACGACAGTATGCCCGGATCCTGCGTGAATGGGTGATGTCGATTGGTTTAAAGCCAAACGCCTATGGCACGCATCGGATACGTCGGACGAAGGCCCGCACCTGCCCATAGAGAAACACCCGGATAGGTCGAGGCGATCAGCTTGAGCTGCAGCAGATCGGTTGAACTCTGCATCCTCGGATGCGGTCGAGATGCGGCTTATACTAGGCGTGGCAACCCTACGAGCCCCGGATTTTCGTGGCAACGCAGCAGCCGAGCAGGCGCTTCAAATCAGCCTCCCATCTTGCGCATTGGGGGAAGTGGGCGACCAGCACGTCACCCTGCGGTGCGCCGACATTCCACCGGGTGAAGATTGGTCGCAGGGCGGATGCCTTTGGCCGGAAACCGGCTCTGTGTCATTGAAAATCCCAGTTCGTGACGGCAGAGGTTCATCAGATCGGGGAACTGTCGTGGCAGGCCCCCGGCTACCTCTTGCTTACCTGCTTCGGACCTGTCTGGTAACTTCCGACGCCTTGCGTCAGGATAATTCCGCGCGCCGTCTCCCCACACGGTTCGGGGTGCGAGGACAATCCGACTTCCGGCACAGGGAAGTTGCCCTAATTCAATCTGGCAGGGAACGGACATGAAACCGACGATGATGAAACACGCTTTTCTGACTGCATTTGCCTTGGCGGCCTCGACCGCGACCGGGCATGCGGACGATGCCGCCTGCAAGTCGCTTCGGCTTTCCGATCCCAGCTGGACGGATATCAACGCGACCAATGGCGCAGCCAGCGTCGTGCTGGAGGCTCTGGGCTATGCTCCCGATGTCAAGTTGCTGTCGGTGCCGATCGGCTATCAGTCGATGAAGAGTGGCGAGATCGACGTCTTTCTGGGCAATTGGATGCCCGCGCAGACCGCCTTCATAGACGACCTGAACGCCGCGAATGCCATCGAGGTGCTGAACAAGAACCTGACCGGTGCCAAATTCACCCTGGCCGTGCCCAAGGCTGTCGCCGAAAAGGGCATCAAGGATTTCGCAGACCTCGCCAGCCATGCCGATGAGTTCGGCAAGAAGATCTACGGGATCGAGCCGGGCGCGCCCGCCAATGCCAATATCCAGAAGATGATTGAGGCCAATGATTTTGGCCTTGGCGAATGGGAACTGGTCGAATCCGGCGAACAGGCCATGCTGGCGCAGGTCGCGCGAAACGAAGGTGCGGGCAAGGGCATCGTCTTTCTGGCTTGGGCACCGCATCCGATGAACGAGCAGTTCGACATCGCCTATCTCTCGGGCGGGGATGCCTATTTCGGGCCGGATTTCGGCGGGGCCGAGGTCTTTACGCTGGCGCGCAAGGGCTGGTCTGAAACCTGCCCGAACGCCGCCAAGCTGTTTTCGCAGATGACCTTCAACATCGAGATGGAAAATCAGCTGATGGGCAAGATCCTTGACGGGGCCGACCCCAAGGATGCGGCGACCGAATGGTTCAAGGCCAATCCCGCCGCGCTGACCCCGTGGCTTGCGGGCGTGACCACGCTGGACGGACAGCCGGGCGAGCCCGCAGTCAAGGCGGCGCTGGGACTTTAAGACCACGATGAACAAGATGACACGTCCGAATATCCTGATCCTGATGGTGGACCAGCTGAACGGGACATTCTTCCCCGACGGCCCGGCGGATTTCCTGCATGCCCCCAACCTCAAGGCATTGGCCGCGCGCTCGGTGCGCTTTGCCAATGCCTATACTGCCAGCCCGCTTTGCGCGCCGGCGCGGGCCAGCTTCATGTCGGGGCAATTGCCCCGACGCACCCGCGTCTATGACAATGCGGCCGAGTTTGCCTCGGACATTCCGACCTATGCCCACCACCTGCGCCGCGCCGGCTACCGCACGGCGCTGTCGGGCAAGATGCATTTCGTCGGACCCGATCAGATGCATGGCTTCGAGGAAAGGCTGACCACCGACATCTATCCCGCCGATTTCGGCTGGACGCCCGATTACACCAAGCCGGGTGAGCGGATCGACTGGTGGTATCACAATCTCGGCTCGGTCACCGGCGCGGGCGTGGCCGAGATCACCAATCAGATGGAATATGACGACGAGGTCGCCTTTCACGCGACGCAGAAGCTTTACGACCTGTCGCGCCGTCAGGACGATCGGCCGTGGTGCCTGACCGTCAGCTTTACCCATCCCCATGATCCCTATGTCGCGCGCCGCCGTTTCTGGGACCTGTATGAGGATTGCCCGGCACTGGACCCCGAGGTTCCTGCGCTCCCCTTCGAGCAACAGGACAGCCATTCGCAGCGGTTGCTGGAGGCCTGCGACCACAGGAATTTCCCGATCACCGATGAGGACACAAGACGCGCCCGGCAGGGCTACTTCGCCAATATCAGCTATGTCGATGAAAAGATCGGCGAGATTCTGGATGTGCTGCAGCGTGGCCGCATGGACGATAATACCATCATCCTGTTCGTCTCGGATCATGGCGACATGCTGGGCGAGCGCGGATTGTGGTTCAAGATGAACTTCTTTGAGGGGTCGGCCCGGGTGCCGCTGATGATTGCCGCCCCCGGCTGGGTACCCGCGCAGGTCCAGGTGCCGGTCTCGACGCTGGATGTGACGCCGACATTGGCCGCACTGGCTGGTCTGGACATCAGTGCGCTGGCACGCTGGACCGATGGCGAGGACCTGACCCCGCTGGCCCAAGGTCAAGGCGGGCGCGGGCCAGTGCCGATGGAATATGCGGCCGAAGGCTCGGTCGCGCCGATGGTCGGTCTGCGTGACGGAAACCACAAGCTGACACTGTGCCAAGCAGACGCACCCATGCTGTTCGATCTGGCCGCCGACCCGCATGAGCTGACGAACCTGGCACAGATCCCCGAACATGCCGCCACCCTCGCGCAGCTGACCGCTCAGGCTCAGGCGCGCTGGAACCTTGATGCCTATGACGCCGAGGTCCGCGAAAGCCAGGCTCGCCGTTGGGTCGTCTATGAAGCCCTGCGCAACGGCGCTTATTTCCCGTGGGACTATCAGCCGTTGCAACGCGCTTCGGAACGCTACATGCGCAATCACATGGACCTGAACGTGCTGGAGGAGAGCAAGCGCTATCCGCGCGGTGAGTAGCGGGCCGGATGCCTCTGTCCCTCGGTCATCGGGCGGAATGGCAACGCCCTCGGCTCAGCTCAGGGCGTTGTGTTCCGAACGAGCACTGGGTTCAGAACACAACGCCGACCAGAAAACCCATTCCGACGGTCGCGATCCACCTGCCATGCCCCCGCGGCAGCGGCGCTGGGATCACCTGCGAGCCATGTCGCAACTGATCGTCCGCGCACATCGGCCAGCTTCCTCTTTGCGGTATTGCAAAGAGGAAGCTGCTTGAATGCTGGTCGCCTCACGCCTATCGACCGCTTGTGTTCACCATGAGCGACAATTTCCCAGTTGCCCGGCCTCGCTTTCACTGGCGGGTAGCGGAGAGCCGGCAATAGTAAATCTAAAGCCAGCTTGATGAACATTCTCCTTTGCGGCGAATGGCAGGGCTGAACTACCTCAGATCCTCAGGCGAAATATTGAGCTACCCCTTCCGATCCTTGGACAGTTTCCGGGGGTGATTGAAGCTGCTGCCTGCGCCTGTTCCAATAGCCCCGGCCGGCGGCTGCCCGCCATGGGCGGCGTGGGGCCGCTGGTGATTCTAGAGTGAGGCTGCGAACGCTATCAGTTCGAGCCCGGCGCATGCGCCGTATCGGCAGAGAGGTGAAGTCCGCGCACCAGACTTGACCGGGGCGATCCACCCGCAGCCCGCCCAAGCCGGAGGGACATGTCTTGCGCCTTTCTTGGCTTGCTGGGTGTTGGGCTTGTGGTAGATCGGTAGTGAGAAGGTTCAGAAAACAGTCCGGTTGTTTTCCCGACGAATGCACATGAGCCGCATCAGCCGCCGGATGCACTTCTGGTTCACGCCATGCCTGCAGACGGTCATTTGCCGGACCCCGGGGGCGTCTCCAGGATTTACCGATCGATCAGCCGCATCAGCCCGAGGTTCTGCTCCGTCTCGCCCGCCGGGGGTGGTCGAACCACGAGCGCGAAATCGACGAGCCGGGCGACACTGCGCCCCGAGAGACAGCGCCTGATGGTCCCGCTCAATCATCCCGTTCGGCATTGTCTCTCGGACCAATGGCGGACTATGGCTCGCTCCACCGGTGGATCATCGCCGGATGCACGCCGTATTCGGCCGCCAGCTCCGACACCGTACGCCTTCACAGCTTCCAGCGCCACGCACCGTGAAACCCGCGTCATGGTTCCGGGGTTTACACATTCCTGATCTCCTCGTCCTTGGAGACCAGAAAACGTCAGATCGTAGCTTCCGTTACCGTCCGGACTCCGGGGAGCTGCCCGGATTCTATCGAGCTGGCCCAAGTTGCGCGTGAGATCGGTGCCCATGCGATTTTTCTGGGCACACTGCCCTACTCTGTCCCGACCGAGTACTAAATTGCGTTGAACGCGCGGGCCATCGAC
>Ga0247819_10001398_pt1 | contig 13089 bp, 6 predicted proteins | sample 13C_Xylose_Day6_FD_193428 | JGI IMG/M metagenome (GOLD analysis project Ga0247819, IMG submission 193428) | Soil microbial communities from agricultural site in Penn Yan, New York, United States - 13C_Xylose_Day6 | ecosystem: Environmental > Terrestrial > Soil > Agricultural land | place: USA... | reverse complement strand
CTGGTCGAGCTTCTTCATGCTGAAGTCGACGTCGCTCTGGTGCAGGGTGTTGGCCGGGACCAGCGCCACTTCGCGGTGAGTTGAAGGGGCGGCGCTCATCGGCTGTGCTCCGTGGCCGAGCGGGCGGCTGGGAGAAGGCCGAGTACCGTGTTAGTGGTGGAGGGGCGTGTTTTTGCTGCCAATGGCACTGCGTTGCTCAGTGCTGCTGTGGCAAAGCTCGGTGTGGTTGTGAGCGCAGCAACCTTGCTGATCGACACGACTTCATTGATGAGGGGCTGAGCAAGCCTAGGCGTTTCCACCGGCAGCTGGTCAGCCAGAGCAGGGCGATTGAGTTCGTCAACAAAGCCTGGCGTCGTCCACACATCGGTTTGGTCTAGCCCAAACAGTACGCTCGCAGGGCCTGGTGCCACACCGTCGATTTGTGCATGCCCTTTGTTGTCGAGCGAGCCTTTGAATACCTTGCCCAGCGCATCCTCGACCCGGTATGTGCTGCCCTCGAAACTGTGCGTGTTGGCGTAGCGTTGAAACAACTGCAAATTCCCTTTGCCCGTCGTGAGCTCCTCAGGAAACGCCGCCGCCTCACTCTTCGCGCCCTGGTACACGAAGTCGCTGGCATGGGCGCTATACACCCCATTGGTGGCGTGGCTGATGCCGCCAGCGTTGTAGGTGGTGCTGCTGCCGGCGGCCTGGATCACCAGCTCTTCCTTGGCACTGAGGGTGATGCGCTCGGCCGTGACGCTGACCTTGAGCTTGGCCAGCAGGTTGATGTTGTCTTTCAAGGCGCGGATATCGATGTCGCCGGAGGCGGCGACCAGGCGCCAACCAAGGCTCTGCACGAAGCTGCGCATGCCCCGGCTGGCACTGACCAACAGGCGCTTGCCGATGGCCAGGCTGGTGTGGCCGCCACTGCTCAAGGCCAGGTGTTCGCCGCTGGCAATGTGGGTGGACCCAGGCGTTGAGGTGGCGATGCCGGCCGGGCTGGCCATGACCAGTTGCGGGGTGTCCAGTTCGGTGCGGGCACCACTGCCGTTGATGGCCTGATGCTGGTCGTGCAGGGCCTTGGCGACGTCATCCTGATCGCCTGCCTCTTGGGCCAGGTGATCACGTGCGAGGGCGTAGAACGTTTCGTGGTACTGCTGGGCAACGCCCAGGCGTTCGGCGGTTTCGGCCAGGTCGGTCTGGTGCTCGCAGGCGTTGCGCCGGGGCTCGGTGGTCAATAGCAATCCGGCGCCGGCGCGTACCACGCCGTGGCCATCGCTGCGTAGCTCGAAACCTTCGCCGCGTGGTTGACCGCCCAGGGGGCGAGGGTGGGTCAGATAGCCCAGGTGCAGGGCCGAGGCCTGGTGGTCGCTCATCAGCGTGGCACTGATTTGCCCTTCGGTATCGTCCAGGCGCAGCTCGTTGTGGCGTTGGCCTTTGTGCTCCTTGCTGCGGATCGGGCTCAGCGCCTTGAAATCGGGCAACTTGTACGGCGGCCGGTTGACCGCATGGTAGCTACGGCCAATCACCAGCGGCTGGTCGCCATCGCCATCGAGAAAGGCCACCACCACTTCCTGGCCCACCCGTGGAATCGCCATATGGCCCCAACCGGCGCCAGCCCACTGCTGAGCCACCCGCACCCAACAGGAACTATGGCCATCCTCGCGACCTTGGCGGTCCCACGGAAACTGCAAGCGCACCCGACCGTGCTCGTCGCAGAAGATCTCCTCGTTGCTCGGGCCAACCACATGGGCGATCTGTGGCCCGTCGATGCGCGGCTTGGCCAGCAGCGGCGCTTTCCAGTCGACGCTGTCGGGGATCAGCTCAGCGGTGAAGCTGTAGCGGGTGCCGACTTCGGCACCTGCCGCTTCTTCCTCCAGGCTGGTGTGTTGCACGCCTTCATGCCGCATGCTCACCGCGCGCCAGCCACTGTTCAGGCTCTCGCGTGGGTGGCCGGTGAGGGTGAAGGCAAGGCCAGGGACAATCCGCGCATCGTCGCCCATGACCGTGGCTGTGCGCGCATCACGGCGCAGCGCCTTGAGGCGGGTCTGGGTGAAGGGCAGGCCGGCTTCATCACGCTTGTAGCGCCCGGGTGCGTCATAGCGTTCATAGCGTGGGTGCTGGTGTTCGAGGCCTTGGGCCTGGACGCTGTGCTGCTGGTCGTAGCGGGGGTGTTTGAAACTGTAGTCGCGCTGGGTCTGGCTGCTGCTGCGCAGCTGCTCGCGGTAGCTGAAGCGGCGCAGTGCCGGCTGCGGCTGGTCGCCGCCGGGGTTAGGCTGATAGAGCACTGGCGCGCCTTCGATGGCGCCGAGGGTCATGATTCGGTCGGTGTAGATCAATGCATGCGCGCTGGCACTGTGCCGGAAGACCGACAGCAGGCCTTCTTCGGCGGCCAGGCGTTGATAGAAGTCCAGGTCCAGCTCGCCCACTTGGACGCAGTACTCGCGCGGTTGATGGGGGCAGGTCAGGCGTTGCTCGGCACTGAGCCGGTAGCGCGACTGCAATTGCTCATCGAGGATCTGCGTCACGCTGCGGTGCTGGAACACTTGCCAGTCCGAGCGCAGCTGGGCGCGGGCCAGTTGCGGAACGACTTCGGCGCTGTAGCGGGTGCGCCGCTGACCGCTGCTGCCTTGCTCGAAGCGGCTGATGATGCCGTGCACATGGCGCACTGCTTCGCCGTGGCTCCACACGGTCAGGCAGGCGGGCAGGTCGAGCAGTTGCGCAAAATCGATATCGGGGTCGTCGCTGACCAGTTCGATCTGCAACGAAAAGCACTCGGAGATCGCTTCGCTAAGCGTGAAGCTGACGACATCGAAGGCGATGTCGTTCGCGCAACTGAAGGTAAAGCGCACATCCTGCTGTGTGGGCATTCGGGCTTCCTGCATCGCCGATCCATGGGCCAGGATGAACCCCGCAGGGGCAGGGCATCCGTTTGGGCTCGATGGTGCAAGGAAGCGCTTCTCGGTCAAAAGCAGACCGGTCTGATGCGAGCGTGGGAAATTTCTCTAAATGCGGCTATCGCGACCGCTGCCGCGACTAGCGGTGCACGCTGGCCTGGCTGTTGCTGGCGATTAGCGAGGCGCCGCAGGCGGTTTTCATGCCGTCCAGGGCGACCGGCGTGCCATTGACCGAATAGGTGGGGCTACCTTCGATGATGGGAAAGCTGCCCTTGCACAAGGGGCAGGCCACCAGGTTGCCTTTGCCCGCCATTGGCCGGCCATTGAGATGGGTGTGGGGGATCGATTCGATCACGCTGCCGCCGTGATCGGTCTTGTCGCCCAGGCGCACTATCGCTTTCATGGGGCACTCTCCTCCGCAGTGAAGTGGGGTTATCGGACCAGGATGTCACTCAAGGCCTGCAAGACTTCTTGGGTGCTGCGCTGCAACCGCCAGGACAACATCCCGTACACCGCCGTGCAGACGCCGCAGAGCACCACCCAAGGTGTCCACCAGGGCCATTGCCGGTTCATGCGGTAATGGCGTGGGGCGAGGTTGTCCAGCGGCTTGGTCAGCTGTTCAGGCAGCGGTCCGCGCAGCGCTCGCAGGGTGTGCTGCAGGCGGCTGATCAAGGCTTGCAGGGTGTTGCTGCCATCGGCCTGGATGGCGTACTGGCCCTTGTAGCCAAGGCACAGACAGAGGTACATGAACAGCAGGACATCGGCGTACTTGCTCGGCTCGAGCAGCATGCGGTCGAGCAAGGCAAAGAACTTGGCGCCACCCCAGGTTTCGTTGTGCAGGCAGCTGAGCATCGGATCACTGCCCCAGACCGACTGCTGGCCCCACGGGGTGGTCAGGACCGCCTCATCGACGAATACGCACAGGCAATAGCTGAAGGCCGAGAGGGTGGTTGGGTCATAGTGGAGCTGGCCAAGCTCTTGCAGGATGGCGGTTATCTGAAGCTTGACGTCGCCATGCAACTGGGCGATGTCGTCGAAGCTATGGCTGTGGCGCAGCCGTATCACCAGCCCAAGCAGGGGCATGCTGGCATCGGTCAGCGGGTTGTAGCTGCTGCCGCGCAGCTCGAAATCGATGCGGTCGATGACGTGGCTGCGAGCGCGTCGGCCGCCGTGCCAGCCGGTGTTCGCCTGCTCGATGTGTTCGAAGCGGTTGCTCGGCGCTGCCGGTGGAGATTGCATCAGTTGCCTCCTTTTCAGAGCGTGACTTGTCGGCCAACACGGGCCGGCCAGCTGTAGTGCTCATTGCTACGGGTGTTGATGATGTCCAGCTTGTGGAACGACTGTGGGCTGGCGTAAAGCGTGAAGAAGTACGACAGCACGCTGCCGAACAGGTACAGCTCGCCGTCGCTGTCGAACGGGCTTGGATCGACGCGCAGCGTGGTGTTCAGGCCGCGCACGGGTACACCTTTGAACAGCCAGTCCAGCGGCCGCGTGTCGGCCTGTTCGATGGCTTGCAGGCGGGCGCGGGTGGCGCGCTGTTTGGGCAGGTCGGTGAGGCCGGCAAAGTCGTAGCTGGCCAGCACTGCGCGCAAGCCTTCGGCGCAGTTCAGCGACAGGCTGTTGAGCGACAGGTTCGACAGTAATTGCCAGTGCAGCTGGCCATCCAGGAGCGGCGGCAGGCTTTGGGTCGGGCGGGTGATATTGCTGAAGTTGGCAAAAGCCGGGGTGGATTGGCTGGGGCGATCGATCTCACCGATGCCCAGCTGGCTGGGCAGCTGGCCGTGGGTGCAGGTCATTTCAATACTGAGGACTTCGCGGTTGCCGCGCCAGGCTTTGCCGTCACGCTGGAGCAAGCGCAGGATTCGCTGGCTTTGATCCTTGCTCGGGATGAGCTCGACGACTTCCTGGTAGTAGGGGCGGGCCTCCTCCTCAGCCAGTGCCGCGGGGTGGTCGAGGCTTTCGAATGGCTGTAGATCGTACAGCCACTGTTTTTTCGTTTGGCCCTGGTCATTTTCGTAGCGGCATGCGCTAACCCGGTCGACGCAAAATACCTCGCCTGGGGTCTGGTTTACCCCGGGCGGCTGCAACAGCATCGAGCTGTCCTGGCCGTCGAGGGGGGTGGCGTCGACGGTATGTTGGAATTGATTGATCGCGGGTGTGCAGTACAGGGCCAGATCTTCTAGGCGCAGATCACAGCCTGCGGGTAAGGGTTTATGGAATGTAAATTGGAAACTGACCTGCTCAGTTGGGTAATCCGGTAGATAGGCAGCCAGCTCATTTAATCTGAATGCCCAGAAGCGCTGCGGGAAATGAAAGTACTCCTGCAGTAGGCGATAGCCATCCAGCTCTGCCCGAGGGCTGGGTAATAGTGCCTCCTCTGGCGTAAAGCCTGGGAAGTCCATGATGTTCGGCGGCAGGCTGAGGATCTTGTCATTGATGACGATACTGATGCGCCGTAGGTGCTGACTAAGCCAAAGATAGAGCGTTTGTGCAGCGATCGGCTCACCGATCAGTTGCACGCTGAAGTTGTCGCAGCCTGAATGCTTGAGCGCCAGCTCAGTCAGTGATTGCAACTCGATGCGCAGGATTGAACTGTCAGGCCGGTGTTCGGTAGTGACGGCTGTTAGTTGCAGGGGGTGGATCGCCACCTGCGTGCAGGTGCGAAACTCACATGACACGCCCTCAACCTGGGATGAGAACAATCGAGTGCCCTTGGCGATGGGTTGACGTTCGCTGATGGCCTTGGCGATAGGTTCGAATCGCACCAAGGTCAGGCTAGGCACGGGCCGCAGGTAATTGGGCCAGAGCACCTGCAGCAGTGGGTGGGTGGTTTCTGGCAGGTCGTCATCGAGCTTGCGCCGCAACTGGGTGGTCAGGAACGCGAAGCCTTCGAAGAGCCGCTCGATGCTTTCATCGCCTGATTCGTTATCCAGAAACTGGGCGAGCCTGGGGTCGTCCTGAGCGAAGTCATGCGCCAGCGCTCGAAGAAAAGCCAGCTCGGATTGATAGTCGCTTTTGAAAGTCATGGGCGTGCTCGTTGCGGCGGCTTGATAAATGGCAAGTTCAATGGGTATGCATAATGGAACTAGGGTTTTACATTGCTGGGTAACTTGTAGGAAGTTTCTTACTTTTTGTATGGGCTGGCAGTTAAATAGCGTTTGATGCTACTCGCCCATTTACGCTGTGGCTGTTATCAATATGTAAGGGAATATGTTTTTTTGTCGTTGCTTGCCAAGGTTTTTTATCTGCTGTTACTGTGCGTTGGTTTTTCGATAGAACGCCTGGCGTCGCTAATTAAATGACGCGGCGGTGAGTTGTCAGAGTGAAGTAGAGGACGCGTCTAATAATGAATCGGGGCAAGGATGTTCTGTTGCGCGGTTGGGCAAAGTTCCAGCCTCATCTCGCGCTGCTAACCGTGTGGCTGCTGGCTGCGCTGGTCGTGGCACTGCTGGTTGCGATCTGGTGGCTAGGGCCGGACTGGAGCTGGGGTGAGCGGCAACCACTGGCGCCCCTGGCAATGCGGGTAGCGGCCAGCACGCTGGTGTTGGCGATGCCGTTGTCGCTCTGGGCCGTGTGGCTGTTTTGGCGCAATCGGCAACTGCTGGGTGAGCGCCAACAGCACACCGAGCGCCTTGAAGACCCTTGCCTGGTTCATCTGCAGGCCCAGACGCGCGCGCTCGATGCCAGCCTGGCGACCTTGCGTAGCCACAGTCATGAGCGTGGCTACCTGTACCGTATGCCGTGGTACCTGGTGCTGGGTGAGCAACATGCCGGCAAGTCCAGCTTCATCGAGCGCTCCAGTCAGAACTTCGCCCTGAGCCGGGTAACGCGACAAGCGCAGCCGAGCGATCCTGACCTGGCCTATCCGATCGATTGGTGGATGGGCGAGCAGGCGGTGATGATCGACCCGCCGGGCGAGTTCATCAGCCAACCCGAGCGCCAGGTTGCCGCGCCAGCGCTTGCTAGTGCCGCTGGCGACGATGATGAGCACCTATCCGTGGGGCCGCCGCCTGCGGGTGTGCTGCACGAGCAGTCCGGGCTGGGCCTGCCGGCGCAAGCCGAAAAGCGCCTGTGGCAGCATTTGCTCGGCTGGCTGGCGTGCAATCGCAGTCGTCAGCCGCTCAATGGCATCGTGTTGCTGGTCGATGTGGTGGCATTGCTTGAAGGTACGCCCGAGCAGCGTCGTGCCCTGGCGTTCGTGCTCCGGGCACGGTTGTTCGAGCTCAGTGCAGAATTGGGCGTACGCCTGCCACTGTATGTGGTGTTGAGCAAATTTGACTTGCTCGAAGGCTTCGAAGAGCTATTCGCCGGTCTGCCCGCTGCGCAGCGTGAGGAGATTTTCGGTTTTACCTTCAGCCTCGATGCCGTGCATGCGTTCGACACTTGGTTGGAGGAGTTGGCCAAGGCCTATGCGCAGATGGTTACGCTGCTCAACGAGCGGGTGCTGCAGGCCTTGGGTGAGCCGCGCGCGCAGCAGGAACGTGAAATGCTGCTGTGCCTGACGCGCCAGGTCAGCGGCTTGCAGCCGCTGCTGCTGAGTTTTCTGCGCGATGTGCTCGGCAGTGATCGCTACAGCACACCGGCCTTGGTGCGTGGGCTATACCTGTCGTCGGTGTACCAGCAAGGGGTGCTGTCCAACGCCTTTCTGGGCAAGGCCGCGCGCACTTATGGCTTTGTCGAGTTGGCTAACGCTGCCAAGCCGCAAGGTCGCTCGGTGGTGTATTTTGCGCAGCACCTGTTGCAGCGGGTCATCTACCCCGAAGCAGGCCTGGCCGGCGATAACATGAAGGTGGCGCTGCGCAAGCGCCGTCACTTGCTGGCAGGCTCGATCGCCGCTGGCGTGCTAGGGCTGTGCTTGACCGCAGCCTGGGCCAATTACTACCTGGACAACCGCGCCAAGACCGACCAAGTCCTGGCCAGAAGCCAGCTGTTCAGTCAGCTCGACGATGAGCAGAGCCTTGACCCTACCGGACGCAATTTGCTCGCCTCGCTCGACGAAATCCACGGCGCATTGGCGGTCTATGGCAATTACCGCGAGGCGTGGCCGCTGGCTAACCTGGGGCTGTACCAAGGGCGTGCTATCGGGCCGATGGTCGATCACGCCTACCTGAATGTGTTATCGCGGCGTTTTCTCCCGGCCTTGGCCAAGGGCGTGCTTGAGACGATTCGCCAAGCCGCCCCCGGCAGCGACGAGCAGCTGGCAGCGCTGCGCGTCTATCGGATGCTCGAAGAGCGCAACAATCGTCGTGCGCAGGTGGTGCAGGAGTGGATGGCCAAGCGCTGGCAGCAGGCTTACCCTGGCGAGCGCGCGGTGCAGACGGCGTTGATGCGCCACCTTGAATACGGCTTGAGCTACGCCGACGCCGACTTGCCAGCCAACGACCCGCTGATCAGCGAGGCGCAGCAACAACTGCGCAAGTTGCCCCTGGAGCAGCGGCTGTACCTGATGCTCAAGCAGGATGCCCAAGAGCACTTGCATGGCGCGTTCGACCTGCGCAACCAGGTGGGGCCAGCCTTCGATCTTGTCTTCCAGCTGCCGCAAGCTGGCGACAGCGATGGCGACGACGCCCTGATTGTGCCGGCCTTGATGACAGCCAATGGCTTCAAGCAGTTTTTCGAACCGCGCAGCAAAGCCGTCTCTGAGCTGGCGATGATCGATCAATGGGTGCTCGGTGAGCGGGCTGCGCTCGATTACTCAGAGCATGATCGGCAGGCCTTGCTCGACCGCTTGCGGGCGCTGTACAGCGCCGATTACATCGATACCTGGCGACGAGCGCTGAATCAGCTGAGTGTCCAACCGTTTGCCGATCTGAGCCAGGCCTTGACCGTGCTGGAGCACATCACTGGGCCGGCAGCGCCCATGCGCCGTCTGCTCGAAGCGGTTCGCGAGCAGTCGGTCATCTACCCTCAAGTCGCGGTGGCGGCCGGCAATGACGAGCGGGGCGCTGCTCAACACGCTGCGGCGCAGCTCCAGGCCCAGGGCATCCGGCGCGCCTTCAATGGCTTGTCTGGCATGCTGGCTGGAGAGGGCGACAAACCTAGCTACTACGACGAAACGATCAAGGCGATCAGCGCCATGCAGGACTACGCCAAGTCAGTGCAGGACAGCCCCAACCGCGGCAAGGCGGCGCTGGCCCTGGTGACATCACGCTTTACTCAGACTGAGCCCGACCCGATTGCCAATGTGCAGCGCATTGCCAGCGGCCTGCCCGAGCCGCTCAATCAGCAGGTTCGCGACCTGGCCGAGCACACTGCACAAGTGCTGACGGTGGCGGCCCTGCGTGAGCTGGAGAAACGTTGGCAGGTGGATGTCTACAGCTTTTTTCAGGCGCGCCTGGCGGGTCGCTATCCGTTCCGGGTGCGTGCCGAGGATGCAGCACTGGAAGACTTCGAGGCGTTCTTTGGCCCCAAAGGCCGCTTGCAGACGTTCCAGGCGCAGTATCTGGACGTCTTCCTCAAGGACATACCCGACGCGCTGCACGGCGGCGAGCAGCGCAATCAATTGGTCCGGCGGGAGGTGATCGAGCAGCTAGCGGCGGCTGAGCGCATCCGCGAAACCTTCTTCGACGCCAGCGGCAATCTCAGTGTGCAGTTCAACATCGAACCCTTGGGCTTGAGCCCAAACCAGCGCACCAGCCTGTTGGACCTGGACGGGCAGACGGTTTCCTACACCCATGGTCCCCCGTTCATCAGTGGGGTGATCTGGCCGAACAAAGGTAGCCCGATGCGCAGCAACCTGACCCTGCTCAGGCGCAATGGCACCACCAGCAGCCTGGAGTACCGTGGGCCTTGGGCGATGTTCCGCCTGCTCAGCCGCGGCGCGCTCAATGGCCGCACTGCGACCAGTGTCGACCTGAGCTTCAGGACCGGGGATGGCATGATGCGTTACAAGCTGAGTTCGGAAAAAACCTTCAACCCGATCACCCAGCAGCCGTTCAAGGGGTTCTCCCTGCCACGGGCTCTGCTGCAGCCAAGCGTGGTGGAGCAGCAGGCGGCTGCCTGGGTGCAGTAGCTAGAGTCAAAAACGCCGGGTACTGAGCAACTCATCCAGCACCCTGGCTGCGACGCGGAATGGCATCGACATGTGATCTTCGCCCGGCTCGACCTGAAAATCACTGCGCAGCCCGTACTGCGAGAGCTGCTCGAGCCTCAGTTGCAGCGAGCGCGCGTCCTGGATCTCTTGGGGCATCTCGCGCTCGCCCATCAGCAAGCTCAGGCTGCTATGGGTCAGGTCGATCTGCCCGGCCTGGGCGCGCTGGGTGAAGGTGCGCTCGTGCGCCATCAGGTAGCGATCGCGCCACCACAGGCTGGGGCTCACCGCCACCACGTGCTGGAACAGCTGCGGCCGGGTGAACAGGGTGTACACGCCGAACATCCCGCCAAACGAATGCCCGACCAGGCTACGTTGATCCTGGTCGACCTTGAAGCGTGCGTTGACCTTGGGCATCAGGCGCTGTTCGATGAAGTCGAGAAACAGATCCTGGCCGCCCTGGGGCGGCACGTTGCGCTCAGGCGGTTGCGGTGGCGACAGGTCGAAGGCGCGGCGCTCGAAGTCCAGCGGGGTATCGCTGGGGTAGCCAATGGCGACCAGGATCGCGCCGCGCAACCTGTCCTGCGCGCGTTTGGCGGCATGGAAGGCGGGGAAGTAGGCATTGCCGTCCAACAGGTAGATCACCGGATACCCCCCCGTCCAAGGCACATCGCCCTCGGGCAGGCTGATCATGATGCGGTACTCGCGGCCTTCGGCGCTTTTCATCGTCCACTGCTCGCTGCCGTCCAGGCTGACCGGATCTGCCTGGGCCAGCGACAGGCTGGCCAACAGCAATGTACCTATGAATAGAAACAGTCTGGCAAACATGCGTGTGCTCCTTACCAGCGATAGCTGAGGCTGGTGACCAGGCTGCGCGCTTCACCGCGGTAGCAGTAGCCTTGCTGGCAATTGATGTAGCGCTTGTCGAACAGGTTGCGCGCGTTGAACGCCAGGCGTACGCCGTCCAGGCCGCCGCCGAAGTCGTAGTGCACGCCGGCATCGACCAAGGTGTAGCCTTCGTTTTTCACGGTGTTCTGCGCATCGCCATAGTTGCTGCCGGTGTAACGCGCACCGCCCCCCACGCCAAAGCCCAGCGGCAGGCGGTAGTCGAGCCACAGCGAGGCCAGGTGACGTGGCACGTTCAACGGCTCTTTACCCTCGTTGCCGTCGGTGCTCTTGGTCACTTCAGCGTCGTTGAAGCTGTAGCTGGCGGTCATCTTCAAGCGCTCGGTGAGGTCGGACACCGCTTCCAGCTCAAGACCACGCGAAACTTGCTCGCCGGTGGCGATGCTGCGGGTGGGGTCGGACAGGTCGCGGTTGAGCACGTTCTGCTGGGTCAGGTGATAGAGCGAGGCGGTGAGCATCGTTGCGCTGCCCGGTGGCTGATACTTCACGCCCACTTCGTACTGCTCGCCCTCGGTCGCCTTGTACGGGCTGCCATCGGGCTGGCTGCTGCTTTGCGGCAGGAACGAGGTGGCGTAGCTGGCGTAGGGCGCCACGCCGTTGTCGAACAGATAGAGCACGCCGAGCGAGCCGGTGGTGGCCGAGTCGTTGTCGTTGCGGTTGGCGCTGTTGTCGGCGACCAGGTTGTTGCTGCGGCGCACGTTGACCCAGTCGCGGCGCAGGCCGGCCGACAGGCGCCAGCGATCGATCTCGATCTGGTCTTGCAGGTACAGGCCGCTGCGGTGCTCCAGGCCATCCTCGTCGGCCAGCGCATCGCTTGGGCGCGCCACCGGTTGGTGATAGTTGGGAGCGAAGCGGTCAATCGACGGCGCCGGCCCCATGGCATAGAACAGCTTGGTGTCGACCAGGGCGTAATCCCAGCCGCTGACCAGGGTGTGCTGCCAGTCGCCGGTGGCGAAGTGGCTGACCAGGCGGGTGTCGGCCGACAGCGAGCTCAGCTCTTCGTAGACCCCCACCGCGTAGCGGTCGAGCACGGTGCCGCGCTCCTGGTATGGCTGCAGGTACTGGTTGGTGGTATCGACCTGGCCGTAGCGCAGGTTCTGCTGGAAGGTGAAAGTATCATTGAAGATGTGCTCGAACTCGTAGCCCAGGGTCCACTGGCGCTGTTCGAGTTTGTCGAAGTACTCATCGCCCTGCCAGAAGTTGGTCAGGTGATCGCCCTGCTGATAGAGCATCGGCGAGGCGGCGGTTTCCCGCTCTTGGTATTGCGCCAGCACGGTGAGGCGGGTGTCGGGGTCGATCTGCCAGGTCAGCGAGGGCGCGATCAGGCGCACGTCGTTGTTCAGCTGCTCGATGTAGTTTTCCGCGTCGCGATAGACACCGACCACTCGAAACAGCAGGTCACCTTGCTCATCCAGGCGCCCGCCGATATCGAACTGACCCTGTTGGTGGTTGTAGTTGCCCGACTGGATCTGCACTTCGTTCTTGGCCAGCAGGCTCGGGCGCTTGCTCACCCGGTTGACCATGCCGCCTGGGCTGATCTGGCCGTAGAGCACCGATGAGGGGCCCTTGAGCACTTCGATGCGCTCAAGGTTGTAGGCCTCGGTCTGGTACAGCGACAGCCAGCCACTGCCCGGTTGGCGCAGGCCGTCGAGGAAGTCGGCGGTCATGGTGGTCTCAAAGCCGCGCACGCTGATCATGTCAAAGCGTGGGTCCAACCCAGAGCTGCCGACCCGCACGCCAGCGGTATAGGCCACGGCGTCTTCGACCCGGTCGACCTTGCGGTCGGCAATCTGTTCGGCGGTTACCACGCTGATGCTTTGCGCGGTTTCCAGGATCGGGCGGTCGGTCTTGGTGGCGCTGCTGGCATTGCTGGCGAAGTAGCCGTCGACTGGGGCAAAGGCGCTCTGCGTGCCTTTAGCGTCGATAGTGGTCGGCTCCAGTTGCACGCCCGAATCGCTCGGTGCAGGCAGCACCACGTAGCCAGCGGCGGTCTTGTGCGCGGCCAGGCCGCTGCCGCTGAGCAGATGGCTCAGGCCATCCTCCAGCGAGCCGCCGCCCGCCAGGCCTGGGCTGTTCAACCCACGCACAGCCTCTGGTGCAAACGACAAGGTGATGCCCGCACGCTCGGCGAAGGTGCTCAGTGCTTGATCCAGCGGCCCGGCAGCAATGCTCGGGGCGCTTTGCGCTTGGGCCAGGGCGGAACCTGCGAACAGGCTCAGCGCCAGGCAGATGGCACGTGGCAGGGTGCGGCTGGGGAAGGGCGCTAGGGGTTTGGGG
>Ga0247819_10001397_pt1 | contig 13090 bp, 9 predicted proteins | sample 13C_Xylose_Day6_FD_193428 | JGI IMG/M metagenome (GOLD analysis project Ga0247819, IMG submission 193428) | Soil microbial communities from agricultural site in Penn Yan, New York, United States - 13C_Xylose_Day6 | ecosystem: Environmental > Terrestrial > Soil > Agricultural land | place: USA... | reverse complement strand
CAGCCTGGCCGACGAGGCCTTCAAGATGGTGCGGCACTGCGCCACGCTCGGGCAGAACCGCATCGCGGTGCTGGCCGAGGACGACGCCATGGGCCGCGCGGGCCTGGCGGCGGTGCAGCAGGCGATCACGGAACTGAAGCTGCCGCCGCTGGTGGGCTCGGCGTTCGTGCCGGTCAACAGCGACAAGGTCGATGCCGCCGTGACGCAGCTGGCCAGGCTGCAGCCGCACGCCATCATCCAGGTCTCGCTGTTCCACTCCACCGCTTCGTTCATCCGCAAGATGCGCAAGACGGGCTACGTGGGCGCGTTCATGAACTTCTCGGTGGTCGGCATCGATCCGCTCTACACCGAGCTGGGCAAGGAGATCGGCGGCGTGGTCATCTCGCAGGTCGTCCCCTCGCCGCGCAGCTCGGCCACGCCCATCGTCAAGGAATACCTGGCGGCCATCGACAACTCGGACCAGACCGCCTCGTACGAAGGCCTGGAAGGCTTCATCGCCGCCAAGACGCTGAGCGAGGCGGTGCGCCGCGCGGGCCGCAACACCGACAAGGGCGGCCTGCAGAAGACCATGGCCGGCATGAGCGACTACGACGTCGGCGGCTTCCGCATCAACCTGCGCGCGGGCGTGCGCGATTCGGTGCGGGCGATCGACCTGGTGACGATCACGGCGGACGGGAAGGTGGTTCGCTGAGTCGACGGGAAACCGTCACTCCAGCTTCCGATCCTCCCGCTTGGCCTTCTCCATCGCTTCCGGCTCCAGCTCCTCGGCCGAGCGGTTCAGGTGGATGAAGACGCCCCACGCGGTCAGCAGCAGGCCGGTGGCGCCGATCAGCGTCGCGGCGTAGACCAGCTGGGAGAGGTCCTCGCGGATCGCCTTGAAGGTGGCGACCAGGCCTTCGATGGCCAGCGCCACCACCACGACCACCAGGAAGCGCGAGGAGAAGCGCCGCACGCGCGTCGGGGCGCTCATGTGGGCATCGCGCACGATCTCCTCCTCGGCGATGGTCTGCGCGATCTGCAGCGCCACCACGGCCGCGGCCAGCAGGCCCAGCGCCTCGATCACGATCAACGCCCCCTGCGGCTCGAAGCCGCCCGACAGCGCCTCGATCCCCAGGCGGACGGCGGTGATGACGAGGACGATCGCCGCGCAGGCGAAGAGGAAGGCGACCACCGCATGGATCGCCGCGAAGAACCGGCCGATGATGTGCATCACGCGGACGAGGTTACCCCGGCCGGAGCGCGCCGTGGGGCGGCGCGGCGCGGTTTCAACTCAACCGATCCCCATTCGTCATCCCCGCGAAGGCGGGGATCCAGGGCTCCCGGGCAGGCCGCCGAAGGCGGACGCACCGGATTCCCGCCTCCGCGGGAATGACGTCAGATTGCCAGTTCGCGCGCCGCGATGCGGTAGCGGAAATCGTCCGGCGCGTAGGAGTCGAAGCGTCCCTGCCTGTCTTCCGCCACCGGATACATCAGGAAGCCGAGCTTCCCGAGCTTCGAGCCCGGCAGCGCCACGTCGTGCGCCATGTTGTAGGCGACCCAGTTGCCTTCCCAGCTGCCGAAGAGGCCGCGGTACACGGGCGCGACGACGGGATGGCGCACGTCCTTGATCCACTCGCCGGTCTCCTGGCGCATCACCTTGCTGACGTCGGCCGGGTCCATCGCGACCCATCCGTGCGCCTGCAGGAACACCTCGGCGCGGCAATGCTGCGCGGCCTTCAGGTTGGCCGGGTTGCTGCTGAGTTCGCGGTAACCGAAGGCCGACGGCCCCACCCGCAGCCCGTACACGTCGCGCGCCGGCACGCCGATCGAGCGGCACAGGCCGACGAACAGCGCGTTGAGGTCGGCGCACTTGCCGCCCAGGTCGCCGGTTTCCAGCATGGCGCGGACGTCGCCCTCGCCGCAGCCGCGCACGGTGGGCTCGCGCCAGGCGTTGGTCACGATCCAGTCGTAGAGGCGCCGGACCTTGTCGCTGTCGGTGCGCGCGTCGCCGATGGCCTTGCGCGCGGTGTCGCGCACGATGCCGTCGGTGGGGATCAGGGCCGTGGGCCGCAGCGCGTGCGCCAGCACGGCGGGGTCTTCGCGCACGGGCGCGGACGAGGACCAGTCCACCGCGCGATCGCGCGTGCGCACGCGCGTCGTGAGCTCGACGAAGGGCTGCTGCTCCGCGGCGTCGAACTTCACGTGCAGCATGCGCGCGCCGTCCACGCCATCGGACAGGCGCTCGGCGCTGCCGTTGGTGCGGATGCCGCTCTCCAGCGATTGCTGCCAGCCGGTGTCGACCGAGGGGATCGGCACCCAGACCTGGGCCGCGCCCTGGGCCAGGGCCGGTTCGACCAGCGTGGTGACCTCGAACGTGCGCCAGCCGCCGGGATGCGGCGCGAAGCGGCGCTCCTGCGCCAGCGAAGGCAGCGGGGCCAGGACCGCCGCGGCGGCCGCGGCGAGAACGTCGCGTCGGGTGTTCATGTGGATTTCAGTGAGGTTGGACTCAGCAGGCTCTCGACCAGGCGCGCGGCCTCGCCGCCGCTCCAGTCGAACTCGCCGCGCACGCGCCAGCGCGCACGGCCCGTGGCATCGAAACCCACGGTGGTCGGGAAGGTCTTCACGCCCCAGGCCGCGGCGCCCTCGCCCATCGCATCCATCACCACCGGATGCGACCAGTTCGATTCGCGCATGTAGCGCTGCACCGTGACCGCGCGTTCCTTGAAGTTGACCAGCTGCAGCGCGAGCCGGTCGCCGTAGAAGACCGGCAGGTCCAGCAGCAGCGGCATCTCGGCGCGGCACGGCGGGCACCAGGTGGCCCAGAAGTTGACGATGGTGGCGCGGCCGGCGGCCGGCACGACCACCTTGCCGCCGTCCATGTCCAGCGAGTGGAAAGGGGCGAGCCCGGTGGGCGCGCGGTCGACCTGCGCGCGCGCCGCGGGCAGCGCGGCCGCGAGGCCGGCGCCCAGCAGCAGGCGCCGCGTCAGGCCCGGTCCGCCACCCATTGCTGCACCGATTGGAGTGCGGTGGGAAGCTTGCTGGCATCGGTGCCGCCGGCCATCGCCATGTCCGGCTTGCCGCCACCCTTGCCGCCCACCTGTTGCGCGACGAAGTTCACCAGCTCGCCGGCCTTCACCTGGCCCATGCGGTCCGCGGTGACGCCCGCGGCCAGCTGCACCTTGCCGCCGTCGACCGCCGCCAGCACGATGGCCGCGGACTTGAGCTTGTCCTTGAGCTTGTCCATGGTGTCGCGCAGCGTCTTGGCGTCGGCGCCGTTCAGCGTCGCGGCCAGCACCTTGATGCCCTTGACGTCCACCGCCTGGCTCACCAGCTCGTCGCCCTGCGACGAGGCCAGTTTGCCCTTGAGCTGCGCGACTTCCTTCTCGAGCGATCGCACCTGCTCCAGCACCTGGCCGATGCGCGACTGCAGCTCGGGCACCGGCGCCTTCAGCGCCGAAGCCGCGCTCTGCACGGTGGCCTCGACCTGCTGCAGGTAGGCCAGCGCGTTGGCGCCGGTCACCGCTTCCACGCGGCGCACGCCGGCGGCGACGCCGCCTTCAGCCACGATCTTGAACAGGCCGATGTCGCCGGTGCGCTGCACGTGGGTACCGCCGCACAGCTCACGGCTGGAGCCGATGTCCAGCACGCGCACGGAGTCGCCGTACTTCTCGCCGAACAGCATCATCGCGCCGGTGGCCTTGGCCGCCTCGATCTCCATCACGCGCGCCTGGGTCGGCTGGTTCTCCAGGATCTCGGCGTTGACGCGCCGCTCGATCTCGCGGACCTGGTCCTCGGTGACGGGCTGGTTGTGGGTGAAGTCGAAGCGCGTCTTGTCGGCGTCGACCAGCGAGCCCTTCTGCTGCACGTGCGTGCCGAGCACCTCGCGCAGCGCCTTGTGCATCAGGTGCGTGACGCTGTGGTTGCGCATGGTGGCCTGGCGGCGCGCCTCGTCGACCTGGGCCCGCACCTTGTCGCCGACCTTGAGCGTGCCCTCGGCCATCGCGCCGTGGTGGCCGTACACGTCGGCCTTGATCTTCTGCGTATCCTCGACGCCGAACTGCAGGCCCTCGGCCACCAGCACGCCGCTGTCGCCGACCTGGCCGCCGCTCTCGGCATAGAACGGGGTGGTGTCCAGCACCACCACGCCCTGCTCGCCGCGCGCGAGCTGCTGCACCGGCGTGCCGTCCTTGTACAGCGCGACCACGGTGGCCGGCTCCGCCAGCTTCTCGTAGCCGGTGAAGGGATGGCCCGAGCCGGTGTATTCCAGCGCGCGGTCCATGCGGAACTTGCCGGCCGCGCGTCCGGCGGCCTTCTGCTTGTCCATCGCGGCGTCGAAGCCGGCCGCGTCCACCGTCACATCACGCTCGCGGCAGACGTCCTGCGTCAGGTCGAGCGGGAAGCCGTAGGTGTCGTGCAGCTTGAACGCCACTTCGCCCGGCAGCACCTTGGCGCCGTCCCTCAGGGCAGCGTCCAGGATCTCCATGCCGTTCTCCAGCGTCTCGAAGAAGCGCTCCTCTTCGGCCTTCAGCACCTCGGTGATGCGCTTCTCCTCCGCCTGCAGGCGCGGATAGGCCTTGCCCATCAGCTTCACGAGGTCCGGCACCAGCTTGTGGAAGAACGGTTGCTTGCGGCCCAGCTTGTAGCCGTGGCGGATGCCGCGGCGGATGATGCGGCGCTGCACGTAGCCGCGGCCTTCGTTGCTGGGGATCACGCCGTCGCTCACCAGGAAGGCGGTGGCGCGGATGTGGTCCGCGATCACGCGCAGCGACGGGTTCTCCAGGTCCTGGATGCCGGTCTCGCGCGCCGCCGCCTTGATCAGCGTGTCGAACAGGTCGATCTCGTAGTTGCTGTGCACGTGCTGCAGCACGGCGGCCAGGCGCTCCAGGCCCATGCCGGTGTCCACGCAGGGCGCGGGCAGCGGCTTGACGCTGCCGTCCGGCTGCATGTCGAACTGCATGAACACGTGGTTCCAGATCTCGATGTAGCGGTCGCCGTCCTCGTCGGGCGATCCGGGCGGGCCGCCCGCGATCTCGGGGCCGTGGTCGTAGAAGATCTCCGAGCAGGGGCCGCAGGGGCCGGTGTCGGCCATCATCCAGAAGTTGTCGGAGGCGTAGCGCGCGCCCTTGTTGTCGCCGATGCGCACCACGCGCTCGGCGGGCAGGCCGATCTCCTTCGTCCAGATGTCGTAGGCCTCGTCGTCCTCCGCGTACACCGTGGCCCACAGGCGTTCCTTGGGCAGCTTGTAGACCTCGGTCAAGAGCTCCCAGCCCCACTTGAGCGAGTCGCGCTTGAAGTAGTCGCCGAAGCTCCAGTTGCCCAGCATCTCGAAGAACGTGTGGTGCCGCGCCGTGTAGCCCACGTTCTCCAGGTCGTTGTGCTTGCCGCCGGCGCGCAGGCAGGCCTGCACGGAAGCCGCGCGCACGTACGGGCGCTTGTCGGTGCCGAGGAACACGTCCTTGAACTGCACCATGCCCGAGTTGGTGAACATCAGGGTCGGATCGTTGCCCGGCACGAGCGGGCTGGACTCGACCACCGTGTGGCCCTTGCTGGCGAAGAAGTCCAGGAAGGTCTTGCGGATGTCGGCGACGGTGGCGGGCGGCTTCTGGGTCATGGTGCGGGGCCGGCGAAAAAGGCGCGGCGAAAGGCTGGATGCCGCTGTGTGGAGGGTGCGCGCGGCGAAGCCGTCGATTATAGGTTTGACCCCCTTGCAGCCCGGCCGTGCCGCCTGCAAGCCACCACGCGGGCGAGCACAATCGGCGCTCCTTCCGGAGACCACGATGGACATGAAGACCTCGCCGCTGGCGCAGCTCAACGATCCCACCCTTCTCAAGACCGACGCCCTGGTCAACGGCCAGTGGGTCAAGGGCGCCGCCCGCTTCGACGTGAACGACCCGGCCACCGGCGCCAAACTGGCCGACGTGGCCAACCTCGGCGCCGCCGACGCCGAGAAGGCCATCGCCGCGGCCGAGGCCGCCTGGCCCGCCTGGCGCGGCCAGACCGCCAAGGAACGCGGCATCCTGCTGCGCAAGTGGTTCGACCTCTTGATGGCGAACCAGGAAGACCTGGCCCGGCTGATGACCGCCGAGAACGGCAAGCCGATCACCGAGTCGCGCGGCGAGGTGGCCTACGGCGCCAGCTTCGTCGAGTGGTTCGCGGAGGAAGCCAAGCGCGTCAACGGCGAGACGCTCCCGCCCTTCGACAACAACCGCCGCCTGATGGTGATCCGCCAGCCGATCGGCGTGTGCGCCGCCATCACGCCCTGGAACTTCCCGCTGGCCATGATCACCCGCAAGGTCGCGCCGGCGCTGGCCGCGGGCTGCCCGGTGGTGATCAAGCCGGCCGAGCTGACGCCGCTGACCGCGCTGGCCGCCGCCGAGCTGGCGATCCGCGCCGGCATCCCGGCCGGCGTGCTCAACGTGCTCACCGCCGACGGCGCCAACAGCATCGCCGTGGGCAAGGTCTTCTGCGCCAGCGACACCGTGCGCCACATCAGCTTCACCGGCTCGACCGAGGTCGGCCGCATCCTGATGGCCCAGAGCGCGCCCACGATCAAGAAGCTGAGCCTGGAGCTGGGCGGCAACGCGCCCTTCATCGTGTTCGACGACGCCGACGTCGACTCGGCCGTGGAAGGCGCCATCGCCAGCAAGTACCGCAACGCCGGCCAGACCTGCGTCTGCGCCAACCGCATCTACGTGCAGGAGGGCGTGTACGACCGCTTCGTCGAGAAGTTCGCCGCCAAGGTCAAGGCGTTCAAGGTCGGCAACGGCTTCGAGGAAGGCGTGGTGCAGGGCCCGCTGATCGAGCCGGCCGCGCTGGACAAGGTGCAGCGCCACGTCGAGGACGCGCAGAAGAAAGGCGGCAAGGTCGTCGTGGGCGGCTCGCGGCTGCAGGGCCAGTTCTTCCAGCCGACCGTGATCGCCGACGCGACGGGCGACATGCTCTGCGCGAAGGAAGAGACGTTCGGGCCGCTGGCGCCCATCTTCAAGTTCAAGACCGAGCAGGAAGCTGTGCAGGCGGCCAACGACACCGAGTTCGGCCTGGCCAGCTACTTCTACAGCCGCGACGTCGGCCGGATCTTCCGCGTCAGCGAAGCTCTGGAGTACGGCATGGTCGGCATCAACGTCGGCATCATCGCCACCGAACACGTGCCGTTCGGCGGCGTCAAGCAGTCGGGACTGGGGCGCGAGGGCTCGCACCACGGGATGGACGAGTACCTGGAGATCAAGTACCTCTGCCTGGGCGACGTGCTGAAGTAGGGCCGCGAGGGCAGCAAGAAACGGCTGGGGCTGCGAAGCCTCAGCCGTTTTCGCTTGTGAAGCGCCCTCCTACATCACGCGCTGACCTGCGCCGACGATGGCTCTTTCGGGCCAGGCAGACAGTCGTGCGCATCGTCCACTCGACTCACCCGGAGCGCCCCATGCCCACAGCCATCTCTGACTGGAGCGCCGCGATGATGACATCGCTGGCAGCCGCCATGGCCATGTTCCTCTCGGCCATTCCCAAGATCATCGGCTTCGCCGTCATCCTCATCGTCGGCTGGCTGCTCGCCTCGCTGGTGGAAAAGGGCGTGGCCGCGGTGCTGCGCGCCGTGCGCTTCAATGACCTCGCCGCCAAGTCGGGCCTCGCGGGCTTCGTCAACAAGATGAACGCCGGCGGCGCTTCGATGGCGACGACGCACGGCTCGCACCACCGCGCCGGCGCCCTCGATCCGGCCGGGATGATCGGCCTCGTCGCCAAGTGGTTCGTCCGCCTGATCGCGGCCGTGGTGGCCTTCGACGCGCTGGGCCTGCCAGCGGTCTCCGAAGTGCTGCGCGACCTGTTGCTGTGGCTGCCGAACGTGGTCGTCGCGCTGGTGGTGCTGGTGATCGGCGGCCTGGCCGCGCGTGCGCTGAGCAACCTGGTGCGCGGCGCCGCCACCGAAGCGGACCTGTCCAACGCCAACCTGCTGGCCAAGATCGCCTCGGCGCTGGTCTGGGCCTTCGCCATCGTGGTGGCGGTGAACCAGATCGGCATCGCGACCGAGCTGGTGAACACGCTGTTCATGGCCTTCGTGGGCGCCATCGCGCTCGGCCTCGGCCTGGCGTTCGGCCTGGGAGGCCGCGAAACGGCCGGCCGCATCCTGAGCAAGTGGTACGACCGCGCCCAGGAGAAGGGCCCGCAACTCGCGCACGCGGCGCAGGTCGGCAGCGAGATGGCGCGTGAACAGGCTTCCGGCCTGTCGAGCAGCTACCAGGGCGGCAACGTCGGCGGCGGCTATCAGGGCGGCGGTTCGCAAGGCGGTGGCGGCTATCCCGGCCCCGGCGGCGGTTCGACCGGCGGCTCCTCGAGCGGTGGCAGCCGCGCGGCCGGCGGGACGGGCACCGGCGGCGGCTCGCAGGAGCGCGACCAGATGTACCCGACGCCCTCGGCGCCGCGGCATCGCAGCGAAGGCAACTGAGCACGCGCTCGGCCTCCCTTGGACACGGCGCCTTTCGGGCGCCGTTTCTTCTTCCAGGTTCAGGGACAGGAAGGTTGGCGTAAGCATGCGAACGCACACTGAAGAGCTGACGCGCAGTACCCCTCCCATGGATTTGTCCGAGCCGAACTTCCAGCGGCTGATCGACCTGATCTACGACGCCGTGGAGCATCCGCAGAACTGGCGGCGCTTCTACGAGCACCTGCAGCGGTCCATCGGCGTGAAGTCGGTGCACATGCTGGCCATCGACAAGCGCAACGGAACGCTCTCGTACAGCGACGGCGCCAACCTGCCGGTGCAGGGCGAGCTGGCCTACATGCGCCACTACCGCACGCTCGACCCGCGCCTGCCCGTCATCCTGCAGCGCGATTGCGGCGACTGGACCCACTGCCACGAGATCCTCGACGAGTCGGTGGTGGCGAGCCATCCGTTCTACCAGGAGTTCCTGATCCCTTACGACCGGCGCTACATGAGCGCCACCAAGCTCGTGGAAACGCCCGAGGCCACCATCGTGCTGGCCACCCTCAGCAGCGCGACCACCGGTCCGCTCGCGACCGAGGGCGTCGCCTTCCTCGACCGCCTGCTGCCGCACCTGCAGCGGGCCTGCCGCATCGGCCTCCAGAACTTCGTGTATTCCAGCCAGGCGCTGGTGGGGCACATGCTGGTGAACAAGCTGCGCCAGCCGGTGATCCTGATGACGTCGGACGGCCACGTGATGCACAGCAACGAGGCCGCGCACGAACTGCTCCGGTCCACACGCCTCGTCGCGGTGGAAGAAGGCCGGCTGCAGATGGCGCCGTTCCACCTGCAGCAGCTGCTCAAGGGCTGCGCGGAACTGGAGCAGGCGCACAAGACCGCGCAGGCGGCGGCGGACGAGGAGTCGGCGGCATCGCACCAGCCGGAAGGCTCGCAGTTCCGATCGCTGCGAATCACCGGCGGCTCGCGCCGCAACGACGACGCGCTGTATGCGTTCTACAGCCTGCTCTCGCCCGGCAGCGTGATGGGCACCTTCGGCCTGCGGCCGGTGGTGATGCTCCTCTTCTATCACCCGACCTCGGCGCCCACGGTGGATTCGGGGCTGCTGTACGCGGTGTTCGGCCTCACGCCCGCCGAATGCCGCATCGCGACGCTGCTGGCCGAAGGCCTTTCGCTCAAGCAGATCGCGGATGCGCAGGGCACGCAGCACGAGACCGTGCGCAAGCAGCTGCGCGCCATCTACCAGAAGACCTCGACCAACCGGCAGCCCGAACTCGTGCGGCTGCTGCTGCACCTGCCGCAGACCAGCGTGCACGACTGACCCGCGCGCGGCCCTAACCCGTATGGGGGATGGGCGCGGCGCGCGCTTTTGACGATCCTTGCGCCCCGGCGACACGTTCAGTTACGCCAATCAACCTTCCGCGATTGCGGTGAGGCGAAACGACTAACGCAAGGATCGACATGAAGTTGAAAGCTCTAGGTTTGACGGCGCTGGCCGTCGCGGCGGCGGCCCTGGTGGCCGCGTGCGGTGGTGGCGGTGGCGACGGCGCCGCCGCCGCGCAATCCGACGTGCAACTGTCCGGCGTGGCCGCCACCGGCCTGGCGCTGGCCAGCGCTCCGGTGGAAGTGAAGTGCGCCTCCGGCACCGGCACCGCGACGACCGACGCCGCGGGCACCTACACCGTCACGGTGGCCAACGGCGCCCTGCCCTGCATCGTGAAGGTGACCGGCACCGCGGCCGACGGTACGACCGTCACGCTGCACTCGCTGGCCCAGGGCACCGGCAGCACCGCCGTCGCCAACGTCACGCCGCTGACCGAGATGATCCTGGCGCGCGCCGTGGGCACGCTGCCGGCCGACCTGTTCGCCAACTTCGGCACCGGCACCGCCGTCACCGCCGAAGCGGTCGCGCACGCCAGCACCGACATCCTGACCGCGCTCGGCACGGCCGCGAACGTGGACCTGAGCGGCATCGACCCGTTCAAGACCAGCCTGGTGGCCGCGACCACCGCCAACCCCACCGGCGGCAACGACTACGACAAGCTGCTGGACCAGCTGGGCACCGTGGTGAGCGCCGCGACCCTGCCGCAGGTGGTGAGCCAGATCGCCAGCACCACGGGCAGCGGCGCGCCGACGACGCTGAACGAAGTGGTGGCCAACGTTTCGAAGGGCACGCTGGCTGGCTGCGCGCAGGCGCTGAGCGGCAAGTACCGCATCGTCGACTACGTGGGCGCTTCGGACGTCGTGGACATCGACTTCAAGGCCGGCCTGGTCAACGGCTCGATCCCCATCTCGCCCTCCAGCCAGGCCTGCGAATTCGACGTGATGGGCACCGTCCCGACCACCGTGGTGATCGGCCCGGCCGGCGCCGGCGTCACGCGCGACACGGAGCGCGCGGGCTTCATCTTCCCGGTGCAGTCGCACAACCTCGCCTCGGTGACGGGCAAGTGGGAGTTCCTGGAGAGCGGCGTCGAGGAGGCCTCGTTCAACAACACCGCGCGCCACTGGATCGGCGAGATGACCATCGCCGCGGACGGCAAGATCGGCGTGTGCGACTACAACGTGATGCAGAACGACTTCAGCGCCGGCTGCCTGCCCGACACGGACGAGGCCGCGACGATCGCGGCGCAGGCCGACGGCACCTTCAAGCTGCAGTACGGCGACGCCGCCACCAGCGTCTACGGCTTCCGCGCTCCCAGCGGCGAGCTGACGCTGTTCGGCACCAACAACCCGACCGGCAGCCTCGAACCCGAAGTGCTGAAGACGAACTTCGTGCTCACGCGTGCGCAGGCTCCCAAGCCCGCGGCCGTCGGCAGCATCTCGAAGTACTGGGACGTCATGCAGTCGGTCACCGTCAATTCCTCCGGCGCAACCGTCCTCGACTCCAACGGGCAGATCATCTTCTCCGCGTCGGCCCCGGCCCGCAACCAGACCGTCGTGACGGCCACCACCGAAACGTCGGTCACGCGCAAGCTGACCAGCAGCGGCAGCGACAACGGCCGAGTGGACACGCTGACGTTCGACAGCCCGATCCAGGGCATGCGCTCGCGGCCGCAAGGCGTGGACACGAGCACGGGCACCAGCATCCCGTACAGCGCCGTGTTCATCCGCGCGCTCCCGGGCGCCGGCATCTCGGTTGCCCTGGACAACCGCACCAACGCGCACTTCATGTCGTACACCGTGGCCCGTCCGTAAGACGCGCCAACGCTGAGACAGGCCCCGCTTCGGCGGGGCTTTTTCTTTCCGCGCGCCGCGCAACGCAAGGCACGACTGCTCCCGCATGCTGTGCGAGCGTCCTCCTACACCGCACCGCAGCAATCGGCGCTAGCTTGTCCTTCAAAGCGCTGGAGGACGCCGCGATCACCGCCGCGAACCAACGCGGCAGTACCTCATGAAGATCGCACAAGTCGCCCCCCTTTACGAAAGCGTCCCGCCTCGCGCCTATGGCGGCACGGAGCGGGTGGTCCACTACCTCACGGAGGCGTTGATCGATCTCGGCCACGACGTCACGCTGTTCGCCAGCGGCGACTCGCACACGCGGGCGCGGCTGGTGCCGGTGGTCGACCGCGCGCTGCGGCTGCACCCCGGCAAGCCCGACCCGGTGATCTGGCACACGCTCATGGTCGACCGGGTGGCCGAGCTCAGCCCGAACTTCGACGTCATCCATTTCCACATCGACGCGATGCACCTGCCGATCGCGGTGCGCTGCCCGACACCGAGCCTGACCACGCTGCACGGCCGGCTCGACTGGCCCGACACGCAGCCGCTGTTCAGGCACTTCCGCCAGCACCCGCTGGTGTCGATCTCGCGGGCGCAGCGCGCGCCCCTGCCCTGGGCCAACTGGCTCGCGACGGTCCACCACGGGCTGCCGCTGGACCTGTACGACTTCCAGCCGCATCCGAAGGACTACTTCGCCTTCGTCGGCCGCATCTCGCCCGAGAAGCGCTGCGACCGCGCCATCGAGATCGCGCTGGCCTGCGACACGCCGCTGCACATCGCGGCCAAGGTGGACAACGTCGACCGCCGCTACTGGGACGAGCACATCGAGCCCATGCTCGACCATCCGCTCATCACCTTCGTCGGAGAGATCGGCGACCGGCAGAAGAACGCCTTCATCGGCAACGCCCGCGCGCTGATCACGCCGATCGACTGGCCCGAGCCGTTCGGCCTGGTCATCATCGAGGCGCTGGCGTGCGGCACGCCCGTCATCGCCTACGGCCACGGCTCCGTGCCCGAGCTGCTCGAGCACGGCGTGACGGGCTTCATCGTCGGCAACCAGGAAGAGGCGATCGCGGCCGCGCGCCGCGTGCACCAGATCGACCGGCGAGTCTGCCGCGAGCAGTTCGAGCGGCGCTTCGCCGCGCCGGTGATGGCCTCCACCTATGCCGCGCTGTACCGCGGCCTCATCCACGAGCAGCGCATCGCGGCCTGAGCCCGGCAAGCACGCAAGCAAGCAGAAGAGGAGCCCGCTGATGGCGGAACGCAAGATCCAGATCGACGATCGCTGGTACGTGCTGGCGACCTTCGCGCGGCCGGAGGAACAGCCGCAGACGCTCAAGAGCGACCACACCTTCGCGATGTTCGACCGCTCCGGCGACATCTCGGTGCTGGCGCCGGGCCAGGAAGGCCTGTACCACGACGACACGCGGTTCCTGTCCTACCAGGAGCTCACGATCAACG
>Ga0247819_10001395_pt1 | contig 13113 bp, 10 predicted proteins | sample 13C_Xylose_Day6_FD_193428 | JGI IMG/M metagenome (GOLD analysis project Ga0247819, IMG submission 193428) | Soil microbial communities from agricultural site in Penn Yan, New York, United States - 13C_Xylose_Day6 | ecosystem: Environmental > Terrestrial > Soil > Agricultural land | place: USA... | reverse complement strand
GACTGGAGCCTGTCAAAAATGTGTCCGTTACAGGATGTGAAACAATCAGGGTTCGAGGCGGCGCTGCTGATAGATCCAGTCAACGATATCGCCATCGGGGGTGTAGCCGCTGACGGTGTCGCGCAACAACTGGCGAACGCGGGAATAATCATCCTCTTCAACAGCAATCAACAGCTCCGTCAAACGGCCCTTGAGCACATCCCAGGGAAGATGATCTTCGCTGGCGCTCATGATCATCGGGTGCTGCGTCGCCGACACGTTGTCGCCAATCAGCAACTCCTCATACAGCTTCTCGCCCGGCCGCAAACCGGTGAATTCGATCGAGATATCGCCCTGCAGGTTTTTCTCGGAGCGAACACTCAAACCGGATAGATGAATCATCTTCTCCGCCAGCTCTACGATTTTCACCGGTTCGCCCATGTCGAGGACAAACACATCACCGCCCTGCCCCATGGATCCGGCTTGAATCACCAACTGCGCCGCTTCGGGAATGGTCATGAAATAGCGGGTGATCTTCGGGTGCGTCACCGTCAACGGCCCGCCCGATTTAATCTGGCTGTGGAACAACGGAATCACCGAACCGGACGACCCCAACACATTGCCAAACCGAACCATCGTGAAGCGCGTCTTGTTGACCCGCGACACATTCGCCTTGTCACCGAACAGCACCGGCGCGATCTCGCGACTCAAGGCCTGGAGCGTCAACTCGGCCAGGCGCTTGGTGCTGCCCATGACATTCGTCGGGCGAACCGCCTTGTCCGTGGAGATCAAGACGAAATTGGCAACACCCGACTGCAACGCGGCCTGTGCGGTGTTGAGCGTGCCAATCACATTGTTCAGCACGCCTTCCGCAATGTTGTGCTCGACCATCGGCACATGCTTGTAGGCCGCCGCGTGATAGACCGTGTCCACTCCCCAGGTTTTCATCACATCCAGCAGTTTGTGCTGATGCCGAATCGAACCGAGAATCGGCAGTAACTGAACGGGAACCGACTCCCGAGTCCCGCGCTGCTCCAGCTCCGACAGAATGCTGTACAGGTTGAATTCGCTGTGATCAAACAGCAACAGCGTGGTCGGCCCCAGGCTGAAGATCTGACGGCAAAGCTCTGCACCGATAGAGCCACCGGCACCAGTCACCATGACTGTCTTGCCCTTGATACACCGCTCCAGCAAATCCGGCTGTGCCGGCACCGAATCGCGCCCAAGCAGGTCAGCGATATCGACTTCCTGAATGTCTTCAACCTTCACCCGGCCACTGGCGAGGTCGGTGAAGTTGGGAACACTTCGAATGTGCAGCGGGAAACGCTCGAGGAACGTCAGGATTTCCCGACGCCGTGCACGGGTCGAGGAAGGCAGCGCCAGAAGAATTTCCTTGGCGCCCGACTCATCGATCATCTGTTGAATGTGCTTGGGTTTATAAACCTGCAACCCCGCAATAATACGATCCGCGATGCTTGGATCGTCATCGATAAACGCTACAGGGCGCATGACCCGGCCCATGCGCAGCGCGGCAACAAGCTGGTTACCGGCCACACCCGCACCGTAGATGGCGACTTTGGTGAGGCCGTCATCGCGGTTGGTGAATGGGACGTGCTGGGCACCGGCGAACCAGTCACCCATGAAATAATGCCGCATGCAGAGGCGTAGGCCGCCAATGATGACCAGGCTCAACCACCAATAGTTAAAGACAATCGAACGCGGCACGACCGCTTCGTGATTGCTGTACCAGTACACCACAACAGCCAGAATGAGCGACGAAAGGCTTACGGCTTTGATAATCGCAATGAGCGCGTCATTGCCGAAATAGCGCATGACGGCTCGGTACATACCGAAACGTATGAACAAAGGAATCGCGATAACAGGGGCACAAACGAAGAGCCAAAAATGGGCCTTCAGAGGGTTGTACATATCGTCGATGCCGAGACGGACGATAAACGCCAACCACAGGGCTATCCAGACCAATGCGATGTCAGTCGCGACCTGTATCAGCCTTTTTCGGCGCCGAGGGAGCCCTACCAGATACGCTCTGATTTTATCCATAAACCCTTCAAACACCTCAGTCCCTCCTATCAGCACCCTTTTCACCGTGGTGAAATCTCATAGGCACTGCGCGTTCACTCTAAACCTAATGACATAGTAGTAGTTGCTTAGTTCTTAACTGCAGGATCGTCCAGATCTCCAGCTCGAAACTTAATAGCCAGTGCGATCAATGGCACGTAAGCCAAAATGACGCCGAATGCCCCGTGCAGATCAAAACGAGTCACGCACATCGCTATCGGCAGCAACCAGAAAAGATTAATCACGCCCACTGCCAGAGTGACGGGTAAATGCCTGCCGAAACGACGCGAGGCGAATTGGTAAGCATGACTGCGATGGGCTTCATAAACTTTGTCCCCCCTCATCAAACGGCGGAACAACGTGAACGTCGCGTCGACAATGAATACTCCAAGTAAAATCAACCAGGCCCACAGCATCGGCGCACTTTCCCACGCTGCCTGCAGAGAAAGCCCGCCCAAAGCAATGCCAAGAAAGCCGCTTCCGGCGTCGCCCATGAAAATCTTTGCCGGTGGGAAATTCCAGCAAAGGAAACCGGCAACGGAAACTGCGAGCAGGAAGGGTCCCCAAATCAGCGTATCGAGGCCCGCCAACCAGTAAAGCAGACAAGCACCCAAACAAGTACAAATGGCTTCCACGCTGGCAATGCCATCGATGCCGTCCATGAAGTTGTAGAGATTGAGCAGCCACACCAGATAAAAAGCGGCCAACACATGACCGGCCCAACCCAAATCAACATGAGTGCCGAACAGCTCTACGGCAGGCAATCCACTTATCCAGACCAGCAGCCAGGCCGCTGCAGCGAAATGGCTGATTAAACGCCAACGTGCGGCGATGTGTCCGTGGTCGTCCATAAAGCCAATCAGCGCTATAAAAATACCCGCCCCAGCCACTGCGAAAAAGGTCGATGGGGAAATCAGTCCTGCGCTGTACAGAAAAACCAACGACGCGACAAAAGCCACGACAATGGCGATACCACCGCCCCGTGGTGTCGCGATCGCATGGGAACTGCGTGCGTTCGGAATGTCCATCAGGCTTCGAGAGATTGCGTACTTGCGTAGTGCTGCAGTCAGCAAAAAAGAGAGACCTGCGGCCACCGGAATAAACCACGCATAACTCATTATTTGCGAGCCTCTAGAAAATGCTGCGCCGTCGATTTCAATCCTTCCTCCAGACTGACAGAGGGACGCCAGCCCAGTACCAATTTTGTTTTCTTGATATCGACCTGCAAGGAGCCGAGAAGCCGCTGTGCGGTTGCGCGTCGACCCAACAAGCCGGCGAGGGAAACCAGCACCCCAACGGGGATGGGAACAAGCCAGGTTTTGACACCCAAAAAGGTAATCAGGCGCTGCATTAACTCGGTCGTTGAAACGTCTTCGTCATCGCTCACCAAAAATACTTGGTTCGCAGCCTGGGGATGATCAATGCACGTTGTGACTAGATCCACGACATTGTCCAGTGAAACAAGACTTCGAAGATTATCCACCGCCCCGAACGGCAGCGGGAAGCCCTTTACCAGCCAGCGCATCATTTGCTGAAAATTCGCGCCCACACCAGCACCATAAATAAGAACTGGACGGATGATGACAACTTCAATCGCTCCCGTACTGGCAAGCTGGATGAGTTGTTGCTCTGCTTCGAATTTGGAAATACCGTAAGGGTCCGATGGCTGCGGAAGGTCATCTGCCGAGAACGCACTTCCTGGTAGAGTCGCTTCTCCATTGACCTTGATCGAACTGATGAAGATAAATCTCTTAACGCCCGCCTGTATTGCCTGGCGTGCAAGATTAAGCGTGCCTTCAACATTAATTGCACGAAACTTCTCCAGCGACTGCACTGGATCCTCATGCATGACATGTACTCGGGCCGCCGAATGTACAACCACGCTCACACCCGTTAGGGACTGAGTCCATTCGGTGGATTGATCAATGTTTGATATATGAGTTTTTTCTACTGAATCGGGTAACTTGCTATTCAGATTTCTTAGAGGAGCTAAAACCAATGTTTCCGGTAAAGTGCTGAAACGCTTTACAAAGGCACCCCCTAGAAACCCGGTCGCGCCGGTCACAAGTATTTTTTTCGACATTTCGAACCGATTCAAAAAATAGATAGCAATGAAATAATCTATCACGAATAGGCGTCATTTTGAGCCCTGAATTTGCGCCGAGCGCCTAGCGCTGCGCTTAGGGGGCAGGGGCTAGCTGCCAGCTGAAATCACAAAACTCTGCCTCCCAACACAATTTGCCATTACGCAGGTTGGAGCAAACACGCGGGAGAGATAGAATCCCCCCAATTTTGACTAAACGCTCTATGAATAGAGCTGGAGCCGCCTCCAAGAGATGGGAGGCGTCAGTAAGTCATTCAAAATACCTAAATTCAGCAGGCTACGCCTCGAAGGGAGCATATCGATGCAGCAAATCAATAATCTCAGCGCGAAAATTGCAAAATACCGCGATCAAATCGATGCATCCATTCAGCGCGTAGTTTCCAGCGGGTGGGTCGTCTTAGGGCCAGAGGTCAAACGCTTTGAAGCCTCGTTCGCCGAATATCTCGGCGCTAGCCACTGCGTAACCGTAGCCAATGGCACCGATGCAATCGAGTTGGTACTAAAGGCATTGGGCGTCGAAAAAGGTGACATCGTCGCGACAGTCGCTAACGCTGGCATGTATACCACCACCTCGGTCCTGGCCATCGGCGCAGTCCCCACCTTCATGGATGTCGAGTTCGATACCCAAGTCGTCACACTCGCGGAAGTGAAGCGTGCCGTTGAAGCGGGCGCCAAAGTCGTCGTTGTCACTCACCTTTATGGCTTGGCCATCCCGGAAATTCAGGAGATTGCAACGTTCTGTGCGGACAACGGCATTCCACTCCTGGAAGACTGTGCACAAGCTCACGGCGCCAGCATGCATGGCAAACGTGTAGGCACATTCGGGGACGCTTCGAGCTTCAGTTTCTACCCGACTAAAAACCTCGGTGCCCTTGGCGACGGTGGTGCAGTCGTCACCAACTCTGCCGAGATCGCGCAGCAAGTTGCTCAACTGCGCCAATACGGCTGGTCTTCCAAATATTGCGTAGAGTTGGGCGGTGCCAGAAACAGCCGCCTGGACGAAATGCAAGCCGCGATTCTCTCCGAGTTCTTGCCGCACCTTAATCAGGGCAATGCGCGACGCAACGAGATTGCCAAACGTTACCGCACCGAAATCAATCAACCGGAGATTGTTCATCCGCAAGGCGACAGCAATGCCTGGGTCGCTCACCTGTATGTGATCAAGAGTGTAAAACGTGACGCCTTGCAGCAACATCTACGCGGCCTGCAAATAGCTTCCGAAGTTCACTACCCGATTCCTGACTACCAGCAACCCGTAATGAAGAACGCCAATGTTGGCGTCCACTTGGCCAACACCGAGCGTCTGGCCAAAGAAATTCTGACACTGCCATGCTATCCGGAAATGGAAGAGCATGAAGTCAGCGCAGTGATCAAAGCCGTCAACGGATGGATTGCATGACGTACTCGATCATCATCCCGGTTTACAAAAACGCAGAATCCATTCCGCGCTTGATTCAGGCACTCAGCGAAATCAACGAGAGCCTGAACAACGAGGTAGAAGCAGTTTTTGTCGTCGATGGCAGCCCGGATGCATCGTTTGCATTGATTCAAAAAGAACTGCCGAACCTGCCTTTTGCTGCACAGCTACTTGCCCATTCGCGGAACTTCGGTTCATTCCCGGCGATTCGAACAGGCTTGATGGCGGCCACAGGTGAGTACTTCGGCGTCATGGCCGCCGACCTGCAGGAACCACCAGAGCTGCTGATCAGCTTCTTTAAATCACTTTCAAACGATGAGTGCGACGTGGCCATCGGCACGCGCAATGCCCGTAAAGATCCCTTTATGAGCCGTATGGCCTCATCGATGTTCTGGGGGCTTTACAGAAAGCTGGTCGTCCATGACATGCCTAAAGGTGGCGTCGACATCTTTGGCTGCAATAACACGTTCAAAGAGCAGCTGCTGAAGCTTGAAGAATCTCGCTCTTCATTAATCGCACTGATCTTCTGGCTCGGCTTCAGAAGAAAATTCGTCGATTACGACCGCCAGGTTCGGCAGGAAGGCAAGTCCGCCTGGACGTTCAAGAAGAAGCTGGAGTACATGATGGACAGCGTCTTCGCCTTCACCGACTACCCTATTCGTCTACTGATAAGAATGGGCACGATCGGCTCATTAATGTCAGTCGCAATAGGCCTGATGGTCATCATTGCAAGAATTCACGGCACCATCGCAGTACCAGGTTATGCCGCCACCATGGTCGTGGTCCTGCTGCTGGGCACCTTGAATCTTCTGGGCCTGGGCCTTGTAGGCACTTATGCCTGGCGCGCCTATGAAAATACCAAACAGCGACCGTTGGCAGTCGTGAGCATACAGTTGAACAACCGAGAGCAAATCAGCCATGTCTAACCCGACTATCCATCCAAGCGCAGATGTCAAAAGTTCCAACATCGGCCAAAACACTCGTGTTTGGCAGTATGTGGTCATTTTCCCTGAAGCTGTGATCGGTGCGGATGTGAATGTCTGCTCTCACTGCCTGATTGAAAATGATGTTGTGATCGGCGACAGAACGACGATTAAATCGGGTGTGTATGTTTGGGATGGCCTGAGGATTGGCAATGATGTGTTCATTGGTCCAAACGTCACCTTCACCAATGACAAGTTTCCTCGTTCCAAAGTTTACCCGGAAACGTTTCTGCCAACCGTGATACACGACAAGGCTTCGATCGGCGGCGGTGCCGTGATCCTTCCTGGCGTCACCATTGGTATGGGTGCGATGGTTGGAGCAGGTGCGGTGGTCACCAAGTCCGTGCCCCCGTATGCGATCGTGACCGGGTCGCCAGCGCGGATTACCGGATATTTCGAGAATTCCGCGGTAAGTGACATCAGCGAAAAGGCGAAGCTCGTTGAAGACGCAGCGTCGCAAGAAGGCATTACAAGGGTTGGGGTAGGTAACGTCACCACACACAATTTCAAATTCGTTGCAGACATGCGCGGTGATTTGTCAGTGGGCGAATTCGAAAAGGAAATTCCTTTTGCTCCGAAGCGTTATTTCCTGGTGTTCAACGTCCCTAGCCAAAAAACCCGCGGCGAACATGCTCATCGCAACTGCCATCAGTTCCTAATCTGTGTAAAAGGAAGTTGTGCCGTCGTGGTAGATGATGGTCAAAGCCGCGCGGAAGTAATGCTTGATGCTCCGAATAAAGGCATTTATTTGCCACCTTTGACGTGGGGCATTCAGTACAAGTACTCCGAGGATGCGGTGTTGCTGGTTTTTACCTCTGACTACTATGACGCAGCCGATTACATCCGGGATTACTCCGAGTTTTTGAAAATTACAGGTTCGAAAAACTAGTGGGCATTACCGTATCAAAAGAAAACATACGGAGATGGGTTTCCTTCCTTGTAGGTGGGTGTATGAACACCCTCCTAACCTATGGAATCTATTTATTGTTGAACATATATATGAGTTATCAAAAATCTTATGTGATTGCTTTCATAAGCGGGATCGTTTTTTCATACCTGTTTAACGCACACGTTGTTTTCAATGTAAAAAAATCATGGAAAGGGCTGATGGCCTACCCTCTAGTTTATTTACTTCAGTATGTGCTAGGCGCCATTTTGCTGAGCCTGATGGTAGAGAGATTAGGAATACCTAAAGAAATAGCCCCGCTTTTTATCATTGTCCTGCTTCTGCCGGTGACCTACTTGCTGAGCAAAACAATACTTAAAGCTACAGATCAGCCCAAGACAGGAATGGACCAGTAGAGCCAAATGACGAACCTGACAGAGCAACTAAAACCTCAAAAACTTTCTCCGCCACATTCGTGTCAAGGGACAAAGATATGGATGGCGCACATATTACCCGTTGCTATTTTAGTCTTGGCATTGTGGTTACCCTACGGGTTTTCACTGATCGGATTGATTGAAGAATGGGGTTTGTTAGGTTCGTTTACAACCCACGGACTGTTCTTCGTAGCTGACACCTCCAGCCCTTTAGCCGCCCATGCGTTAAGGCCATTGACAATCCTTCCTCAAGCCATTGCTTATTATCTGGACCCCTACTCCTTTAAATACTGGAACGTGCTCCTCGCGCTCTCATTGTGCGTAAAAGGATCGAGCCTGAGCTACATAACCAGCTACATTACCGGCTCAGCAAAATGGGGCGTTATCGCAGGCCTGCTGATCGTTGTATACCCGGCTGATACAATGCAGTTGTCGTTCAGAGCGCTTCACATCAACTGGGCGCTTAGTTTCTTGTTGCTTGGCACCGCGATATTTATCGCTGCACTGCAAGCAAAATCAAGGCCCCTGTCCTACTTCCTGAGCATCCTGGCAGCCGTATTATTATTCGCCGCCTGTGCAATGTACGAGGCATCATTATTACTGACGGTACTGCCGTTTTTAGCGATACTCGTGAAGTCGAATTTAAAGTCATCTGCCTCCCAGTTGCGTCAGCACCTATGGAAACACCTTATCTGGTTTATGGGTGCCTTTACCTATATCGCCTATGTCATTCACACCGCACCGCTCGTTAACAGTTATCAAGGGGGTATCGCTGGCAGCACCAGTGTTATCACAACGTTCCTGCATTCTCTTCCGAATTTGTTTTCGATTGGCTTGCTCAGAACGACCTTTGGGGGCTGGTATGATGCAACCCGTATAACAGCATTGGAGTTCAGCTCTTATTGGTATGCTATTAGCGTGACACTTATTATATTTGCCGCGCTTCTTCTACTATCTCACCACAAAAAAACCGAAACCATCGAGCTCAACATTTCAGCGATAGTTTCCATCCGACTGTTGATCGCTGGCATCATTTTAATACTGTTAGGGTACGCACCGTTTTTACTGTCGACATCACATCAAGCAATCAGCCAACGTACCTTCTTGTTCGCAACTCCCGGCGGTGTGTTCGTGACACTCGCCACACTGATTGGCGTCAGCAAAGCAAGTAAAAATGTGGCAGCACTTTGCGTGGCCCTATTTGTATTTATTGGACTGTCAGGCCAACTCTATCAATTTCACCATTACGTTAAAATATCGGACAGGCAGCGTAATATTCTAAAGTATATCGTCGATCACTTTGACGGTAAGACCGATAACAAAACGCTGGTGATCGTCGACAAGACAAATCAACTCAATAACACCTGGATGTTTATAAACGAAAACCTGCAGGCCACGCTCAACTACATCTATGGGCACCCTTTTAACTCGCTGGAGGTCTGCCGCGAAGATGGCAGTGAGTGGCAGCATACTGACAGCGTTGGCCGAAAGGGGATTTGCGAAGAGACCGCAAGTGAATGGATTTTTCACTACCCGACATCTATAAGTGGCCCAGCGTTCGAACCCACCCAAAGCCTTGAAGACAAAAAGCTGGGCAAATCCGAAACCGTCAGCGTTGTTGTAAATCCAGATGGAGATTCCAAGATCAATCCGGGCCGCCAAGAAATGCTACGCATTGACCAAGGCCGTACTGGCGAAATCTATCGTGGTTTTATCGATAAACCAGACTATCAAAATCACTGGATTGGCTTCGTTGACCAAGAATCCACCGAGCATTACTTCTGGGGGTTTGGTGACTGGTGGAGTATGGAGTTGCCAATAGCAGGCTCTGGCTGGCGCGAAGCTGAATGGACCGTAAACAAGTTTAAGCATAACGCCTCAGCCTGGAAAACCAGCAAACAGGCATTCCTCGACTTTAAGTTTTCACCTGTATCTGAGCATTATCAACTGCACGGAATATTCGACGTTATCGTTAACCCAGCGATAAAAAAGAGTATGAGAATCGAGATAAATGGCATCAATATTCCTTTTGAATGGAGAGAGGACAACAGCTTTCAAGCCCAACTCGACAAGAGCCAACTCCGAGATGAAAAGAATACGCTTACTTTTATTACCGATGTAGACGACAAATACTTTGGATTCGCTGGCAGACTAGACTGGCTTGAGATAAAAAAGAGTAGTACTCGCTAAAAAACTTTTGCCTCCTGCTCATCCAATCGGTCATGAGCAGGAAGCATCGCTCTGCGCATCCTCCTACAAATTACATGCTGCAGGGCGCTATAAACCTCCTGCACACCTGTACACCTGTACACCTGAACATTGCAGAGGGCTCTTCGCACAGCCATCGGAGCAGATCGACCCTGACGCCAGCCGAGTTGCTGGCGTTTTTACATCTGTGAAAAGAGTTAGACCGTGCCTGCGCAGGATCACGGCAGACCCACGTGCTGGGCAAGCAATTATAATTTTAAACGACTGTGGATACACTTTGCTTGTCAGTTGCCCTCAACTTCAAGGAGCGATAGTACTTAATAGCAGCCTTCCCAGCGCGAAGCCCATATTCTTCTACAGTTTTATGCAAACCATAGCACGATAGTAAAAGCACTATCGTGACTTGCATTTTTAACGGTATGACTGTCAACCCTACCCTGGACAATACGTCCATCAAGTAAGGCCACGCCCAGTTATGAAACAAATAGACTGAGTATGTAAGGTTTGACGCAAGCCTGATCAATGGGCCGTCTTGTAACTTTTCCCGTACAAGCCAAGCCGCAAAAAAAATTAACAATGCATACATGGAGTGATTGTTATTGTTGAACACTGGTTGGATTTTCGTTGTCATGGTCCAAAAAGCAAGAACGATGGCTATCATGACTGCGATACACACGTTCTTATTTGCTTTTCCCGTCTCCAAGAGGTACACGCAAGACCCTAAAAATAGAAACGGCGCGTACAAGGTAGTGTACCCGAGCGTTAACCCTGGAGAATTTGGAAAAGGTGGTGAAAAATATAGAACTGCAGCCAGGATGGCAAACACAGTAGGAAGATATTGTTGATGTCGCATTAAGCCGGAGGACTTGAAGATAGCCATCAGCACATAGAATGCAACTTCGATACGTAAAGTCCATTCAACGCCCGAGAGAGACGTGGGTATTCCAACTAGATCTCCTAAAAGCAGAAAATGTGGTATCCACTGCCATACAGGCGGAAAGGGCGTTCCATGAACAAGCTTGTTTGCAACCGCCTCACAGATTACCGCGAATATGAACAACGGGTAAATTCTGAAAAAACGCTTTATCAGAAACTCTGTTGTCCTCTCCGATTGAAGCACATGTGTTATTACGTACCCTGAGGTAATAAAAAACACAATGACGCCCGCAGCCCCACTCCAAGCGAGCGGAACAAGCGCAGAGAGCACATACCTCAACGAGATATGAAGTGACTCGTCGATTGACGCATAGTAAAGATCAGGAAACATCCTGTGCCCAATAAGCACGGATATAAAAGCAAATATCCGCATGTAATCCAAAAATACTATTCTATCCATGATCTTCTTTGGCATATCAAACCGGCTTCGCGTAACTGAAATCATTAACTTCATTTGATTGCACCAATCGTGCACAATCGCCATAAATTGTCGCTGCGGTAGTCAGGTTGTTATTGAGATTACTTTTTTCTTAGTAAAGCGGTTCTTTATCACTTTCTGCAAGGGCTTCTCAATAGCCAGATGCAATCCAATAGAAACACAAGTGACAATGGACAGAAAAATGGCCAGATGCATAACTTGGTACATAAGCGACGCAGTAGCATGTGCAGTATAGAGTGGACGCAAGATTGCGTGTATTAGATAGAATGCAAACGAAGACTCTCCCAGTAAAATCATTGTCTCCCCGGAGAAGGCTTTCGATATTCTGGATTTTTGATTGACTGCCACTCCCAAGATGACAATGGCAAACAGCGCTGCATAAGACGCATCCCAGCTAAACGCTGACAAAAAATTCTTGCTCCACCCCATTAACACTAGTACCAGTAACAATGAAGTGCCCACAGCTACACTCCAAAATTTCTGCGTATTATTGGAAGGCACAAAGTGGCGTTTATAATAAATCGCCGCAGCGATACCTAAACAGAAGTCAAAAATCCTGGTAGCCGGCATGCGGTACAGCCATCGATGGGCAGAGTCGGGGCTTATGGATGTAAGTTCCGCTCGGCCCGGCATGGAGAAATAGGCAGCAAGAATAAGTTGAACAGCAAAAGCCGATAGCGCGAAAGCCAGTAATCTGTTCCGCGAGTTGATTATATTGAGCTTACTCAGCACGGGTATCAGCAACGGGAACGTCAGGTAGAGAAATATCTCCACACTAATGCTCCATGCAGGCCCGTTAATCCCGAACGCAAAGTAAACATCGCCACTCCATGCCTGTATCCCGGTAAGGTAAGGCAGCAGAGGAACTTCAACACCAGAATTCATCCAGGGATAAATTATGCAGAGCGCGTAAAGTGGATAAATCCTGGCAAACCTGGAGACGATATATTGAAACGTATTTCTTAACGCATTCGACTCGAATTTCTCAAGGTAGTTATAGGTAATAATAAAACCTGACAGCACAAAGAAAAATGTGACACCGCTATAACCAGCCCCTTGGACCCGCAACGCCCACCCGTCAAGACCTGGGATATTGTAATGTGAAAAAAACACCATTAATGCTGCGGCAAATCTAAGTCCGGTCAGGGCAGGGATTGCACCTGAACGGTCAAATGAAATCGGCATTATGACTCCTAAATTTGGTGACGTTTTTTGCAAGTCTGTAACAGAACTCAGTTATCTTTTTAAAAGCTCTGCTCACTCAGTCTGTTTTCGTTTTACTAACGTCTATTAAAACAAGTGGTACGGAAAAAAAGTCACGACACCTGTTCAGAACTATTTTTCCTGCACGCAGGCCGTACCGCTCTACAGTTTTATGCAAAGCAAAACACACCAAAAACAACATAATTAGAATCTGGATTTTTGCCGGAATGAAAAGGAATCCAAAATAATCTACCAACGAGGAAATGTAACTCCACAACCAATTATGAAACAAATAGACAGAGAATGTCATATTGGAAACTAGCCTTATCAACGGGCCATCTTCCATCCGGAAACGCAAGCTCCACCCAACGAGAAAAATGACAACGGCGTAGAACCCGTAATTAAATTCCTTCCAGTTAGGCTGATACTTCGCAAGCATGTATAG
>Ga0247819_10001394_pt1 | contig 13117 bp, 7 predicted proteins | sample 13C_Xylose_Day6_FD_193428 | JGI IMG/M metagenome (GOLD analysis project Ga0247819, IMG submission 193428) | Soil microbial communities from agricultural site in Penn Yan, New York, United States - 13C_Xylose_Day6 | ecosystem: Environmental > Terrestrial > Soil > Agricultural land | place: USA... | reverse complement strand
TCGTGCAGGGCCTGCGCGCCGCGCGCGGCGAATGGCGCGACTCGCAGGGCCGCGCCCGCGAGAACGGCGGCCGCGAACTGCCTTCGCCCCAGGCGCTGGAGCGCATCGTCGAGCAGCTCAAGGGCGCGCTGTTCCCGATGCGCCTCGGCCCGCCGGACCTGCGCAACGAGACCGAGGACTTCTACGTCGGCCACACGACCGACGCCGCGCTGCGCGCGCTGCATGCCCAGGTCTGCCTGGAAGTGCGCCACGCCGCCCGCCACGCGGAGGGCAGCGCCGATGTGGCGCAGGACCGCGCTTCGACGCTCGTGCGCGAGTTCGCGCAATCGCTGCCCGGCATCCGCCGGCTGCTCGACACCGACGTGCTGGCCGCCTGGCAGGGCGACCCGGCCGCGCGCAGCGTCGACGAGGTGCTGCTGTGCTATCCCGGCGTGCTGGCCATGATCCACCACCGCCTGGCGCATCGCCTGTACGAACTGGGCCTGCCCCTGCTGGCGCGCATCGTGGCGGAGATCGCCCACAGCCGCACCGGCATCGACATCCACCCCGGCGCCACCATCGGCCGCGGCTTCTTCATCGACCACGGCACCGGCGTCGTGATCGGCGAGACGGCGGTGATCGGCGAGCGGGTGCGCCTGTACCAGAACGTGACGCTGGGCGCCAAGCGCTTCCCGGTGGCCGAGGACGGCAAGCTCACCAAGGGCCTGCCGCGCCATCCGATCCTGGAGGACGACGTGGTGATCTACGCGGGCGCCACCGTGCTGGGCCGCGTCACCATCGGCAGGGGCGCGGTGATCGGCGGCAACGTGTGGGTCACGCACGACGTGCCGGCGGGCGGCAGCGTGGCGCAGGCCCGCAGCGACGAAGGCCGCGGGGTCAATTGAGTCGGTAAAGAGGGGAAAAGCGCTTCAGCGCTTCTTCGACGAGCCCGGGCCTTCGCGCCCGGCGCCGTTGCCGATCTGGCCGTAGATCTCGGCATGCAGGCGGTCGGCCTGCTCACGCAATCTCTTCGCGCGTTCGCGCAGCGGCCGGCCCGCATCACCTTGCTGCGCGGCCTGCTGTTCGGCCTCGCGGGCGGCGCCATGCACGGCGCCCCAGCGCTGGAGTTGTTCGACCTGGTTCATCTGTGAGCGAGTCCCTGAGCGGATTTCTTGTCGTGGCCGGCAATCGGCGTTCCCGGACCACGGCGTCCGGTCCCTCCCGTGGACCGGACGCCGTGGAACCTGCTTAGCGCGAGGGCGACGTCACGCCGCCCGAAGCGGAGGAGCCGGTGCTGCCGCTGGTGCCGGAGCTGCTGCTCGTGCCCGCGGAGCCGCCGGTGCCGCTCGAGGTGCTGCCGCTGCCGGAAGGCAGGGTGGACGTCGAACCGCCGGAGGAGCCCATGCCCGAGCGGGTGCTCGAAGACGACGTCCCGCCCGAGCCGGTGCTGGGGGACGAAGCCGACGACGAGCCCGAGGGGCCGTAGCTGCCGGACGCGGAGCCGCCGGTGGAGCCCATGCCGGACGCGGTGCCGGTCGTGCTGCCCGAACCCGAGGTGCCGCAGGCAGCCAGGGCGGCGGTGCAGGCGATCGCGAGGACGTATTTCATCATTTGCTTGGTTCCTTTCAGATCATCCGGCGCAGGCGTTGTTGCCTGCACCTCTGCTCACCTTGCCCGGGAGCTCGTGTGGGAGAAAGTACCAGCCGCCCGGCATCCGGGTCGGACCAGGGGAGGCACGCCTGTACGCCATCTCTTACGTGGGGCGTGCGACATCCGTCTCGAGTCGTTTCGCGAGGCGGGCGTGGAGCGCGGCTTGCCCAGAATGGGCTGTTCCATCCGCTCGGGATCCAGACCATGGCCTCCAACCAGTACCGCATCGCCGTCATCGTCGGCAGCATCCGCAAGGACTCGTTCAACCGCAAGCTCGCGCTCGCCATCGCGAAGATGGCGCCGCAGGAGTTCAGCTTCGAGCACTGCGCGATCCACGACCTGCCGCTCTACAACCAGGACGACGACGCCAACCAGGCCGAGCCGGTGCGCCGTCTCAAGAACGAGATCAGCAAGGCGCAAGGCGTCCTGTTCGTCACGCCGGAATACAACCGCTCGGTGCCCGGCGTGCTGAAGAACGCGATCGACCACGCCTCGCGGCCGTACGGCCAGAGCGCCTTCGCCGGCAAGGCGGCCGGCATCATCGGCATCTCGGTCGGGGCCATCGGCACCGCGATGGCGCAGCAGCACCTGCGCAACACGCTGGCCTACCTGGACATGCCCACGCTGGGCCAGCCCGAGGCCTTCGTGCAGAACAAGGAAGGCCTGCTCCTGCCCGACGGCGGGATCGGCGTCGAGAGCACGCGCAAGTTCCTGCAGGGCTGGGTGGACAAGTACGTGGCGTGGGTGAAGATCCACGCGAAGATGTAGAGCGAACTCAGGGCGTCGTGAAGAACCGCGGCCGCGCCCGCTCGATCGCCTGCTCGTAGACCTCGATGTAGCGCCGCGCGCTCGCTTCCCAGCCGAACGGCCGGGCCATGCCGTTCATCTGCACGCGGCGCCACAGCGTCGGTTGCTTCCACGTCGCGCGCAGGCGCGTGATCGCGTCCGCGAAGCCCTCGGCGTCCTGCGACCGCATCACGAACCCGGTGCCGTTCTTCGGATCGGCCGTGGCGTCCACCACCGAATCCACCAGCCCGCCCACGCCGCCCACCACCGGTGGCGTGCCGTAGGCCTGGCTGTACATCTGGTTCAGGCCGCAGGGCTCGAAGCGCGAAGGCATGAGGAAGCAATCGGCGCCCGCTTCGATCAGGTGCGCCAGCGGTTCGCTGAATCCCACCGTGACGCTCAGCGCCTTGGGCGACCGCGCCGCCGCTTCCGACAGCGCCTTCTGCAAGCCCGGATCGCCGGTGCCGAGCACCACCACCTGGCCGCCGCCCTGCAGCAGCAGGTCGATCTGTCCGAGCAGCAGGTCGATGCCTTTCTGCGAAGTCATCCGGCTCACCAGCCCGAACAACAGCGCGGTCGGATCGGGGTTCAGCCCGCACTGCGCCTGCAGCGCCGCCTTGTTGCGCGCCTTGCCGGCGAAGTCGCCCGGCCCGAAACGGTGCGGCAGCAGCGGATCGGTGGCCGGGTTCCACACCTGCATGTCGATGCCGTTCAGGATGCCGGTCAACCGGTCGGCGTGCGCACGCAGCACGCCATCGAGGCCGACACCGAATTCCTCGGTCTGGATCTCGCGCGCGTAGTTCGGGCTGACCGTGGTGATCGCCTCGGCGAACTGCAGGCCCGCCTTGAGCATGGAGACCTGGCCCCAGAACTCCACGCCGTCCATGCCGCGCCAGTGGCTGGGAATCTCCAGCCGGTCGGCCTGCTCCATCGGGAACAGGCCCTGGAAGGCCAGGTTGTGGATGGTGACCACCGAAGCCGCCACCGCCTCGTGCGCGTTGCGCTCGCGCGCCTGGGCCAGGTAGAGCGGGGCCAGCGCGCAGGGCCAGTCGTTGGCATGGACCACGTCGGCCTGCCAGCCTTCCACCGGGCTGTCGTTCGTGCCCAGCAGCGCGGCCACGTGGCTGAGGAAGCCGAAGCGCATCGCGTTGTCGGCGTAGTCGTGGCCGGTGGAGTCGACGTAGGGTCCGCCGGGCCGCTGGTACAGCGACGGGCAGGCCAGCAGCAGCAGCCTGACGCCGTTGTCGGCGCGCACCGGCAGCAGTTGGGCCGCCGGCCAGGGACCGGTGGCGGGCAGGTCGATGCCGTCGCCGACCTCGCCGCTGACCTTCATGCCGCGGTACGCCGGCAGCAGCACGCGCACGTCGTGGCCTTGCGCCGCCAACGCGGAGGGCAGGGCGCCGCTGACGTCGCCCAGGCCGCCGGTCTTCACCCACGGCGCGCATTCGGGCGTGGCGAACAGGATCTTCATGCGCCGCCCTCCCGCGGTCCTTGCGCGACCAGCACCGCGAACGGCAGGCCCGCCGCGGCGCCGAACACTTCTTCGAGCGCGAGCGATCCATTGGTGGCCACCGTCTCGCCCGTCAATGCGTTGCGCCAGCGCGGAAAGCCTTGCAGCGCGGCACCGTCGGTCGCGCGGACGTGCGTGCCTCGCCACAACGCGGGCGACCAGCGCAGCTCGTCGCCTTCGCACAGCGTGAACGCGAGGCGCGCCGCGACCACCAGCACCGCCTGGTCCTGGTGCGTGCGCAAGAAGGCCACAACGTGGTCCGCGGCGGGGCCGTCGGCCGACAGCGGGACATAGCCGCCATCGCGGAACAGCTCGCGCATTTCCTGCCGCAGCCGCAGCAGGCGCCACGTCACCAGGTGCTTGATGCGCCCGTCGGCCACGTTGGCCTGCAGCTGCCGCCACAGCGCCGTCGGCGGGATGCCTTCGCGGCACTGCGACTGGATCTCCGCCAGGTCGCGCTGCAGCCGGCCGAAGTCCACCGGCCGCCGGTTGTCCGGATCGACCAGGCTGAAGTTCCACTGCTCGCAGCCCTGGTAGACGTCGGGCACGCCCGGCACGGTGAACTTCAGCGCCACCTGCGACAGGCTGTTGCGGAAGCCCCAGGGCGCGATTCGCGCGGTGAACTTCTGCAGCTCGTCGACGAACGGGTTGGGCGCGCCGGGCCGCAGCACAGCGTCGACGTAGCGCGCCAACGCCTCCTCGTACGGCTGCTCGGGGCCGACCCAGCTGGTGTGCAGCTTGGCTTCGCGCGCCGCCTTGCGGACGTAGTCCTGCACGCGCTGGCGCAGCGACTCGCGCTCCTGCGCATGCGGCGGCTGCGCCGGCCACACGCCCACCAGGGTCTGGAACAGCAGCCAGAGATCGTTGCGGGAAGGCGCCACGCCGGCCTCGGTCTCGCTGAGGAACAGCTCGCCCCAGCCCGCCCAGCGCTGCAAGGTCTCGGCCCACGCCTGCGGCAATTCCGACAGCACGTCGATGCGCGCGCGCAGGTCCTCGCCGCGCTTGCTGTCGTGGGTGGAGGTGGCCAGCAGGCAGTGCGGCCGGTGCCGTTCGCGCGCCTGGTTGGCACCGTGGAAGGCATTGACCGACAGGCCGTAGCCGGCCGGCTCGCCGCCCACTTCGTTCAGCGAGGTCAGGCGCAGGAAGCGGTAGAACGCCGTGTCCTCCACCGCCTTGGCCATCACGGGCGAGGTGAACTGCTGCCAGCGCGCCAGGAACCGCGCGCGCTGTTCGGCCGGCACATTGGCCGCCTCGCCTTCGCCCAGCAGCACTTCCCGCACGTGGTCCAGCACGCCGGACTCGGACGCGCCCAGGCGGCGCCGCGCCGCGGCCACGGCCCAGTCGATGTGGCGGCGGTCGGCCGCGCTGGGCGTGTCACCCTCGCGCAGGTAGGTGCGATAGACCGGGAAGCCCGCCGCGATCTCGGCCAGCGCCAGCCGCAGCCGGTTGCGGGTGAAGTCGCGGCGGCGCCGGTTGGCGCGCGTGATGCGGTACATGGACTCCACCAGCCAGTTCAGCTCGGAGAACAGCGACGTCTCGATGATCAGCCGCTTGCACTGGTAGACGATCTCCGCGAAGTCCTGGTCCTCGCCGGTGAACGCGCGGTACGCGGCGTCCATCTCCGCCTCTCTCGCCGGGTCCACGAACAGCCCGTTGACCAGGCTGGCGAAGCGGTAGCCGGTGTCGCCGTGCACCGGCCACTGGTGCGACAGCGGCTCGTGCTCGGCCAGGATCTTCTCCACCACCAGGTAGAGCGCGCGCGGCTCGCGGCCGGCCACCTCGGCCTGGCGCGCGTAGCGGGCCTGCAGCCGCTCGAAGTACTGGCGCGGGTCCGACAGGCCGTCGGGGTGGTCGATGCGCAGCGCGTCCAGGTGGCCGTCCTGCAGCCACTGCAGCACGCGGGCGTGCGTGGCCTCGAACACCTCCTGCCGTTCCATGCGCAGCGCGGCCAGCGTGTTGACGTCGAAGAAGCGCCGGTAGTTGACGTCGTCGCTGGCCACGTGCCAGTCGGCCAGGCGGTAGGCCTGCCGGCCGATCAGCCGATCGAGCAGGTCGAAGCTGGCCGGGTCGGCCGGGTTGCCGTTGAAGCGCTGCACGCAGCTGTCGATCCAGTGCGCCAGCCATTCGTTGCGCGCGACCAGGCGAGCCAGGTTGCGCTTGTAGATGCCCGCGTCGCGCACGCGGGCGCGGCGCTGCTCGTCCTCGGCGACGTCCCGCGCGGGCAACCGTTCGAAAGAGGCCAGCAGCGAGGCGACCACCGCATGGCTGTCGCTCTCGGCCTCGTCCTGCGCCGGCGGCGCGGGCAGCACGGCCAGGATGTCCGGGTAGGTGGCCGGATCGATCGGGAAGCGGTGGTTCCAGTAGCGCAGCCCGAACTCGCCTTGCTCGGCCGAGAAGTGAAGCTGCAGCTCGCCCGATTCGAGCACGCGTCCGTAGTGGTCGCCAAGCACGGGCAGCAGCACCCGGCCGGTCATCTCGCGCGCGGCCGGCGACCATTCGATGTCGAAGGTCTGGGCATGGGCCGAGGCCTGGCCGTGTTCCAGCATCTCCAGCCACCAGGCGTTGTCGGCCTCCAGCACGCCCATGTGGTTGGGCACGAGGTCGAGCATCTGGCCCATGCCGTGGCGGCGCAGCGCGCGGCACATGCGCTCGAAGTCGCGCTCGTCGCCCACCTCGGGATTGAGCGCGCCGTGGTCCACGATGTCGTAGCCGTGCGTGCTGCCGGGCCGCGCCCGAAGGAAGGGGCTGCTGTACAGGTGGCTGATGCCCAGCGCGTGCAGGTAGGGCACGGCCTCGGCCACGTCGGCGAAGCGGCAGCCCTCGTGGAACTGCACGCGGTAGGTGGCGACCGGGATGCGCGCGGTCGACATCGCCGGCAGCTCGGAAGGCGCGGTGTCGGGCGCCGGGCCGTTGCGCTCGGACCGCAGCACCTGCGCCACGGCCGCGAAGCGCTCGTCGGCCGCCAGGTCCTCCACCGCGATCGACAGCTTGCGGCGCCAGTTGGGGAAGCGCTCCTCGGTCGTGCCGGGCACGTTCACCTGCAGCAGCTGGCCGGTGACGTCCTCCAGCTGCACGCCGACCAGCCAGCTGGGCGTGCGCGCGAGATAGGCGTAGACGCCCGCGACGAAGGGCGGCGTGGCGTCGGGCACGGACGTGGGCTGCGCGTTCGCCTCGGGCGGCAGCAGGCCCTGGTGCTGCAGCGCCAGCAGCAGCCGCGCGCGGTCCTGGGAGCGGTCGATGACGGCGCGCTCGCGCGACGGCTCGTCGGGGAAGAGGCCCAGGTTCGCGACGAGTTCCAGGTCTTCGCCCAGCCAGAAGCCGCGCAGCGTGGGCAGGTCGTGCGTGCTGACCACGGCCAGCGCCTGCGGCTGCCATTCGGCGGGCGGACGGAAGCTGCCGTCGTGGGAGCGCTCGAACAGCAGCGGCCGGTACGACAGCAGGCAGCGCTCGCGCATCGCGTCGCGCATCGCGGGTGCCACGTTGCCGAGGTCTTCGCCGATCACCAGGCAGTGGTGGCGGTGGCTTTCCAGCGCCAGGATGCCCAGCAGGTCCTGCAGCGGATAGGTGACGTAGGTGCCGCCGTCGCCGCTGATCCAGAACAGGCGCATCAGCGCCATCACGTGGTCCATGCGCAGCGCGCCGCAGTGCCGCATGTTGGCGCGCAGCGTCTCGATGAACGGGGCGTAGCGGGCGCCGCGCAGCTGCACCGGGTTGAGCGGCGGCAGGCCCCAGTTCTGGCCGAGGGCGTTCAGCGGATCGGGCGGCGCGCCCACGTGCATGCCCAGCGCGTAGAGCGAGGGCTGCACCCAGGTCTCGGCGCCGCCTTCGTTCACGCCCACGGCCAGGTCGCAGTAGAGGCCCAGGCCCATGCCACGCGTCTTCGCGTAGCGCTGCACCGATTCGAGCTGCACCTCGCACAGCCACTGCAGCCAGAAGCGGTAGCGGATGGCCGACGCGTGGTTCTCGCGGAAGGCCTGGATGGCGTCGCCGCGCGGATCGCGCCAGGCCTCGGGCCAGGCCGGCCAGCCCCAGATGCCGGGATCGGTGGCGTACAGGTGGGCCTGCACCGCCTCGAACAGCGCGTGCGGGCCGATGGTGGCCTCGCGCTCGTCCATGTACTGGCTGAAATGCGTGCCGCGCGAGCTGCCCGGGTGCAGCTCGTTCTGCTCGAAGTGCCGCCACAGGATGGCCAGCATCTCCTCCTTCACCGCGGCGACGCCGGGGTAGTCCACCAGTTCGGCCTCGCGCAGGCGGCGCAGGCGGTCCTGGAAGTCCTCGCCGTGCAGCTTGCGCAGCGCTTCCTCGCAGCCGGACAGCTCGGCCAGCGCCAGCACGTCCAGGTAGATCGGATTCAGCGCGGTGCGGCTTGAAGGGCTGTAGGGACTCGCGACCTCGGGCCGGTGCGGGAACAGCGCATGCAGCGGCGACAGGCCGATGAACGAAGCGCCCTGTCGCGCGGCGGTGTCCACCAGCCGGCGCAGGTCGCCGAAATCGCCTATGCCCCAGTTGCGCGCGGAACGCAGCGCATACAGCTGGATGGTGCAGCCCCACCAGCGCTCGCCCTGCAGCAGCGGCTGCGGCGCCCAGCAGCGGCGCGGCGCCACCACCAGCAGGCATTCCGTCTGCGGCTGGGCGTCGAGCGCCAGGCGCCAGTAGCCGATGCGAAGCGGCGAGGGCGGCTCGACGATCGACAGGTCGCCTTCGCGCCGGACCTCGCCGTAGAGCGCGTCGCCGCCGTCCTCGGGCGTCAGCTGCCAGCGCTCGCTGGCGGGACCGCCGGTCCAGGCGATGCGAAGGGGCTCGCCCTCCAGCGCCACGTGCACCGGCGGCGGGCCTTCTTCGGGTGCGGGCTGCGTGTCGCGCAGGCCCATGCTGTCCAGCGCCTTGGCCAGGACCTGCGGCGCCACTTCGAGGTCTTCGCCCCAGAAGGAGTGATAGCGCAGGGCCACGCCGTGGCGTTCGGCCTGTCGTGCGAGGTCGTGTGATTCTTCTTGTTCGCGACTCATGGGAAGGATGCGGGGATGGGAGCACTGGGTCCCCGCCTCCGCGGGGACGACGATTCCGTCATTCCCGCGGAGGCGGGAATCCAGTGCTTCCGTCTCATTGCGTGATCTCGGGACCGATGCGCCAGCGGGCGGCCCAGGCGGGCCAGGTGTCCGGCGCGGCGTCGGCCGGCCAGCGGTGGCGGAACACGTCCTGTGTTTCGACGGGGCCGCTGCGCCGCGCCGGCACGGCCAGCGGTTGCGGTCCCAGGTTGATTTCGAGGGACAGCACCTGGCCGTCGTCGTAGCGCCATCGCACGGCGATGCCGGTGGCGCCGACGCGCTGCGCGGTGTGTTGGCCGGCCAGCAGCTGGTCCTGGCGCGGAATGATCCATTGGCGGCGGGCGCTGAGCGCCTCGCGCACCATGGCGAGCCAGGCACGGCCCTGGTCGCTCGCGCGCTCGTCCTCGCCCGGCCGGCTGGCTTCGAAGGTCTCTTCACTGCACGGATCAGGCAGCGGCAGCACCTTGCCGTCGACCAGCTTGGTGACGTGCCCGAACTCGCGCTTGCGGCCTTCCCGCACGGCCTTCTTCAGGTCGCCTTCCCAGTCGGCGAAGTAGAACCAGGGCCGGGTGCTGCCGAACTCCTCGCCGAGGAAGAGCATCGGCACGGCCGGCGTGAGCAGCGCGAGCAGCGTCGCGAGCGGCGCGGCGTCGGGACCGACCAGCGTGGCCAGCCGTTCGCCGAAGGCGCGGTTGCCCACCTGGTCGTGGTTGTGCGCGAAGTTCACCAGCGAAGGCAGCGGCACCGGCGGCGCGGGACGCGGCTCCTCGCGCGCGCCGCCGGGCTTGCGCGCGCTGTCCTCGAACAGCATGCCGTGAGCGAGGGAACGGGCCAGCAGGTCGAACGGCTGCTCGTCGGGCGCACGGCCGTAGTCGTGGTAGTAGCCGTGGGCCTCGCCGGTCATGGCCACGTGCAGCGCATGGTGGAAGTCGTCGTTCCACTGGCCGTCGTAGCGGCCGGGTTCCGGTCGCGTCGCCAGCCACTGGTGCTGGTTGTTCTCGTTCTCCAGCACCAGGTGCACGTGGCGGCCCGCGGTGGCCTCGCGCACGCGCTGCGAAATCTCATCCAGGATGTGCGGCTCGCCGCCGTCGGCGATGGCGTGCACCGCGTCCAGCCGCAAACCATCGAAGCGGTACTCGGTGGTCCAGAACACCGCGTTCTCGATGAAGAACTCGCGCACCGGCCGGCTGTGCGGCCCGTCGAAGTTGATCGCCGCGCCCCACGGGCTGCTGCGCGTGGTGGAGAAGAAGCCCGGTGCGTAGCGGTGCAGGTAGTTGCCCTCCGGCCCGAAGTGGTTGTAGACCACGTCGAGGAACACCATCAGCCCGAGACGGTGCGCGGCCTGGATGAAGGCCTTCAGCTCGTCGGGCGTGCCGTAGGCGGCATGCGGCGCGAACGGCAGCACGCCGTCGTAGCCCCAGCCGAAGCGGCCGGGGAAGTCCGCCAGCGGCATCAGCTCGATCGCCGTAATGCCGAGTTGCGCCAGCTCCGGCAGCCGGCTCGCGGCCGCGGTGAAGGTGCCCTCGGGCGTGAACGCGCCCACGTGCAATTCGTACAGCACGACCTCGTGCCAGGGCCGGCCCTTCCAGTCGCCGTCCCAGTCGAAAGCCAGCGGGTCCACCACCACGCTGGGCTGGTGCACGCCCTGCGGGTTGTGGCGCGAGGCCGGGTCGGGGACCAGCAGCTCCTGGTCGATGCGCCAGTGGTAGGGCGTTCCGGCCCCGGCATCGTCGACCTGCGCCTCCCACCAGCCTTCGGAATTGCGGGTGGCGGGGTAGAGCACGTAGTCCTCCCGCGCGAACTGGGCGGGATACATCGCCAGCTCCACCTGGCGCGCCGCGGGCGCCCACAGCCGGAAATCGACGCCGTCCCCGGGACGCGGCGTGGCCCCGAACCGCATCGGATGCATGGCCTTCATCCCGGACGTCCCTCGACCAGCACCGCCATCGCATGCGACTCGAGTTCGATCTTGGCCTGCGGCTGCACGCGCTCGGCCTCGGTATGCGCGAAGTGGCCCTGGCCGGTGTCCACGCGCACGCGCCATTCCTCGATGCCGGGCACCTCGGGCAGGGTGAAGACCACTCCCTCGTCGGAGGCGTTGAAGAGCAGCAGCACGCTGGGGCTGGGATGGCCGTCCACCGGCGTGAACTTGCCGTCGAACAGCGCGGCGATGCAGCGCACGGAAGGATTGGTCCACTCCTCCTCGGTCATCGGCAGGCCCCACACGCTGAACCAGGCCAGCTCGGCGCGGCCTTCCTCGTCGGGCTCGCCGGTGGGCCAGCGGTTGTCGCGCAGCGCGGGCAGCTCCCGCCGCAGCGCGATAAGCGCCTGGGTGAACCCGATCAACGGATCGTTGCGGCGCTCTTCGCTCCAGTCGAACCAGCTGACCGGGTTGTCCTGGCAGTACGCGTTGTTGTTGCCCCCCTGGGTGCGACTCATCTCGTCGCCGCCCAGCAGCAGCGGCACGCCGCGCGAGCAGAAGAGGGTGGCGATGAAATTGCGCTTCTGCCGCTCGCGCAAAGCGAGCACGTCCTCGTCGTCGGTGTCGCCTTCCAGCCCGCAGTTCCAGCTGCGGTTGTGGCCCTCGCCGTCGCGGTTGTCCTCGAAGTTGGCCTCGTTGTGCTTCTCGTTGTAGCTGACCAGGTCGGCCAGCGTGAAGCCGTCGTGCACCGTCACCAGGTTGACGCTGGCGCTGGGGCGACGGCGCGAGGGGCTGAAGATGTCGGCCGAGCCGGCCAGCCGCGCGGCGAACTCCTGCACCGCGCCGTCGGCGCCGCGCCAGAAGTCGCGCACCGAGTCGCGGTAGCGGCCGTTCCATTCCGACCAGCCGGCCGGGAAGCCGCCCACCTGGTAGCCGTTGTCGCCGATGTCCCAGGGCTCGGCGACCAGCTTGACCTGCCGCAGCACCGGGTCCTGCGCGACGGCCGCGAGGAAGGGCGAGCGGTGGTCGAACTCGTAGCTGCCGTTGCGAGCCACCGCCGGCGCCAGGTCGAACCGGAAGCCGTCGACGTGCATCTCCTGCACCCAGTAGCGCAGGCTGTCCATCATCAGGCGCAGCGTGGCGGGGTGGCTGATGTCCAGCGTGTTGCCGGTGCCGGTGACGTCCGAGTAGTAGCGGCGCTCCTCCTGCACCAGCCGGTAGTAGGCCGGGTTGTCGATGCCCTTGAGGAACAGCGTGGGCCCGAGGTGGTTGCCCTCGCAGCTGTGGTTGTAGACCACGTCCAGGATCACCTCGAGCCCGGCCGCGTGCAGCGCCTTGACCATGCGCTTGAAGTCGTTCGGGTCGCCGCCGGCGCAGTAGCGCGGCTCCGGCGCGAAGAAGGCGACGGTGTTGTAGCCCCAGTAGTTGGCCAGGCCCAGGTCGATCAGGCGGCGCTCGTCGTTGAAGGCGTGCACCGGCAGCAGTTCGATCGAGGTGACGCCCAGGCGCTTCAGGTGCGCGATGGCGGGTTCGCTGGCCAGGCCCGAGAAGGTGCCGCGCAGCCCGTGCGGCACCTCGTCCATCAGCTTGGTGAAGCCGCGCGGGTGCACCTCGTAGAAGACCGTGTCCTCCATGGGCACGTTGGGGCGGCGGTCGCCTTCCCAATCGAACGCGGAGTCCAGCACCACGCACTTGGCGGCGCCGGCGGCGTTGTCGGCCGGGTCCATCGCCAGGTCGCGCGCCGGTCCGCCCAGCGTGTAGGCGTACTGCCAGGCGCCGCCGCGCAGCGGCCGGTCGAGCGCGCGGGCGTACGGGTCCAGCAGCAGCTTGTTCGGGTTGCAGCGCAGGCCGTCGTTGGGGTGATAGGGCCCGTGCACGCGCAGGCCGTAGCGCGTGCCCGCGGGCAGGCCGGGCACCAGGCCGTGCCAGATGTCGTCGCTGCGGCGGGGCAGGGGAAGGCGGCGGATCTCGCGCGTGCCGGTGCGGTCGAACAGGCACAGCTCGACCTTCTCCGCGATGCTGGAATACACGGCGAAGTTGACGCCCTGCTCGGTGAGCGTGGCGCCCAGGGGCCAGGGGCTGCCGGGCTCGCAGTGGTCCGGCGGCTGGGCTTCGACGGGGGGCGTGTGGGCTGCGGCGACGGCCGCCGCCGTCATGCAACCACCTCCAGTCTTCCCTTGCCGGCGCGCACCGTGCCGCGCGTGCTCGGATGGTGGCGGGAGCCGG
>Ga0247819_10001393_pt1 | contig 13139 bp, 14 predicted proteins | sample 13C_Xylose_Day6_FD_193428 | JGI IMG/M metagenome (GOLD analysis project Ga0247819, IMG submission 193428) | Soil microbial communities from agricultural site in Penn Yan, New York, United States - 13C_Xylose_Day6 | ecosystem: Environmental > Terrestrial > Soil > Agricultural land | place: USA... | reverse complement strand
CCAGTGGGGGCGATGGCGTTGACCAGGATGTTGTTCTTGCGACCTTCGATGGCCAGGGTGCGGGTCAGGCCATAGAGGCCGAGTTTGGCCATGCCGTAGTTGGACTGGCCGAAGTTGCCGTAGATGCCCGAGGTGGACGCGGTGAAGATCACCCGGCCGTAGTTTTGTTCGCGCATGTGTGGCCACGCGGCGCGGGTCACCTTGTAGGCGCCTTCGACGTGGACGCGGTAAACCAGGTCCCAATCGGCGTCGTCCATTTTGTGGAAGGTCTTGTCGCGCAGGATTCCGGCGTTGTTGACCACTACGTCGACGCGGCCGAAGGCATCGAGGGCGTGCTGGACCAGTTTGTCGCCGTCAGTGACCGAGTCGTGGTTGGCCACGGCAGTGCCACCGGCCTCACGAATTTCCGCCACCACGCGATCAGCAGCCGAGGCATTCGCGCCTTCGCCCTGGGCCGAACCGCCGAGGTCATTGACCAGCACTTTCGCGCCCTGTTTGGCGAACAGCAATGCGTGCGCCCGTCCCAGGCCGCCACCCGCACCGGTGATGATCACGACTTTATCTTCGAAGCGCACAGACTCATTCATGTGGGGAAACTCCAGCAGGCCAGGGACATTGCCTTGGAGTGTCAGGCACGGCGCTGCGGCTCACAATGAACACGGGGGAGGCTGAATGGTGTGCGATAAGGCTGGGGGATGATGAGCCCCAGCCTTCAGGAACAAGCGACTTTGAGCGGCGGTGAAACCAACCGGTCGCGAAACGCCAGGTAATGCTTGAGCACCTGGCACGGCGCCTCGATCTGGGGGTAGTGACCGATGTCGGTCAACAGCACGGTGTCTGGCTCGGGGATCAGCTCGCGGTAACGCGCAACCATGTGTGCGCCCGAGATCGGATCGACTTCGCCATCGATCACTCGCATGGGCACATCGCCAAGCTGCATCGCTGCGACCCATCGATCGCGCTGAACACGCCGTTCCGGGATGTAGGTGATCAATTTGTGCATGATCCGCGGGCCGCGGTTACTTTCGATCAGGCTCCAGAAATCATCCATTTGGCTTTCGCTGGGGCTGGTTTTGGGACCGAAGATCTGACGGAAGCTTTTCACCAGTCCATCACGACTGAACGCGCGGCCGATCATCCAGCCCAACGGGCTGAGCAGCAGTTTTTGCATCATGACCGGACGGTGGGTTTCCGGAAACAGGCCGCCATTGAGGAACACGCAACTGGCGAGGTTGATGCGCGCCTCGTAATGCCGGGCCAACAGTTCCTGGGCCACGCTGTCGCCGTAGTCGTGAGCAAGGACGTGCACCGATTGCTCGACATTCAGGTGTTCGAGCAACGCCTGTTGCAGGTCGGCCTGCTCCAGCAAACTGTATTCATGGTTGACCGGTTTGGCCGAGTCGCCGAAACCCAGCATGTCGCAGGCAATCACCCGATAGCGCTGAGCGAGTGGTTGCCAGAGGTAATGCCAGTCCCAACTGGCACTCGGGAAACCATGGATGAGCAGCAGCGGCTCACCCTGCCCCGCCGTCCAGTAATGGATGGTCTGGCCACGGAACTTGAAAGTCTGGCCGCGCTTGCGCCAGACACTCAGGGGGATCTCGGCGAGTGGCATTAGAGTTTATAACCCGGGTCTTGTTTATCGAGTTTGCGCAGCAGCGCCGGCCAGGCCAGCGCTCCGCCCATGCCTTGGGAGCTTTTGGTAACGCCGGCAATCATCGCCTTGGCACCGGCGAGAATCTGCGGCTCGATGGCGATCAACTCGGCGCCACCGTTCTGCGCCATGACTTGAATGTCGCAGGCGCGCTGAAAGGTAAACATCATCAGGAAGGTATCGGCGATGGTGCTGCCGCAGGTCAACAGACCATGGTTGTGCAGCATCAAAAAGTTGTTCTCGCCGAGGTCGGCTTGCAGTCGCGCCTTTTCTTCGTGATTGAGCGCGACGCCTTCATAGGCGTGATACGCCAGGCTCGACAGGACAAACAACGACTGTTGGCTGATCGGCAAAACCCCTTGTTTCTGCGCCGACACCGCAACCCCCGAAGCCGTGTGGGTATGCAGCACGCAAACCACATCGTGGCGAACTTCGTGCACGGCGCTGTGAATGGTGTAACCGGCCGGATTGATCTCGTAAGGACTGTCCATCAGTTTGTTACCGGCCTGGTCGACCTTGACCAGACTGGATGCTGTGATCTCATGAAACATCAGGCCGAACGGGTTGATCAGGAAGTCTTCGGTGCCAGGCACTTTGGCAGAGATGTGGGTGAAGATCAGATCATCCCAGCCGTGCTGGGCCACGAGGCGGTAACAGGCGGCGAGGTCAACACGGGTCTGCCATTCAGCAGCACTGACCAAGTCTTTGACACTCTGTGAGGATTGGACGGGGGCTACGCTCACGGCAAGGAACCTCGGTTTTTTATTATGGAGTGTTTCCAATGACTACCGAGTCTAGTCAGCCTCCGGGGTTCCTGTAGTTGCATTGGCAGCCAGCTTGATGGCCGAACGAGTCACTGCCCCAAAGAGTTTGGATCCGCGTCAAAGTACCGCCGCCAAGCCAGGCGAGACGCGCCTTTCAGCCCGCCTCGACAGAACCGTGACAACGGTTGAATCCCACGTAGAAGTCCGACGGTCAGCCGCGCAATGCGCTGGTCAGTTCAGCCAGCCAGGGCTCGGCATCGGCTTCCGGCGTCACACTTTCACTGGCGTCCAGGCGCAACATCGGCAGGACTTCACGAACACCCAGCTCACCGAACAATTCGCGCATCAACTCACCACCGCCGCAAAAGGTATCGCCATAACTGGCGTCACCCAGCCCGATGACCGCGCCCGGCAAGCCACGCCATGCGGCGGGCAACTGATCGCGAATCGCGAAGTACAGCGGTTGCAGATTGTCCGGCAACTCGCCCATGCCGGTGGTCGAAGTCACGGCCAGAAAAGCGTCCGGGCCGAAGGCTTGAATGTCAGCAAGGCTTGCACGCGGGTTGTGCAAGGTCTCGAAACCGGCGGTTTTCAAAATGGACGCGGCGTGACGGGCAACTTCTTCAGCCGTGCCGTAGACCGAGCCGGAAATGATGGCGACTTTCATCAATCTGATCCTGAACCTGAGTGAAAGACCGGGATATTAACAGCACGGTCAGCATTGTTCTTTTAGAATGCCGCAGACAACCAACAAGGAAGGGTTTCACGATGATCAACGCAAAACTGCTGCAACTGGCGATCAATGCCTCCAACGACGGCATCGTGATTGCCGAAAAGGAAGGCGATCAAGACAAGATCCTGATTTACGTCAACCCCGCGTTCGAACGGCTGACCGGATACACCAGCGAAGAAATCCTCTACCAGGATTGCCGCTTTCTTCAATCCGGCGACCGCGACCAGCAAGCCCTCCCGGCGATCCGCGATGCCTTGAACAGCGAAGGCGCCTGCCGGGAAATCATCCGGAACTACCGCAAGGACGGCACCCCGTTCTGGAACGAGCTGTCCATTTCCACAGTGAAAAACCCGAACGATGGGCAGGTTTATTTCATTGGTGTGCAGAAAGACGTGACTGTGCAGGTCAAGGCGCAGCAGCGGGTCGTGCAGCTTGAAGCGCAATTGGCTGAACTCCAGGCAGAGCTTGCTGCAATCAAGGCGACGAACGGCGAAAACAAATCTGCGAATTAATTGTCATTAACTACAATCACCAATGACTTTGTAACTATATCTTTCGAGTCTGCTATGCAACGCGACGCGCTCCTGACCCAGGATGAGCTGGATTTTATCCAGACCATGCAACACAACCCGCAACTCAATGTGCGGGATGCGACGTCGAGTCTGCTCGTCAACGGTGGTTCGCAGATCCGTGACTTGCTCACACGCCTTGCTGCGCATGAGCAAGTCACCATTCAAGCCAATTTCGAAAACCAACAGATGACCTTTCCCCTGCATCTGGTGGAAGACGAGTTTCACGCGCTGCATCTGCGGCTCGGTGTTCCCAGCATCTATGAAGACGGGCCATTGGTTCGGCCGTGGCGGCTGGTGCTCGACGAACCGGTAGCGCTGGAAAACGCCAAGGGCCAGCCCGGCACGATGTGGGTGCACGAAGTGTCGTTCAAGGGTGTGTTGCTGGAAGTTCGCAACAAAACCAAAGCGCCGAAACATTTCGCCCTGTGGTTCAGCCCGTCAGGCTATGAGCGAATCGCTTTGCGTGGCACGCTTGAGAAAGAAACCGAACAAGGCTTCTATGCGTATCAGTTGAGCCAGGACGACAAGGATGAAACCGAGCGTCTGCGCCAATACATCCTGCAGCAGCATCGACTGACTCACCCTACCCTGCATCTCTGACGATCAGGTATCCAGACTGCCCGCCAGGAATTGATCCAGGCGCTGGCGCATCACCGTTCCCTCGTTACCCAGACAACCAATCGACGATCCGGCCAGGCTTTCCTGCGCCAGGTCCGACGCATCGCCCGCCAACATCACCGGACAATCCAGGCTCATCGCCAGGCGATTCAAACGGCGCGGCAGCTCGGGCGTGGGCACATGGTTGGAAAACAGCACCAGCGCCTGAGGCTTGATCCGCTCGCAAACCAGGGTCAATTCATCAAACGGTTGGCCAATCGTCAGCACCCGCACTCCGGTTTGCCCGGTGCCGAGAAAGAGCGCAGCAATCAGCAGCTCAAGCTCCCGACATTGCCCGGCAAGGGCACAGACAATGACTCGCCGTGGCTGTTTGTCGCGAACCAGCAGCAAACGCTGCAACACCCGCGCTCGCAGAAAACCATCCAGGAAAAGCCATTCGCTGGTCCGCCCGAACGTGTCCTGGCGTTGCAGCAACTGTTTCCAGAGCGGAAGCAGGATGTCCTGAAACACGACCGGCTGCGCGTAAGTGGAAAAGATCTGTCCGTAAACCTGATCCAGTCGAGCCTCGTCAAACGCGACGACCGCGGTCTCGACCTGCTGCTGCCATTGCGCATAGTCGGCTTGCACAAGGTCGTTGGGGATGATGTGCGCCAGCGCCTGAAGCGGAGCAGCCTTGGCCAGTATCTTGCCGATTTTGCTGACGGCCACGCCGCGTTCGATCCAGTCGAGAATGCTGCGCACACGCTCAACATCGGTCATCGAGTAGAGGCGATGCCCACTATCGGTGCGTATCGGCACAACGAGCCCGTACCGACGCTCCCATGCACGCAGGGTGACCGGGTTGACGCCAGTCAGACGCGACACCTCGCGAATGGGGAAAAGCTCTTCCTGCTCAAGTGCATCGGACTGGCTGGAATCCGTAGCGATGTCAGTGAGTACGGGCATCGGGTTCAACATCCTTGTAACGTTCGAGTCCCATTCTAACCCCCGCTCCCCGTAAATTTTCCGTAAAAATTCAATAACGGAATGTCACAGACGCGCCGGGCAGAATCAGGAATAATCCTTGCTTGTCCCGAGACGCAGCCCAACACCCCGGCGCTGCGCCTGGCGAAACTCCTATCCGGAGTGTCGCAATCGTTATACGGAGATACAAAATGTCTACCTCCCCCGTTACGCTGATGGTTGCGCGTCGCGTCGCCGATGGGCGCTATCAGGACCTGATGACCTGGTTGCGCGAAGGCGAACAACTGGCCACCGACTTCCCCGGCTATCTCGGCTCCGGCGTGCTCGCTCCGCCACCCGACGATGACGAATTCCAGATCATTTTCCGTTTCGCCGACGAACAGACTCTGCATGTCTGGGAACACTCGGCCTCGCGCACCGCGTGGCTGGCACGTGGCAGCGACTTGTTTGCCCACCCTACCGAACATCGGGTAAGCGGCATCGAGGGCTGGTTCGGCGCGGCAGGTCAGCGTCCACCGCGCTGGAAACAGGCTGTGGCGATCTGGCTGGCGTTCTTTCCGGTTTCGCTGCTGTTCAACTTTGCCCTGGGCCCGGTGATGAGCGAAATGGGCCTTTTCAGCCGCGTGTTCGTCAGCACCCTGTGCCTGACGCCACTGATGGTGTACTTCTTTATTCCCTTGTCGACGCACGTGCTGGCAGGCTGGCTGAACAGAAAGACGCAACCCCGTTCATTGACGGTCAAATCGGTCAGCAATCACTAATGCCCCATGGGGCACGTTGGTTCAAACGCTTGATATCCGGATCGCTACGGATGGGAGAAGGTAGCCGCTAGCGCGAGCACTTCAGTTATGCTGCATGCATTTAGCCCATGCATAGACCTACTGAAGTTGATCGTACATCTATGAATAGTCCAATACTCGTTACCGGTACCAGCAAGCGTGTCGGCCTCCAGCTTGCCACTACACTGGCGGAGGCTGGCAACACCGTTATCTGCGTTAGCCGCTCCGGCAATCTTGAGACACCGCACCCGAATATGGTGCCATTCCAGGCAGATCTTGAACTCCAGAGCGATCGCGAAGCACTGATCGCCTATATCAAGACCAACTTCGACAGCTTGCGTGCCGTGATCCACAACGCTTCGTTGTGGCTCGACGACGGCCTCGAAAACCTGAACACCATGTTCAAACTTCATGTCGAAGCGCCCTATCATTTGAATCTCGAACTGGGAGCTCATCTGCAGCGGCTGGACAGGTCCGACATTATTCATATCTGCGACGAAACATCATCTCGGGGCAGCAAAAGCCATATTGGATACGCGGCTACCAAATCGGCACTGCAAAACATGGTGTTGTCTTTCGCAGAAAAATACGCGCCCACGATCAGGGTGAACGCCATCCTTCCCGGCTTGCTCATCCTCAAGGAAAACAGCACGCCGGAGTATTCCCAACGGACACTGAAGAAAGCCCTTCTAGAATTTGAGCCCGGCGCACAACCGTTGATCGACGCCGTCATGTTTTTGCTCAACACCGACTACAGCACTGGAACCAGCGTCGTCATTAATGGCGGACGCCACATCAAGAAAGGAATCGTGAATGATTGACTCCAAAAAGCTGATTTACCTGCCCGGCTGGATAAAGCTGACCATCGTTTCTGCGTTGACCCTGTGCCTGTTCGCAGCGGTCTACGTGTCACTGTCCTTTGTCGGCGTTCCCGATCACAGCGACTGGATACTGTTGTCCTTGTCACTGGCACAGTTGGCCGCCACCGCGCTGGTTATCAGCCTGATCCTGATATTTGGAGAGCGTGAAGCCAACCTGCATTACCTGATCAGCAAAACAGAAATGCTGCTGCTCAATAACATGCCGAAAACCCTGCGCAAGATCGAGGATTCCCACGGGCAGAAACTTAATGTAGCGGTGTCTGCGATCAACAACATTTTTGGTGCCAACTATCATCTGGAAAACAAAAACACCAAAACCAAAATGTGGATAGGTTTCAATGTCGACCGAATTATCGTCGCCTACTTCCTGAAAACTGCCGAATCCATAGAAACCATACAGAGCATTTTCCAGTACACCTTCGGCGGGGCGGAATCGGTGGGCTACAAAGTCAATTTCGAGCATGCCACCATCAAAAGCTCCGGGGAGCAGGTGATATCCATCTGGTGCACCTGGCCCGGCATGCAAGATGGCATTAACATTTCCACTGATCTGCTCAATAGCCCCGACAAAAAGCTATTTATCATCCAGGACATCGCCATGATGACGCAGTCGTTCATACGGACTGCCGAGCGCAATTCGGTGAATATCTATACCGATGCCGATCCCGCTCCTTTGTAGCCATGACTCTCAACGACTTGCCAGAAACCGACAGAGCCTCCCATGAATGACCAACAACGCCTCGAACTCGAAGCCGCGGCCTTTCGCCGGCTAGTGGCCCACCTGGACAGCCGCAAGGATGTGCAGAATATCGACCTGATGAACCTCTCGGGTTTCTGCCGCAACTGCCTGTCCAAGTGGTACAAGGCCGCTGCCGACGAACGTCAGATCGAGGTCAGCCTCGATGACGCCCGCGAAGTGGTTTACGGCATGCCGTACGCCGAGTGGAAAGCCCAATTTCAGCAAGAAGCCAACGCCGAACAACAAGCCGCGTTCGCCAAAGGAAAACCCAATGAGTGATTTGAACACCCTGCGCGCCAGCCTCAAGACCGGTGAGCACGTTTTCGCCGACACCCTGGCGTTCATCGCCGGTGCTTACGACTACCAGCCTCAAGCCTTCAACAACGGCGGCGTGGACAACGCGGCCGGGCAGAACGAAGGCTCGTGCAAGACCCTGGGCCTGGCATTGCTGGAAGGCCTGAGCGATGAAGAAGCACTGCTGGCGTTCGGCGAGCATTACCGCTCGGTGCTGGCGACGCCGGAAGGCAGCGACCACGGCAATATCCGTGCGTTGATTGCCCATGGTCTGGCCGGCGTGAAATTCACCCAGCAACCCCTGACCCGCCGCTGATTGCAAAAGATCGCAGCCTTCGGCAGCTCCTGCATTGATCGCATACCCCTGTAGGAGCTGCCGAAGGCTGCGATCCTTTGATCCATTGCCCTCACATCCAGACTTTTAAGATTGACCCGGCAACTTTATTTCGTTTGCCGAGTACCGCTGCTGACGGCTTAGATAAAAAGAAGTCCTCCTTCTTCCGAGCCGGCCCCCATGCGCAGCGAAACCATCAGCCAGTCGATCAACATCGTTCACCCTGTCACCCTCAGCCACGGCAAAAATGCCGAGGTGTGGGACACCGACGGCAAACGCTACATCGACTTTGTCGGTGGTATTGGCGTGCTGAACCTCGGCCATTGCCATCCCGCCATCGTCGACGCCATTCGCGAACAAGCCACGCGCCTGACCCACTACGCGTTCAATGCCGCGCCTCATGGACCCTACATCGACTTGATGGACCGCCTGAGCGCGTTTATCCCGGTCGATTACCCGGTTAGCGGCATGCTGACCAACAGTGGCGCCGAAGCGGCTGAGAACGCGCTGAAGATCGTCCGTGGCGCAACCGGTCGTAGCGCGGTGATTGCCTTCGACGGCGCCTTCCACGGTCGCACCCTGGCAACGCTGAACCTCAACGGCAAGGTCGCGCCTTACAAACAAAAAGTCGGTGTGTTGCCGGGGCCTGTGTATCACTTGCCCTTCCCCAGCGCGGACAACGGAGTGACCTGTGCTGAAGCCCTGAAAGCCATGGAGCGCCTGTTCAGCGTTGAAATCGACGTCGAGGATGTCGCCTGCTTCATCGTCGAGCCGGTGCAAGGTGAAGCCGGCTTTCTGGCCATGGACGTCGAGTTTGCCCAAGCGCTGCGCAAATTCTGCGACGACAAAGGCATTGTGTTGATCGCCGATGAAATCCAGTCCGGTTTCGGCCGCACCGGCCAGCGCTTTGCGTTCTCGCGACTGGGCATCGAACCAGACCTGATCCTGCTTGGCAAAAGCATCGCTGGCGGCGTGCCGCTGGGTGCGGTGGTCGGGCGCAAATCACTGCTCGACAATTTGCCCAAGGGTGGACTGGGTGGCACCTATTCCGGCAATCCCATTGCCTGCGCCGCCGCGTTGGCGACGCTGGATGAAATGACGGATGCCAACCTGCAGGCCTGGGGCGCGCAGCAGGAGGAGGCGATTGTCAGTCGCTACGAAACCTGGCGCGCAAGCAAGCTGTCGCCGTATCTGGGACGCCTGACCGGTGTCGGCGCGATGCGCGGTATCGAGCTGGCACATGCCGACGGCACGCCCGCTGCCGCACAATTGACGCAACTGCTGGCCTTGGCGCGGGATTCAGGTTTACTGCTGATGCCCAGTGGCAAGTCGCGCCACATCATTCGGCTGTTGGCGCCGTTGACCACTGAAGCTGCGGTGCTGGAAGAAGGCCTGGATATCCTTGAAGCCTGCCTGGCAAAACTGACCTGACCTGTAGGAGCTGCCGAAGGCTGCGATCTTTTGATCTGGCTCTTGAAGATCAAGATCAAAAGATCGCAGCCTTCGGCAGCTCCTACGCCATGGGAATCATGTTTTTCATAGGAACAAAAAAACCGGCCGAAGCCGGTTTTTTCATTTCGATGACTGCAGATTCAAGCGTTCTGCAGACCGTCGAGGTAACGCTCGGCGTCCAGTGCCGCCATGCAACCGGCGCCGGCCGAGGTGATGGCCTGACGGTAAACGTGGTCAGCCACGTCACCGGCAGCAAAGATACCTTCCAGGTTGGTCGCAGTGGCGTTGCCGTCACGGCCGCCGTGCACCACCAGGTAGCCGTCTTTCAGGGTCAATTGACCTTCGAACAACGAAGTGTTCGGGGTGTGGCCGATGGCGATGAACACGCCGTCGACTTTCACTTCGTCGAAGCTGCCGTCGTTGTTCTTCAGGCGGGCACCGGTCACGCCCATGTTGTCGCCCAGGACTTCGTCCAGGGTCGCGTTCAGCTTCAGGATAATTTTGCCTTCGGCCACGCGAGCATTGAGCTTGTCGATCAGGATCTTCTCGGCGCGGAACGTTTCGCGACGGTGGATCAAGGTTACGGTGCTGGCGATGTTGGCCAGGTACAGGGCTTCTTCAACAGCGGTGTTGCCGCCGCCGACCACAGCCACTGGCTTGTTGCGGTAGAAGAAACCGTCGCAAGTCGCGCAGGCCGAAACGCCTTTGCCCATGAAGGTTTCTTCGGACGGCAGGCCCAGGTAACGAGCGCTGGCACCGGTGGCGATGATCAGGGCGTCGCAGGTGTAGGTCGCGCTGTCGCCGGTCAGGGTGTACGGCTTGGCAGCAAAGTCGACGGCATTGATGTGATCGAACACGATCTCGGTTTCAAAGCGCTCGGCGTGCTCGCGCATCCGCTCCATCAGCGCCGGGCCGGTCAGGCCGTGGACGTCGCCCGGCCAGTTGTCGACTTCGGTGGTGGTGGTCAGTTGACCGCCGGCCTGCATGCCGGTGATCAGCAGTGGCTTGAGGTTGGCACGGGCGGCGTATACCGCTGCGCTGTAACCGGCAGGGCCGGAACCGAGAATAATCACTCGCGAATGACGGACTTCAGACATGACCTGCTCCTGTTGACCGGCCCGGAACACCTGGCGCGGAACGCCGGATCACCGGCGGGAATAAAAAAGGACCATTGAAAGCACTTGGGGAAGGCTTGAACTCGACAGTCCTGTAAAAAGATTGGGTGCAGCGTATCGAGGGGGCGAAGATTAAGGAAATACGGTTTAACAATCCAGCTCATAGGTGGTCTCTATCCCGTCAGCGTGCTTTTCAGGACGCCTTTGTTACAGTGAATGTCGATACCGCTGCCGCGCTTTCACCCGTCAGGCAAAGCCGGTAAGGTCGGCGCGTTTACCCTATGCTCGGAGCACGTTATGCCCGCCCCCGTTCTGTCCGGCCCGCAATACCTGCGCGAAGGCCTCAAGCTGGTCCTGAGCCCGGGCCTGCGTTTGTTTGTGTTGTTGCCGCTGGCGATCAACCTGGTGCTGTTCGTCGGATTGATCTATCTGGCCGGCCATCAGTTCAGCCTGTGGGTCGATACGCTGATGCCGTCCCTGCCCGAGTGGCTGAGTTTCCTCAGTTACATCCTCTGGCCGCTGTTCGTGGTGCTGGTGGTGTTGATGGTGTTCTTCACCTTCACCATGCTCGCCAACATCATCGCTGCGCCGTTCAACGGTTTTCTCGCGGAGAAAGTCGAAGTGGTGGTGCGTGGCACCGACGACTTCCCGGCCTTCAGCTGGGGCGAGCTGATCGCGATGATCCCGCGCACCCTCGCCCGCGAAATGCGCAAGCTCGGCTACTTCCTGCCGCGGGCCATCGGGCTGTTTATCCTCTCGTTCATCCCGGTGGTGAACATCATCGCCGCACCGCTGTGGCTGCTGTTCGGCGTGTGGATGATGGCGATCCAGTACATCGACTACCCGGCGGACAACCACAAGCTGGGCTGGAACGAGATGCTCGCCTGGCTGCGAGAAAAGCGCTGGCAGAGCATGGGGTTTGGCGGCAGCGTTTACCTGGTGTTGCTGATCCCGGTGGTCAATATTCTGATGATGCCGGCCGCTGTAGCCGGAGCGACGCTGTTCTGGGTGCGTGAACGCGGTGCCGAGAATCTGGTAGTGCAACGCTGAGCCATTCATAAATCCATCATCTGAACGTCACAACGTCGACACGGCCCCAGCTGAAACTGGGGTCATGACGACAGCTCTGCATATCACCCTGATCACCGAAACCTTCCCACCGGAAATCAACGGCGTGGCCAATACCCTGGGCCGCTTGTGCGACGGCTTGCGCGCACGCGGGCATCAGGTGGAGTTGGTCCGGCCGCGTCAGGGTTGCGACCAATCAATGGGCAGCGACGATGAATTGCTGTTGTGTAGAGGCTGGCCGCTGCCCGGTTACCCAGGCTTGCAATGGGGTCAGTCGTCGATGCACAAGCTGCTGCGGCGCTGGAAGCGTCATCGCCCGGATGTGTTGTACATCGCCACTGAGGGGCCGCTCGGTTTGTCGGCATTGCGCGCGGCACGCCGTTTGGGGATTTCAGTGGTCAGCGGTTTTCACACCAATTTCCAGCAGTACTCCAGCCAGTACGGCCTCGGCTTGCTCACGCGTTTGCTGACCCATTACCTGCGCTGGTTTCACAACCGCTCGAACCTGACGCTGGTGCCGAGTGTCAGCCAGCGAATGGAACTGGAACGCCGGCATTTCGAGCGTCTGGCGTTGCTGTCTCGCGGTGTCGACAGCCAGCTGTTCCACCCGACCAAACGCTTGAACGCGCTGCGCGAGCAATGGGGACTGGGTGAGAACGACATTGCTGTGATTCATGTAGGACGTTTGGCCCCGGAGAAAAACCTGGGCTTGCTCAAGCGCTGTTTCGATACCCTCAAGGCGACTTATCCACAACGCAACTTGAAGCTGATCGTGGTGGGCGATGGCCCGCAACGCCTGCTGATGGAAAGCGAAATGCCCGAAGCAATCTTCTGCGGTGCCCAACGCGGCGAAGCCCTGGCCAGTCACTATGCGTCGGGGGATGTGTTTCTGTTTCCCAGCCTGACTGAAACCTTCGGCAATGTGGTGCTGGAGGCGCTGGCCTCGGGGTTGGGTGTGGTGGCTTACGATCAGGCTGCGGCGGCGCAGCACATCCGCCATGGCTACAACGGCGTGTCGGCGATGCCGGGGGACGAAGAGGCGTTCTGCGATGCGGCGGCGTGGTTGCTGGAAGAGCGCGAAACCTTGCGCTGCGTGCGGCTCAATGCGCGCCAGCATGCCAGTCGGCAGGGTTGGCCGGCGATCATTGAACAATTTGAAGGGCAGTTGCGGGG
>Ga0247819_10001392_pt1 | contig 13146 bp, 14 predicted proteins | sample 13C_Xylose_Day6_FD_193428 | JGI IMG/M metagenome (GOLD analysis project Ga0247819, IMG submission 193428) | Soil microbial communities from agricultural site in Penn Yan, New York, United States - 13C_Xylose_Day6 | ecosystem: Environmental > Terrestrial > Soil > Agricultural land | place: USA... | reverse complement strand
CATGCAGTGGCAGTACGGGTGGATCGTCATCGGTCTGACGATCGTCACCCTCGACCTCGTGATCTACGGGCTGTTCAAACGCCGTCGCTGGCTGTGATCTCGCGGGTCTATGGTTCTCGCATGACGACGACTCCGCCCGGGTGGTACGACGACGGCCACGATGCCACGCGATGGTGGGATGGAACGCGGTGGACCGAGCACGTCGCCGACCCCGGCGCGGCGGACGGGCAGGCGACCGCCACGGCACCCTCGGCTGCCACCGCCACCGCACCGGCGCCTCCACCGGCGCCGGCGAAGTCGAGACTCTGGATCGTGTGGGTCGTGCTCGGCGTGGTGGTGCTCGCCATCGTCATCCTGGCCGCCACGCTTGTTCCGCGGCTGATCGCGGGGCTGGGAGCCGCCGGGCCCCTCGGTGGCGGCACGGCCACCGACCCCGATCAGCGGGCGGCGGTCGCCGCCGTCGAGCTGTACGACGAGGCGTGGCAGGACGCTGACTGCGAGGCGTACGTCGCATCGACCACCGAGAGCTTCCGTACGCAATCGGGCCTGACGGACTGCTCGGCGTTCGAGACCGAGGCGGAGACGTTCACGGACGCCGTCGAGGACTATGAGATCGACGTGACCGATGTGCGCCGCGACGGCGAGGCCATCGTGGTGACGACCACCGAGACGTACACGGCGCTCGTCGACGAGGACGGCGCGCCGCTCGACGAGCCGACCGAGGACTCCATCGACTGGGTGTACACCGTCGTCGCCGAGGGCGACGACTGGCTCATCGACGGAATGGAGTAGCCGCCGCGCGGAGCGCCCTCTGCCCGCTGCGGGGCCCCGTGATCCTCGGCTTGTGCATCGATTGACCGGCGAGGGATGCCCTCACCGTCGCCAGGGACTATGCTCCGGCCATGGGGAGCTCTGGGGGCTCGTCTGACAGTGGCGTCGGCGCGGTCGGACGGGCGGCCGACAGTGTCGGCGAACACACGGCCGCACGCCGACGGCCATCCGCGCCCGAGGGGCAGCGACGGCGTCGCCGATGGATCGCTCCGGCGCTGCTGGCGGCTGTCCTCGGCGCTGTGGCGGTCACGTCGTTCCCGGCCACGGCTGCCGGCTCGACCGCGGCGACGGGAGTGCATACGGTGGCGGAGCCGTCGCCTTCGCCGTCGCCTTCCTCGTCGCCCACGGGCGGAAACGAGGCCGACGCGATGGCGGTCGTCGCAGCCTATGAAACGGCCTTCGCCGAGGAGGACTGCGACCTGTTCGTCGCGGTGACGACGGCCGACTTCCGCGCAGGCATCGGCCTGCCGGACTGCGACGTCTTCGTGCAGTCGGCCGGCGGCCGCGCGCAGGTGCTCGAATCGCTCGAGGTGACGCCCATCTCCGCGGCCGGCACCGGCCGTGGCACGATCGCCGCTCTCGCGCACATCGAGGCTCGAAGTCACATCGATGAGAACGGTGAGTCGGTGGCCACCCCGGTGTCCATCGAAGTCGACTATCGGTACCACCTCGTCCGCGCGGATGGCGCGTGGAAGCTCGAGAGCGTGCACGACGTCACCGGCGGTCGAACCGAAGGACAGCTGACCGCCGGAGAGGAGCAGGCCGTCGCCGAGACCATGGCCGACTGGCGGGCCGCGTACTCCGCCGGAGACTGCGCCGCGCTGGAGGCGTCGACGACAGCGGGCTTCCGCGAGTCGATGGCATGGCCGGACTGCCCGAGCTTCCAGCAGCACATCACCGATCAGAACGCGTACTGCCCGATGGACGTGCACCCCGAAGACATGCGGTTCCGCACCTTCGTCGACGCGCACGTCGGCGAGATCATCGTCGACGTCGTCGAGGTGTGCACGCTCGACGTCGACGAATTCGGCGAGCCGATCGACCCGCCGTACGAGACCGGCGCGCCGTACCGCTATCACCTGGTCGAGGCGGACGGGGCGTGGAAGATCGCCGAAGGCGAGAACGGGGCGGCCGCCGAGGACGAACCGTCGAACACGAATGAACGCGCGGCGATCGAGGCCATGCGCGCGTACAACGACGCCTGGCTGGAGGGCGACTGCGACGCCTACCTGGCGACGACCACCGCCTCGTTCCGCAGCGCGATGGACGCGAGCGGGTGTGCGGCGTTCGGACCGGCATCCCGGTCGTACAGCACAGCCGTCGCCAACTTCGCCTTCACGCCGACCGACATCGAGCGACGCTCGGCCGCGACCTTCGAGATCAAGTCGCACGAGACGTACGACTCGCTCACGGATGCCGACGGTGTGCCGGTGGATCCGCCCTTCCTCGTCGACGAGTACTGGGTGTACACCCTCGTCCTCGTCGACGGCACCTGGGTGATCACCGACATCGTCATCCTGCTCTGAGATCGGCCGTCAGGGCAGGCTATCGCGCTCTCTCTCGCGCCTGCCGAGACGGGCGAAACGGTCGCGGAGATCTCGGAGTGACGCGGCGGCGTCAGAGGATGCCGTCGTCGTAGGCCTGCGTGTGACCGACCTCGTCGCGTGACATCGGCGTGTCACCACTCGGGACGAGCCTGTGGGCTTGCGCGACGAGGGCCTGGACCGCGCCGTGATCGACGAGTTCGTCGGCGACATCCGACCGCGTCTCGGCGTTGACATGCGTCTGCCAGCCGATCGTCAGGAGCGCCTGTTCGACGCCGCCGTGCGGCGCGCGGTAGGGGATCTCCACCACGTCGACGCGCTGCTCGTTCGACAGCGCGACCCCGAGCCGGACGACGGCATCGGCGATCCGGTCGCCCGTCAGGTATGCGCCTGTCCCGTTCGTCAGAAGTTTCATGAGTTCACCCGGCCTTCCTGGAGAGAACGCCGGGGTCCGGGGCGCGCGCGGCCAGTCTACGCTCCGCGCTTCGAGGTGTCAGCCGGGGAGCTCGCCCGTGGCCGGTTCGCCGATGCGCAGCTCGCGATTGACCAGTCGCGCCGCGACGGAACTCAGCGGAAGCTGGTGGCGGCGAGCGTACGCGCGGATGATCTGGAAGGCGTCGTCGATGGGAACGCCGTTCGTGAAAGCGACCACGCCCTTCGCCTGCTCGATGGTGATCCGCGACTGCAGCGCTTGCTGCAACTGCCGCGCCAGCAGCTCCGACTCCCGCAGCGTGCGCTCGTGCAGGATGCCGATCGTCGCGACATCCGCGAAGGCCCGCGCCGCGGTCACGTCGAACTCGTCCGGCGGCCCCTCCTTCTCGCGGAGGAGGTTGAGCGCTCCGATCGTGGTGTCGCGGAGGCGCAGCGGCACGGCATCGGTCGCGCCGAATCCGTGGGCGGTCGCGCTGTCGCGGAAGGCGCCCCATTCCTCAGAGACCGACGGGATGGAGGCCACCGACACGAAGGTGCCCCGGCGGTAGCACTCGATGCAGGGGCCGGCCTGCGCCCCGAGCTGCATCAGTTCCACGAGGCGACTGGCCTCACTGGTCGAGGCGACGACCTGCAGCTCCCCTTCGTCATCGGCGAGGAGGATGCCGGCGGCCGAGATCCCCAGCACGTCGTGGCACGCGTCCACGAGCGACTGGAGAAGGTCGACGACGTCGTAGTCATCCACCATGGTGTCCGCCAGCATGGCGAAGGTCTGGAGCAGACGGCTGTCACGCGAGGTCTTCGTCAAGACTCGACCTCGATCCTGTTGTCCTGCCGCGTGAACCGGAGTGTTCCGGCGACGACGTCCTTCGCGACATCCGCCATCGTCCTGCCCGTCGCGAAGGCCTGTCCCTGGATCACGAGTTGAGCGTCCTCGGGCGACAGCTCGAGCTGGGCGAGCACGACCCCCGTGGCCTGATGCACGACGCGCCGCGAGAGCGGCTGCTGCAGGCTCTCTTCGCGAGCGTGCTCATCGAGTGCCAGCCGCAGCACGTGCCGGCTGATGACGAACGCCAGGGCCGAGGCCCGCTGCTCGTGGTCGGGATCGAGAGCAGTGGGCTCTCGCGAGTACAGGTCGACCGCACCGATGCGCAGCGCACCGACGACCAGCGGGAACGCGAACAGCGAACTGACTTCCTCGCCCTCGAGAGCGCCGACGAAGGCCGGCCATCGCCGGCGGCCCGCCACGCGGAGGGATGTCTCCCCCACGGGACGCGCATTGCGCATGGCGTCCCAGCACGGGCCTTCACCGAGGTCGAACTGCAGTTCGTCGAGGCGCGCCGCCCGGCCGTCGGTCGCCGACAGCGTCTCGCTTCCGAAGACCTCACCGAGCGTCGACACGGCGGCACCCGTGATCGGCAGGAACTCCACGAACGGGATGCTGAAATCCTCCGGCCGACCGCCGGTTTGCTCGAGGTGCGCCAGCGCGGCGGCGAAATTGCTGCTCATCATTCTCCCTTCCCCACGTTACCGGCGTGAGCGCTGCCTGCCCAGCGCTCAACGCGAGGGGGCGCGAAGAAGCACCGATCGGGTGCATTCTGGCTTCGAGCACATGTAGGTCGGGAGGAGACTCGCACTCCGGCTCGTTGCTCTGATCCCGGCATCCGGAGGTCTCATGGGCAAGTTCATCTACGAGGGCACGATCAAAGTCGACTTCGACGACCGCGTCCTGGCTCACCTGATGGTGGTGATCAGCGCGAAACTGCGTCGCAGCGAATCCTTCTCTTTCACCTGGAAGGACGACCCCAGCATCGGCAACGGGCGCACGACGGTCTGGATCCACTCGCACGCCTCGCTCGTCTACAAGTTCTACGGCAGCCGGCAGCCGCCGATCAACCGGGCCTGGGTGGAGGCGCTCATCTACACCGCCAACTCGGTCTCGGGACTGCACATCGTGCCCGAACCGCCGGAGCACACCGAGGAGACACACCCCCACCACGAGCTGTGATGCCGTCGACGGCGCGGGAGAGCGCGGTCCGCCCGGGCAGCGAGCGGGCGCGTTGTTAGCACGCGTGCCGACGGGGTGCAATGGCGTGGGCGAGTCCTTCCCGACGCGGCACCCTGGAGGGCATGGTCTTCCTCGGATATCACGCATCCCACGAGCAGCTGCCGCCCTCGCGCCTTCTCGCCGCCGTCCAGGAGGCGGAGCGCGCGGGGTTCGACGGGGCGATGTGCTCCGATCACCTCGCACCGTGGGGCTTGGCGCAGGGAGAGTCCGGCTTCGCCTGGAGCTGGCTGGGTGCGGCGCTCGCCACGACGTCGTTCCCCATGGGCATGGTGTCCGCCCCCGGACAGCGGTATCACCCGGTCATCGCCGCCCAGGCGCTGGCGACGCTCGCCGAGATGTTCGACGGGCGCTTCTGGTGCGCGCTCGGGTCGGGCGAGGCCCTCAACGAGCACGTCACGGGCGACACCTGGCCCGAGAAGCCCGAGCGGCAGGACCGCCTGGTTCAGGCGGCCGACGTCATGCGGCGGCTCATCGCCGGCGAGAGGGTGACGCACGACGGGGCGTTCCAGGTGCACGACGCCCGCGTGTGGTCACGGCCGCAGAACCCTGCGCCGCTGCGCGCGGCCGCCGCCTCGGCCGAGACGGCGGCGTGGGCCGCATCCTGGGCCGACGGCGTCGTGACGGTCGGTCATGACGTCGAGACGGTCGGGCGCATCCTGTCGGCATACCGGGATGCCGGGGGCCGAGGGCCGTGCGCCGTGCAGGTGCATGTCAGCCTCGCCGACTCCCACTCCGAAGCGCTGCGGACGGCGGGCGACCAATGGCGCCAGGCGACCGTCGACCCCGCTCTGATGTGGGAGCTCATGCAGCCGGAGGACTTCGACCGGCTCGCCGACCCCGACGACACCGCAGCGCTCGAGCGCGGCATCCTCATCTCGGCCGATGAGCAGGATGTCGCCGAACGCCTCGGCGCACTGGTCGCCGCCGGCGCCGACGAGCTCTTCCTCCACCCCGTCGGGAAAGACCAGAGTTCCTTCCTGGAGCGTGCGCGAGAAGGGCTCCTGGACTCGATCAGGGAACACGCGTGAAGCTCGCCGACACCGGCGGGTGGAAGACCGCCCTTGTGATCGCGAATGACACGGGTGTCAATCCCCTGACGTGAGCACCGGCTCGAGCGGGAGCATCGGGAAGCAGGAGGGAGTGCGCGATGGATGAATTCACCCCGGAGGAGGCCGGCCCTCGCCGCGGCGAAGCCGTGGTGTTCTGGTCGTGGATCACGGTCCTGGCCGTCGGCCTCGCGTACATGATCATGATTCCCTTGGTCGGACGGTGAGCCATGCGACAGCTTCGCGACAACGCCCTCAGCCTCGTCTTCGGCGCCCTGTTCGTGCTGGCACTCGTGGGGCAGTCCGTGGCCGGCTGGTTCGAGAACAACGAACGGCTGGCGCAGCACGGGATGCCGCCCGAGGCGTTCGGAGCCTTCGTGACGTCGTCGGACTTCGTCGTCGACGTCGCCGAGAACTGGCAGTCGGAGTTCCTGCAGTTCTTCCTCTTCATCGCCGCGACGATCTGGTTCGTGCAGCGCGGTTCGCCGGAGTCGAAGAAACCGGGTGACGAGGGCCCCGGCACCGACGAGGATCAGATGGTCGGCGAGCACGCGCAACCCGACTCCCCTTCGTGGGCACGGGCCCGCGGCATCCGTCAGACGATCTTCTCCAACTCGCTGCTGCTGGTGATGGGAACGGTGTTTCTGCTCTCGTGGCTGGCCCAGTCCCTGGCGGGGAACGTCGTGATGAACTCGGAGAACGCCGAACACGGGCAGCCGTCCATTCCGTGGGTGGAATACATCGGCACGCCTGACTTCTGGAACCGGACACTGCAGAACTGGCAGTCCGAGTTCCTGGCCGTCGGCGCCATGATCGCACTGTCGATCTTCCTGCGCCAGCGCGGCTCGAGCGAGTCCAAGCCTGTGGGTCTTCCTCACCACGCCACCGCCACGGAGAGCGAGTAGGCCGGCATGGCGGTGGAAGAGTTGTGGCTGGTGCGGCACGGCGAGAGCGTCGGCAATGTCGCCGCCACCCAGGCCGAGATCGACGGCGTCGACCGGATCCCGCTCGACATCCGCGACGCCGACGTGCCGCTCTCGCCCACCGGTGAGGAGCAGGCGCAGGCTCTCGGCCGATGGCTCGACGGGCATCGCGACGACGTCGACCTCTTCTGGGTCTCGCCGTACGCGCGGGCACGGCAGACCCTCGCGCTCGCGCTCGGCGATGCCGAGCCCGCTGTTCCCGTGACGGCCGACGAACGGCTGCGCGACCGCGAGCTCGGCGTGCTCGACCTGCTGACGCGCAGCGGGGTCGCGCGCCTGCACCCCGAAGAGACGGAGCGCAGGCTTCACCTCGGCAAGTTCTACCACCGCCCGCCCGGCGGCGAGTCGTGGGCCGACGTGGCACTGCGCCTGCGGTCGTTCCTGCGCGACGGCCTCGACCAGCCGGGCCGGCGCGCGCTGCTCGTCGCGCACGACGCGATCGTGATGCTGCTGCTCTACATCCTGCTGCCGATGCGCGAGGAGGAGCTCCTCGACTTCGCGGCCGGGCATACCGTGCTCAACGCCTCGGTCACGCACCTCGTGAGAACGTCGGACGGCTGGCACCTGGAGGCCTTCGCCGACGTGACCCACCTGCAGCGCGAGGGCGCCGAGGTCACCGTCCATCCCGGGAATCCCGATGTCGAGCCCGAGTGAGCCCGTCACCGAGGCCGTGCTGCAGGAGTGGGGCCTCCCGGCGCCCGGCGACTCGAAGAAGACTCGCGGCGAGATCGTGATCGTCGGGGGCGCGCGCAGTTCCCCCGGCGCCGTCATCCTGGCCGGCGAAGCCGCGCTCCGCGTCGGCGCCGGCCGCGTCGCCCTCGCGGTGCCGGGATCGATCGACGCCCACGTCGGCATCGCACTGCCCGAGGCCGGCATCTACGCGCTGCCCGACGACGCCGATGCGCCGCTCGAGGGGAGGCTGGGAGAGCACCTCGGCTCCGCCGACGCGGTGCTGATCGGTCCGGGCTTCGACGATCCCGCCGAGACGCGGGCGACGGTGCTCGCCGTCGCGGAGACGGGTCCGGCTCGCCTCGTGCTGGACGCGTTCGCTGTGGGAGTGCTGCCCGACGTGGACCGGAGCGCACTGCCGGGCACGATCATCCTCAGCGCGAACAAGGAGGAAGCAGCCATCCTCCTGGGTCGGCCTCTCGCCGGCACCGACGACGATCCCACGGATCTCCTCGAGATCGCGCGACGATTCGACGCCGTCGTCAGCTGCTACGGGCTCACCGCGCACCCGGACGGACGCTCGTGGCGGATCGACGAGGGTGGTCCGGGTCTCGGGACGTCCGGCAGCGGCGACGTGCGCGCAGGCGCGATCGCCGGCTTCGCCGCCCGCGGAGTGGAGCCCGAAAGGGCTGCGGTCTGGGGCGCGTGGACCCACGCCCGTGCAGGAGTGCGGCTCACCGAGCGCATCGGCCTCGGCTTTCTTGCGCGCGAGCTCGCGGCGGAGCTCACCCCGACGGTGAAGGACGTCCTGCAACTGCGCGAATGAGCGGTCCGCCGGCAACTGGCAACGGCGTGGCCCTCCACTCGCGCGAATCGATCAACGCGGAGCGCGCACGCGCAGCGCCCGGAAGTAGCGCCGTCGCGCCACTTGCTGCGCCATCAGCAGCGCGGGGTAGGCGGCCCGCCACCCCCGCTGCGAGCCGGCGCGCGTGAGGGAGCGGATCGTCAGGATCACGGCGTCGCCGTCACGGTGGACGATGAACGCCTCCTCGCCGCTGACGGGGTGGCCTGGCAGCGTCCGATAGGCGAATCCGACGCGGTCCCCGGTCTCCACCACCTCCACGACCTCGACGGGTTCTCGGACCGACAGGCCGAACGGGTGCGCCATGATGATGGGCCGGTCCCCCGCGGCGACCCGCTCGCCCGGCGTCACCGTGAAGCCGCTGCGGGTCTTGATCCCCCACTGCAGCACCTCGCGGGTCGCCCAGCGCCAGACGTCGTCGCCGCGACCCAGCTCCGCCGACTTCTCCCAGCGACGGAACCCGGTGCTCGGTGCACGCCAGTGGGGGTCCGCAGGCCGAGTCAGCGACATCCGCTCATCGGGGAGCATTCTCCGATGATCTCACCGTCCTGCGCTTGATCGCGTGCCCACCGGATGCGTGCGGTGATCCTCATCCCTTCGGAAGGCTGGCCGACAGGCGCGAACCGGTCCAGAGTGGTGGAGGTACTCTCGTCGGCGGGCGACTCCGCCATGCGGAAGCGGCCGCCTGCGGTGAGGAGCAAAGGTGCACGACGACCGGTCGCATGTGGAGGCACGTCTGCGACGTGTCATCCGGGAGCGGCTCGAACCCGCGGTGTACCCGGAGTTCCGCGCGCTGCGGGTCGAGCACTGGTCGGTTCCTGACGAGCCCGTGCCGTTCTCGGAGGCCATCGATCGCGACTACGAACCGACCCCGCCGGGCTGGGCCTGGGGGCGCGCCTGGAGCTCGACCTGGTTCCGGCTCTCGGGCCGGCTGCCGGAGGGGTGGAGCAGGGGGCACACCGAGATCGTCTGCGACCTCGGCTTCACGGCGGATCACCCGGGCTTCCAGGTCGAGGGCCTGGCGTATCGCCCGGACGGCAGCATCCTCAAAGCGGTGTCACCGCGCAGCCACCACCTGCCGCTCGATGCAGCCGCGGGCGACGATCTCACGCTGTACATCGAGGCCGCCGCCAACCCCGACATCGCGGGCGAGTGGACGTTCGCGACGACGCAGCTGGGCGACAAGCCGACCTCGGGCGACGCCCCGCTGTACAGACTCGGCGTCATCGGCTTCGCCCGGCGCGACGAGACCGTCTGGGAACTGCTGCAGGACATCCGCGTCCTCAGCGGCCTGCTCAGCGAAGTGCCGCAGGACTCACCACGGCACCACACCGTCGTGCGCGGCCTCGAGCGGATGCTCGACACGCTCGACCCCGACGACATCGAGGGCACCGCGACGCGCGCCCGCGAGGTCATCGCACCGCTGCTCGCCTCCCCCGCCCACGCCTCCAGCCATCGCCTCGTGGCGGTCGGCCACGCGCACATCGACTCGGCGTGGCTGTGGCCGACGCGCGAGACCATCCGCAAGGTCGCGCGGACCTTCGCCAACGCGCTGGACCTTATGCAGCGGCATCCGGAATTCATCTTCGCCGCCTCGTCCGCCCAGCAGTACGCGTGGCTCGAGCAGCACTACCCCGACCTGTTCGAGCGGGTGCGCGAGCAGGTGCGGGCCGGCAGGTTCGTGCCCGTCGGGGGCATGTGGGTCGAGTCCGACACCAACATGCCCGGCGGCGAGTCGATGATCCGCCAGTTCCTCCACGGCAAGCGGTTCTTCCGCGAACGCTTCGGGATCGAGACCGAAGAGGTCTGGCTCCCCGACTCGTTCGGCTACTCCGCAGCTCTGCCGCAGATCGTGCGCGGCACCGGCAATCGCTGGTTTCTGACGCAGAAGCTCTCGTGGAGTCAGGTCAACCGGCTGCCGCACCATACGTTCTGGTGGGAGGGGATCGACGGCACGCGGGTGTTCACGCACCTGCCCCCTGCCGACACGTACAGCTCCGAACTGACCCCGTCCGAGCTGCTGTATGCCGAGCGGAACTTCAAGGACGCCGGTGCCGCGACGACATCGCTGGTGCCGTTCGGGTTCGGCGATGGGGGCGGTGGTCCGACCCGCGAGATGCTGGCCGCGGCGGAGCGGTCGCGCAGCCTGGAAGGGCTCCCCCGCGTCGTGATCGGCTCGCCGCGCCGCTTCTTCACGGAGGCCGAGGCCGAGTATCCCGACGCACCGGTGTGGGCGGGCGAGATGTACCTCGAGCTGCACCGGGGGACGTACACGTCGCAGCTGCGCACCAAGCAGGGCAACCGAAGGAGCGAACAGCTCCTCCACGAGGCGGAGCTCTGGTCGGCGACGGCCGCGATCCGCACTGGGCAGCCGTACCCCTACAACGAGCTGCGGCGCGCGTGGGAGACCGTGCTTCTCCTGCAGTTCCACGACATCCTCCCGGGCAGCTCGATCGCCTGGGTTCACCGCGAGGCCGAACGCGACCACGCACGGGTCCACGGCGAACTCACGGCCATCGTCGATCGGAGCCTGGCGGCGCTGGTCGGCTCCGGATCGACGGAGCTTCTCGCCAACCCGATGCCCGTGGCCGGCGTGGGGATCGAGGCGTTCGGCATCGGCACGCCGGTCGAGGCGGCATCCGCGGCGACGTGTGAGCGGATGCCGGACGGCGGCGTCGTGGTCGACAACGGCGTGCTGAGAGCCGTCATCGACGCATGCGGCCTCGTCGTCTCGCTCGTCGACGCGTCCTCGGGCCGCGAGGCGGTTGCCCCGGGCGGCGCCGCGAATCGGCTGGTGCTGCACCGCGACACGCCGAACGAGTGGGATGCCTGGGACATCGACGACCACTACCGACGCAACGCCACTCCGCTCGATGGCGCCCCCGATTCGCTGGACATGATCACCGGTGAGGACGGCGCGGTGACGGTCACCGTGGTGCGTTCCTTCGGGTCGTCGCGTACGACGCAGCGACTCACCCTGTCGCCGGGCGCGCCCGCGCTGGATCTCGAGGTGACCGTCGACTGGCACGAGAGCCAGAAGCTCCTGAAGCTGTACGTCGACATCGATGTGCATGCCGACGTCACGGCAGCCGAGACGCAGTTCGGCCACGTCCATCGCGTCACGCACGAGAACACCTCGTGGGAGGCCGCGCGGTTCGAGTTCTGCGCGCACCGGTGGGTGCACGTCGGCGAGCCCGGCTACGGCATGGCGGTCGCCAACGACTCCACCTACGGGCACGACGCCCGCCGGACGTCGCGTACCGGAGGTGGACGCTCCACCACCCTCGGCATGTCGCTCATCCGTGCACCCCGCTTTCCCGACCCCGTGGCCGACCAGGGCACGCACACCATTCGTGTCTCGCTGCGGCCGAATGCCGGCATCCGTGATGCCGTTGCCGAGGGATACCGGCTCAACCGGCCCGTGCGGCGCGTCGTCGGCGACCACCCGGCCGCCCCGCTGTTCGCCGTCCGCAGCGACACGGTCGTGGCCGAGACCGTCAAGCTGGCGGACGATGAGTCCGGCGACGTGATCCTCCGCCTCTACGAGTCGGCCGGCGGGCGCGGATCGGTGACCGTGACGGCGCTGTTCGACGCGGCGAGCTGCGAACGCACCGATCTGCTCGAACGCCCGATCGGCGACGCGCGGGATGCGGCATCCGCAACGCTCGAGCTGCGGCCGTTCGAGATCGCCACCCTGCGCTACCGACCCGCGGCTGTGGCGGAGGCCGCCGACGCACCCGCCCCCTGACCGCCCAGCGGCCTGAGGGCGACGAACTACGATGACGCCATGTCGACGCGCGGGCCGTATGCCAAGAGTGCAGCGAAACGGGAGCAGATCCTGCGTATCGCGCTGGATCACTTCACCCGGGATGGCTACGATCGCGTGTCGGTGCGGGAGGTCGCCCGCGAAGCGGGGATGACCCAGGCCGGGCTGCTCCACCACTTCGCCACGAAGCGCGATCTCTTCCTCGAGGTCATCAAGTGGCGGCACACGAAGGACGCGGACCGCTTCGAGCCCGGTACGCGGGCGGTCGACACCCTGATCGACGCCGCCGGCTGGAACTCGCTCGAGCCGGGCCTCGTGAGGCTGTACGTGCTGCTCTCGGCGGAGGGCACCATTGAGCCCGGACCCGGGCACGACTTCTTCACAGAACGGTACGACCGCACGCTCGGCGCTCTCAGCGACGACATCGCGCAGCGGCAGGCGGAGGGATCGGTGCGCACCGACTATGCGGCCCCCGAGCTCGCGTCGCTCCTCGTCGCCGCCGCCGACGGCCTTCAACTGCAGTGGCTGCTGAACCCGGAATCGGTGGACATGCGAGAACGCCTGCGACGCCTGTGGGAAGGTCTGGCGACTCCTGGCCAGGGCGTCGAGTAGGAGCCGGCAAGTTCGAAGAATATAGAAAACCTATCGTTGACCGTTTTTCGTTGATATGGTGCCTTCACCGCGGCCGTCTCGCCGCGCTCCACGGTGATGTGGAATCACTCAACGAAAGAGTCAGACATGAAACGGAGACTCGGCATTTCCGCCGTCGTCGCCTCCGGCGTCGCATTCGCCGCGTTGGCACCCGCCCCCGCCCAGGCATCGGACCCGCAGCCGCGGATCATCGACACGACAGTGATCACCCAGGTCACCCCGCTCGGCTACAAGGTCACAGGTCTCGCTCTCGAATACGACGGGGCGATCGACCTCGGCACCGCCGACGTCGACGAA
>Ga0247819_10001390_pt1 | contig 13158 bp, 15 predicted proteins | sample 13C_Xylose_Day6_FD_193428 | JGI IMG/M metagenome (GOLD analysis project Ga0247819, IMG submission 193428) | Soil microbial communities from agricultural site in Penn Yan, New York, United States - 13C_Xylose_Day6 | ecosystem: Environmental > Terrestrial > Soil > Agricultural land | place: USA... | reverse complement strand
GACGGCAGCGGCGCAACCAACACAAGCGGCAGCACCGACAGCACAGCCAGCGGCGAAGACAACGGTGCCGGCGGCCAGGCCGTCTTCTGGCCGGGGAGGCGCTTGCGCGTCAGCTTCGGCTGGCGCGTCTGTGGCTCGGCGGGGCAGGCCGCATCGATCTGCCGGCGGCTGTATTCCGGTACATAGGTGCCCTTGGGAATGACCAGATGCCATTCGTCCTCGGCGCCATCGGTCTCGTAATAGGCCTTGAGCAATTTGCGCAGCTTGCCGGCATGCACCCGCACCAGCGGATCGCTGTCGGCATTGAACGCCTGAGGGCGGTCGAAGACGTCGATGGCGATCGAATAGCCCTTCAATTGCGGGCCTTCGCCGATCATCTCCTTTTCGACCACATAGGCGAGAAAAGCGCGCAGGCGTTCGGAACGCGCGAAAGACTTGCTCTCGAGGATACGGCGAAGGTTTTGCCGTATCGTCTCGTCGCAGGGTCTTTCGACCGCCATCATCAATTGTTGCTCCAGGTTCATTCGTCGCGAAACTTTATGAAAGAGATCGAAGGGCAGATCTGCCGCAATTCGATATGATTCGGAAATTTAGGCTCAAAAAAAGCTGTTGTCAGGATGCTTGACCCCAAATTTGAGATTTATCTGAAATAAACTCAAAATTGCGACCGTCCCCTGTGGCAGAACGCATCGGTTTTTGCCTTGGTTGATGGGTCTTGCTGGACGCACTGCATGTTAGGCCCCACTAATGTCAAGGTTTCGTCAAGGCATGGCCGGCAAACAAGCGACGCCGGAGCCGACTTTCGCTGGCGCACGTACTCTTTGGAATTGCTGCATAATCTTGGTCCAAACTGTTTTCTGTTTTTACAATTATGCAGTAGAACATTGCATTGACATTGCCCGCCTCTGGAAAGTTCCGACATGCCCGCAAAACTGTCCGTGAATCTGAATGCCGTTGCCATGCTGCGCAACCGGCGCGATCTTCCCTGGCCGTCCGTCACTGCGCTCGGCCGCATTGCTCTTGAAGCCGGCGCAAGCGGGCTGACGGTGCATCCGCGCCCCGACCAGCGCCATGTGCGCTTCTCCGATCTGCAGCCGATCCGCGATCTCATCGACGACGAATTCTCAGCGACCGAGTTCAACATGGAAGGCTACCCGAACGAGGAGTTTCTACGCCTCGTCGAAACGCACGAGCCGGAACAGGTGACGCTGGTACCTGACGATCCGGCGCAGGCGACCTCAGACCATGGCTGGGACTTCCGCAAGAACCACAACCTGCTCGGCAGCGTCGTTGGTCGGCTGAAGAAAAAGGGCTTTCGCGTTTCGCTGTTTGCCGATGGCGACGAGGACACCGAGGCGCTACGCATTGCCAAGGAGACGGGTGCCGACCGCATCGAGCTTTATACCGGCCCCTATGGCGGTTGCTATGACGACCCCGAGAAGGCGGAAAAGATTGCCGCCGAACTCGGCCGCACGGCGGAAATCGCCGCCAGCCTCGGGCTCGAGGTCAATGCCGGGCACGACCTGACAGTCGCCAATCTGCCGCTGCTCGCCAGGCACATCCCCAACCTCGCCGAAGTGTCGATCGGCCATGGCCTGACGGCAGATGCGCTGGAGTATGGCATGGCCGAAACCGTGCGCCGCTTCCGCCGCGCCTGCGGCCAGACGGTTTGAAGCCACCATTTGCAGGCGACGCAGTCCCTGACGGGCGCGCCATTCAGAGCGGCAGGCGGGCGCGGAGCCCATGGGGACGTCGCGAGTTTCGCGACGTATTCCGCAAGCGCTGGCATGGCGGAATGTTCACTCTTGCAGCGCCGCGCGGCGCTGTAACATTTTAAAATTTCTGCATAATTTTCTCCGTCGATCGATTCCGATTTAAGGCGCGCCATGCAGTTGCTGTGTCGCGAAAACCGGACCGACGAGGCGAAATTCATGAGATTGCCGATATGAAAGACATTTTCGTCGTCACCCACACTCAATCCATCCACCACGAAGAGGACAAGGTGGGAGGCTGGTACGACACCGACCTGACAACTCGCGGCCACGAGGACGCGGCGGCAACTGCCGAGCAGCTGCTGGACCTCATCGGCGGGAACGAGGTGGAGATCCATAGCTCGGATCTTCGCCGCGCATCGCAGACGGCGGCTGCCATTGCAAAGCGCTTCCAGCGGCCGGTGACGGAGACCGCCGATCTCAGGGAAATCAGCTACGGTGTGGCGGGCGGCAAACCCCAGGCGTGGCTCGACGCACGGTATAGCCCGGCGCCGGACGACAACCGGCTCGATTACCATTGCGGCATCGATGGCGCGGAAACCCGGCGCGACGTGGCAGCCCGTGTCTACCCTTGCGTGAACGCGATCGTCGAGCGGCCTTGCGAGACACAGATCATCGTGACCCATGGCTTTACACTCACGCTGGTCCTTGCCGCGTGGATGAAGATACCGATCGATGCCTCGGGCTTCCTGAGTTTCCCGGCAAAATCCGGGAGCATCACGCATCTGCGCCAGGACGATTTCTTCCGAAATCGGGCAGTCATCAGCCTGGCGGATGCCTCCCACCTGAACTCCTGAGCGCCGTGAAACCGAGACGCTGAACTTTCAGGAGCAAAGTTTCTCGAACGAGTCTTGCGACTGGCGCGCGCAAACCTGCGGCTTGACTGCTATAGGTCGAGCCTATCTTTTCCTTTGTGTGCGGCTAATGACATCTCCCACCAGTTTCCGCGAGCGTATCGCTCTCTATGCCCTTCTGACCTCGCTAACCTCCATCAGCATCGATGCGCTGTTGCCGGGCTTGCGTCAGATCGGGGCCGATGTCGGCGTTGCGCCGCCGCTCTCTACCCAGCACATCATATCGCTTTTCATCCTCGGCATGGCGTTCGGAGAGTTGCTGCTGGGCCCGCTCTCCGACGCGATGGGACGAAAGAAAGCGCTTGTTCTGGGCCTTGGCGTCTATGCGCTCGGTACGGTCATCGCCATGGTGGCAGGCTCACTCGAAATGGTGATTCTCGGCCGATTTCTTCAGGGGGTCGGCGTCTCCGGACCGAAGATCGCCACGCGGGCGATGATCCGCGACCAGTTCGAGGGCGATGCCATGGCCCGCGTCATGTCATTCATGTTCACGCTCTTCATTCTCGTGCCGATGCTGGCTCCGACGTTGGCGCAGGGTATCATCGCGGTCGGCGGCTGGCGCAGCGTCTTCGTGGTCTATCTCGCTGTGGCAGGCCTTCTCGGGTTGTGGCTGGTCATGCGGCAACCGGAAACATTGCCGGCCGGGAAACGCATTCCCTTTCGTCCGAGGCTTCTGCTGTCGAACGGGCGGCGTATCCTGTCAAATCGGCGCGTGACGCTGCTGATCGTGGCGACCGGGCTCGTCTTCGGTGCGCAGCTCCTTTACCTCAGCACGGCGGCCGATCTCTTCTTCGATGCCTATGGGATCGGACAAACCTTCCCATTGTATTTTGCGATGCTGGCCACAGGGATCGGGCTTGCTTCGTTCCTCAACGCAAAACTTGTGCAGCGCTTTGGGGCGGAGACAATGGCACGCTATGGTTTTGTCGGGCTGGCGACGGCGGGACTGATGATGCTGGCGGCATCCATTTTTTGGGGCGGACGGCCGCCACTGACCGTGCTGATGGTGCTCGGCTTTGCGGCGTTCTTTGCAGTCGGGGTGCTGTTCGGCAACCTGAACGCCATGGCTATGCGCTCGCTTGGCCAGGTTGCGGGCCTCGGCGCATCGTTGATCGCCTCCGGATCGAGCCTGATCGCGACCCTGTTTGCCATCGGTCTGGGCGCCTTTTACAACGGCACGACGCTGAACCTGTCGGCGGGTTTCTTCCTCGCGGGCATCAGCGCTCTCGTTCTGGCCGAGATCGCGGTGCGGGGAGATGTCGGGCCGGTGGAGGCCGTCCGATAACGATAGAGGGCTGCGAAGATTGGGCAGGCCGTGGGGAAAGCTTGGAAGCAATGGGGTGTTGGCGGACCGAAAGCCGGCATTTGCCGGCCCGGCTGATGACAAACGACCGAGATCCCCTGTTTGATGCGAGAGACATCCCGTCCTTCTCATCCTCGCCCTTGTGGCGGGGATCCAGTGACCCGACGTCTGTCGGGTCAAAAGACCTTTCAGCCCAAAGACTTGGGCTGGCTAGAATCCTGTGACAGGCACAGGAATGAGGGCGCTTACCATTCAGCCGGCAAGTCTTGCCCTGCTGGCTTCGAGGAAGGCGGTGAGCGGCAGGGGGGTGGCGCCGGTCAGGGTCGTCACGTCGCTCGTCACCATGTCGATATGGCCCTCGCGGGTGTTGGCGTCGAAGGAGACGACGATCGGGATGAGGAAGTCGGGCAGGCCCGCGCCCTTCAGCCCGCCGGCCAGCGCGTCGTCGGAAATGTGGACGACGTCGAGCGGCTTGCCGGCAGCCTTGGAGACGAGAGCGGCGATCTCGTCGGTCGAGCGCAGCTCCGGGCCGGTCAGCGTGAACGTGCGGCTTTCATCGCCGGCTGAAAGCAGGGCTGCTGCGGCGGCCTTTGCGGCATCGGCGCGGGCGAGGTGGGCGAGGCGGCCCTTGCCCGAGGACGAGTACCACTGTCCGGTTTCCAGCGCATGCGGCAGCGCCATGAACAGGTTTTCCATATACCAGCCGTTGCGCAGGATCGTGTAGGGGATGCCGGTTGCCTTGATGGCGTTTTCGGTGCCGAGATGATCGGGCGCAAACGGGATGACCGAGGTCTCCGGGTTCGGCATCGAGGTGTAGAGGATGTGCTTGGCGCCGGCCTTCTTCGCGGCCGCGACGGCTGCCAGATGCTGATGCAGGCGCTTGCCCGGCTGGTCGAGCGCATCGGTGGAGATGATCAGGATGCGGTCGGCGCCGGCAAAGGCCCGGTCGAGCGAGGCCGGATCGTCGAAGTCGGCGACACGTGCCTGCACGCCCTTGCCGACATAGTCGGAAAGCTTTGCCGTATCGCGGCTGGTGGCGATGATGTTGGCCGGCTGGACCTTGCCGGATGCAAGCAGCGCATCGAGCACGAGCTTGCCGAGCTGGCCGGTGGCGCCGGTCACGAGCAATGTATCGGACATGAACTTTTCCTTTTTCTCTGTGATGCCAGCCGACGCTTCGGGAGGGAAAGCACGTCTGCCGGTTGTTGGTCTCTTTTTGAGAGTTGCTCTAATCTAGTAATCTGGTAAGAGCTGTAAAGGAGGCAGTTTTTTCTGCCGTGGTTACAAAAAGGGTACCGGCCCATGAACAAGCTCAGTGGTGATGTGAAGGGCAAGCGCGTGGCGATGGTCTGCGGCGTGCCGATGGATGTCGAGAATTGCCCGGTGCGCGACGTCATGGACAACATCGGCGGCAAGTGGAACTCGCTGATGATCCTGTCGCTGGCCGACGGGGCGTTGCGCTTCTCGGAACTTCGGCGGCTGATCCCCGATATCTCCCAGCGCATGCTGACGCAGACGCTGCGCGACCTGCAGCGCGACGGCTATATCAGTCGCACGGTCTTTCCGACGCAGCCGCCGAGCGTGGAATATGCGCTGACCGATCTCGGGCGCTCGTTGCACGAATTGCTGAAGCATTTTGTCGATTGGTCGGCTGCCAACCATGTGGCAATCCGCGCCTCGCGCCAGGCCTATGACGGCGCGCCTTGAGCGGCTATTGCTGACTGCATGAAGAGACTCGATATCGGTATTGCCGGCGCCGGGCCGGCCGGGCTTGCCTCGGCGCTTTTGCTTGCGCGGCAGGGCCACCGCGTTGAAATCCTGGAACGTTTCGCGGACGTCGCGCCGGTCGGCTCCGGGCTGATGCTGCAGCCGACGGGGCTGACGGCGCTCGCCGCGCTCGGGTTGCTTCAGCCGATCATGGCGCTCGGCAGCCGCATCGACCGGCTGCACGGCGCCGATGCCAGGAGCGGCCGCACGGTGCTCGACGTGCGCTATGACGCGCTTGCGGGCGGTCGCTTCGGGCTGGCCGTTCAGCGCGCAGCGCTGTTCGGCGTGTTGCATGATGCAGTTACAGCGGCCGGCATTGCCATTCGCACCGGCATGACGCTGACCGCGGCCAAGACCTCGGGCGAAAAGGCGGTGCTGACGGATGCCGCCGGCCAGGAGGCGGGGCGCTATGATCTCGTCATCGACGCGACCGGTGCCCGCTCGACCATTGCGGCGGGTGCCGCGACGGCGCCCGGCGTGCGCGAGCTTGCCTATGGCGCCTTCTGGGCGACGCTCGACAGTGACGGCCTGACCCATGATCCAAACGCACTGACACAGCGCTACGACCGCGCCAAGGTGATGATCGGCATCCTGCCGGCGGGCCGGGCGCGACCGAAGGCGCGAGACCATGTTGCCTTCTTCTGGAGCGTCAAGGTCGGCGATGCCGACGCCGTGAAGGCGGCGGGTCTGGACAGATGGAAGGCGGCAATTCGCGACTACTGGCCGGATTGCGCGCCGCTGCTCGACCAGATCGACGATTGGGACCAACTGACGCTGGCGCGCTATGCCCACCGCACCTTGCGCCCGCCGACGTCGGGCCGCGTCGCTTTTGTCGGCGACAGCGCGCATTCGACCAGCCCGCAACTGGGGCAGGGCGCCAACATGGCGCTGATCGATGCGGCGACGCTTGCCCACACTTTGTCGCTTACCGACGATATCGACGCGGCGCTGGCCGCGTATGGCCGGGCGAGGCGCAACCATATGGCGCTGTTCCAGCTGCTGTCGCTGGCGTTCACGCCCTTCTACCAATCGGACTCCGCAGCGCTTGCCTGGCTGCGCGACCGGCTGGTGGCAACGATCGCGCGCATTCCGCCTTCGCCGGCGCTGCTCGCCTCGATAGTTTCGGGCACGCTGATCGACCCCTTTGCAGCCGCGGGCCTCAAGGAGTGCGACTGGCAGGCGATATGCGCGCAGCCGGTCGCCGAAAGCGCTGTCGCCGTGCCCGCCTGAGCGTACCGCGAGACCGCGCATCCGCGTGCAAACCCTGTATAAGGCCCGCTCAGCATAATTCCTCAAGTTGGATTCGATTTAAGGAATTATGCAGCAAATATAAGGTGTTACGGCGTCCTTTGCGCGTCATGGACGCGCGGCGCTGTAGAGGGACGGAAATGCCGACCCTCAAATGGTTCTTTGCGTTGGCGAGGTGTTGTGATGACAGAATTTGTGGCTGCGGTTCTGGTGCATGTCGCCGATGTGGATGCAGGGCTTTCCTGGTATCAGCGCGCCTTCCCAAGCGCAGAACGTCGCCGTCTGGACGCCTTCGATTTCGAGTATCTGAAGATCGGTTCGACCCATCTGGAAATCGTGCCGGCGGACGAGAAGGTGGCGAGCGGCGCGGCCGGTTCGGTCGTCTATTGGCAGGTCGAGGATTTCGACCGGGCGCTTGCCGATTTCAACGGTCTGGGCGCGCCGCTCTATCGCGGCCCGCTTGCGATCGAAGACGGGTTGTGGATGTGCCAGGTTCGCGACCCCTGGGGCAACTGCATCGGCCTTCGCGGGCCACGCAGCGGGCAGGAAACGGCTTGAACATCCGACGCACCTGAACGGCGGCAAACGTCAAGCACGCGGCGCGGCAATTGCGCCTACTGCATGTTTCCTTAAATCCTATTCGATTTAAGGATCAAAACATGCAGCCATTCAAAGTGCTACAGCGACCTTTGCGCGTCTAATAAGACGCGCGGCGCTGTAAGGGACCGAGCATGCCGCATGGATCAACGGAAAATGGCCCACAGCGCAGGCTGGAGGCCATTTTCGTTTGCGGTCGGTGCGGATCGGGGAACGCCCGATCCTGGCTTATGCGGCGCGGCGCAAATCCTCGACGCCGAGGGCGAATTCGACGGCGGCGTCGGCGTGGATCGCGGTGGAGTCGAAGCCCGGCAGCGGCAGGCTCTTCGGGTCGAGGATCAGGCAGATCTCGGTGCAGCCAAGGATGACGGCATCGGCCCCTTCGGCCTCCGCCGTGTCGATCAGGTCGATCAGCGCCTTGCGGGAAGGGCTCAGCACCTTGCCGGCGCAAAGCTCGTCGAAGATGATGTTGTGCGTCAGCGTGCGGCCAGCAGCGTCGGGCACCATCACTTCGATGCCGTGGCTCTTCATGCGCTCGGCGTAAAAGCCGTGCTCCATCGTGTAGCGGGTGGCAAGCAGCAGCGGCTTGCGAACGCCGGCGGCCTTGAGGCGGGCTCCGGTCTCGTCGATGATGTTGATCAGCGGAATGTCGACGGCCGCCTGCACGGCGTCGGCGATCAGGTGCATGGTGTTGGTGCAGATCAGCACGCAGTCGGCACCGGCCGTCTTCAGCCCATGGGCAACATCGGCAAGCCGCCTGGCGGCGTCGTCCCAGCGGCCGGCCTTCTGCAGGTCGACGATCGACTGGAAGTCGACGGAGTGCAGCAGCACCTCGGCCGAATGCAGCGCGCCCAGCCGCTCGCGAACGGCCTCGTTGACCATGCGGTAATAGACCACCGAGCTTTCGAAGCTCATGCCGCCGATAAGACCGATCTTGCGCATTTCCATCGTTTCTTTCCCTGATCCTGTCGCCATCCGCACCGAAGTGCGGCCAGCTGTTTTCGATGGGGAAACTATGCCGGACCTTCGTCCGCAATGGTTCGCTTTGATGGCGCGAGAATGGTCGTTTAGCGCGAATGAATTGCGCAATGACTGTTGATTGTGCAAATATGCAGCGTATCGTTTCGATGAAATGGGAGTGGTGAGCGTGCTGGACGAGAGAGACAGGAAGCTTTTGACGCTGTTGCAGCAGGATGGGAGCATGGCCGTCGGCGAACTTGCCGACCGGGTGAACCTTTCGCTGTCCGCCTGTTCGCGCCGCATCCAGCGGCTGGAAGAGGCAGGTTACATCGCCAAGCGTATCGTCGTTCTCAACCGCGAGCGCATGGGCGTGCCGACCACCGTGTTCGCGATGATCAAGACTGCGCATCACTCCGACGAGTGGATCGAGACATTTCGCCGGGCGATCAGCGACATCCCCGAGATCGTCGAGGCGCATCGCCTGACCGGCAACTACGACTATATCGTCAAGGTCGTGTTGCCGCGGGTCGAACACTACGACGTGGTCTACAAACAGATCGTGCGCAAGGTGGAGCTCTTCGACGTTTCCGCGTCTATCTCGATGGAGATCCTGAAGAGCGGCACCGCGGTGCCGGTCGATTATGCGGAGTGATTGAGACGATGAGCGAGAACGGCATCAAACTGGCCGAGGCGCTTGTGGTCGTCGACGTGCAGCGCGCCTTCATATCGGGTGCGGATGCGGTGCCGGATCTTCTGTCGCTGCAGCGGGCCGTCGGCCGGCTGCTTGAGCGCGCGCGCGAAAAGGCAGTCCCCATCATCTTCGTGCAGAACGACGGGGAAAAGGGTGCGCCGGACGAGCCGGGCACGGACGGCTGGCAGTTGTTCTTCGATGCGAGCCCCGGTGAAACGGTCGTGCGCAAGTCCGTCGACGATGGTTTTCACGACACCGATCTGGAGGCGCGGCTGAGGAGCCATCGGGTCGAAACCATCGCCATCTGCGGCATGCTGTCGGAAATGTGTTTGGCGGCAACGGCGCGCCGGGCGATGGACCTCGGCTTCCAGGTGATCCTCGCCCACGACGCGCACGCCACCTATGACGTGCCACCGGGGCCGGGCGGCTCGGAAAAGGTCCCGGCGCACATGGCGGCGCGGGCCGCCGAATGGTCGCTCGGCGACGAGATCGTGCTGGTCGGAACCATCGACGAAATCGGCTTCGAGCCGGCGATGGCGCAGGCGGGGTGATGCCACTCCGGGCTATCTCATGCCTTGTTGGCAAACCACACTGTCGGCGTGCCTTGCACACCGCCGTTGCGCATTGCCGTTTTCAATTCGTCCAGGTTGCCGAACGCCTGAGCCGCTTCAAGCGTGGCAAACTCATGGGTTACGGTAACATCGTTGGGATTGTCAGGGGCTTGATAAACCGCCTCCGCCAAAACGCCGTTTGCCTTCTGCACCGGCGAAAACGCATCGTATACCCTGCGCCAGGCCGCGTAGTCGAAGACTTCGTGTCTTACGAACAATGTCGTCATATCATCCTCCTGCGTCAGGTTGGGTTGGGACGAGTGTCCTGCCCGGAGGGGCCTTTGTGATGCCGAGACATCGGCGCAAGCGCCTTAAGACCGTCTTGGCATGATGTCGGATGCGGCACCCCGGTTACTGGGATTGGACGAGTAACACCAGAGTTTCGGGCAGCACGCCATCATGCGTCATCGCATCCGCTGCCGCTTTTGTCTGCATGAAGGCCTCCAATTTTGCCATGTCGGCAACATCCATGACCAAGCCGACGCGGTTGGATGCCTGAGGGTCTACAAATGTGCGGATGTTTGTGACGCCGATCGGTTCGAAGATCTGCTTGCGGAGCGGCGAGGCGAGCCAGTGTTTGGTGTCTTTGACATCGTGATAAGCCATAACGGTAGGCATGATGTCCTCCCTTGTGGGTCAAATATTCAACTACACTGCTGCGTTTGGTAACGTTCATTTCAATGATGCTACGAATGTGGCTGTTTTCGACCCGCCCATCCGAAAGATATCTCTGCAATCACTTTGGATTAATTCGGAAAAATCGCATTCATTGGGTCGTTCTGTCGCGGCTGAGCTTTCGGTTGTTTCACTTGGCGACCCTCGCGCTCTGGTGTCGAATGCTTCACGAGCGGTCGCGACAGAATGAAATGGTAAACCGGGGTGAGGGCTCGGCTGTGGGCGCCGGCATCCGGTAGCCCATCGCAAGCTTGATATGGAGGGCTTGGACGGCCCCGTCCGGGGCTTGCGATGTTTCTGTCAACTGCCTAGCGAATCTACTGGATGTCGGTTTGCTGGAGGTGGATATGAAAGTGGATGGCCTTTGCCGCCCGCCAATAATCACGCCGCAGCTTGTTTGGCAGGTGCCAGCATTTCCGCGGCCCTGGCATAGCCGCCGTCCATTCCGTCGAGAAAATGTAGGTGTGAATCAGGTCTGCCGGATGGGATCAGGCAGGTCATCAGCGCATGAGACTGGCGGTGTAGACCGAAACTGACTTCGCCGCGTTGTCTGGCGGCGACAAGGATGGCTTCGACCCGGTCGATCTGCTCATGCGTGCAATCGAGCGTCAGGCGCAAGCCGTCATCGCACTTGCGGAAATCCGAATTGGCCGCGACCGTCGACCAGCGCGCCGGGTCGACATCCATCCGCTCATCCTTTGGTACCGCGACCGCCTCCGGCACCGGATGAGCCTGGCGCTGCCCGGCCTCGAGAACGGCAAGGACGCTTCTCGCCAGGGCGGCAAAGTCCTGAGCGCCGGTCTGTTCGGTCGGCTCTACCAGCAAGGAGAGAATTTCACCGCGCTGGCTGGGAAACGGCTTCCATTCGCACCGGAGACCGGTCAGGTTCGGTTGCGTCGTATCCCTGTCCGGCCTTATCAGGTAGCGCCCGCGCTTGATCTGCTGTTCCGCCCATTTCAATCCGCCACCGGCAAACATGGTATAGGTGGCGTCTTGCGATGCCGCGTAGCGGGCGATCCTGACATCGCTTCCGTTGGCGCGGACTTCGCGCACGGACAACAACCCGGTTCGAAGCGTCAGGCCAAGGCTGTCGCTCGCAAAGGCCGCGACCTGACGCAAGGTCGATGCCGCGGTTGCGGCCGCCTCCGGCGGCAGGGCGAATGCCGCGCCGTCGCCACGAAACACGAAGGGAAAATCGAACGTCCCCCGGGCGTTGCCGAAGGCGACGATCGCGGAGGCGCCGGCAAAGTTGACGTCCTCATAGCGCCCGGACCTGATCGCCGAGGTCGAGTCGACGACATCGGTAATGGCGATGTGCCAATCGTCGGGCAATGGCTCATAGATGGCCGGGTCGACCACATCAGAGAACTCACTATAGGCTTGCGGCGGCTGGGTGTGGCTGTTGCTCATCCGTGTTCTCCAAGTGGGCATAAGGGGAGGTCAGGTCTGCCGGGTGAGCGGCCAGACCTGACCGGATGGCCTTCAGACCAGATTGGTCTCGACATCGATGTTGCCGCGTGTCGCCTTGGAATAGGGGCAGATCTCGTGGGCTGCATGGATCAGTTCATGGGCGACGTCGCGGTCGAGGCCCGGCAGGCTGACATTGAGACGTGCGCGCAGGAAGTAGGAGCCGTCATTAACGTTCAGATCGATCTCGGTGTTGACCTCGGGTCCGGCCGTAAGCTTGATCTTTCTCTGGGAGGCGGCGACCTCGATCGCACCGATGTAGCACGCGGACCAGGCAGCACCGAAGAGGTTTTCAGCGGCCGGATGCGGCTGCGCCAGCTTGAGGTCAAGCATGCCATCGTCGCTGCGCGTGCCGCCGTTGCGGCCGCCGGTGTTGTGGGTCTTGCCGGTGAAGAGGAGCTTCTCGGTCATGGTGAAATCCTTTCTGGTTAAGTTTTATCGCATCCACTATAATCGGATGCGATGTAAATATGCCAACCCAAACCGGATGTCAATACCATTGCGATTTAATCGGATGCGATTTATATAAGGGTCGACAACGAGGACAATGGAACAGGATATACCCATGCCCAAATCCCCAACAGCAAAAGGTGCCGACGTTTCCGCGTCGCAGGCCGAATACGGCGGCAGGAAGCTTTCGAATTTTCTGTGCTTTGCGATCTACTCGGCAAACCTCGCCTTCGGTCGCGCCTACAAGCCACTGCTGGACAAGCTCGGTCTGACCTATACTCAATACGTGACCATGGTGGCGCTTTCCGAGGAAGACGAACAGACCGTGGGCACGCTCGGCGAGAAGCTCTTCCTGGAGTCGAACACGCTGACGCCGATCCTCAAGAAGCTCGAGTCCGAGGGCTATCTGCAGCGCCGGCGCGATCCGGCCGATGAAAGGCAGGTCCGCGTGACGCTGACAGCGGCTGGACGCAAACTGGTCGAAATGGAGCCCGGCGCAGCATTGACGGACGTGATCGGTCTCGGAGACGATTTTCCGGTGGTGCAGCAAACCGTGGTGAAGTTGCGCGACAACCTGTTGCGTGCGACGCATCCTGAGAAAACATGACGTTCGGTAGCCAGGAGCCGGGCAGATTCGCCGCTTGTCGGCTCGCAGGAGATAGTCAGAGCGTTAGGCGGAATCACGGAAGCGCTCTATCTCTTTGTTTTTCCGCATTTCCTGACGAAAAACCGCTTCGCACGTTTGCTGGAAATGCTCTAGGAC